>PVBE010231970.1_pt1 | contig 28006 bp, 25 predicted proteins | sample 1631181 | NCBI WGS metagenome assembly PVBE01 (sample SAMN08397723, study PRJNA350692) | Marine metagenome, whole genome shotgun sequencing project. | isolation source: water | place: Pacific Ocean | collected 2012-04
CCAGGTCTGGCGATTCGCATCCTTGATGAAGTTACCGATGAAAAGCTTAATTGCTTACGCGATGCTGACTTGATAGTGCGAGAGGAAATCCGTGAGGCTGGTTTGTATCACGAGATTTGGCAGGCTTTTGCCGTCTTGCTGCCGGTGCGCTCCGTCGGGGTAATGGGGGACAAACGCACTTATGCCTGGCCGATTGTGTTGCGATGTGTCTCTAGTGAGGATGGCATGACAGCGGATTGGTCACGCATGCCTGATGAACTTTTGGAGCGTATCTCCAATCGAATTGTCAATGAAGTTAGAGGTGTAAATAGGGTTGTGCTTGATATCACCAGCAAGCCTCCTGGAACGATTGAGTGGGAATAGCTCAGGCATTAAATTTCTTTTCTTTACTCTAAATTGTGGCTTCACGTTTTATTGGTGGCGACGCCAAATTATACATTTTGGTGTCAGTTTTAAGAGTCCTGCGATTTTATTTGGATTGAGAATATTATGCGGCTTGATTTTGCGTAAGCCTACACTTTTCTTGTCAATTGTCGCTCCAATCAGTTTACTTCAAGCTGCCAATAATCAACTTTGGCTTTGACTTTCGCTTATTTGGTAACCATTGATAATGTGTTGATGGAGATGATGGTCTCTCTATGATCTGTATGGCGTCAAGTCTTCTTCTTCAACGCTGTCTGCTCTTGCTTGGCTTCATGAGGTCAAATCATCTTAGAGAATGCTCTGCATCACTCAATATTTTTGATTCGCACCCTTGAAGTGAAAGTCGACTCTGTTGAGGTGATTAGGGACTGGTGAAGCTCAGAATGACTCGATAGCCTGGGCCACTGGCCTAGAGACTTTTGACCGTCGCCCAACAGCAGGACATACAGCTAGACCGCCGTTTGCAACAGGACAGCATTCAGTTTGCGGGTAAGACCGTTTATATCAACCCTTTCCTGTACTGGCGACGGTTTGACAGCAACACCGATCGTTGGTTAAGGGAGCCCGGTCAGTTGGGTGAAGACCAGATCAGCCTCAATCGTGGTCGCTTTTACCCTGAGCTTGATTGGGCTCTGTTGGATGAGAGCCAAAGGGATATCAAGGATGCTGCTGTTGAGATGTTCCTCAAAAGTTTGGAACTGATCGGCACTTTTCACCCTGAACTTACAGCTGGGCAGTTGCTTGAGGTCGAGCGCAAGATGGCGGTCACAAAGAAGCAGTCTTTTGAGCGCTGGGTCGAGAAGTCGTTTCGCAGGCGTTTCAAGCAAGAGTCTCGTGAGCGTAAGCGCTTTGCTCGTGAGCGTTTTTGGCGGTCTTGGAGGGAATGGTTCAGCTTGGAGACAACGCATCATGCTGTGGGACCAATGGTGGCGTTATTGGTTTTGGCAGGTTTTGGGGGCTGGTCGATGGGAATGTCTCAAACGTCTTGCCCAACACTTTTGATCCCTTCCGAGCAAACTGTTGTTAGGTAGACCTTTGAGGCTTGTATGGCCGACGATTCGTTCGACAGCCTTCGCCTTTCCCTGATGCAGGATGCTCTTCCTGTGGGTTTGGCAATGGTTGATCGGGTCCGTCGTGGTGGGGCGAGAAAAATGGTGGAAGCTTTTACGGGCTCAAGTGATCCTCTCCAGGAGCTTCGTGTTGAAGGAGAAGCTGCTGCTCGATCCGTACGTGATCGATTAGATCAGGTCAGCCCAGGGCTGGGGAATCCTGTGATGGCAGTGAATGTGGCCGTTGATGATGTCGTTGTTAATTCCCCAGACCCTCAGGATCAGCAGACTTTGTTGGAGGTGCTGGCGAGGATTGAGGGAAGGCTTGATGCTCTTCAGCTTCACCTGCAGAAAGATGTTGGCGAAAAATCGCCAACATCAGTCGTGGAACAAAGCTGACGTTGATGAGTGGATCGCGGCCTTTGGGACGTGCCAATCAGCGGCACAGTGGTTTAGGCCAGCAGCCCAAGGTCTTGCTTGCTCTGGTGCTTTTGTTTTGTGGCGCCATGGTGGCGCGGTTGACCTGGTTACAGCTGTTGGAAGGGGCTCGATACCGAGAGTTGGCAGATGAAAATCGGATTCGCTTGGTACCCCGCTCACCGATTCGTGGTCGGCTGCTTGATCGTCAAGGCCGTGTACTTGCCTCAAGCAAGCTCAGCTACAACCTTTATTTGCAGCCTCGATTGGTTAGTGATGGTAATTGGCCTGGGCTGCGTGACAGTCTTTCTCAGTTGCTCAATCTTCCTAAGCAGGATTTAGATCAACGCAGGCGACAGGGGGTTGGCACGGATGGCTATCGCATCACTTTGGCAACTGATTTGAAACCTGAGCAGGTTCTGCGTTTTCGAGAGCAGGCTCGCAGTTTTGAAGCGGCCCAGGTCGATGTGGATGTACTACGTCACTACCCGCACGGCACATTGGCCGCCCATGTCTTGGGCTATACCCAGCCAATTACTGAAAAGGAGTTTAAGACTCTCGCTGATCAGGGTTATGAGATTAGAGATCGCATTGGCCGAATTGGAGTGGAGGCGGCCTATGAGCCTCATTTACGAGGGAAGTGGGGTGGTCAGATGCTTGAGGTCAACGCTATGGGAGAGGTGCAGCGCAGTCTTGGTGACAAGCCTTCACAGGCGGGTAAAGATCTCCTCCTCACACTTGACCTTGATTTGCAGTTGGCTGCTGAAAAGGCTCTTGAAGATAAGCCTGGCGGTGCAGTTGTAGCACTCGATCCTCGTAACGGTGCTATTCGCGCCATGGCTAGTCGCCCTGCCTTTGATCCCAACTTTTTCTCAAAACTCTTCACCACGCAGAAGGAGTACGACAAGCTTTTTGCTTCGTCGAGCAAGCCATTGCTCAGTCGGGCCATGAATGCCTATGACCCGGGGAGTACTTGGAAACCTGTTACAAGTATGGCGGGCATGGAGAGCGGCAAGTTTCTGCCTGATGTGCGCTTGAAGACGGCGGCATGCATCACTTATGGGGGGCATTGCTTCCCTGACCACAACGGTGCCGGATTTGGCACGATTGGTTATGAGGATGCGTTGCGTTTCTCCAGCAATACCTTCTTTTATCAGGTGGGTGTGGGTGTGGGTTCTAAGGCGCTTTATGAGGCCGCCATCAAGCTTGGTTTTGATGCCCGCACTGGGATTGAGATTGGCTATGAGGAGAGCAAGGGTTTGGTGGGCCATCAGGCCTGGGCGGCTAAAGGTCGGGGTTGGGCTGAACCTGGAACGACTCCTTGGATTCCCGAGGACATGGCCAGCGCCTCGATTGGTCAATCTGTAGTTCAGATCACTCCTTTGCAACTTGCTCGCGCTTATGCCGTATTCGCCAATGGGGGTTTTTTGGTCACGCCTCATCTGGCAGATGGTGTGATCGACTGGACTTCATCACTGCGACGCATCAAGGTCGATATCAAGCCATCCACATTGGCGACGATTCGGCGTGGTTTGCGCAAGGTTGTGCAGGATGGGACTGGTTCAGGTCTCAATTTGCCCAACTTTCCGCAAGTGGCTGGCAAGACGGGCACTGCCGAGGACAGTACCGGTGGCTCTGATCACGCATGGTTTGCATGTTTTGCGCCATATCAGTCAGCAGAAATCGTCGTTGTTGCTTTTGCCCAGAACACTCCTGGTGGAGGTTCGGTCCATGCGTTGCCAATGGCACGGCAGGTGCTTCAGGCTTGGAATCGCACACGCTCTAGTTGAACTCACTGACTCTCAGAACACACTGATGTTTGGTCTCAGGCGGCCAGGTTGAGGGGTTGGCCGAGGATTGTTCTGTAGTAGCTCCGCAGTTGTTGCGTGGCACTGGCCCATCCCCAGCGTTCGGCTTCTTGACGGGCTGCTTTGCGCAGACCTTGACGCTCGAGATCGTTGCCGAGCAGTCGTCGGGTTGCATTGATCAGGCTGGTGGACCCTCCATCCACTCCATCCGGCTCGTAGAGACAGCCGTTGACGCCGTCGGTAATGATGTCTGGAATTCCGCCACGATTGGCTCCCACTACAGGACAACCTGCTGCCATTGCTTCCAGTAAAACCAGCCCAAGGGTTTCGGTGCTGGAGGGGAATAGAAAGGCATCCCCGCTTGCATATGCACTGGCTAGTTCCTCCCCTTCGAGATAGCCCACAAATGTTGTAGCAGTGCCTTCAAATGCTTTTTCCAGTTGCTGGCGGTGAGGTCCATCGCCTACTAGGGCCAATCGTGCCTCGGGTATGCGATCGAGAACAGGTTTGATGCGTTCGATTTGCTTTTCGGCGGAGAGTCGCCCTACGTAGAGCAGCAGGGCACCTTGATCGTCGTTTGTGTTCAAAAGGCGTAAGCGCATGGTTTCGTTGCGCAGTTCCGGTCGAAAGAGTTCGGTATCCACGCCGCGTTGCCACAGGGCGGTGTTTTGGATCCCTTTCTCACTCAATTCAGCCACCATTGCTGTTGAGGTGCAGAGATTGAGTACTGCTTGATTGTGGGCTGCCTTGAGAAGTTCCCAGAGCAAGGGTTCCAGCATGCCCATGCCGTAATGCTCTAGGTATTTCGGGAGGTGGGTGTGGTAGCTAGCTATGAGAGGGATTCCGCTGGTTTTGGCTAGCCAAATTCCCCCAAGGCCTAGTACAGCTGGATTGACAACGTGTACGAGATCAGGCTCGAAGGTTTCTAGGGCTTCGGCAACGGCTGGTCTGGGCAGGGCAAGCTTCAGTTCCGGATAGAGCGGCAGTGGCATGGCTGGCACTCCTATTAATTTGGCTCCCATGTATTCGCTAGGACAGCCTTCCGGGCAGAACACCATCACCTCATCACCGGCTTCAACCAGGTGCTCCACCGTTTTGGTGAGTCGTGTCACGATTCCATCCACTTTTGGGAGGAAGGTCTCTGTGAAAAAGGCGATCTTCACTGGTTCACCGGGTGGGGTGGGCAGGCTGTTTAGGAGGGGTGCTTGATGGCCTCAGCCTGGGTCGAAGTCCAGGCCGATACACATGGGATACGACTGCGGTCGCAGCGGTCTGCCCAGCGTTTTGCCACATCGACTACTTCAGCAAGTAGGCCATCGTCGAGGGTGGTTGGTTTGAGTCCAAGTTCGATGAAGCAGCGGTTATCCACGATCAGATCATTCTCCACGGCTTCGTTGCGTGGGTTTGGAAGATGGTTTAGTTCGGCGCCGGTTAGGGCAGCTACCTTCTTGGCAAGTTCACCCACTTGGTGGCTCTCGGTCATTTGGTTGAAAATCTTGACCCGTTCGCCTTTGGCCGGTGGGTTTTCAAGCGCCAGTTGTACGCACTTCACAGAATCGCAGATGTGGATGAACGCACGGGTTTGACCTCCTGTTCCATGGATAGTGAGCGGATAACCGATTGCTGCCTGCATCAAGAAGCGGTTGAGAACTGTGCCGTAGTCACCGTCGTAATCAAAGCGGTTGGTTAGGCGTGGATCCCTAGCAGTTGCTTCAGTGTTGGTACCCCAAACGATGCCTTGGTGCAGGTCGGTGATCCTGATTTGGTCATTCTTGTTGTAGTAGAGGAAAAGCAGTTGATCGAGCGTCTTGGTCATGTGATAGTCGCTTCCAGGGCTGGCTGGGTGAAGAATTTCTTCCTCGAAACGACTGCCATCGGGCTGGGGCACTTCCACTTTGAGGTATCCCTCGGGAATGGTGGCTCCGCGGTGCGAGCCATAGCCGTACACCCCCATCGTTCCCAGGTGCACGATGTGGATGTCGAGGCCGCTTTCAACGATGGCGGCGAGCAGATTGTGAGTGCCGTTGACGTTGTTATCGACGGTATAGCGCTTGGTGGAGCTGCTCTTCATCGAGTAGGGAGCTGCACGCTGCTCGGCAAAGTGAACCACCGCATCGGGTCGTTCAGTTTTGAGCATTGTCACCAATCGGTCGTACTGATGGGCGATGTCTAGGTGCTCAAAACGAATTGGCTTGCCTCCGATTTCCTGCCAGGCCCTGAGGCGGTCACCAATGCTGGTGATTGGTGTCAGTGACTCGACTTCAAGATCGATATCGATCTTGCGGCGGCTGAGATTGTCGACGATCAACACGTCGTGACCCCCATCCGCGAGGTTCACTGCACAGGGCCAGCCGCAGAAGCCGTCGCCGCCGAGAACGAAAACTTTCAACTCAAACTCCTGCAGGAACGAGCAATTCGCTCAGTCAGGGCAAGCTACTACAGGGTTTTTCAGCTGATGGCGATCCTGACGATGATTAGGCATGTCACAAGCAGGGTTCCACCGATGAGCAGCAGGCGAGTGTTGGCGTTGCTGCTGCCTTTTTCCTCTATCACTTCCATGCGGGGTTCTCTTGCAAAGGCGTTGAGTCGACCACCCTCTTCCTCGGTGACTTGCATGTACCACTTACAACTCGGCGGACCCTATGGACAGGATTGCTTGCAGGAGCTTTTCCGTTACGTACCTTCATAATTGTTTAGTCTTGGCTTCCGTAATAATCCCTGTTGTCGGTGAGCTTGGCGAGGCTGCGGCGCGTTCGGGTAGGCGACCTGATCTGTAAGCCTGCCTGCCGGCCTGAATCGCCCAACGCATTGCTTCGGCCATGGTGATTGGATCTCCGGCTAAGGCAATTGCGCTGTTAATAAGCACTGCGTCGGCACCCATTTCCAGGGCCTGTGCAGCTTCACTGGGGACACCGATGCCAGCATCCACAACGACTGGCACTCGGGCGTTTTCAATGATTAGGGAGATGTTGGAGGCATTCCTCAGGCCTTGACCTGATCCAATCGGTGAGCCCAGTGGCATGACCGTCGCACAGCCCACCTCTTCAAGGCGCTTAGCCAAGAGGGGATCGGCATTGATGTATGGCAAGACATCGAAGCCTTCTTTCACCAATTGTTCAGCGGCCTCAAGGGTGCCGAAAGGGTCAGGTAGGAGGTGGCGGCTGTCGGGGATGACTTCGAGCTTGACGAAGTTGTTGTCCTCCTGGCCTGCCAGTTTGGCGAGTTCGCGGCCAAGTCGGGCTACACGAATGGCTTCCTCTGCAGTTGCACAGCCAGCGGTGTTGGGCAGCATCCATATTTTTGACCAGTCGATGGCTTCGATCAGGCCGGCGTGGCCTGATGCCATTGCCTGTACACGGCGGACTGCCACCGTCACCATTTCGCATCCTGAAGAGCGCAGACTCTGTTGCATCACCTTTAGGCTTGGGTACTTCCCTGTGCCTGCAAAAAGTCGGCTGTGGAAGTTGCGTTTGCCGATTGTGAGCAGGTCAGGTGAGGAGGGCGTCAGAACCATTGGCGCTGTTGAGGTTGTTGGAACGTCATCGCGGAGTGTCCCGGCGGAGCCGATTGGCTTTAGCTTGTGCCCATCATCATGTTTTTCCATGCCCATCCTGCTCGCCATGGATCTCTCGATTGACAGTGAGGTTCCCTTCGAGCTCACTATGCCCTTGGATTCCTCTCAATTGGCTGTGCCGCTGGTAGTGGAGGGTTCTGTTGAGAGATTTGATCCGGTAGCGCGCGCCGCTGATCTTGCTGAGACAATGCCTCGCCAGTGGTGTGGCACTTACAAGTCTTTTGGAGATGGCTCCAATGTTGATGTGAACTTGAATCTGGCCAAGCTCACACCGATTGGTCAGATCATTGATCTGCGCGGAGAGATGCGTCTTGGCAGCGTTACAACTCCTGTGCAGGGAAACTTGAATGCCAAGTCAGATCAGCTGGAGTTGCTCCCCCTTTCAGATCAGTTGATTCCTGGAGTGGAGCCAGGTGGTTTTTTTATTGGCCTTCAGGAGTTGACAATGGTGGGTTGGCAGGCACCTCGTCTTACCAATCCGGGCGGCATGCTCGACTTGAACAGTTCCTGTTCAGTACAGGCATCAGAACCCTTATCAGAACCCTTGCCCATCCGCGGGCTCTGGTGAGTTTGTTGGTTGTGTTTTTGCCAGACGTTTTAGGTTTTTGCGTGCTGTCTTGTTCTTGGGATCCAGGCTCAGCACTTTTTGATACAGCTCGTAGGCCTCAGCATCTTGCTCAAGGCGCTCTTTGGCAAAGGCAAGGTTGTTTAGTGCTACGGGGTAGTCAGCCTTGGCTTTTAGGGCTGACTGGTAGTGACTAACTGCTGTTGAATAATCTGTTTGAGCCGCGAGTGCAAACCCAAGGGCATTTTCGATCAGAGCTTTGGCTTCATCTGGTTCACCAGTCAGTTGCTTCAAGGCCTTGCGAAGGGATGCTATGGCCTGGGGATAGAGCCGTTTACGCAGCTGTACAGATGCCAGTTCATAGAGTTTGGATGCCTCTTTTGAAGAGCCCGCTCCACTTTTTTCAAGTCGGATCAGTGCCCGTTCGTCGCGTTGCGCCTTGAAAAGTTGACTGCCCACGATGACAGCCACGATTGCGAGCAAACCGATTAGGCCAATTAGGTAGGTTTGCGTTTCTGGCAGGAAGGCGCTCATGGTTTAGGGGCAGTTCTTAGTGCTGAGTTGGCATTTGCAGTCAAATCGAGGCAGTAGTCGAATTGACTTTGAACTTTTAACATCTGCTTTTCTCGTTGAAAAACCATTTTTCCAATGGCATAAAGAGTTTGCTCTGGAGGTTCATCGATATTGAGTTCAGGCACTTGCGGGAAATTTGCTCTTCGTTAGAGATCAGCACTGAGGGGGTAGAGGCTTCCAACCATCTTTTCAAAGTAGCTTCCACCATTTGATGGTTTGATATCTTCTCAGACGAGAAAGAGTCTTTGGTGGGCTAGCAGATCAGGTATAGGACGTTCTGCGTGCATCAGCACGTCAGATTCATTGTTCTAGAGCATGAGAGAGATGTAGCGGAGAGTCTTAGTCCTGCTTGTTTGTCTTGGACCCATCGAGGCAAATCCCATGGCTTCAGAACATCAGCTGATTTCAAGCTCCTGTTGCAGTGCCCCCCATGACCGGCATTCATGGTTGTTCTCTGCTTTTTTGGGATCAAGTTCTGCTGAACAGGCTTGCTCAGCTCAGCAGCGTGATGAAAGTCTTAGTGGCTGCATGTCTGAAGTGCGAGTAGGTCATTCAGATTTTGCCTGAGCTTGTGGGTTGAAGTTCTCTGTTGTTGAAATCAGTCAATTTTTCGGTTCATCGGCTGCTAAGGCAACGCCGGAGAAAGCCAATCAGCGAAGACCGCGCTCTCTTGCGTACAGGCCTACTGGCCTCAGTGGCTTGGAGCCGTCAGCGCAAAGGCAACCCTTGGAGTCAGGCTTAAGGCTTGCTCAGCTATCAAGCCGCAACTTATTTTGATGTCTTGATGATTTTTTTAGGTTTGATGGATTGGATGATCTTCAAAAGCAATAGACGGTAGAGAAAAACAAGCCCTATCAAGAGTTCAAGATGCTTTGGTCATCGAACAGAGATGAAAGTTTTTTGTCTAGGCATCAAGAAATCCCTTCAGATTGGAGTTTCTGTTGACTATGTGTATTGATAAGCCAAAAAGTTAATTAGCTCTTGGCGGAGGTAACCACGCTAGTGAAACTTTTTGGATCCATCACTGCCAGTTGGGCCAACATTTTCCGATTAATACGTACGTCGGCTTTTTTTAGGCCACCAATCAGGCGGCTGTAGCTGACTCCGTTGATCCGAGCGGCTGCATTAATGCGAGCAATCCAGAGACGACGGAAATCACGTTTGCGCCGCCGCCGATCGCGATAGGCATTGCAAAGAGCCTTCATGACCCGCTGATTGGCTGTGCGGAAGAGGCTTCCATTGCTGCCTTGAAAGCCGCGGGCTAGTCGTAGGATTTTGTTGCGGCGTTTGCGGGCAACGTTGCCTCTTTTGACGCGGGCCATGGTTTAAGAAATCAAGAAGGGAATGAAAATCAGATCAGTTTGTATAAGACCTGTTAGTTGAGTTTGGTCTTTAGGCGTAAGGGAGCATCAGACGCACATTCTCCGCATCACGTTCATCTACAACGGCTTTGGTGGCGAGATGGCGCTTTAATTTCGGGCTTTTGTGGTCCAGCAGGTGATTGCGGAATGCACGACGACGCATGAATTTGCCAGTGACGGTTGCCTTGAACCGCTTGGCAGCAGCTTTGCGGGTCTTGAGTTTAGGCATCTCTGACGGTCTGCGCACAAGCGACAACCTTACGATCAAGACCTGCCAGAAGCCAAATTCCGCATGATGGGTGTTTGCCGAGGGGGCAGCATTGGCTAAGACTTTTCATCGTTCGCTGATTCGCTCAAAGCAAGTCATGAGTGGCGCCCTGGTCTTGCTTGGTGTGTGCACGGTGGGCTGTGACGCCCAAGAGGTGATTCCACCAGTTGGTTCTGTTGGTATGCCTACTCATCAGGCGGTACAAGATCCGCCGGTTCCTATTTCAGGTAGGTCTTTGCTGTGGGTGGCTTTGCAGCCTTATTTGGGGCAGGGCACGACGTCTAGTCGCTCAGCTCCATCATTACGTTTGATCAGTGCTGGGCATCAGCCCTTATTGCTCAAAGATGCTCGCGGTGATGTGCAGCGGGCTCCAGTCATCACAATCACGTGGCGGTTGGTAGCTCTCGAGGAGCCCCTGCAGTTGTCACGTCAGGTGGCTGGTCCATTCGCCAGTTTCGAGTCGGCGGAGCAGGTTGCCTCGCAGTGGCGAGAGCTGGGCGTTGCGGCCGTGGTGGCTCATCCAAGCGAATGGGAAGTGTGGGCGCCGCAAGGGGTACAACCTCTCCCAGGAGTGGACATTCGTCTTTGGCAGGGCATCGTCTCTACAGCTGTGCAGCCTGTGATTCAGAGGGACAGTGGTGATCGCAGCTTGGTGGGTCCGGTTCAGATTGATGCTCCGGATGGCCTCAGTTGGAAGGGTGGGGTGTATTTGGGGCCGTTTCAACTGCAGGTTGATGCCTATGGCAGCTGGACTTTGGTGGAACATGTTCCCCTGAAGAGGTATCTGGAAGGAGTGGTGCCCCATGAGATTGGAGCGGGCGCTCCATCAGCAGCATTAGCTGCTCAGACGGTGTTGGCTAGGACCTGGGCGCTTGCCAATAGCCATCGGTTTGCCCTTGATGGATACCATCTGTGCAGTGATACTCAGTGCCAGGTTTACAGCGACCCAAGGCAGGCCAGTTTTGGAGTACGCCAGGCGATTGTGAGCACTGCTGGCAAGGTGTTGAGCTGGAAGGAGCAACCTATCAATGCTGTGTATCACGCCAGCAATGGTGGTGTGATGGCCGCCGGTTCTGAAGCTTGGGCCATGGAGTCTGTTCCATACCTAAGGGCTCAGTTGGATGGATCCGTTGGATGGGTAGATCGCTTCCTTTTGCCACTCAAAGAGAGAGTTGTCGTGAAGTCATTGCTGGATGATGCCGATGGTGCTTATGGCAAGGGTCATTCCCGTTTTCGTTGGACCCGTACTTTGACTGCTGAACAGTTGCAACAAGCTTTGCGTTTGGTGGCACCCAGCTTGTCAATGCCCAAGCGATTGACTGTTCTTGAACGGGGTCCAAGTGGTCGGGTCTTGTCTTTGGAGATACGTGATGAAGGCCATCAGCCCCCTGTGGTGCTTCGATTAGACGGTATTCGGCGTCATTTGCGTCAGTTACCAAGCACTCTCTTCGTGGTTGAGGAAGTTGGTGTCGGAGTTTGGCAGCTTTCTGGCGGTGGTTTTGGCCATGGGGCTGGGCTTTCACAAGCCGGAGCAGTTGATCTGGCCCGTCGGGGCTGGACAACTGAACAGATTCTTAGTCATTACTACCCAGGAACGACCTATGGACCTTTGCCTGAGATGAAGGATGCCCCTTAGAGTCCCTGGACTTCGGGTCTATGCATGGCCGCCGCCGCTGTCATTGGGGATCATCGACGCGGCAAGACAGCCCTGTTTTTGATTGCTTGCGGTTGGGCTGGTGCCGCACCTCACCTTTGGTTGGAAGCAGGTAGAAGTCTTTTGCCTGCAATTACGCTGGCTTTTGTCTTGGGAGGGTATGGCCTGCGCACGGTTTTGCGCGATCGGCAGCACTCGTCTGCCAATGCCAATGACATAGGACTTGAGCCCTCTGCTGAGTATGTCTGGCCCAGCGTTGATGTTTTGGTCGCTGCCAGGGATGAGGAAGCTGTGGTTGATCGGCTGGTGGAACGTCTTGCCGGTCTGAACTATCCCAAGGGCAAGCTGTCTACTTGGATTATTGATGATGGTAGTCAGGACCGAACGCCAGCTCTACTGGATGAGTTGCAGCAGCAGTTTCCTTCTTTAAACGTGATTCATCGTCCTTCTGGAGCAGGCGGCGGAAAGTCTGGAGCTCTTAATGCAGCACTCCAGCAGCTTCAGGGGGAATGGCTCTTGATTCTTGATGCTGATGCCCAGTTGCAGGATGACCTGCTCCAGCGTCTGGTGTTATTTGCCCAACAGGGTGATTGGTCTGCTGTGCAGTTGCGTAAGGCGGTGATCAACTCTCAACAGAATCTGCTCACCAGGGTTCAGGCGATGGAGATGGCTATGGATGCCTTGATTCAACAAGGACGCTTAGCGGGGGGAGGCGTGGTAGAGCTGCGTGGAAATGGCCAGTTGATTCAACGCTCCACGCTGGAGGCTTGTGGGGGATTCAATGAAAATACGGTCACAGATGATCTTGATCTGAGTTTCCGTTTACTTACAGCTGGAGCTTTGGTCGGTATTGTCTGGAACCCTCCAGTGCAGGAGGAGGCTGTTGAGAGCTTGCCAGCTCTTTGGAGACAACGGCAACGTTGGGCCGAGGGTGGATTGCAGCGATTTTTTGACTACTGGCCAGTCTTGATGTCCAGCAAGTTAACTCTGGCTCAGCGTCGTGATTTGGCTTGTTTTTTCCTCCTTCAATACGCCCTCCCAGTGGTGTCTTTCGCTGATCTGTTCACCACATTATTTACACGCACTATCCCAACCTATTGGCCCCTTTCGATCGTGGCCTTCAGCATTTCAGGGATGGCTTACTGGCGCGGTTGTAGGAGCATCAGTGATGGGCCTGCTTTGCCATCGCCAACCCCGTGGAATCTTGTGGTGGCGATTACTTATTTGTCTCACTGGTTTGTGGTAATCCCTTGGGTCACAGTACGGATGGCACTGTTCCCGAAGAGTTTGGTGTGGGCCAAGACCAGTCATCATGGCCAACAGCCTGTTCAGGCTTGAATGTTTAAAGGTCCACGTCCAGCACTTTGCCGTTGAAGAAGTCAGCTAGGCGCTTTGCTTTGCTGTCGATGGGTTCTAAAGAGGAAGTGGGCTGAGTCGTAGGAGGATCCTCCTCTAGAGGCTTTTGCGGGTCTGTGATGGCGGCGCTGGTTGCAGGATCTGGGGGATCAGCGCCTGCAGTTCTGGATTGAACTTGTTGTTGTGGTGATGGTTCAGCAGTGGAAGCGGATGTGTTTGTTGTTGGTGCCGCACCTGTTTTTTGTGGGATGGGAGTTTGTGTGGCACTTCCGCTTTGGCTTTCGAGAACAAGCTGTCTGGAATTTCCCAGGGCTTTTGCTATTGCTTGTTCCAGGAGGGTTGCACGGCTTTGCACCATTCCCATCCAGTTGCCGGCGACTTGAACCACGGCGCGATGGTCATCAAGGCGCACTAGCTGGGCTTGCTGAGAGAGCAACATGCGTGTGGAAGGTAACTCCAAACTGCCAAGTATTTGTTGCCATAACTCCTGCAGATTGCTGTTAGGGGTGCTCTGGGCTGGAGATGGGGGTGGATTGGGTTCTGCGTTTGGGGTGATTGCTGAGATTGGATCGTGGGTCGTCGTTGATCCAGAAGGGGGTTGTTGGACTTGTGTTGTCGGGGTCAATGCGTTGGCAGTGATCGCCTGCGCAGCTGGTGTTGTTGGTTGAGTTGTCTTGGCTATGGGCACGGCGGCTACAGCTTCACCGGAAGGTGGTTCGGCAAGTAGACCCAGGAGAAGGACTTCAAGCCAGAGACGGGGTTGAACGCTGTGACGCAGCTGACTTTCGCTTCCTTTGAGTTGGACCTGCCATTGCAAAAGCTGATGACGACCTATTTGGTTGGCTAGGGGCGGCAATTGTATGCGGAATTGCGGAGAAACACTTGTGAGTTCAGGGCGATCGGGTGCGGCAGTCATGAGCACCAAATCTCGCAACACCGCTGCCAGCCCTTGCAGAAGTGCACCTGGATCACGGCCTCGATTCAGCAGGTTTCGGCAGGTTTCCAATAAGCTAAGTGGATCGGCTTGGGCCAAGGCTGCGGCTAGTTTCAGCAGCTCTTGCTCAGGCACGGCTCCCATCAATTCCCATACAGCTTCTGCTTTGATGGGCCCTGGAAGCAGGCTGAGCTGATCAAGCAGGCTTTCCGCATCTCGAAGCCCTCCCTGGGCTCGCTGGGCTACGACATGCAGGGCTTCGGGCTCAATCGGAATGGCTTCACGAGTGGCGATCATCTCTAGGTGTTGTTCAAGGGCTTCCAGTGGAATCCGCCTGAAATCAAAACGCTGACAACGGCTGAGGATGGTCGGCAGCACTCGCTGTGGATCGGTTGTTGCTAGTACGAACACCACCCGTGGCGGTGGCTCTTCAAGGGTCTTCAGTAGGGCATTGAAGGCGGCGGTTGAGAGCATGTGGCATTCGTCTACGACATACACCTTCCAGCGGGCTTGTACCGGGGCAAAGCGGGAGCGTTCGATCAGTTCGCGAATGTTGTCAACGCCGGTGTTGGAGGCGGCGTCGATTTCGATCACGTCTAGTGCTGTGCCGGCAGCAATGCTTTTGCAGAGCTCACAGTTTCCGCATGGCTCGGGTGTTGGCTGGTCGCAGTTCAAGCAGTTGAGTGATCGGGCCAGGATGCGAGCACTGGAGGTTTTACCAGTGCCTCGTGGACCGCTGAATAGATAGGCCGGTGCGATCCGGCTGCTGCGCAAGGCATGACTGAGGGTCGCGGCGATCGCGTCCTGCCCCACTAGAGCATCGAAGCGCTGTGGTCGATATTTGTGATGCAGCGGCTGGTAGGCCTGGCTCATGCGCTGCTGGCGGGATGCTGAGGTTACTCAGGCTTGGCTTTTGGTTCGTCGAGCAATGCAGTGATGCGGGCTTCTAGATCTTCTATTGCTGCTAGTTCATCGGCAAGGGTCTGACCTTTTAACAGCAAAGAACGGCTGCGGGAGTTGTGGTGATCGATCAAGTTGTTGTCTGGTTCGCCATGAAGCCATCCCTCTGCTTGCTCCAGTGTTGCTTCAAGTTTGTTGAGTAAGTTCACGTGCAGCCTTTTCAGTTGAGCGACTGCTTGCCTTGCACGTTCCCGCGAGGTTTCATCCACCAAGCCTCGCCGAAGTAGTAGTGATAATCCTGTCAGCAGGGCAGCAGGGATGATTTGACCCAGTGCCAGCGCTCCTAGGCTGCTTGTTTGCATCCAGTCCTCGACCTGGCTGCTTCGATGTCGCCCGGTTTTGCACCAGTTGGCAAAGTGCTCACAATTATTGAAAAGTAGGTTGTAGCGCTGCTCTCCAATGCGACTCATCGCTCGTCTCAGGGTCACTCCTGAGGGAGAGGCCTGGGTGTGATTCACCACGTTCACAGTTGCACCGCTAGAGAAGTCTTCAAGGGAGCTGCGCAGGATTGACCGACCTTCTAGATAGTGGGCCACGCTGCCATCTCCAAGATCAATTCCGTGATGCAAAAAAAGTCCGTGCTGGCGGGGCACCCTTAGGTGGTCAGCCGTCGCCACTGGATCAGGCTGATTCCTTATGCGATCGCTCGTCGTTGGCTGGTAGAGGCAGCACCTTGCCGCCGGTATGTTCATCAACCATCGTGCGGGTCACGGTGAATTTCTTTACGCTCTTCTTGGAGGGAAGGTCGTACATCAAATCCAGCATTAACTCTTCGATGATGCCTCGTAGTGCTCGGGCCCCGGTCTTGCGTCGATGTGCTTCCTGGGCGATAGCTTCTACGGCGTCTGATTCAAACTCAAGCTGAACGTTGTCCATGCTCAGCAGGGTGCTGAATTGTTTGACCAGTGCATCACGAGGCTCCGTGAGAATCGATTCGAGTGCTTGTGAATCAAGTGGTTCAAGCACTGCATTCACGGGAATGCGGCCAATGAATTCAGGGATCAAGCCGTAACGCACGAGGTCGTCGGCTTCAAGGTGGTGAAGCACCTGTGAGGCCTGTAGATCACGATTGGCCCGGCTGCGCCCTCGACCATCGCTGGGCATAAAACCGATTGCATTACGGCCTAGTCGGCGTTGCACCACATCTTCGAGGCCAATGAAGGCACCACCGCAGATGAAGAGGATCTGGCTGGTGTCGATTTGGATGCAGTCTTGATAGGGGTGTTTCCGTCCTCCTTGCGGCGGCACGTTGGCGACTGTGCCTTCGAGCATCTTTAGTAGGGCTTGCTGTACTCCTTCACCGGATACGTCGCGGGTAATGGAGGGGTTTTCACTTTTACGGGCGATCTTATCGATCTCATCGACGTAAATGATGCCGCGCTGGGCATGCTCCACGTCCATGTCGGCCTTTTGCAATAGCCGCAGCAAAATGTTTTCGACATCCTCGCCCACGTAGCCGGCTTCGGTCAGTGTGGTTGCATCAGCAACGGCGAAGGGCACGTCCAGGAGTTCGGCCAGGGTCTGGGCTAATAGGGTTTTGCCACAGCCTGTTGGACCGATGAGCAGGATGTTTGACTTGTGGAGTCTTGTTGCAGAGAGATCGGTTTCGCCTTGGCCGTCACCTTGCCAAGCCAGGCGTTTGTAGTGGTTATAGACGGCGACTGAAAGTACTTTTTTGGCAGCTTCTTGCCCGACCACTTGCTTATCTAGGAAGGTTTTGATCTCCTGAGGTTTGGGTATGGTGGCGAGTGTGGGTGCTGGCTTTCCGCTTTTGTGGGAGGAAGTTGCAGACTTGCGGTTGGGCTCGCTGCTGTGACGTGGGTTGCCTTGGCTATCCACAAGTTCTTCATCCAGGATCTCCGTGCAGAGATCGATGCATTCGTCGCAGATGTAGACACCTGGCCCGGCAATCAATTTGCGTACTTGGTCCTGAGACTTGCCGCAGAAAGAGCACTTTAGATGGGCGTCGAATTTGGCCATCGGGCTGTGATCACTTCAAACGGGCAGACAGGATCTGACGAATGTTGGCCAGCCTGAACGCTCAGGATCGTGTCAGATCAGGGTTGCGTCACCCTTCCGTAACGATTCCTCCGCCTGTGAGGCTATCCACAACCCGATCGATCAGTCCGTATTCAACCGCTTTTGATGGGGAAAGGAAGTGGTCGCGATCAGTGTCTTCAGCGATTTTGTTGAGGGGTTGGCCAGTGTGCTCGGCTAGAAGGCCGTTGAGGGTTTCTTTTAAGAAGAGGATCTCCTTGGCCTGGATTTCGATGTCTACTGCCTGGCCCTGAGCACCGCCCAGTGGCTGATGAATCATGATCCGTGCATTGGGTAGAGCCAGTCGCTTGCCTTTGGTACCTCCGCAGAGAAGGAAAGCCCCCATGCTGGCAGCAAGGCCATAACAGATGGTCACGACGTCTGGAGCGACCTGCTGCATGGTGTCATAGATAGCCAAACCAGCGGTCACTGAACCACCTGGGGAGTTGATATAGATCTGGATGTCCTTTTCGGGATCTTCGGCTTCAAGGAAGAGCATCTGAGCGACGAGGGCATCTGCCACTTGATCGTCGACACCAGTGCCAAGAAAGATGATTCGGTCACGTAGCAAGCGCGAGTAAATGTCGAATGCGCGTTCGCCTCGGCCAGACTGTTCCACCACTGTGGGCAGGATCCCTGGTGATGAGACAGGACGAATGCCCTGCCAGCGATTGTGGATGGGGTGGTAGCAGCAGGAATCGATCACTCGCTTGGGCTTTAGGGGAGCACTTCTATCAATCTATTGGTGCCATTCAGGACTTGGTTTTGTCCGAGGCAGGTTTTTCAGTCTTGGCTTTGTTGGTCTTGGTTTTTGTGGATTTAGTTTTGCTGTCTTTGGATTTTGCAGCGGGATTACTGGTTTTTGCCTCGCTTTCAAGCACCTTTTCGGTAATGGTGCTGTTGTCTTCGAGCCAGTCCAGCAATTTGTCTTTGAGCAAGTCGTCGCTAACAGCTTGACGCAACTTTGCCGGGTCAATATCGCGTTCGCCAGAAAGCTCGCGGCTTACTTCCTTGACCTTAGCGCTGATTTCACTTTCTTCTATTTTGAGATCTTCGCTTTCAGCTAGTGCAGTGAGGGCAAGACTGCGACGTAGGCGCTCTTCGGCTTCTGGGCGTGATGATTCCATCAAGGAACGCACAAGCTCTGGGGTGAACATGGATTTCACGTCCATTCCCTGTTGGGCGAATTGACTGGCAGTTTGTTCAACAAGGTTGCGTATCTCTTGCTGCACAAGGGTGTTTGGTAGATCTACTTCCAGCTGCTCAGTCAATGCTTCCAGCAAAGCGTCGTGCCGATTGCTGCGATCACGACGCTTTGCGTCTTCCTTAAGACGTTGTTCTAGATCGTTGCGAAGTTCCTCCAGAGTTGCTTTGTCACCGGACTGCTGGGCGAAGGCATCGTCAAGATCAGGTAACTCGCGGGTTTTGAGCTCTTTGAGGTTGATCACAAAGCTGGCTTTGCGGCCGCGAGCATCCTCTTTCGAGTAATCGTCTGGGAAGTGGCAATCAACAGTTTTCTCACCGCCCAAGCTCATACCGATAATCCCTTCCACGAAGCCGGGGATCATCTGTCCATCTTCAAGATCGACATCCATGGACTCACTACTTCCGCCTTCGATTGCGCTGCCGTCGTCGTCGTAGGTGCCGCTGAAACTAACCACAGCGATATCGCCGATTGCTGCTGCGCGACTTTCGACGGGTACAAGGGTTGCTAGTTGTTTGCGGGATTGTTCGATCAGTTCATCGACCTTGCTGGGATCGAAAGTCACCACTTCTGCTTCTGCTTGGAGCCCTTTAGTGGCCTTGAGTTTTGGGGTTGGGGTGACGTCTGTCTCAAGGGTGAGCGTCAGTGCCTCGCCGGGCTGAAAGCTTTCCAGAAGAGCGTCAAAGCCGTCACTGAGTTCGGGTTCGCAAAGTGGCTCGATTGATTCTTGTTCGAGGACTTCACGCCAGACAGCATCGACGAGCGATTCTAAGGCTGTTGCACGGATTCTTACCAGGCCGATCTGTTGCAGCAGAACGGCACGCGGCACCTTCCCCTTGCGGAAGCCTGGAAGATTGATGGTGCGGCTTAAGCGGGTGACAGCGGCCTCATAGTTGGCCTGGCAGCGCTCTGCTGGTACCGCTACTTCTACAGCCAGCCGGCTATTGGGTTTCTGCGTGGTTTTGACCTGTAGTGCTGTGGCACTCATGGACGGACTACTGCGAGCAGATGACCACCCTAAGAAAGCGCCAGTTCATCTCTCAACACGTATTGTGGTCTCAACGTCTTGCCTGATTGAGGCTGTAGGGCTTTATCCCAGTTGGGTTCAATTTTTTATTGAGATCGAACCCCTGAACTCAGTCAATAACCTGATCTCACCGCTTGCTTCCCATATCGTTTTTTCCCGATCGTCCCCTCACAGTTGCTGTGCTTGGTGCCAGTGGCGCAGTGGGTCAGGAGCTGCTTCAGCTGCTGCAGGAACGCTCGTTTCCCATTAGTGAGTTGCGCTTATTGGCATCTGCGCGTTCTGCGGGCCATGTTCAACCTTGGAATGGCTCCAGCCTCGTCGTTCAGGAGGTGAGCGAAGCTGCTTTTGAGGGGGTTGATTTGGTGCTGGCCTCAGCTGGTGGATCCGTATCGCGTCAGTGGCGGCAGGCGATCAGCTCAGCCGGTGCGCTGATGATTGACAACTCCAGTGCCTTCAGGATGGATGCCGACGTGCCACTCGTGGTGCCTGAGGTTAATCCTGAGGCGGTTGCAGAGCATCAGGGGGTGATTGCAAATCCGAATTGCACCACGATTTTGTTAACTCTGGTGCTGGCACCTTTGGCTGCAAGACGTGCTTTGCGTCGCGTTGTTGTCAGCACCTATCAGTCGGCGAGTGGTGCAGGTGCACGCGCTATGGAGGAGCTCAAGCAGCTCAGTCAGGTTGTTTTAGCGGGTGACACGCCTTGTAGTGAAGTGCTTCCTCATTCCCTTGCCTTCAACTTGTTCCTGCACAACTCTCCATTGATGGCCAATAGCTATTGCGAGGAGGAAATGAAGATGGTCAATGAAACGCGCAAAATTATGGGCCTTCCTGATTTGCGCTTTACCGCAACTTGTGTTCGGGTGCCTGTACTTAGAGCTCATTCGGAGGCTGTGAATATTGAGTTTGACGAGCCTTTTCCAGTAGAAGAAGCTCGCCAATTGTTGAAGGCGGCAGCGGGGCTGGAGTTAATCGAAGATTTTGAGCAGAATCGCTTTCCCATGCCTATCGATGTCACTGATCGCGATCCGGTTGCGGTGGGTCGCATTCGGCAGGACATCAGTGATCCCAATGCTCTCGAGCTTTGGCTATGCGGGGATCAGATCCGTAAAGGTGCCGCTCTGAATGCGATCCAAATTGCAGAATTGTTGCTGTCGTCATCATGAGCTCTGCTGCTGAGTTGTCTCCCACTCCTTTTGGCCGTTTGCTGACGGCCATGGTCACACCTTTTGACGTTGATGGATGCGTTGATCTGGCTTTGGCTGGTCGTCTTGCTCGCTATCTCGTGGATGAGGGATCTGATGGGCTGGTTGTTTGCGGCACGACTGGGGAATCGCCCACTCTGAGCTGGCAGGAGCAGCATCAATTGCTTGGGGTGGTCCGTCAGGCAGTGGGGCCAGGTGTGAAGGTTCTTGCCGGTACTGGTAGCAATAGCACCGCTGAGGCGATAGAGGCCACCACTCAGGCAGCTGCGGTGGGTGCTGATGGGGCATTGGTGGTGGTTCCTTATTACAACAAGCCTCCGCAGGAAGGTCTTGAAGCCCATTTCAGGGCTATTGCCCAGGCTGCCCCTGAGTTGCCGCTGATGCTCTACAACATTCCTGGGCGGACTGGCTGTTCGCTTGCTCCAGCAACAGTTGCAAGGTTGATGGAATGTCCGAATGTGGTGAGTTTCAAAGCCGCTAGTGGCACCACGGATGAGGTGACGCAGTTGAGGTTGCAGTGTGGTTCAAAACTGGCTGTTTACAGCGGCGACGATGGCTTGCTTTTGCCCATGTTGTCGGTGGGGGCTGTTGGGGTAGTGAGTGTCGCAAGTCACCTTGTAGGTCGTCGGCTTAAGGCGATGATTGAGGCCTATCTCAATGGTCAGGGTGCTCTTGCCCTCAGTTATCACGAGCAGTTGCAACCTTTGTTCAAGGCTCTATTTGTCACCACCAATCCGATTCCTGTGAAAGCAGCCCTTGAGCTCAGCGGTTGGCCCGTCGGATCCCCCCGCCTCCCTTTGCCTCCTCTTGATCCCGTTATGCGAGATGCTCTTTCAAACACCTTGACTGCCTTGTGTCAGACCTGACGCCACGGCTGTTTTCCACATTGATTGCTTGCCGCCTTAGCTTTTCGCCATGAGCGCTCGCTTCATTTCAGTCCCCAAATAGTTTTCGTACGCTTTTGTCATGACGTCTAGTTCCACCATTTCCAGATCCACCTCTTCTAGAGACGGTAAAGCCAAAGAGCCCTGCTTACGAGTGATTCCCCTTGGTGGGCTCCATGAGATTGGCAAGAACACCTGCGTGTTCGAGTACGGCGACGACATCATGATGGTGGATGCTGGCCTGGCATTTCCCAGTGATGGCATGCATGGCGTCAATGTGGTGATGCCAGATACCAGTTATCTACGCGAGAACCAACAGCGCATCCGCGGCATGATCGTGACCCATGGTCATGAAGATCATATTGGTGGGATTTCTCATCACCTCAAGCACTTCAATATTCCAGTGATCTATGGCCCGCGTCTGGCCATGTCAATGCTCCAGGGAAAGATGGAAGAGGCTGGTGTTACAGATCGCACCACGATCCAGACCGTGAGTCCACGGGATGTTGTCAAGGTTGGACAACACTTTTCGGTGGAATTCATCCGCAATACCCACTCGATGGCAGATAGCTTTTCGCTTGCCATCACGACTCCTGTCGGCTCGGTGATCTTCACCGGAGACTTCAAGTTTGACCATACTCCTGTGGACGGTGAAAATTTTGATATGGCTCGCCTTGCACATCACGGCGAGCAAGGTGTTTTGTGTTTGTTCAGTGATTCAACCAATGCTGAGGTGCCTGGTTTCTGCCCACCTGAACGTTCGGTATTTCCTGCTTTAGATCGTCATATTGCTCAAGCTGAAGGTCGAGTGATTATCACGACTTTTGCGAGCTCCATTCACCGCGTCTCAATGATTTTGGAGCTGGCCTTAAAGAATGGACGCAAAGTTGGTTTGCTTGGGCGATCGATGCTCAATGTGATCGCTAAGGCGCGTGAACTCGGCTATATGCGTGCTCCAGATGATCTGTTCGTACCGATCAAACAGATTCGTGACATGCCTGATCGCGAGACTCTGTTGTTGATGACAGGAAGTCAGGGCGAGCCGTTGGCTGCTTTAAGTCGCATCTCACGCGGTGAGCATCAACATGTGCAGGTCAAGAACTCTGACACGATTATCTTTTCGGCCAGTCCGATTCCGGGTAACACGATCTCAGTTGTGAATACCATCGACCGCTTGATGATGCTGGGAGCCAAGGTGGTCTATGGCAAGGGAGAGGGTATCCATGTGTCTGGGCATGGCTTCCAGGAGGATCACAAGTTGATGCTGGCTTTAACAAAGCCAAAGTTTTTTGTGCCTGTCCATGGTGAGCATCGCATGCTTATTTGCCACAGCAAGACTGCTCAGTCGATGGGCGTAGCCAGCGACAACATTTTGATTCTTGATAATGGTGATGTCGTTCAACTTTCACCTGATTCGATTAGTAAAGGAGACTCAGTAAAGGCAGGAATTGAACTTCTCGATGCTTCTCGCAATGGCATTGTTGATGCTCGTGTTTTGAAAGAGCGCCAGCAACTTGCTGAAGATGGTGTTGTTACTGTGTTGGCTGCAATCAGTACCGATGGAGTGATGGTTGCACCGCCAAGAGTGAACTTACGAGGTGTCGTGACCGCTGCTGATCCCCGCAAGATGTCGATCTGGACTGAACGGGAAATAAGCTGGGTGTTGGAAAACCGCTGGAAGCAGTTTTCTCGCCAAACGGATGGCAAAGCTCCTGAAGTGGATTGGATGGGTTTGCAGCGAGAAGTGGAAGTGGGCTTGGGTCGTCGTATGCGTCGTGAGTTGCAAGTTGAGCCCTTGCTTCTGTGCCTAGTTCAGCCGGCACCAGGCGGAACACCTGCTTATAAGGGTATGGCTGATGCTGAACCTGAGGATCGATCGGTCACCCGCATTCGTGGTGATCGTGATCTGGCTAGTAACGGACGCCGAACTCCAGCTGCGGCTCCTGTCAAGGTTGCGGCAGCTGTGTCAGCATCGTCGACTACGACGACGGTTTCTGATCAAGCCAATGTCAAGACTCAATCTGAACCTGAGTCAGCAGAGATGCCTTCCGGTCGCACACGCCGCCGTCGCTCAGCTGTTGCCTAAGGCAAGACCCTTTGGCTGGCTTGCATTGACGCAGTTTTGGCTCTGACCAGATCCTGGTGATTCAGTTGGCGTTGCTTAGAGCAACGCTTTGGTCAGCTTCTTCTTTGAACAGTTGTCGGTAGGCAGCCGTGGAGATGCAAGCTGCTAATGGAGCTGCGCCCAACAACCCAACACAACAGAGCAGTGTTCCGACCGTCAAGATTAGGAGTTGGAAGAGGGCAAGTAGGGCCACCATCAACCAGGATGGATTGACAACCTGCCAGCCGCGCTGGATTGTTGCTATTGGGCCAAGCTCTTCTAGTAAGGCGATCCAGGGAAGAAATATTTGGTTAATACTCAGAATGACCCCAAAAATTGCAATAATAATCACTGGTATGAACATCACAATCTGATTAATGATTGCCAGGCCACCTGCAAGCAGGACGCCAGTAATGATGAGCAGAAATAATAAGAATCCAAAAACTAATTGCCTGATAAATAGGCGCAAATAAGCACTGCCATCCCAGCGGATGAAATCAGCAAAATTAGGGCGTTGGCCGTTGAGTACCATCCAGGACCCTCGAATCATTCCTGTCAAGCCCCAAAGGTTGACAATTGCACTGCCAAGGCTTGAGCAGACGATAATGATTATCGCGCCAATGTTTATAGGGTTGTTCTCATTAACTAGAAGGCTGCCTATTGCTTGAAAGCCTAAGCTTAATGCACCGATAAGTAGAGTGAAGACAACAAATTCTCGAGGAGATTTACGGAAGCCATCCCAACCATCTTTGATCGCTTTGATGACTTCAAGCTTGGAGTTAAGCACTTCGTTTGTTTTGGGTACTTCGACAGACTTATTGATGGATTTGATTGCAGATTTTTTTGCTTTATTGTCTATTTTTGCTTGAGGTGGTTGCGTTTCTGTTCCTGTGCGCGGCACCATCACCCGCATGATCGAGTTTTTGAGTAGGTCTTGTGCAATATCAGCTGGCAAGTCTTCTGGAAGATTGTCTTGTATGTTGCCGTCGTCTTCATGCTCACTTGTAATCAGAACCATCTCTGATTGTGATTTGGAGATCTCAAAGCCGTCATTGCTATCATTAGGCTGCTTATGTGCAACGATGGCGACATCGACGGTTATTGCGTCTGATTCAATCTCTTTGGATTCAGAGTTTGGTCCGATCTCAATCCCTCTGTTTGATTCTGGGTTTTGTTGTTGCTTGGTTACGTTGACTTCGCTATTTTTTGCATCCTGAGACTCTGCCTTCTCTTCCTCAATGAACGACTCTGATGTGTTGCCATTTTGCTCAATGACTTGTGATTCTATTGACTGATTCTTTTTTTCTGATTTTTGAACTGATTCTTGATCGCTGCTCTTGTCATCAAAATGTTCTTTAGCTGCTTGGTTTGATGCCTTTGACGTTGAATTGCCGTCATTATCAGTTGTTGATTTGAGCCAAGTTGGTGGTGTTGCTTGAGTATTTGTTGCGCTTATGCTTGTGTGCTCTTGAGAAAGAAATGGATCACGAATGAGATCTGTTGATGGCTTGCGATTGGCATCCTTTGCGATGGCTTCTGCCGGGTCTTGATGTTGAAGAAATGGCGGTAATTCTGCTCCATTGGCTTGGTTGTTGATCGCTGTATCTGCCTTCAGGAATGGGTCGCGAAGCAGTTCAGATAGCGGCGCGCTTGTGCTGGCCTCCGTTTGAAAGGCTTGTGAAGCTTCTGGTTGTTCAATTGCTGAGCCAGCCTCTGTCGCTTCTGATTGTGTTGTTGCTGGTTGCCGTTGCAAAAATTCGCCTTGGCATCGTTCCAGTCCTTGTTCGGCGAGTTCCTTCAAAGTCTCTTGTGGTTGGCTATCTAGAACAAGGCTGTAATGGTGTTTGGCTTGCTGGATATCGTTCATTCCGTAGAGCTGAATGTGGCCCATCAGTAGAGCCACAAAGGCCCGCCAGGCCAGCATTGCTTCTTGCTCAGGTTCTTCCCGCTGCAGCTCTAGTTGGCCTAGCAGGCTTTCGCAGATTGATTGAGCTGCTTCGAAATTTCCTGTTCCATAGGCTTTCTCGGCAGCGAGGTATTGCTGTTGGAAGTCGCCGTCCACAGGAGTCAGTCGTGATGTTCTAGTTGTACCGATTTTTTCTGCCATTGGACTGTCCAGCCCTTCGCGAGCTGTAGAGATCCAGGTGGTTTTCCAGGGCCAATGCTGTGGCTGATCTCTTCTAGTTGAACTGCTGGCAGGCTTGGTGCTCCTGATTGCTTCAGCCAACAGGCCACCAGAGTCGCCCTTGCTGTGATCGGTAGTTGGGCTAGGTCCTGTCGGCAGAGGCCGTTTTGAGTGCTCAGGCTGTTTAAGGCCAGCATGGCGATGGCTTGCTGGTCAGTGTGGTGATGGTTGAGCCTTTCGGCGAGAGCGGCTATGCGCAGGCCACAGCCCGGATGGAGCGATTCCAGTACCGGTAGCACTTCTTGGCGGACTCGGTTGCGGCTGAAGTCTGGATTGGAATTGGCAGGATCAAGCCAGATAGGTAAGGACAGCTCGCTGCAAATCTGGGCGGTGTCCTCACGCGAGAACCCCAGCAAAGGGCGTATGAGCCGCACGTTTTTGTGAGGATTGTCTTTGCTGATGGGCCTGCATTGGCGCATGCTGCTCAGTCCCGCGAGGTCCGTGCCACGGGCAAGGTTGAGCAGCAAGGTTTCAGCTCGATCCGAACTGGTGTGGCCTGTGAGCACATAGCGGCATGGATGCTTTGGGTTGTTGGAGGACAAACGTTCTGCGTGAAGCGTCAGTTGTTCATATCGCCAATGTCGCGCTGTGGCTTCGTTGTTGGTTTGTCCAGGTTTGGCTTGATCAGACCAGAAGCTCAAGTTGTGTGCTTCACACCAATCCTTGAGTTCAGTTGCGATCGTTGCTGATTTGTTGTGCCATCCATGATCGCCATGCCAAACCTCTAAAGACCAGCCATGTTTTCGTTGGAGATCGATCAATAGGCCGAGCAGGGCCATCGAATCTTGACCACCGGACACGGCGATCAAGAGTGAGGCTTCTGCTGGCAGTAGATCTGGATTCGCTAGCAGTTTTTGATGTAGGCGCGCGTGCCAGGCGCTCCAGGGCAGCTGCGCTGAGCTGGATGAGGCCATAGCGCACTGGTCACTCAGCTGAGGCCAGTCTGCCGTGCAGGAGCCTGGCTAATGGGAGTATGGATCTACAGATCGTTGATTGAATGACCCGCCTCGCTCAGTTGCCAACAGACTTGCGTCAGCGTCTCGAGCAGCGCTCGGCCCTCAAGGTGATCGCTGGTTTGATGAATTTCGAGGCCCTCTCGGTGGCGCAGGTGGCGCGGGCTGCTGGCCACGGTGGCGCTGATCTGATTGATGTGGCTTGTGATCCTGAGCTGGTGCAACTGGCGATCAGGGAATCCGCTGGAGTTCCGGTTTGTGTGTCAGCGGTGGACCCTGAGCTGTTCCCTGCAGCTGTTGCAGCTGGTGCTGCCATGGTGGAAATCGGAAATTTCGATGCTTTTTATCCTCAGGGCCGGATCTTTGGTGCCGCCGAAGTATTTGAGCTGACTCGTTTAACCAGGGCGTTGTTGCCTGAGGTGGTGTTGAGCGTGACCGTGCCCCATGTGTTGCCGATGGATCAGCAGGAGCAACTGGCAGTGGATCTAGTGGCTGCCGGTGCCGATCTGATTCAGACGGAGGGCGGCACGAGCGCTAAGCCATTTAGTGCTGGAAGCCTTGGCTTGATTGAGAAAGCTGCTCCCACTTTGGCAGCTGTTCACAGTATTTCTGCAGCACTGAAGGCTGCTGATTTGGCAGTGCCTGTGCTTTGTGCTTCTGGTTTATCGGCAGTAACGGTGCCTATGGCTATTGCTGCTGGTGCCGCTGGTGTCGGTGTTGGATCTGCGGTGAACCGTCTCAATGATGAGCTGGCGATGATTGCTGTTGTGCGGGGCTTGCGTGAAGCTCTCAGCACGCCCAAATCGGCAGTGATTCACTAACGTTAATCACTGCCTAGTCAGCTGCTTTGCGTAGGTTGTTTTAAATGCTGGGATCGCTCGGCTGGTTGCTGCAATGGCCCATTCGGGCCCTGATTTTGTTGTTGGTTGCTGCGTTGCCCCTTGGCATTGAGATGGCCAATTTCAGCACAGCTTTTTGGTCGGCCGTGATGATTGGCCTCTTAGGTACGTTGTTGATCGTGCCTCTCAAGTTGCTGTTGGGTCCATTCTGGGCAATTACGTCCTTGGGGGGGCTGATCTTGCCAGTGTCGCTTTTGTTCAACTTGTTGATCGCGATCCTTTTATTTGCTCTTGCAGCCTGGCTGATTAATGGCTTTCGTCTCAAGAATGGTTTGCTTAGTGCCATCTGCGGCGCTGTCTTTTACAGCATTGTGAGCACGATCGTGTTGCGATCTCTCGGCATCGCTGATGTTGAGTTCACTAGAGCTGCTTTGCTTTCAGCCTGAGAGTTCCAGGCATTGCTTAGTAGCTCATCAGGCTTGGAGGAAGTCTGGAATAGCTCGTTCATGGCATCTCCTCATAAGCTAAGCGGCTGCCCGTTACGGCCCTAATGCCGAAGTATCACCTCAAGGCGCCCTATAGCCCGAAGGGGGATCAGCCCACTGCGATTGCTCGGTTGGTGGAGG
>PVBE011439447.1_pt1 | contig 28003 bp, 26 predicted proteins | sample 1631181 | NCBI WGS metagenome assembly PVBE01 (sample SAMN08397723, study PRJNA350692) | Marine metagenome, whole genome shotgun sequencing project. | isolation source: water | place: Pacific Ocean | collected 2012-04
TAATGATAATGTTAAATTTAGTGCCCTTAAAAAAGCTTCTATGAGTATTGATAAAAAAGTTTTAAAACAAGTGCATCTTTTTGATATTTATAAAGGAAAAAATTTAGGTCCTGGGAAAAAATCATATGCATTGAGATTTGAATTACAAGATCACTCAAAGACATTAAAAGACAAGGAGATTGATAGTGTTATGAATAAAATTCAAAAAAAATTAATCAGTACCTTTAAAGCAGAGCTTCGATAATTATGTTTGGTTATTGGTTCAAGAATTGGTCTTTTAATTATAAACTAGGCTATGCTATTGTCATAACTGGTTTAAGAACATTCTATAAAAAATATGAAGTAACAGGGTTGGAAAACATCCCTAAGGATGGTGGAGTACTCTTTGCTGTAAATCATCAGAATGCATTTATGGATCCTGTTGTACTTGCTTCCCAACTACAACAAAAATCTTATTATCTTGTTAGAGCTGATATATTTAAAAAAAAAATAGCTGCTAAAATTCTCAATAGCATGTATATGCTACCTATATATAGACAAAGAGATGGTGTCAATACCGTTACTAGTAATGAAAAAACATTTGACAAATGCTTTGATATACTGAAAAAAAAGGGCTATATAATTATATTTCCAGAAGGCAATCATAATAATCAAAAAAAAATTCGACCCTTAAAAAAAGGCATAGCAAGAATTGGATTAGGTTCAGCTAATAAATACAACTTTCAAAATAATGTTTACATAGTTCCTGTCGGACTCAATTATAGTAACCATACTAATATGCGAGCAACATTATTTATAAATATTGGAAAAGCAATTCCGCTTAAAAAATATTTTTCTTCCTATGTTAATGAACCATCAGTTACAATTAATAATGTAATGAATAAAGTAGAGGGTGAAATGAAAAAATTAACCATCGATATACAGTCTTCAAATTATGACATTGTTCATCAATTAATTTTACTTTTAAATTATAGAATCAACTCGTTATCAAGGGTTGATTATTCATTGGAAAATGAATTCGAATTACAGCAAGAGTTAGTTAAAAAAATGGAAACTTTAGAAGCAAAGGATCCTGTTAAATTTAAAAGCCTAACTAAAAATGTTGCCTACTTAAATTCTTATTTTAAAAAGAATAACATAAGATCACATCATTTAGAAAACTCTGATACTAAAAAAAGTAACTTATCTCTAACTCTTATTTTTCTATTTATTACTTTTCCGATACACGTATATGGGCTTTTAAGTAATTATTTACCTTATAAGATTCCTGTTTGGTTCGTTAATAAAAAAGTGAAAGATCTACGTTTTCATAGCTCTATTAAAATGTCACTAGGTGTTACTTTATTCTTCTTGTTTTGGATTATTCAGTTTATGCTAATCTGGTCTTTTTTAGGAATTAAAATTGGTTTAATTTATATAATAACATTACCTATCGTTGCCTGGTTCAACAACTATTATTGGATTTCTATATTAAAGACCAAAGGAAAATTGAGTTATTTAAAATTAAAAAAGAAAAATGCTCTAAAAGACATTGAGGATCGATACCGTAAAATTATAACTACAGTTGAAGATTTATAGAACTCCGTTCCCTGCATACTTCCCTTCTTTGTAAACTTCAATTCTTTCTAACAGACCATTATCGTCATATATATAATGCTTGCCTTCCCATAATTTACCGCCTATAAATTCTCCATCCATTAAGATATCCTTATTCTTATTATATGTTTTATGGTAACCATCTTTTAATATTCTTTGTTCTGCAGGTTCATCTTCAACTCCAATATTGATTTCTCCTACAGCAGTTATCCCCTCCCCTTCGGCCTCATTTATTTCTAACACAACCTCAGGGTTAACTCTTTCAATAATCCCTGAACTGGTGCCTTCTCCTGTTTGGTTAAAATCAATTGTTTCTTTAATATCCCCATTAGGCCAATACCTTGTTGCGGTTCCAGACTCTTTTCCATTATCTGTAGTAAAAGATAATTCCAGTTGCCCATTAACATGATAATACTCTACAACTCCTTCTGTCTTTCCTTTTTCATTAAATACTTTTTTTTGAGCAATTGTACCATCTTCATAATATCTTTCAAAATTACCTGTATAAACACGCCCTTTCCAATTGCCTTGTTCCTCCAATTGCCCATTTGAATGAAAGGTTTTAAACTCACCCTTTGGTCTACCATTAACATACTGAATCTCACTTTTCAAGGTACCATCAGGGTAATATTTTTTCCATAACCCCTGTTTTCTGCTGGACTTAAAAAATCCTTTTTCAATGATGCCGTCTGGTGAATAATCGGGTAGATTTCTCATCTTTCCATAGATAATCCAATATCCTTCTTTTTTTCCTTCTACAGTTTGGTTAATAGTATCTTTATATGTTGTTTGATTATAAAGTACATTCATATGTATTCCTATTGCGTCTATCTCAGTATAGGCAAACACATACAAACCAATCATTAAGAAAATAATTGTTCTCATTGTAAACTTCTTATGTACAAGATAAAAAAATGATTCATTTTGTGAAATAATATTTCGACAAAAGCTGCATTATAATCGACAAGGAGATTTATATTTTAAATGTTAAGATTTATGCAGTAGTTATCTTTAACTCTTCTAACATGATCTTAGTAATGTTCTCTAAATCAAAATTAGGTCTCCACCCCCATTCCTTTCTAGCAATTTGATCGTTAATTTGTGAAGGCCAACTCTTTGCAATTTCATTTCTAAAATCAGGATTATAAGAAATTTCAAATTCTGGGATTATTTTTTTTATTTCTTCAGAAATCTCATAAGGAGTTAATGTAATTCCACTAATATTATAACTACTTCTTATGGTGATTTTACGATCATCAGCTTCCATTAATTCAATAGTTGCTCGAATTGCGTCATCCATATACATCATAGGTAATGCTAAATTCTTTTCTAAAAAACAAACATAATTCTTGTGCTTTGTAGCGTGGTGGAAAATTTCAACAGCATAGTCAGTAGTCCCCCCCCCTGGAGATCCTTTATAGCTTATTAAACCAGGGTATCTTATGCTTCTCACATCAACACCATAGTTTTTATAATAATACTCACACCATCTTTCGCCAGAAAGCTTGCTAATCCCATAAACAGTTGTAGGATCCATAATAGCATACTGAGGAGTATTCTTTGAAGGAGTATTAGGCCCAAATACAGCAATTGAACTAGGCCAAAATATCTTTTTAATGATTTTATTTTTTGCAAGTTCAAGTAAATTTAAAAGCCCTTCCATATTTATTTTCCAAGCAAGCTCTGGTTTTTTTTCAGCTGTAGCTGAAAGTAATGCCGCTAACAAATAAACTTCTTTTACCTCATGTTTTTTAACTACTTTTTTAACTTGCTCAAAATCTAATACATCTAATTCTTCAAAAGCCCCCCCATATAGCACCTCATCTAAAGGTGGCTTTATATCTGATGCAACAACTTGATCATTCCCATGAATTTTTCGTAATTCTATTACCAGCTCTGTACCTATCTGACCAGACGATCCTATTACTAATATCTTAGACATATAAAATTGATGTTTTTTTGACAAAAATAGAAAAAGTTAGTAATGCATATTATTGATTATATGGAAATCTATTTTTATGTATTTTTTTTACCTCATTATGGATCATTTCTTTGAATTTATCTATGTTTTTGTTTTTTGTTGCAGAAATAAAAACATGTTTGCTGCTTAATTTAGAAACCCAACTCTTTTTTAACTGTTCAACAGACAGCTCAAGTTTATTGTTTTTTATACTATCTACTTTATTAAACACCATTATTGTTGGCTTTTCAGATAATAGAAGCTCATTTAGTGTCTCATTAACAACTTCATATTGCTCATTGAAAGAAGCTTGCGCTATGTCTATTACATGAATTAGCACATCTGCCTCTCTAACCTCATCTAATGTTGATTTAAAAGACTCTATTAGTTGATGTGGTAATTTTCTAATAAATCCAACTGTGTCTGTTAATAAAAATGGTATGCTTTTAATTACTACTTTCCTTACAGTAGTATCAAGGGTAGCGAATAGCTTGTTTTCAGCAAAAACATCTGATTTACATAAAATATTCATAATAGTTGACTTACCTACGTTTGTATAACCAACTAACGCTACTCTAACCATGCTACCTCTATTGCTTCTTTGTGCAATTTTTTGATTATCTATCTTTATTAATTTCTTTTTTAAAAGATTGATCTTTTGCTTAATAATCCTCCTATCAGTTTCAATCTGAGTCTCTCCTGGACCCCTCATTCCAATACCTCCTTTTTGCCTTTCAAGGTGAGTCCACATTCTTGTTAATCTTGGTAATAAATATTGATATTGTGCCAATTCTACCTGCGTTTTTGCATGCGATGTCCTAGCTCTACTAGCAAAAATATCCAATATCAAATTACTCCTATCGAGTATCTTGCATTCCAAAATACGTTCTATATTTCGTATCTGAGTTGCTTCAAGGTCATCATCAAATATAGCCATGTCGATTTGATTCTCCTTAATAAATTTCTTGATTTCCTGGATCTTTCCTTTACCTACAAAAGTTGATGGATGGGGCGTCTCCATCTTTTGGACAAATGTTTTAACTGTTTTGGCACCAGAGGTTAATGCTAAGAATTGAAGCTCATCTAAGAATTCAATCGTCTCATTTTTAGTTTGAGCTTTAAGCATTAGCCCTATTAGTACAGCTTTTTCTTGTTTTTTAGATGTTGATATCATATTCATTTTTTAGGACGAAGATCCATGACATATTTGGCAACAGAATCGATTTGTGAATCTGAAAGAGTCCCTTTGTAAGAGCCCATAGACCTCCTCCCATCTCTAATTACTTGAATTAGCTGTTGTTTATTTAATTTTGATATTGTTAGGTCACTTGCACCTGATGCCTGCAGGCTCCCTTTCAACCCATGACACGTGCTACAATTTTTTTCAAAAATCTGCTTTCCTTTTTTTTGATTAGAACTCTCATTCACACATGAAACCACCAATAAAACAATAAAAAAAAAACACCTGCCATTCATTAGATTGTATTATAAAGAAAATTATGCCCAGCCAGCACTAGCATAAATAAAAGGCCAAGGCATTGAAATAAGCATTATAACCAACCCTGCCAAAAACCAAAGAAAAATTTTTCTAAACTTAGCACCGCTTGTCTTGCTTTTCTTTGCTCTGCTGTGTCCAATAGTAATAAAAACAGTTGCTAAGATCATCCCAAGTGGATGTGCCAATACATAAAAAGCATCGTTGTTTTCAAAATCATACTTTTTGCCTAAAAAGTATAAGACTAAACCCAATAATACCATGGAATGCGTGATGATTATTGTTATTGTAGAAAGTGCTCTATCCTTTATTTTATAACTGTCATTTTTTTTCCATTTCACAATTGAATTTACAATTGCTATGACAAGAAACAAAAGGAGAATCCATCGAAATCCTGAATGTGCATGCTTAAGACCTTCTAACATTTTATATAGTTATTATAGCAAATCTATGAAGATGAATGAATAAAATTATAAATGCATTGATTTTTTTTACATCTTCACCATTCAAAATGAAATTGTTTTTATTAAAAATATTCATTGTCTTCGTCTCAATTCCCATGATTGGACAGGATTATATCCCTGAAAATGGACCAAAAAACAAAAACAATAATTATATACTATTAAAACATGCTACCATCCATGTAAGTTATGATGAAACAATTGAAAAAGGTGATCTTTTAATTAAGGATGGTAAAATAATAAATGTAGGTTCCAACCTAATAACACCTAAGAATAGTGTCATTTATAATTTAGACGGAAAACATGTCTATTGTTCATTTATTGATTTGTATTCCTCAATTGGGTTACCTAGTCCCCATAAAAAAGCTAGCCCTGATTATCCACAATATGAAAGTTCAAAAAAAGGACCTTATTATTGGAATGAAGCTATACATCCTGAATACAATGCAATTGTGGATTTTTCTTTTAATCAGAAGGAGATAAAGGGGTTTTTAGAAAAAGGGTTTGGACTTGTGCTTTCTCATTCTCAAAATGGAATCTCAAGGGGGACTGGTTTTCTTTTAGCCTTAAACAATGAAAAGAACAAAAATATAATTAGCAGTAATGCTGGCTCTTTTTTTTCTTTTAAAAAAGGCGTGTCCAATCAGGTATACCCAACATCATTAATGGGTTGCATTGCCTTATTAAAGCAGCTGTATTATGATGCGGAATGGTATGAATATCAAAAAACTGATGTTCATGAAGATCTCTCTTTAAAGGCTATGCTTAGAAATAAAACCCTTCCTCAATTCTTTGCCACCGATAATTACTTAGATGTTTTAAGGGCGTCTCAAATAGCTAATGAATTTAATATAAATTACATAATAAAGGGAGGCGGAGATGAATATCGAAGTGTTACAGAAATTAAGTCTTCTAATGTAAGTCTTGTTGTCCCAATTAATTTCCCAAAGCCTTATGATGTTGAAGATCCTTATGATGCAATTAAATTATCTACCACCCAGCTAATTCATTGGAAAAATGCTCCTAAAAACCTAGCAGAACTTGAGAGGAATGATATTATATGCGCCATCACTAGTCAAGGGCTTAAAGCAGTGGATTTTTTAAAAAACATCCGCCTTGCTGTTTCTAAAGGAGTAAGCAAAGAGTATATCTATAAAGCTTTAACTGAAACACCTTCTCAAATGCTAAATTTAGATAAATCCATAGGTTCATTAGAAATTGGAAAGTGGGCTAACTTTATTATAACCTCTGATGAGCTTTTTGAAAACAATGGTGAAATTCTTGAAAATTGGGTCCAAGGTGAAAAAACTATTATCAAATCATCTGATCATATTGACGTTAGAGGTAAATATAATTTAAACACCAAGCAGGATATTAGAACGCTTATTGTTGAAGGTGAAGTTTCAAAACCTAAAGCTGCCATTGAGTACAATATTATCACAGACAGTATCAGCGAAAAAGGAAACTTAGTTATTGATGAAATCACTGGCAAACCTCATAAACTTACTGTTAGAAAAAAAGTTCCTGTCGAAATAAGGATTGAAGGACATAAAATCAACCTTTCATTTTTTATCAATAATGGAATCTATCGATTATCAGGTAACATTAATTTCAATAGTGGCTCATGGGATGGAAATGGTCAAGATCCAAATGGTAAATGGATTAAATGGACTGCCATAAGAAATGAGAAATTCAAATCAGAAATAATAGAAAATAAACTAATAATAGATACAACTGAAATTATTTCACACTACCCTCTGACTTCATATGGTTGGGATTCTATCCCTAATCAATCTCCCGTTTTAATTAAAAATATTACTGTTTGGACTTCTGAAAATGACGGAATCTTAAAAAATACCGATATCTTAATTAGAGATGGTAAAATTTCCCACATTGGCAATATCCTAGATGTTGTAGATAAAAAAACCATCATACTTGACGGAACAGGTAAACACATAACAGCTGGCTTAATTGATGAGCATTCTCACATAGCTATTTCCAGAGGGGTAAATGAAGGCTCTCATGCTATAAGTGCTGAAGTAAATCTTGGGAATGTTATAAATCCAAATGATATTAATATTTACCGACAACTTGCAGGGGGGGTCACCACATCACAATTACTACATGGTTCAGCTAATCCTATCGGAGGACAAAGTGCTCTTATTAAATTAAGGTGGGGCGCAAATGCTGAAGAACTTAAATTTAAAAATGCTCCAAAATTTATAAAGTTTGCATTAGGTGAAAATGTCAAACAATCAAATTGGGGAGATAGAAACATTATTAGATACCCACAAACAAGAATGGGTGTTGAGCAGCTTTACTATGATGCATTTTTTAGAGCTAAAGAATACGAAAATAAATGGGAGAGCTATTATAATTCCAAAAAGAAAAACAAATACACAAAAGAGAAGCCTAGAAAAGATATTCAACTAGAAACATTATTAGAAATTTTAAATAAAGAAAGATTTATTACCTGTCATTCATATGTTCAATCTGAGATCAACATGTTAATGAAAGTAGCAGATTCAATGGGTTTTACATTAAATACTTTTACTCATATTTTGGAAGGCTATAAAGTGGCCGACAAAATGAAAGCCCATGGCGCAGGTGGTTCTAGTTTTTCCGACTGGTGGGCATATAAATATGAAGTAAAGGATGCTATTCCGCATAATGCTTCATTACTAAATGCTATGGGAATAATTACTGCCATCAATTCAGATGATGCAGAAATGGGCAGGAGATTAAATCAAGAAGCAGCTAAAGGAATAAAATATGGAGGTATGACTAATGAACAAGCGATAAACATGGTTACGATAAATCCCGCTAAACTTTTACACATAGATGATCGTGTCGGCAGCATTAAAGTAGGGAAAGATGCTGATCTTGTTATCTGGTCAAAATCTCCCCTTTCTGTATATGCTAAGGTTGAAAAAACATTTATAGATGGTGTAGTCTACTTTAATGCTGAAGAAAATTCTACTAAAAAAGAAAAATTACGACAGCTAAGAGTGGAAATCATTGCTGAGATGATCAAAGAAAAAAAGGCCGGAGGAAAGGTTCAGGCAATTAAAGAAGAAAAACAAAAAATACATGTTTGTGGCTCACTAAATGATGATGGTAATTAATGATTAGATTTCTAACATATCTATTAATATTTGTAAGCATAGTGGCTCAAGGGCAAGAAACTCCTGCCAATAAACAAACCAAAAGTATCCTTTTACTTAATGGCACAGCTCATTTAGGCAATGGAAAAGTGATTAAACGATCTGCTATAGGTTTCAAAAATGGAAAAATCACTCTGGTTGAGAATGCGCTTACAAAAACTATTGATACTACTGTCTTTGACACAATTATATATATAAAAAATAAACATGTATATCCAGGGTTTATTGCCTGTAACTCAACACTTGGATTAATGGACCTAGAAGCAGTAAGGGCATCAATAGACTACAGAGAGGTTGGGTTGTATAATCCAAATATAAGGACAATCATAGCCTACAATACTGACTCTAAGATTACACCTACAATAAGAACAAATGGAATATTAATGGGTCAAATATGTCCAAGAGGAGGGGTGATCAGCGGCACTTCTTCTGTTGTCCAATTTGATGCCTGGAATTGGGAAGATGCTGTTATTAAAAAAGATGAAGGTGTTCACTTAAACTGGCCACATTATACAGCTATTAAAAAAAATAAAAAAGAGAAGTTAACTAACAATTATTCAAATGCCTTAAATAGCATTGATGATTACATCAAAGAATGTATTGCTTATTCAAAAGATAATAATGACGGTGAGATAGATATTCGTCTTGAAGCAATGAAAGAAATTTTTAATGGCAAAAAACAATTATATGTTCATGCTAACTATATTAAAGAAATATCAGATATCATTAATATTAAAAAGAAATATAATATACAACGCTTATGTATTATTGGAGGATATGATTCTTGGATGGTAGCAAAGAGATTAAAAGAAAATAATATAAGCGTTATGCTTACTAGAGTTCATGGATTACCCAAAAGAGAGCATGATGACATTTATCTGCCATTTAAACTACCTAGTTTACTTGCTGAAGCGGGGGTTCTTTTCTGCATCCAAAATTCTGGAGACATGGAACAAATGATTACTAGAAATTTACCTTTTATGGTAGGAACAGCTATAGCGTATGGTCTTGCTTATGAAAAAGGTGTAGCTTCAATTACTTTAAATGCAGCTAAGATCCTAGGGCTCGACCATCGTTTAGGTAGTTTAGAGAAAGGTAAAGATGCTACTCTCTTTATATCTTCAGGGGATGCCTTTGACATCATAAGTAATAATGTGGAAATTGCCTTTATTAATGGTAGAAAAATTTCATTATCGAATGATCAAATTAAAAACTATTTAAAGTATAAAGAAAAGTATGGATTGGAGTAAACACTCTATTTCTTAATTCCATGCTCATACCAAATCACTTTTTCAGTATCATTTGACTCCTTAAGTATCCATTTACCGTGTTTTTTCCCTTCTAAATAAAATCCCCTGTATCTAATGTCTCCATTTTCATAATAGGAAACAGAATTACCATTTAGTAAGCTACCTGAATAAAAATTTTCACTTTGCTTAACACCATTTGGATAATAGGAAACCCACAAACTGTCACGTAATCCATTTTTAAATTGCCCTTTAATTTTTTTTTGACCATTAGGGTATGTCTCTACAAAAACACTTGACTTAAATTCCTTTTTTACTTCAATTTGCTTTGGTGGGGGCAGTTTAATTGTATCATTTTCTTGACAACTATATAAAAATAAACTTGTAAAGAATAATAAACATGCAGAATAAATCAACTTACGTAACATCTTAATTTAATTTTTAGAGTATAAATATATATATCTATAATTGTAATGTGAATCAAAAAAATCTAATTGTGTTAAACAACAAATTAGTTACTTTTCTTTGGATTTAACTGATTATGAACACACTAATACATATGATTTTAATGATTAAAAGCCATTAATTTAGATTATTAGATGAAAAAAGTGATAATATTCAGAGAAAAAGTATGATTATTAGATAAAAAATTAATATCTTGAACCAAATTAATTTAAAAACTTATCAGATATGGGTTACTCACACACAAACAGTAAAGGAAATACTTATTACTTACATTCAAAAGATGTACAGCTAAAAGGAGGAAGAAATCAAACAATTTATTATTTCGCAAAAGATGCAAGACCTAATGCTTGTGACCTTCCAGCTGGAAAGCAAGTAGTAGAAAGTCCAAAAACAGGTCTTCCTTTCGTTAAAGGTAAATAGTTAACTTATTTCTTGTTCGTTCCTTAAATCATTATTTTAAGGTTTTGGCATGATGCTTGTTTTAACATCTATGAATCTAATTTTAAGTTCATGGAGATAAAAAACAAAAAGTATCAAGCTTTAAAATCATTGTCAAAAGAAATGATGAAAAGAGGTAACGTATCAGAGTATTATAAGCTACTTAACGAACTATTGGTAGTTAAAAGCCAGTTAGTAAAGGTCAATTAACATAATTGCCATTGCGTAGCTGGCTTATTTATTTACATTATACTATTTAGTTGTAGGTAGCTATTTCTAATACAAAGCTCAAGCTAGCTACATTATGGATAGCACTATTCTTTTTCACGGCATACTCTTCGGAGTCATCTTAAGCTTTCTTATTGGCCCAATGTTTTTTGTGCTTCTTGAAACTAGCATAAAAAAAGGTGTGAGACATGCAATTTTTTTAGATATTGGTGTTTTATTAAGTGATGTTTTATACCTAATTGCCTCATTTTTCTTTGCTCAGGAAATAAATGATAAACTTAGTGAAAACCCCTACGTTCAGTACCTTGCTGGAAGTGTTTTTATAATTATCGGGTTAGTTTCAATAATTAAGAAATCTAGTTACCTAAAAAACACCAGCCCCATTGATCTATCTTCTATCAATACAGAAGATACTAAAGACAAAAAACTCTTTGGTTTTAGAAAGAGAACATACATTGCCTTAATTGCTAAAGGGATTGGATTGAATGCCATCAATCCTGGTGTTTTAATTTACTGGATTGCAGCATGTACTTACGCTACTGAAGAACTACTAATTAGTGGAAATAATCTAATTTATTATTTTACAGCAACATTAATCACCATGTTTAGTGTTGATCTATTAAAAATCTATTTTGCTAGTAAATTAAAAAGTAGACTCAATAATAAAAACTTAGCCTTAATGAGTATTATTATAGGAACTGCCTTAATTTTATTTGGATTAGCTATTTGTTTTAGGAATTTCAATTTTTAAAATTGAAATTATAATTTATCAGATATGGCTAAATAAAAAATATTTAATTAAAAAAATGGAACAATTTTTGGATAGCTATTAAAATCAATAAATCCTAAATTATGAAAAAAATAATCTTACTTTTTGAAACAAATATGAGCAAAGCTTGTATAATGTCTAATCAATACTTACTTAAAAAACCTTTTATGAAATACTTTACACTTACCTTTATTTTACTGTTCACTTTTTCAATAAACATTAATGGTCAATGTGTGGACTGGAACTGCCATAAAGGTCACGGAACATTTGAATGGGAAAATGGTGATACCTATATTGGTTCATGGATAAACGGACTTCCTGATGGGAACGGTAAATTTATATGGGCTAATGGTGATAAATACAATGGCAATTTTGAAGATGGAAAATTAGCTGGTCGCGGAACCTATAAGTGGAAAAATGGAAATACTTATAGCGGTCAATGGGAAAATAACCAAATGAATGGTCGTGGTACTTTTCATTGGATTAAAGATGGTGCTACCTATGAAGGATTCTTTCAAGATGACAAAATAACAAACTCAGAAACTGATGATTCTCAGGACCTTCCTGAAGGGAAAGACTAAGCTTGTTGTGACATTGCAATAGTAGCAATACTTACTTTCAGTCCTTTTATGTCTTTAAGGACTGAAACACAATTCTCAATGGTAGCCCCTGTTGTTATAACATCATCTACTATTAAGATGTGTTTGTTTTCAAGGTCATAGTCGCTACAATCTTTTAAAAATGTATCATTTGAATTCAGCCACCTATGGTATCTATTTTTATTAGTTTGTGATGTTTTATAGGTACCTTTAATCAATACATTAACATTAATAGGCGCCTTTAAAACCTTAGATACTCCCTTAGCAATAAAGTAACTTTGATTGTACCCTCTTTTTCTTTCTCTTTTTTTATGCAACGGCACTGGAATAATCATATTTACACCTTTTATTACTGAGTTTTTTAAAATCTCTTTTCCTAGCTCAACGCCAAGTACTTCTCCTATCAAAGGTTGATTGTCATACTTTAATGCATAAATCAATTTTTGAATTTTACTTTCCTTGGAAAAGGAACATAAAGAAATTGCAGCATCAAACTTTATTCTTCCCCATAAAATCTTTGAAACAAAATTAGCATGGTATTTGCAGTCTTGATTATTAACAAGCTCTATTAAACAGCCTATGCATATGCATTTTTCGTTTTTCATTAAGCCCTCACGGCATCCTGGACATACTCTAGGGTAAATTAAAGACAAGAAATCATTCCACATAGCATTATTAATAGATTTATGTATAATATTAAAGTCATTGAGCTTTTACTTTTACTTTTATATTATCAATATTAAGAATATATGGAAACTGTTAAAGAAAATAAAAAACAAAAAAATCTCTTTTACATTCTAATTATATTTTTATTACTAGGGACTGTAGGGTATCTAGCAATGAAAATAAATTCACTAAACAATGAAAATAAAGAATTAACAAACCTAAACAGTAATACTAATTCTCAAAAAGATGCTGAAAAAGTAAAAAGAGAGCAAGTCGAATTTGAATTACAAAAAATGCAATTCCAATATGATACATTAATGGTATCCAATGATTCAATGAACCTTGAGTTTATAGAACAAAAAAATCAAATAGCATCTCTTTTACAAAAAGTAAAAAATAAAGATTACAGCATTTATAAAATCAAAGAAGAAGCCAATACCCTAAGAAGAATTATGAAGGGGTATATACACACTATAGATTCATTAAATACATTAAATATAAATCTTCAAAATACCCTTACGTTAACAAACAGTGAGCTATCTAAAGTTCAAAGTGAAAATCAAAATATTAAAACTGAAAATATAGAACTACAAGAAACGGTAGCTCAGGGATCCATTCTTCAGGCAAACAACATTATAGCTCAAGGTATAAGAATAAAAAGTACAGGCAAACAAGTTGAAACAACACGTGCCAGTAGGGTAAATATGCTAAAGGGTTGTTTTACACTTGTTGAAAATAAAATCGCTTCATCTGGAAATATATTTATCTACCTAAGAATAATCTCCCCAAAAGGAAAGGCCTTGACTTCTTCTACGTCAGAATCTATTACAACCAGTAATAACACATCACTTGATGTGAGTGTTAAAAGAGAAATTAATTATCAAAACACTAATACTGATGTTTGTGTTTATTATGAAACTGAAGAAGTGCTAATTGCTGGAACTTATATTGTTGAGGTATACTCAGGAAAACACAAAATTGGCAATACTTCTTTTGCTCTAAAGTAACTATAGAACAAACAACAATGCAATAATGAAAATTATAAGAATGATCAAATATTGCCATATATCAACAAAATATGGAGAATATTTTTTCCAATATGATTGGAATTTTTTCATTGGCTCTTAATTTATAAACAATATGCTTCAATATATAAAAACAACATTATCAATAATATTTTTATGTTCCTTTTGTTACATAAATGCTCAAAACTCTGGTGATACTGTTACACTCAACTTATCAAACTCTAAAATTTTAATTATCTCAGAATCTGAGGGTGATGAATGGGATTTTGAAGCTGAAGAAGAGACTGAAAAAAAAGAAAAAAAAATAAAAGCAAGCTCTGAAATATTTTTTGGTACTAATGGCTATGTCTCTTCATTTAGAAGCATTGTTTTACCTAATGAGCATATTAATATGCGTATTAATTATTTGCGTTCTAGATTGTTTTCTATAAATCAAATGATCAAAGGATTAGAAACTAAAAACAAAAGATTATATATTTCTCCAGGGCTTGGCTTTAGCTGGAATAATTATTTTTTTGAAAACCCAATACAGCTCATAAATCAAAATGACAGCACCCTTTTTATTTCAGATACAATTACCAATTTTAATAAATATAAATTATCTAATACCTATTTGCAATTGCCCATAATTATTGGAGTAAGAATTGGGAATCTTAATCGAAAAACTTTTGGAATTCAGGCTGGAATAATAGCTGGATATAAGTTAAATTCAAAAATAATTAATCATTATGAATTAAATGGGGCTACTTATAAATCTAAAGAGTATAACTCTTTTAATCTTCACCCTTTTCAAGTATCTGTTATAGGTCGTTTAAGTTTGGGTAAACTAGGTGTCTATGCTAAATATTCTATTACTTCTTTATTTTTAGAGGATAGAGCGCCAATTGTATATCCATTTAGCATAGGGTTCATGATTGGTGGATTTTAATTAACTAATATGAAAACAAACAAAGCTTTAGCTCATCTAATCATTCTATTAATTACAATGCTGTCTTCGTGTGATATGAATACTAAAATAGAACCTGAAATGTTAAAGCCAAAAGCCAACAGGAAGTTAGGTGACATTCTTATAGTATTAGATAAAGAACATTGGGATGGTCCTATTGATAAGTCTTTAAACGAACACTTCTGTGATTTTATCTTATCTACTCCTGGGCCTTGGGATCAAGAGTTTGATCTAAAGTATATAGACCCCAAAGGGTTCAACGGAATGACCAACACCGACAACACAATTCTGTTTTTTAATATCGATGAAGACTCTAGAGACAGAATACTGCCTTTTTTTTCTCCTATAAAAGATAATTACGCAAAAGGTCAGATCATCTTTGACATTCCATCTATGAATAAAAAAAATGTTCTCCTATATATAGATCGTTATGCAGACAGTATTAAAAAAATTATAAAAGCAGAATACCTTTCAATCCTAACTTCTAGATTAGAAGAAAATGCTGAAATAAATAAACTATTAAATAAGAACCATAATGTCTCTTTATTAATTCCTAGAGGGATGAAAGTTATTAAGTCAAATTCTGAATTCACTATGCTGGGTAAATCAAAAATTAAAAAAGATGACCTAGGAGATCATGAGATTCAACAAAGACTTTTTATTTACAGCTACCCCTACAATAATAAATCTCTTTTTACTCAAAAACGTCAAATACATATAAGAGATTCTGTATGTAAAATACATGTAAAAGGACGTCTAGAAAATTCATATATGGAAACTCAAAAAAATAAATCTCTTCCATTTATTTCTAAAAGCTTGCTTCATGACAATAATTATGTATTAGAAACAAGAGGCTCTTGGAGAGTGAGAAATGACAGAATGGGTGGCGCCTTTATTAGCATTGCAGTACACGATAAGCATAAAAATAGAATTGTCACAATTGAAGGTAATGTTTACGCTCCTCGGTTCAGTAAAAGAGAATTAATAAGAGAGATGGAAGCTCTTATTTATTCTTATGACTTCAACCCTCAATAAATATATTTTTCTTTAACGCAATGGCTTTTATTTTGTCTTGAAATTCTTTTCTTTCTTCTAAATTTATAAAATCAAGATCAATCAATTTAATTGCTTTATTCGTTAATTTAAACTGAAAACCATTATGTCTTTTTACTATTCCTATAACATCAACCCATGGAATAATTACTAGATTACTATTGATCATTGTAATGGCATTTTCAGCTACAATAACCTTATATAAATTAACACCTAATATTATATGAAAAATACTTTCTAGAACATAGAATACTAGCATTATTCCTATTAGCTTCCCTTTGTCAAAATAAATCAATAGCATTAATAAAATAACAAAATAAAAACCTATTTGAATAAGCTCATAAACAACACACTTCATCCAACCAGCTCTACTAATATTGAATGCTTTTATTTTTCTTGCTTTGAAAATCGCCTGCCACCTTAAATTAGTTTTAAGAACTAATAAAATTGATAATAAGGCAGCAACTATAATAATTATTTCAGAAAAAAATGGGATTCTAATACTCATGTCTTGATGGTAAGAAATAAAACAAAGTAACCCTGTTACTATTGTTAAGATCAACGATATTCTTGAGTAAATAGAAATCAAGCAGCAAAATTAATCAAATAACCCTTTAATATGCATTGCAATCATAAATGCCATCACATTTATTATAGATCAACTCATGTAAACCCAATAAAGAAGCAATGGCTACTTGAGAATAATTTTGTGATGCATTCTTAAATCCTCCCCACTCATTTTGCCACATCCATGCGATAAGCTCAATTCCTGTTTTTTGATCCTCTAATTGCTTTATTAAGCCACCTACATTACCAGCCCCAGCATGATATATATGCAAAACCAGAAACTTAAACCAAAGATCTGACTCTGAATACGAAACTCCCATTTCTTCTATAATTCTTTTTGCTTCAGGTATACAAACCTTACTAATTAAAGAGCTTGCTCCTTTTGCGGATTTATAAAAATCTTTTCTTTCGTCAATTTCTCTATTTACTATAAGACCATGTGACCTAGCTACAGATTTCATTAATTGAAAAGGACCATATGCACCAGCGTTAGAATATGCCATCTTTCCTGGACTCTCTATTAATAAAATAGCCTGAGCAAACCATGGGTCTGTGCCAAATTGTTGAAACAAATCAATTGCTTTACTAATACTAGGAAATGTTTCCTCAATAAGATAAAAATCTTTTTTACCTGTGGTGATATATATCTTAGTAATTGAATCAAGTTGATGAATTTGTCTTACTGAGTCTTTATATAACTGTTTTTCTATTTCAGTTTGTGAAGACCACTTTGTAACACTCTCGTAACCCAAAATTTCTCTAGTAGCAGCTATGTTTACAATACAGGTATCTGAACGATAGTCCATTACTTGTCTCCAAAATTTAACTTGAGGAAGCGTATCCCACCTTTCAGAAAAAAGCTCTTCGAAGTTCACTGCTAAATAATTAGCAGTGTCCTTTTCTATATAAACATCAATCACCTTGGAAGACTGCGCTATAGCTTGACTTTTTAAAAAAAATAATATTAAAAAAGGAATAATTTTAATCATCTATAAAGCTAACTTCATTTTATTATTCTTTGTTTCAATACAGCTGTTAATTTTTAATAACTATTTAAAATCAAATCCCTTTTAAGATTTCACCAGCTCTTAAAATTGTATCATCTTTTTTTGCAAAACAAAACCTTAATACATTCTCATCTAGTGGGGAATTATAAAATACAGAAACAGGAATGGCTGCAATTTTGAATTCTTCAATTAATCGGATTGAAAAATCAACATCATTTTCTTGAGTAATATTAGAATAGTCAAGTAATTGAAAATAAGTTCCTTTACATGGTATTTCCTTAAATCTTGATCCCTTAATCGCTTCTGTAAAAAGATCTCTTTTTTGCTGATATACATCCTTTATATGTAAATAGTTATCTTGGTTATCCAAATAAGATGCAATAGCTAATTGTAAAGGATGATTACAAGAAAAAACATTGAATTGATGAACTTTACGAAATTCCTTCATCAATTCTTTTGGACCTATACAATATCCTAACTTCCATCCTGTTACATGAAAAGTTTTACCAAAAGAAAAAATAGCCATCGACCTATTGGCGAGATCTTTATGTCTACAAATGCTTTCATGTGGATTATTATCAAAAACTATATGCTCATATACCTCATCGCTTAAAATAATAATCTCTGAATTATATGTTATTTTTTCCAGCTCCAGCAAATCCTCTTTTGATAATAGAGCTCCAGTAGGATTATGAGGAGAATTGATAATGATCATTCTAGTGCGCTGAGACATCAGCTTTTTAACTTCTTCCCAATTGATTTTATAGTCTGGAGATGTCATCTGAACAAATACAGGCTTCCCTCCTACTAATTCAATAGCTGGTTGATAACAATCATAAGCTGGTGTAAAAATAATCACCTCATCCTCTTCTTTTACAAATGCAGCTATTGCTGTAAAAATAGCCTGTGTTGCACCCGCTGTTACAGTTATCTCAGATTCTGGATGATATTCTATATCATATAGCTCATTTAGCTTAAACGCTATCTTTTCCCTAAGCTCCATTATTCCAGGCATGGGAGCGTATTGATTAAATCCTTTTCTCATGAATTTCTCAACCTCATCAACCATCTTCATGTCAATATCAAAGTCTGGAAATCCTTGAGAAAGATTAAGCGCACCATGCTGGTTAGACAACTCAGACATTTTTGTAAAAATGGTTGTTCCTACTTTGGGTAGCTTTGAAAATATTGAATTTTTATACTCTGGCATATGTCGCGCGAAGTAAAGGGATTATTCTAAGTTATACAACCTTGAATTCATTACTTTATAAACACTTTTGTTTTTTTACCAAATAGGATCCATTGGATTTACCTCACATTCAATTTTTGTGGATTGTCCAGGATTTGGTGGTAGAAAGTCACCTTTATTAATTTTAATTGCATTATCTCTATAAACTGCTTTCATAAAATAACCCCAAATAGGCAATGAGGTATTAGCTCCTTGACCATTCTTAGTTGTTCTAAAATGCACCTGCTTATCATCTGCACCTACCCAAACGCCTGCCACAAGATCAGGTGTATGCCCTATGAACCAACCATCAGAATTATCTTGAGTTGTACCTGTTTTTCCTGCCATAATAGAATTAAAGGAATATGGATTATTTTTATTTTTAAGCCGTCTTGCAGTACCTCCAATTTTTCCATTATATGGGTTTTTAACTCCAGTAACACCTTTCATCATTCGCAATACATTGAAAGCAGTGCTAGGATCCAAAACCTGAACAACGTCTTGATTACATTCCCATAATAAATTACCAAACTTGTCTTCTATTCGAACTATACTCACCGGCTCAATAAAATTACCTTGGTTTGAAAAGACACAATGTGCTGCTGTTTGTTCAAGTACTGAAAGATCACACACCCCTAACCCTAAAGAAGATACCTCTGTAATTGAACTATTCCATAATCCCATAGTTTTAAAATAACTCACAATCCTTGAGTTTTTTTCTCCATTCAATTTGATTACCTGAGTAGTAATGTTATTTTGAGAATTTGCTAACCCAAAAAAAGCTGGTATACTATCACCAGTGTAAGATCTCTGACCACCTGGACACCACTGTTTAGTTAAAACACCATAAGGAATATCTATACAATACTTAATATCAGGGAAAGTTGTACAAGGCTCAATTTGGCCGTCCTGTATTGCTGAGGCATACACAAAAGGCTTCATAGTCGACCCAACCTGCCTTTTTGATTTGTATGCACAGTCATATTTAAAATGTCTGTAATCTACTCCTCCAACCCAAGCCTTTATAAACCCAGTATGTGGATCAATAGCAATAAGACCAGCTTTTAATAATGACTTATAATATAAAATAGAATCTCTTGGCGATAGCAAAGTGTCTTTTTCATAATTAGGGGACTCCCAATCAAAAACCAGCATCTTTGTTTTTTCTCTAAAATTCTTATCGATCTCAACTTTAGAAAAGCCTTTGCTTTTAAGTCTTCTATATCTTTCAGAGTTTTTTATAGCCCTTTCAATAATGCTTTTACTAGAAGACTCATTACTAAATGGCCAATTCTTATTATTCCTAATCTCCTTATTTAATGTTTTTTGTAGCTCATTCTTAAGGTGCTTTACAACTGCTTTTTCTGCATAAACTTGAATCCTTGTATCTAAAGACGTAAATATTTTTAATCCATCAGAGTAGATGTTGACAATTTCACCATATTCATTTTTAATATTATTACTTTTTATTATCTCTTTGGTTTTTAATCTAACATGCTCTCTAAAGTAAGGGGCAATTCCTGTTAGATGAGATTCAGGTTGAAAATCAATACCTAAAGGAAGGTTTCTTATAGAATCGTATTCAGCAGAATTAATATGTCCATTCTTTTTCATCTGTGACAACACAACCTCTCTTCTTTTCAACGTAGCTTCAGGATGTCTAATGGGATTAAAAATAGATGGATTTTTTGCCATTCCAACAAGCATCGCAGCTTCCTGAATAGATAATTCTAATGGTGTTTTATTGAAATATATTTTAGCAGCAGAATGAATTCCAACTGCTGTATTTAAAAAATCGAACTTATTGAAATACATTGCCATGATCTCATTTTTAGTGTATCTTTTTTCAAGCCTGGCAGCAATTATCCATTCAGCTCTTTTTTGTTTTATTCTTCCCCATTTAGATTTTGATCTCTCATGAAACATCATTTTAGATAGTTGTTGAGTAATGGTGCTTGCTCCTCCTTTATACCCTCCTAAAACCAACCCTGACACAGCACGAAGCAATGCCTTTGCGTCTACCCCTGAATGCTCTCTAAATCTCTCATCTTCAGTAGATATCAATGCGTTGACCAAATGTGGGGAAAGATCCTTATAACCTACTTTTGTTCTATTAGACACAAAATACTTACCAAGAGTATCCATGTTAACTGAAAACACAATACTCGCTTCATTACTTCGAGGATCTTCAAGTTCATCAATTGATGGCAGCTCTTTTTCGGGAGTAAAAGAAATAAACAACAGTAAAAAGAAAATTGGTAAAACACTAATACACCATAGTATTGCTATGATTATTCTTTTTGCTTTTTTAGAAACATCAAGTGATGGCATCTTCTTTTTATTTTTCTTTATGAAAAAATTTAATTGCCCCATTAATAGACTTATTTAGATTCTACAATCTTTAACCCAACATCCATTATCTCAATTAGCGAAGTATCTATCATAGCTTGATGGACTGTGAAGGTGTAATGACCTGGAATAGGGAATTTTATAGCTTTATATAAGAGTAAATTATTATGTTCTATAGTACTCCCTGAATTTTCACCTTTCCAATTCCCATATTTATCTGCTAAATAGAACTCTACTGTATCTTTAATTGGAAGCTGGAAATCAGGATTATTAAGCTCAGTGAAAATATAAATATTACTCCATGGGTAAGCATCTGTGGTCCTTAATAAAAAAAATAAATCATACTTTGAGGAGGTGTCGTTAATGTTAAAATCAAAGCTAGCAGGGTCTGACGATCTCCAAATATGATTTTCAACTTCAACTTGCTTATGATAAAAAACTCCCTCTTCTTCGCATGCTACCAACAATAATAAGAGTATAACAAAAGCTATTTCTTTAATTTTCATTAATCAATTCTTTTTCCTTTTTTGATAGTTTTTCCTTTTTTGGGGATTTTTCTTTTTTTTCTTTTTAAAAACATTATCAAATCTCGTAAGCTCATCTTGACCTACAACGTTTTTATAATCTGGCCCTTTTTCTACATCCTTTGAAGTTACATGAATAGTAAAATCATCAGGTTTTTTTCCTTCTTTGTTCATCTTAATGATCTCCATGACCTTATTGACAGTGAATTCGAGAATTGAAGTAATTCCTTCTTTTTTTTGAACCAGATACCACATCTTATTTTTAAAAACATCAGTTTTAAGATGTGATGCTTTGCCATTTTTTGATTCAAGCATTATTTTTGTACTTGGGAATTTTTTTATCTGCTCCATATACTGATCAAGCTCATAATTTAAGCAACATTTTAATTTCCCACATTGACCTGCTAATTTTTGAGGATTAAGAGCCAATTGCTGATACCTTGCTGCGCTAGTTGTCACTGACCTAAAATCACTCATCCAAGTTGAGCAACATAGCTCTCTTCCACAAGATGCTATCCCTCCTAATCTTGCTGACTCCTGTCTGGCGCCTATTTGTTTCATCTCAATACGAAGATTAAATTTATCAGCCATCACCTTTATCAACTCTCTAAAATCAACTCTTTTTTCTGCGGTATAATAAAAAATAGCTTTTGACCCATCTCCTTGATATTCCACATCACTAAGCTTCATATCCAAACCAAGTTTTATTGCCATTTCTCTAGACTCATGCATGGTTTCGTTTTCTTTTGATCTAGCGTTTTTCCAATTCTTTAAATCTAAATCATTAACTTTCCTTATAACCTTCTTTAATTCTAGAACATTGCTTTTATCTTTTTTCCTTAACCTCTGATGCTGAACCAGTTGTCCAGTTAAGGAAACCACCCCTACATCTGTCCCAGGAGATGCCTGCACAACAATTACATCTCCAGTATAAATAGGTATTTTTTTATCGTTGTAACAAAATTTCTTTCGCCCATTTTTAAAGCTTACCTCTACAATATCTTTGTTATTATGAGAAGTGTTTTCAATATTACTCAACCAGTTATACGCAGACATTTGGCCACTGCATCCAGAAGTGCAATGTCCGTTACTTTTACAACCATTCGGTTTATCACTGTTATTATTGCAATTAGTACAACTCATTTTAATGGAAAACAACTATTCAGTAATTATAACTTAATTTTTTATGCTCTATTATAATGTAAAATTATCAAAATTAATTAGCTGTCAACAGAAGACCTTTTTAAGAGGCTGTATATTTTTAAGGAAACATCTAAAAACAGAACTTTTGCATTAGCATTTCTTTCTAAATGGTAATATGCTTTATTTATTTCCTGATGAAATTCCGTTATGTTTTTATGGTGGATAAAACTAGAAAACTTGCTAAGGAATTGCTTTTGCTCTTTAGATAAGGACAAAAGACTTTCTCCGCTATAATGGCCAATAAAACTCTGCCTAAACATATCTAAGGTGAAAAGCAGAAAATCTTTCTGTACTTCTCTACCATATCCATTCATCTTATCAACCCAATCAATGGTTTCAGTGATATTTCTAGAATAGCACAATCTCATCCATGTAGTAAATTCCTTTAAATGTTTGTGCGTTTCTTCTTGGGCTTCAATAGCTAACTTAGCCTTGTGTATGTTTCCATTGGCTAATTTTGAGTAATGTTTTAAATCTTCTTCTTTTAAATTAAATTTATCATCTAAATACCCCTTTATTTCTTCTAGATCAACCTGAGGAATGTGCAAGCACTGTGTTCTGGAAAGAATTGTGTTAATAATTCTCTCTTTCTCATCTGTTACCAATAAATATAATGTGCTTGCCGGAGGTTCTTCTATTATTTTTAGCAATTTGTTGGCTGCATTTATATTCATACTTTCTGGTAACCACATGATCAATATTTTATACCCTCCCTCGAATGACTTTAAGCTCAATTTCTTCACTATACTCTCACTTTCCGTAACACCAATCACTCCTTGTTTGTTTTGATTACCCATTAGATCATACCAATGATTCTTTCCTATATGTATGTCTTCTAAAAGCATAGCTCTAAATTCACTTAGCATGTCATCTGATTGGTTGATCTTATTAGCTTTAGATAAGTGAACAGGGAATGAAAAATGAAGATCAGGATGACTGAATTGACCTACCTTTTTACAGGAAGCACATAATCCACAGGAATCGCTTTCATTTGGTTCATTACATAAAATATATTGAGCATATGCTATAGCTAATGAAAAATGCCCATAACCCTCTTTCCCTGAAAACAATTGGGCATGGCTTATCGTGTTTTCCTTAACAGTGATTATCAAGTTTTCTTTAATCTCTGTATGTCCAACAACCTCTTTAAATAGCATTTGATAAAGTTAAAAGATTTGACATCAGAAAGAAAAAAATAATCACTGACTTGGTATATTTTCACTATATACCTTGCTTTGTTCAATGGGGGGAATCATATTCAAAGAAATTTGCTCTACAGAGTGATATAATAAAGATGAGTCTTTTGTCTGCTTAGGAAGCATATTGTTGTTTTTATCATAACTATTTATGATCATTACCAGTACAGATATTACCAATGCCACTTTTCCTATACCAAAAAAAACTCCCGCAAGCTTATTAAGAAACTTCATTTGCACGAGATTCACTAATTTTTCAAGCATTTTTCCAAGAAAATAAATCGTCATAACAATAACCGCAAATGTGATCACAAATGCAGTTAAAGAAACATATTTAGATTGTATTTTTTCTTGTAAAAGATCACCAATAAGATCTGAAAAATGAATTCCTCCCCAAATGCCAAAACCAAGAGCAACCAAGCTGACAACTTCAATTATCAGCCCTTTTTTATAACCAATGTATCCTCCCCATATGATAGGGACGACTATAATAATATCAATGTAATTCATTAAAAACAAAATTATAAGTAATGGGAACTACATATAAATATTGTATAAGAAACTATCAACACTTAGCTTTTAATGCGTACTTCCGTTCTTCTGTTTAATGACCTTCCTCTGTCGCTATTGTTGTCTGAAACAGGAGTAGATTCTCCATAACCAACAGGACTTAACCTAACAGGAGAAATACCTTTATTAACAAGGTATTTTTTTACCGCCTCAGCTCTTTTTTGTGATAAGTTTAAATTAGCCTGCTCTTCACCTACATTGTCTGTATGACCTGCGATTTCAATTATTGTTGATGGTTTTAAAGTTAAATATTCTGCCAATTCGTTTAGTTCTTTATAACTACTTGACTTTAAAGTTGCTTTTCCTGAATCAAAATACACATTATCAAGTGTGAAAATTTTTGGTTCTTCGACCATTACAGTTAACGTGCCTTTATTATACGCATAACCTTCCTGTAGCTCAGGTACCTCTATGGTGTTATAGTCCTTAGCTTCTCCTATGCTTTTAATCTTAATTTCATAAGTATCTCCACCTGGTACTTCAATTTCAAATTTCCCTTGTTTATTGGTAACACCTTTAAAAGCTTTTTTTGTTTTAATTCCTAAAAACATAATCTGCTCTCCCTCTATAGGTTTTTCTTTAAAATCAACTACCAATACTGTAAAAGGAGCCTTCTGACCAAAAACATTGAATCCAAAAAAGAAAATGATTATAAGTGTGAGATTTCTCATGTTGTTTTTAGAAAGTAAACGAACAAATATTAAAAAAGGTACAGCTTTAAAATGAATTTATTGAATAAAAAGAATCTTGGTCTTAGTTTTCATGCTTCCATCACGGCTGGTAGCAAAAACATAATAAACACCAGAACTCACCCTATTACCAGATAAGGTATTGCCGCTCCATATTGCCTGACCACCTATAGAATTGGTTGTATATACTAAATTCCCAGAAGCATCTGTAATCTTTACCTCTGATTCGTCTGTAAATCCTTTAATTGCAATGTTTCCACTGTATTCAGGTCTTACAGGGTTCGGATATGCATATACATCTGAATATTGAAGCGTAGGTTCAGTAGCACTTCCTTTGTAACCCATTATCCCTCTCTCAGTAGATACATATAATTCACCCGTTTCCTTGTTAATCGCTAATGAAAGAACATTATTACTAAATAGAGGACTGTTGTCCTGATTAAAAGAATGAATCATTTCTGTTCCTTCTTCAGACATTAAAAACAAACCTCCTCCTGATGAGGCAAACCACTTTCTATTTCCACCATCAACCAAAATCTCATTAATGATTTCTGTCTCTAATAAAATCTGAACAGTACCATCAAGATTAAGCAGGATCTGCTGAGCATCAAAATCATTCCCTGAGAAAATATCGTATGGGTTATAAATTACAGCTGGACCCTCTTCTGTTCCAATCCATATTTCACCATCTTTATCATTTACTATTGTATTGACAACATTATTGGGTAATGCACCTTGTCCCTCCATGGTTGTAAGAAGTTGATATTGATCATCCAGAATATCTGTTGGAGTTTGATTATAATCATAAACTAATAAACCTACCCCCTTAATGGCCATCCATACATAACCATAATTAGGGTCAACTAAAATATCTGTACAAAGCTCATTAGAAGCTGCAGCACCACAATTGAATGACATCCATTCACCATCAGCTGTATACACCGAAAGGGGTTCATTAACAAATGAATTACTTACCCATAAATTTCCGCTATTATCAAAACAAGTGGCTGCTATACATACATTATTTCCTCCTTGCCCGATCCTAGTCTGTAAAGAAGAGTTATAAAACGTATGTCGGTTTATGAACTGTCCATCATTAATCTCAACCAAACCTCCTCTGAATGAAGATAAAAAGACATGCTCTTTATCTGATGGATCAACTGTAGACCATATGAAATCTGTAACAGAATCAATTGACAAAGCAAGCTCAGGAATAGTGAGCTGATTAAACGATTCCCAGTTTTGTTGATCGAAATGGAAAGCTCCATGCCAATTAAATGTATTATTCCAATTAGTTCCATCTGTCCTGCCTGAGCTTACCCAAAGCTGCTGTTGATTACAGGTTAGGTGAAAAGCTTCGTTATTATAAGGTCCTGACAAAGGAAAATGATCTGCATCCCAATTGCTTTTCATTTTTATAAGCCCATTTTTTCTGTCTCCAATCCAATATTGTTGACCATCCCATACTGCATGATTAGGAGCTAAAGAATGTTCTCCTTTATAGGTGAATAAAGTCTCAATAGCATCAAAAGAAAAATCATATTCTGTTATATCAGAATTTCTACAAACAATTAAATTATCGTTGCTGTTTTCTATTGCATAGATGTCATTATTAATAAGCTCAGAGGGGGTAGTCCAATTATTATTTTCAAACACATGAACCACATCATCATTAAAGACCGGACCTTTTTCAACAAGGTAAATGCGATCGTTAGGGCCTGAGAAATAATCAATTAATTGAAATGCATTTCCAGTAGCAGTAGCAACAGTCATTTCACTCCAAACAGAAGGATCTGACAAGAAAGGCTCAGAAAGAGAAGCATAACGCAGTCCTGCGTCTGTAGCGGCATAAATATTACCATTACCTATAGTGATATCGTTAACCTTAATTTGAGCGCCATTGTCGCCTATTATGTACGTGTCCTTTATTTCCTCATTAAAAACATCCAATACAACGATGCCAAACCCTGTAGCTAGATAAGTTAGGTTTTCTTGAGAATACATTCCATAAATGGTTTTATCCCCTACAACATTACTATTAACAATAGCAGAAATGTTTATAATGACATCTTCCTTAATAACATCCATATTTCCTGAGCTATAACCCACCACAATAGCATTGTTTTTATCATTAGGATGAATAAGTGAAATCCCAAGTTCAGTGAGCCCGGTAATGGTATTCATTCTGTTTACAGACTGATCATCATTATCTACATAATACATAGAATAAGGAGTAGCTGCATAACATCTATTTTCTAAAGGAATTATATGAGTTACATTCTCATAGGGCAAATGCTCTCTCCAAGATCCAACACCAAAATCTTGTGCTGAAAGTGCCAATGGAAACAATAATATGATTAATACGAATCTCAACATGATTACAAACTAACTAAAAAATAAATTATTGTAGCAATTAATTCTAAATTTGCCAATATGGCCCCATGGCGCAACTGAATAGCGCATCAGATTTCGGCTCTGACGGTTGCAGGTTTGAATCCTGCTGGGGTCACCAAGAAAGCGAAACTCAGCACAGTGCTGAAAGTAAAGGAAAACAAAAA
>PVBE011095174.1_pt1 | contig 27997 bp, 23 predicted proteins | sample 1631181 | NCBI WGS metagenome assembly PVBE01 (sample SAMN08397723, study PRJNA350692) | Marine metagenome, whole genome shotgun sequencing project. | isolation source: water | place: Pacific Ocean | collected 2012-04
GGCGACGAGAGCTTCGCCCATGTCCTTGGCCGAGACAGAATCCGATACTGCAAATTCTCTGATGGATTCGTCGGGAACAATATCGTTCGCTGCGCGTCGAAAAACTTGAGTCCGCCGATTATCGCTCGTGCGCGACTCGTGAGCCCGCAATTGAGCACGCAACGAATTGAGCAAATCGTTATCGGGATTCAGCCGTGATCCGAGTGCGCCTATCTCGGTTCGCAGGTGGCGTATGATAGTGTCACGGTCGGTCATGCCAACCTCTCTTGTTCCCTATTCTATGGGGCAAGTGCTCCGGACTGAGTTTTGAAATCGAGAGTATTGAGCCAGGTGGACAATTTGGACCTTGGCTCAACCCGATAGACAAGCGTCCACCTGTTCCAACAAAACGTCCTTCGGTATCGGTTTGGAGAGAACAATATCGGCACCGAATTGCTCCGCAAGTTTCAAATAATCCGGGTTCCTGCTCGGCCCGCCGCTTGAAATCGCAATAATTTTCAAAGATGGATAGGCCCGCCGCAATTCGATAATGGTCTCAACACCCTCCTTCTGCGGCATGACAATGTCAGTGATTACGAGGTCGAAGGGTTGGGCGTTTTGGGCCGCGATCGCTTCGACGCCGTTTTCCGCTTCGGTAACTTCATGGCCCGCAGACTCCAGATTCCTGCGAAAAACAATTCGCAGGAATTCGGCATCGTCGACGACCAAAATTCTTGCCATTGGCCATTTTCCCTTGTCGATTAGCCGGCGTCAAATGTCGCTGTGTCGGGCCGGGGTTGGATAGCCTCCGTTCGCCCGGCCATCCCGCCGGTTCATTGACAATGCCGAGCAGCGTGAAATATTCCATGGATAGGTCAAGCCAGGGGAGGGCAGCATGGACGAGGCGGAAACCAGGAGCCGGATCGACCTTGCGGCGGCCTTTCGCTGGACGGCGCGCTGGGGTCTGAACGAGGGTGTGGCGAATCACTTTAGTCTGGCGCTAACGCCTGATGGCCAGAGCTTCCTGATGAACCCAAACGGCCGGCACTTCTCGACCATTCGGGCGAGTGAGCTTTTGCGCTTGGACGCCCTTGACCCTTCGTGCCTGGAGGGGCCGGGGGCGCCGGATATTTCGGCCTGGTCGATCCATGGCGCCGTTCACCGCTCGCGCCCGGGCGCGCGTTGCGTCATGCACACGCACATGCGTTATGCAACGGCGTTGGCGGCAATCGAGGACGGGCGATTGGAATATTGCCACCAGAACGCCGCCCGTTACTGGGGGCGCATCGCCTACGACGATCATTTCAACGGTTTGGCGGTCAATGACGACGAGGGCCAGCGCATCGCCGGTGCGCTGGGCAACAAGTCGGTGATGTTCATGGCCGGCCACGGCGTCACCGTCATTGGCGACAGCGTGGCCGAAACCTTCGACGACCTCTACTACCTGGAAAAGGCCTGCGAGACGCAAATTCTGGCTCAGCAGACCGGCCGGCCGCTCTACCGCATTGCCAACGATGTAGCAGAGACGACTTCGCGCCAGTGGAGCCAGGATTTCACGGCTCTTGCCAGCATGCACTTCGCCGAACTCAAGCGGATCCTCGACCGCGAGGAGCCCGACTACGTTGACTAGACGGTCTCGGAGGGGAGAGCGCTGGCCGATCTCGAATACGACACCCTGCCGCTGGAACACTTCGAGCCCATGTTCAGGCGCCTGTTCGCAAGGCCGCCAGGGCACCTCGAATTGGCCGAGACCGTCTAAGCCGCACCTCTCGGACAACGTGGCCTGCTAGGCCTTCCTGGATCGGGGTTGCGCCTTCGCTCTAGCCTACCAATCGGGTTTGTAGTTGATCACCGCCGCGCCCGGCGTCATGGCCGAGTTGCTGCCGATCGGGCACTTCGACGGGTCTAAATCTTGCTCCCAGGCGGCATAGGCGAACAGTGGTGCCGGCCGCATTACGCAGGCCGGGTTGCCGAAGGGGTGGCCCAGCAGCAGCAACATGTGACCTATTTCGTGCGCCAGGTAGCGGCCGGCCAGACGCACCGACTGGGCCCGATTCCGGATGTCGCCCATGCCCTTCGGAATGGCCTGGTATTGGGTAAAGGGAAAGGTGCTGAGAAAGGAATATGTCTTGTGGCGGCCGGTCTTGTTGTAGCTAGTACCGCCCGCAGTTACGCCACCGCGCAGCGAGGAGTTTATCGCTGCATCATCGTATTCCGCGCTGGCCACAAGCTGATTGGTAACGATTACATCATAGGGCATGCCGCTGTAGCCCAAGAGATCCCAGACGATCCACTCGTTGGCATGGTTGCTGTCCATGACGCGGCCACCGGCCTGGGTGCGAAGGTCACGCCAGTGGTCCAACCTATGCAAATGGGTGCTGACCAGGGCCTCCGCAAAAGCCTAGTAAGTCGGCTCCGCTACCGCTGTTACGAGGTGAGGGCGGGCGTAGGCGATGGCCTCCGCCAGATCGGGAATGACTTTGGTAAGCTGGCGTAAATGGCTCCAGACCAGGCGCGAGCGGTCTCCGGTTTTTCCCTTGAAGTCATAGATCAGGCCGCTTCGTGCCTTCAACGCCTCGGCCGGAATGGCCGCCAGCAGCCGTTTGACCGAAATTTCTATGGGTTCAGAGAATCTCAGCTTGATGTTGAAATGGTCCCGGACCACCTGGCGCGTCTCGGCCAGCAGCGTCGCGAGTTCGTCGGGATCAAGCGATGTCAGGCGAGGATTGACGGCATGGGCCAGCCGTAACTCGACTGGCCCATTTCCCAATTGCGGAAGCGGAACGATGGCTGTTTTTGCCGTTGCACTCCAGCTTGCAAAAAGCCCTGCCGCCAAAACACCAAAAACCAGCCGAAACAAAACCTTCATCGCCCCGCTGCCATTCGTGGGGCTGGATTACGCCACCAAGCCTTCCAGGCGTTCGCGGATCAGGGCGTCGGCCTCGCTCATGATGCGGTCGATCAGCTCCTGGCAGGTGGGAACGTCATTGATCAGACCGGCGACCATGCCGCACGACCAGGCACCCGATTCGGTTTCTCCGTCCATCATCACTTTGGGATAGACCCCGGCGACTTCCGCCATGACGTCCTTGAATTGGAGGTCCTTGCCCAGCTCGCGTTCCTTCTCCAGCAGGCGTTCGACGGTCGGGTTGGTCAGCACCCGTTCGGTGTTGCGCAGCGGCCGCATGACCAGGCGGGTATCCAACTCGCTGGCATTCAGGATCGCCTGCTTGACGTTGTCATGCACCGGCGCTTCCTTGGTGGCGATAAAGCGGGTGCCCATGTTCATGCCTTCGGCGCCCATGGCCAGCGAGGCCACCAGCGAGCGCGCATCGGCCATGCCACCCGAAGCGATGAAGGGAATCTTCAGCTCATCCGCCGCCCGGGGCAGCAGGATCATGTTGGGAATATCGTCTTCGCCCGGATGCCCGCCGCATTCGAAACCGTCCACCGAAACCGCGTCGCAACCGATGGTCTCGGCCTTCAGCGAATGGCGCACGGAGGTGCACTTGTGGATCACCTTGATGTCGTTCTCCTTGAACATGGGCATCCATTTCTGGGGATTGTTGCCGGCGGTTTCGACGACTTTCACCCCGCCATCGATGACCGCCTGCACGTAGCCCTGATAGTCGGGAGCCTCGATGACCGGCAGGAAGGTCACGTTGACGCCGAAGGGCTTGTTGGTCATCTCCCGGCAGCGTGCGATCTCTTTGGCCAGATCGTCCGGCGTTTTCTGGGTCAAAGCCGTTATGATCCCCAGCCCGCCGGCGTTGGAAACCGCTGCCGCCAGTTCGGCAAATCCCACATAGTGCATGCCGCCCTGAACAATCGGGTGCTCGATACCGAGAAGTTCCGTGATGCGTGTTTTCATCGTGACGTTTCCTCTCTGTGCAGGCCTGACCGGGGAAGTGATTTGGGTCGCCTCTGGTTTGCCTCCGGATTGTAGCTGGTTTTTTCCGATCAGGCTCGAATCGAGCGAAGGGCCGCGTCCAGAGTGAGAAATGGGTCTCAGGGTGATTTCCTGGAGTAGTTTCCCCAATACCTGCTTCATTGCATAATGAGGCTTGGCTGAAGGGAGGCGCGGCGTGTCGAAAGCTCTGCTGACAGGCTCTTTTGTTGCCCTGATCACCCCGATGAATCAGGATTATTCCATCGACTTTGATGGCTTTCGAACGCTGATCGAGTTTCAGAGAGAGAACGGCTCTTCCGGTGTCCTGATTATGGGCTCGAGCGGCGAGGTTTCCCTGCTGACGGTGGAGGAACGCCACGCTATCGTCTATGAGACCATGAAGCAGAAGCAGCCGGGCATGGAAATGTGGTACGGCTGCACCGGCCCGACCACGGACGCCACTATCTCCTTCGTCAAGCAAGCGGCCGCCGAGGGCGCCGACGGCGCGGTGATCGCCGCACCTGCCTACATCTGCGCAGCGAACGAGGACATCGTCGACTATTTCCTCGAAGTTGCCGATGCCTCGCCCATTCCGCTGGGCATCTACAACAACCCACCCCGGGTCAAGACCGATCTGACAGCGGACGAGATCCTGCACATCGCCGAACATCCCCAAGTCCGGGTTTTGAAGGAATCGACCGGACGGGTGGCCCAGGTGGCGCAGATCGCCCGCGCCAAGCCTGAGATGAGCCTGATGTGCTGCTGTTCCCCCAACCTGGGTTTGATCGTGCCGATCATGTCCTTGGGCGGCCATGGCACGGCCAACATGACCGGCAACATCATCCCCCGCGAGATGGCGATAATCTCCAAGCCGTGGCAAAGCCTGGAAGACACGAAGAATTTCCAGGCCGCCTATCTGCGCAATCTGCCGATGCTCCACTATGCCTATTCGGCCATCAATCCGGTGCCGATGAAATCGTTGATGGCGGCGGTGGGCATGCCTGCGGGACCGCTGCGCAAACCACTGAACGCGCTGCGTGGCGAGGCGCTACAGCGTGGTCTCGATATCGTGCGGGAGTTGGATCTGGTCGAGGCCTACGGCTATTCGCCGTCCGCCACCCTCGATGCGGCCGAATAGAGATCGATAGAAATCTCCCCGCTATCCACCCTGGTGCGCGAGCGAACGATTGCTATGCTGGCGCCCGAAAATCCTAGCGGGAGACCAGCATGTTCGATCTGGAATTGACGGGACGCGTTGCCATCATCACCGGCGGCAGCGACGGCCTGGGGCGCGCAACGGCACTGCGCTTGGCTGCCGAGGGTTGCCATGTCGTGATCTGTGCCCGCCGTCGGGACCACCTGGAGGCGGCGGCGGCGGAACTGACCAAAGAGAGTGGCGGTACCGTGATCGCCCAGCCCGCCGACGTCTCGGTGCCCGCCGACATCGAGGCCCTGGTGGCGGCCACCGTGGAGCGCTTGGGCGGTGTCGACATCCTGGTCAACAACGCCGGTGCCTCGGCCGCCTCGGCGCTCGAGGATCTCGACGACGCCGCCTGGCAGGCCGATATCGAGCTCAAGTTGATGGCGGCGGTGCGGCTCTGCCGGGCCACCGTGCCGCTGATGCGAGAGCGCGGCGGCGGCGCTATCGTCAATGCCACCATCTGGGGCGGCAAGGCGCCGTCCGCGCGGTCGCTGCCCACCTCAGTAACCAGAGCCGCCGGCATCAACCTGACCAAATCGCTAGCCAACGAATTCGCCGCCGACCAGATCCGCGTCAACACCATCTGCATTGGCTTGATCAAGAGCGCCCAGTGGGATCGCCGGGCCGGCGACGGGCCGGTCGACGAGGTCTATGCCCAGATGGCCGCACGCGTGCCTCTGGGCCGGGTCGGCGAGGCCGCGGAGTATGCCGACCTGGTGGCCTTTTTGGTTTCCGAGCGAGCCCGCTACATCACCGGCACGGCGGTCAACCTGGATGGCGGCATGTCCCCGGTGGTTTAGGACAATTCAAAGCGGCACCGGTTTTCGCATTGAGCATTGAATGCGGTATCAGTTGTTGCGGGCGCCCTGGTTGATCCAAAACCTCACCAGCAGCCGTTCGCACTTCGACAACCGCTTGCCTTCGTGCGGCATGCGGATGGCGGCGTCGGCGCGATGGTCGATAACGACCACAAGGTTGCTCCTGAAGGCGTTGCGCGGCACTACGATGGGACCGTGCTTGGTACCTTTCATGAGGCTTTCGTAGGTTCTGAGATCGAGACCGCTTTGCTCGTAGCCTTTTTCGCCCGGCTGGTGGCATTCCAGGCAGCGCAGCTCGAGAATGGGAAAGATGTCGTTATTGAAGCTGACCTGTTCTGCCGCAAGCGCCGCCGGCCACCACAGCAGCGCCAGCACGATACCGAAAAGGCCGATCCTCTTGATGCAAGGCATGTTCAACCCCCTTTCGCGGTGGAGGGTTCGAACGGCACAGGGCAAATTCCGGACGTTCGGATTCGGCCAAACCCTGCGGGCCCGCAGCCGTGGCGGAGGCGTAGCACAAACAGGCTGGCGTGCCGCCGAAGCATCGACGGAGCGGGCGACGGACTCCACCACGTTCAGGCTAATTCATGAGATGTCCCCTGTCGCCGTGGCATATCGTCACGGTCCGCATACGACACTAATTTTGCGAAAACCACACAACCTCGTCCGCCATTTGGTATTTTCGGGTGCAGCGATTTTGTGCAGCATGACGAGGCGGGCCATGACCCGATGAGAAATGCGGGCTAGAGGAAAGGCAACGGCATGACATCGTCAACACCCAAGGAGACACCCGGCGCCAAGATGATCTACCTGATCAAGTGCCGATCGACGGCCACGCGCGAGCAGTTGATCGCGCACTGGTTCGCCAACCACATGCCCCCGACAATCGCGCGCATGGAGCATAACCGGGAAGCCGGCAAGCTGCACGCGACGCGTTACGTGGCGACGCTGTTCGATCCCCGAGCCGACAAGCCGCAGGCATGGGATGGCATGGCAAATCTCTGGTACGAAGAGGTGCCACCGCCACCCCCAATACCCCATGGCACGGAACCCACGGATACCTTTCAGGAAATGGCCGAGCCCTACCACCCCTGGGCGACGCGCGAGTACCTGGCCATGGACGGTGCCCTGCCGCTGGAGCCGCCGACGCTGGATCCGCCGTTCCCCTGCACGCGCTCGGGATTCTTCAAGGTGACGTTCCTGGTTTCCCTGCAACAGGGCGCCGACCGCGACGCCCTTTTCGCGCACTGGCTCGACGTCCACATCCCCAACGTGCGCCAGACCATGGCAGCCGTCGGTGGCTTTCGTTATGCCGTGAGCCACAGCCTGGAGCCGGAGACGGAACCATACGTCGGTATGGCGGAGCGCTATTTTGCCAACACCTCGGGTTGGGCAAGGTACCGCGCGCACATCCGTCCCGACGGTATGCAAGAGTGGGTCGATGCCGAGCGCCTGCTGATATTCAATAGTGGGACTGAAATGGTGGGGATTGCCTAGGCTGCTCTGATAACGCCGAGCGAAGGGTTGCGTCGCAGAGTCCTTGCGCGCGCGCCCGTGTCGTCAAAGTCCGAAGACTGTAGCCCCGCTAAGCTCTTCGGGCTTTTCCTTGCGGATCGCATCACCTGGGAGCGACGTACGCCGTAACTTGGTGAGAAATGCCGGTTAACGCCGCAGAGCAACTAACAGAGCCATCAGAACAACGGTGATGCCTGTCAGCATGCCCAACGACGTGGCGAAGCCGCCGCTCCACTGGGCCAGCACTCCGATCGACATGGGCCCTAGCGATCCGCCGATCTCGGCGGCCGAGAAAAAGAGGCCGCCGGCCAGACCGGTGCGACGGGATCCCACTTCGGGAACGTCGAGCAGGATTAGCATGGCCAAGGTCATCATGCCGCCCCGGGCCACGCCCTGCATCACCAGGGCTGCGGCCAGCAGCGTGCCGTTGGCGCTGAGCAGCAGCAACGTTGCTCCAGCGGCCAGCAGAAAGAGCGCCGCCAGAATGCCCATGCGCCGGGCCGGCGTGGCCAGGCGGGGGATGGTCGGCGCCGCGACGATGCCCACGGCCGTCGGCAGAGCCGCCCAGAAGCCGGCTGCGTTCACCCCCATGCCGTGGCTGCGAAGGATTTCCGGAAGCCAGTTGTTGAGACCGTGGTTGATGAAAAAAATGCCGATGCTCATGGCCAGCACGATGCGCACGGCGGGGATTTGCAGGATTTCGGCGAAGGCTTTGAGCTGTGGTTCGCGGGGTGCGGCGGCCAGCCTGCTTTCGATGGCCCGGCTGGCGGGATGGGCCGTGATGGCCAACCAGACCACACCGGCGGCCAGTACGATGGCGGCGTAGGCCAGCATCACGACTCGCCAGTTTCCGCCCAGCAGCGGCATCATCAGACTGTTGGTCAAGGCCAGCGAGGCCATGCTTCCCATGGCTGGGCCCGTCATATAGAGGCCCATGGCGAAACGCCGTTCCTGGCCCTCGAACCAGAGCCCGATCAACTTGGGTGCCCCCACCGATACCAGTGGGCCGCCCAGACCAAAGACGGCAACGGCGAGGAAAAGGCTGAGGTGCCCACCGGCCGCGGCACGCAAGGCTCCCGAGGCGGCGATGACGAGCAGCGCGATGACCAGCGCGCGGCGCGGCCCGATGCGATCGAGCAGAACCCCACAAGGTACGGCCGAAGCGATGAAGACGAGCTGCCAAGCGCCCATCACCGTACCCATGCGGGAATGGCTGAGCCCCAGGTCCAGCCCCACGACGTTGACCAGCGGCGCCAGCGTCACGATGGTCAGGCCAAAGCAGAAATAGACCAGCCAGACCCCACCCAGCACCGCCCAACGATAGGCGTGGGCGCTGGCCGCCAAGTCGGATATTTGCTTCTTGTCGGTCATAGAAAGTCGGAAAAGGGGGATGATCGAAGCGGGCTCGCGAACACTGCCGGTTCCCGAGGTTGATATATTAGCACGGGCAATGCCCGCGCCGCGCCGAGGTTGGCGTTATTGAGGCCGACTTGAATTTTTTCAGACGTCAATGGGAGCGAAACCGGTCCAATTCGGAAGTCGGATGGCGATACGATCGCCCACTTCGATGCCGTTGCGCTTCGGTCCGGCGGCCATGCAAAGGCCTGACCCTAGCCCCGCTGATCCCAGCCCCGGACTGACCATGGAGGCCGTCAGCGGCTTTCGCTATGCGATCAGCCACAGCCTGGAACCGGAAGCAGAACTCTATGCCGGCATGGCGGAATTGTACTTTCCCGATGCCTCCGGCTGGGCACGGTACCGCGAGCACTTCCGTCCCGAGGGCGTGCAGCAGTGGATCGATGCCGAAGGCATGTTGATATTCAATAGCGGGACCGAAATGGTGGGGATTTCCTAGGCTGCCCTGACAGTGCGCCTGATTTCGGCGCCGTGCTTCTTTTCCGCCAGAGCCAGATCATAGTCGGCCTGCAACCTTAGCCAGACCCTGGGACTGCCGCCGAGATAAGCGGTCAGACGTAGCGCTGTTTCTGGCGAAATGGCGCGCTGGCATTTCAAGATTGCCGCAATGCGCGTCGGCGGCACACCAAGCTCCGGAGCAAAGCGATGCGCGCTCAGGCCCCGGCCCGCAAGCTCGTCTTTTAGGATTTCGCCGGGATGCGTGGCAAGGGGCATGGGTTTTCTCCGTTTCGCTGCTTCTCACCGCTTGTACGAGGCGATCAATGGTAGTCCGTGATCTCGACATCCTGCCAACCACCTGCTGTATCGGGCCGGAAGCAAACCACCCACGGCAGGTTGATCGTCAGCGACCACCAAACGGCACGATCCCCCTTCAACTTGTCCAACCGGCAGCTCGCTAACCCGGGTCGTTCATCAAGCTTTCCAGCGGCGCTCAACAGATTAAGCACGCGAACCGCCCGCCTGCCATCAAGGCCCTTGAAGCCCCGTGCCGGACCGGTTTAGTGCACCTCTCGCGTCCTGGCATTCCGATAGCTCTCGATCACCCGCCAAACGTATACCGTGACACGGTAAGCATCTAGCGGGAAATCGATGGGCCGATCAGCCCATGCAGTTGGGATCGCATAGTTGCCCCCTGCACTTCATCAGCAGCAGATTCCTTTGTGATCGGATGATAAAATCCGGGATCTTGCTGTCCCCGAGCCTGCCAGGCGCCGCGTCTTGAGAGGAAACCATCATGAAACTTTTTCACGCCCCGAATTCGCGTTCCATGCGCATCGTCTGGTTGCTGGAGGAACTTGATCTCGAGTACGAACTGATCGGCTTCAAGCTTGGTGAAAAGGCCATGCGTGAGCCCCAGTATCTGAAGCTCAACCCCATGGGTCGGGTTCCCACGTTGCAGGATGGCGACGTCACGATCTTCGAATCCGGGGCCATCGTCGAATATGTCCTGGCCAGGTATGGCGGGGGGCGGATGGTTCCCGAGCGCGATTCCCTGGAATTCGCCGATTATCTCCAGTGGCTGCACTACGCCGAAGGCATGATCATGCCACAAGTCAACATCATCATCGTCGAAACCCTGTTCCTGCCCGAGGAAAAACGGAATCCAACAAATCTCGCCCGGGCGCAAAAGCTTCTGAACAAGAGCCTGCAAGCGGTCGAGACGGGCCTGCAGGGACGCGACTACCTCGCCGGCGAGTTTTCCGGCGCCGAGTTCATGACAGGGCACGCCTGCGTGGTTGCCGAACGGTTGGGCGCGGACCTGTCAGAGTTGCCCAACACTAAAGCCTATGTCGAGCGCCTGAAAGACCGGCCGGCCCTGCAAAAGGCCATGGCGGCATGATTGACGTGGGAGGGGATTCGCCGCGTTTGCGGCGGGCAAACGGTGCGGGGATTCATCACGAAGCTGGGATCAGGTCCTGAATTGTGAATTCTCTGTTGGTTCAGCAACTCAGCGACCCTGCTTTCATCCCACCGGTTCACAATTCAAGACCCGACCCCGTTCCTCGATTCAGACCCCGTTCCTCGACCCCGTTCCTCAGCGACAAAGGAAATGGATGCCAAACCCCTTCTCAGGAACTGGGGATACAAAAGCCGAGAACCTCTTCGGAACTCGAAGCGGCTTTAGAAGAGATCAAGCCTGATAAGAAATTCACAGTGCGGGTAATCGACGTTTCGGAGCCGCAAGGGTAATGACGGTCCGAATTTGCGCGAATTTGATTTCAACGAGCGCTTCCAGAGTGTTTCCGAATACCGAAAGAGCCTCCCCCGTCACCCGACCAACCGTTCACGCCCCTCCCAATAGGGCGCCCGCAGCTCCCGTTTCAGCACCTTGCCCACCGCACTCCGCGGTATGGCGTCCGTGAAGTCCACCGTCTTGGGCGCCTTGACGCTTCCGATCTTTTGTTTGCAAAGCGCGATGATGTCGTCAGCGGTCGTCTCGCGCCCCGGTTTGAGTTCCACGATCGCCTTGATCGCCTCGCCCCATTTTTCGTCCGGCACCCCGATGACGGCGCATTCCTGGACCGCCTCGTGGGCCAGGATGGCGGCTTCGACCTCGGTGGAATAGACGTTGAAGCCGCCGGAGATGATCATGTCCTTGGCCCGGTCGACGATGGTGTAGTAGCCGTCGTCGTCGCAAAACCCCACGTCGCCGGTGTGGTACCAGCCGTGGGCGAAGGCTTCCGTCGTGGCCTCGGGGCTTTGGTAGTAGCCCTTCATGACCATCAGCGAGCGCACCACGATCTCGCCGGTTTCGCCCTGTTCCAGCAATTGGCCGTCTTCGGACATGATGGCGAGTTCGACGCCGGGGGCGGCGCGGCCGCAGCTTCGCAGGCGCTCGTCGGGGGCGATCTCGCCGCCGATTTCGTGGTCGACGAAGTGCTCGGCGGGCGGCAGATAGGTCAAAGGAAACAGTGTTTCCGTCTGGCCGAACATCTGGGTCATGACTGGGCCTAAGACTTCGATGGCTTCCCTCAGGCGTGTCGGTGACATGGGCGAGGCGCCGTACATGAAGAATTCGAGACTGGAATAGTCGAAGTCGCTCACGCTCGGCTCGGCCAGCATGAGGTAGATCAGCGTCGGCGGCAGAAACAGCGAACTCACGCCGTGGCGCTCGATGGCGGATAGGATGTTCTTGGGCTCGGCTGTGCCCTGCAGCACTAGCGTGCCGCCGGCGGCGTAGATCGGGTAGGTGATGTAGCCGGCCGCGTGGGTTAGCGGCGCCACGGCGAAATAGACCGGGCGCTTGCGAAAGGGCAGCACGCTGGAGATCACCAGGACCTGGATTTCCAGCGCCCGGTGGGTCTGCATGACGCCCTTGGGCTGGCCCGTGGTGCCGCCCGTGCCGGCCATCATGACGATGCCCTCGGGGTCGAAGTCGAGCGGGATTTCGGCGGCCTCGTGAGCGGCGATCCAATCCAAAAATGCCGGACCGCCGTCGGGCTCGTCGAGGCAGACGAAAAGCTTGATGCCCGGGATGCGGCGGCGGAATTCCGCCACGCTCTCGGCATAGCGGCTCTGGTAGAAGAGCACGTCGCAATCGAAGTTTTCCAGCACGTAGGCATGGTTGTCGGCTGCGTCGCGGGGATTTAGCGGCACCCAGGTCAGGTCGGCCCGCATCAGCGTCAGCGTGGCCACGACCGCGAGCGGATGGTTGAGGCTGAGCACGGCGCCCTTGCCGCTCTCGAAGCCGGCCGCGCGCAGGGCCTGGGCGCCTTTCAGCGTGAGGTTTCGGACATGGGTATAGCTGTGCCGACTGCCGTCGTCGTCGCTGACCAGGCAATCGCCGTTCGGGTTGATCTCGCAACCGCGGTCGAAATAGTCGATCAAACGCATGGCCGGTCCCAATTCTCCCCAAGGGCGCGGCACAGTGTAGACTGGCGTCCAGAGGACCTGCCATGGCCAAAATCGTCGACCTATCCGTGCCCATCGCGGACCACTTCCGCTGGCCCGTTGATCGCCAGCTCAAGGCTTCGCACGCCGAGGGCTCGGATTTCCAGGTAACGTACCTGGGTATGGGCGTGCACGGATTCACGCATATGGATGCGCCGCGCCATTTTGTGGCCGGGGCTCCGACCACCAGTGCGGTTGAGCTGGAAAAGACGGTTGGCGAGGCGGCCGTGGTCGATCTCCGACCCATCGCCGAGAACACCGAGATCACGACCGAATTGCTGGTGCCCCGGGCCGAGCACGTGGGGGAGGGCGATATCGTACTGCTCAAGACCTGTTGGGACGAGCAACGCGATTTGCATACGCCCGAGTTCTGGACCACAGCACCATACCTTTCACGATCCGCCTGCGAATGGCTGCTCGGGCGCGGCATCCGGGCGCTGGGGGTGGATTTTCCCCAGGACTACCCGATCCGCGGCCTGCTCAGCGGTGGCGGGGCGGTAGAGGCAGCGGATTTCGTCAGCCACGACGTCCTGCTGCGCAACGGCGTGATCCTGATCGAATACCTCTGCAACATGGGAGCGTTGGAGCAGGACCGCGTCATGCTGGTGGCGTTGCCAATGAAGATCCCCGATTCCGACGGCGCGCCCAGCCGCGTCATCGCTCTCGTAGATTAACCCGGAGATACCCATGAAACTCGGCCGCTTCATCGTCGATAGCCACGTCCATGCACAGCGCTTCGCCGCCGGCAAGGCTTTCAAGGAAAAGATCGGCAAGGATACCGACAAGGCGTCGTATACCGACCTCGCCGGCACCATGGCGCTGCTGGAGCCCTACGACAATTCAGCGCGACTGCTCTACGACATGGACATCTATTCGGTCGACATGTGCGTGCTGCTGCCCGCTTTCGGCATGACCAACGAGCTCAACGCCGAACTGGTCGAGCGTCACCCGGAGCACTTCGTGGCCGTCTGCAGCGCCGTCGAAACGGCCCAGAAGGCGGGGCGCGGCGAGGCGCCCTGGACGGCCGAGGCGGCGGCGGCGGAATGCGACGAGTTATTGTCGAGCGGCAAGTTCGTCGGCCTGGGCGAGGGATTCCCGGCCGATGCCGGCAACCGCAGCACGCTCGGTCAGGTCGAGCGCCTGGAGCAGATCCGCCCCACCATGGAGGTGGCGCAGAAGCACGGCGTGCCGGTGCGCATGCATACCGGCGTCATCATGGGCTATCCGCTGACGCATCACTTCTGGCCGGAAACTCTCAATCCCATGTGGGCCACCGATCTGGCAGTGGAATATCCCGACGTGCCGATCATCCTCGAGCACGGCGGCCTGCAAGGCTGGTGGTCCGAACGCCTGGTCGAGGAGGCGCTGTGCGTCGCCGCGGCCAACGACAACGTGTTCCTGGAGACCGGACTGTGGTGGTCGGATCTCTACAAAAAGGCCCTGATGGACCCCAACATCGGTGCTGAAAAACTCCTTTGGGGCTGTGATTGGGGGGCTTCGATCCCCTTTCATGCGCAATACGATTCGCATCCGCCGGCCTACGCCGTCCAAGTTCGCAAACAAAAACTCGTGCGCCACCAGATCGACGTCTGGGGCTGGAGCCTGAAGCAGCTCTGGCGCCTCGACATCGTGCAGGACGATCTGAATTTGATTTTGGGCGGCAACGCGGCGCGGCTCTACCAGTTGCCGGTGCCCCACAAGCGACTCTTCCGCCCGGCCTACAACGCGCCGCAGGAGCCGCCGGTCGCCGACGACGACGACAGCATCGCGCCCCAATGTTGTTGACCCGGTTGTTGAGCCGCGGAGGGAGGAAAGAATGACTTCGTCATCGAGCAATACCGAACAGTTGAGCGATCTCGACGTCTGGCTGGAAAAAGCTGAGGCGCTGGGTGAGATCAAGCGCATCGAGGCCCCGGTCAATGCCGACCTGGAGGCCGCGACCGTGGCCTACATGAGCGGCCGCGAGGTCGGCAGCCCGGCTTTGCTCTTTGAAAACATCGAAGGCCACGAGGGCTTTCGGGCGCTGTTCAACATGCTGGGCTCAAGCCTCAAGCGGCTGGCCCTGGCCATCGGCGAGGAGCCCGGCGATGACGCCGTGGCCTTGGTGCGGGTGCTCAAGGATAAGATGGGGCGCAAAGAGGCCCCTCGGGTGGTGGCGGCGGAGGGGGCGCTGGTCAACCAGAACATCGAGCGCGGCGATGATGTCGACATCGGCAAGTTCCCCGCCCCGCGCATGTGGCCGCTCGACGGTGGACGCTACATCGGCACTGCCGATGCCGTCATCACCAGCGACCCGGAAACCGGCCGCAACAATGTCGGCACCTACCGGCAAATGATCAAGGGGGCCAACGAGGTCGGCTTTTACGTCTCGCCGGGGAAGGATGCGCTGCTCGATCGCGAGAAGTGGTGGAAGCTCGGCAAGCCGGCGCCGGTAGCGGCGGTCTACGGCCTCGATCCGCTGCTTTTCATCGTCGCCGCCACCAGCTTCCCCAAGGGCGAATCGGAATACGACTACTACAGCGGCATCAACGGCGACCCCATCGAGGTCTTCGAGAGCGAGGTCACCGGGCTCTTGTTGCCGGCCCGGGCCGAGATCATCGTCGAGGGATTCTGCTATCCCGACGAGACCTTCGACGAGGGGCCGTTTGGCGAGTTCACCGGCTACTACGGCCGGCCCGAGGCGCCGACGCCCTACATCCGCATCGACACCGTGCGTTATCGCGACAAGCCGACGCTCACGTGCGCCCTGATGGCCGACTGGCCGTCCAACGAGTGCGGTTTGTTCTGGGCCATGGCCCGGGCGGCCAAGATCTGGAACGACCTCGACAAGATGGGCGTGCCCGGCATCCGCACCGTCTGGTCGCCGCCCGAGGCGGCCGGCTGGGGCATGACGGTGGTGTCCATCGAGCAAATGTACCCGGGGCATGCGGCCCAGGTTATGGCGCTGGCGGCCCAGTGCATGGGTGGCGCCTATTTCTCCAAGTACATCATCGTCGTAGACCACGACGTCGACGCCACCAGCCTGGCCGAGGTGGTTTGGGCCATGGTGACGCGTTCGCGCCCCGCACAAAGCATCGACATTCTGCGCGAGACCTGGAGCACCTTTCTCGATCCCAGCCAGAACCCGCCAGAGATCCGGCCCATCGGCTCCAAGTGCCTGATCAACGCCTGCATGGAATATCGCCATATCGCCGACTTCGCGCCGCGCAGCAAGCTTTCGCAGAGGGCCTATGAGGCAGCGGTGGGGCGCTGGCAAGAACTTGGATTCGAGGGCCCGCCCCCCGACCTTTCAGTGTTCGAGGAAACGCCGTTCTCGGAGCCCGAATAAACATATGGCCCGGCTGCCCGAATACGCCGTCCTCGACCTCAAGCTCGAGCGCCTGCCGTCAGAGGCGTTGCTGAACCTTCAGGCCGAACGCCTGCGTGCCATGGTGCGGTACGTCTATGATGCCACGCCCTTCTGGCGGCAAAAATTCGAGGCGATAAACCTCGTGCCTGACGATATCGAGGGACTCGCAGACCTTTCCCGAATCCCCTTCGTGACCAAGCAGGAATTGCAGGACGACCAAGCGGCCAACCCGCCCTTCGGCTCCTACAGCGCCAGCCCGCCCAGCACCTGGACCCGCTTCATGGCCACTTCGGGCACCACCGGCCGGCCGCTGCGCCGCGTCTTCTCGGCCCGTGACTGGCAGACGGTACTCGACCGCTTTCAACGCAATCCCGTATTGGGACCGGGCGACACGGCGGTCATCCTGGGTCCCATCGATGGCCTGATGGGGCCCATGGCGGGGGCCGAGGGCTTGGCGCGATCCGGTGCGCTGGTGGTCCTGGCCGGGCTCTACCCGAGCCGTACCAAGGTCGAGCTGATCCGCGAGCTCCGCCCCACGGCGCTCAGCGGCTCGGCGTCTTATCTTCTCCATCTCGCCAACGTGGCAACCGAAATGGGCGTCGATTTGGCGGCACTCGGAATCAAGGGTGTGCTCTCGGTGGGCGAGCCCGGCGCCGCCGTGCCGGCCACCCGCCAGCGCTTGGCCGAGCGCTACGGCGCCTTCGTCAACGACGGCTATGGGCTGACCGAGCTTTTTCCGCTGGGTGGCGGCTGTCTGCATTCAACGGCGCTGCACGTGGCCAGCGACCTGGTGATCACCGAGATCATCGACCCCGAAAGCGGCCAGCCGCTGCCGCCGGGGGAGCCCGGCGAAATCGTCTACACCAACCTCATCGGTGACACCCAGCCCTTGTTGCGCTACCGCACCCGCGATATCGGCCGCCTCGAAACCGACGCTGCGTGCGCTTGCGGCTTCACAGGCGCCCGCTTGGCCCTGGCCATCGAGGGCCGGGTCGACGACATGATCTGGTTCCGCGGTGCCAACCTCTTTCCCTCGGCCATCGAGGCCGTGGTGCGCGGGTTCGCCGAGTTGGGCGACGAGTACCGCATCGTCGTTGCCGGCGACGAGAAATTGCCGACTTTGACGGTCGAAGTCGAAGCGGCAGACGACGGGGAGGACCTGGCCGGGCGTCTGACCCAGGCCTTGCAAGCGGCCGTCGGTGTCGGCGCCTCGGTCGAGATCCTGCCGCCGAGTACTCTGCCGCAGGCCGAGGCCAACCAGAAGGCCCGGCGGGTGGTGGATCGGCGAAAGTCACCCCCACCCCATCCCTCCCCCATCAAGGGGGAGGGGGAATAGGGTCGGACGTATCCGCTTCCATTCGCTTTTTTATTTTTCCCTCGCCCCTTGATGGGGGAGGGCAGGGCGAGGGTGTTTTTTTGACCTTCAGCCAGCCACGAAATTGACGTAGTGAACCCGCCAGGCCAGCGGAATGCTGGGGTCGCCGATGGCCTCCAAGCGGCTTAGCGAAAGGTTGTCGATGACCAGGGCCAGCGCCTTGTCGGGCGAGAGGTCGAGGGCGGCGGCCAGTGCCGCGCGGATGGTGCCGCCGTGGACCACCGCGACGATGTGGCGGCCGGCGTGCTGTTCGTTGAGGCGCTCGATGGCCGGGGCCACGCGCTTTATGACGGTGGCAAAACTTTCGCCGCCGGGCGGCTCGGCGGTGCCGGGTGAGACCCAAAGCGCTGGGTCCGTGCGCTCGCGGATCTGGTTATAACTCAGGCCCTGCCAGTCGCCGAAGCCCTGTTCGATCAGGTCGGGCTCGATTAGGTCCGGATCGGCACTTGTTCCCCTTGCTGCCATGATGGCGTCGAAAGTCTGGCGCGTTCGCTGCAACGTGCTGGTGATCCACAGCGCGTCCTCGGGCAGCTTTGCTGCCAGGGCGGCGAAGGCGGCGTCATCCGAGACGTCGGCGGCCAAGTCCATCTGGCCGTACAAGAGGCCGGTCATCTCGACCACCGGAGCGTGACGCACCCACCACCAAGTGGTCGATGTCATGAACGCCACTCGGAAAGAGCCGCTTCCAGTCGCTCGCCGTGTTCGCCGGGCAGGCCGAAGCGCAGCCAGTCGGGACGCTCGGGATAATGGCGCACCAGGATACGATGGCGCTCCAGGATCTGACAGATCTCGGCCGCTGCCGGGGTGTGGATCAGGCGGTAGAGCACGGTGCCGCCGATGACTTCGAGGCCGGCACGACCCAGCATGATGTCGAGTTCGCTGGCCGCCGCCGCCAGGCGTTCATGGCTGGCGGTGATCCAGGCCTGGTCCGCGAAGGCCCGTGTGGCGATCCAGGCGGCGGGGTTGGAGAAAGCCCAGGGGCCCAGTGCGCTGCGGATGCGGCCGGCCAGTTCCGGCGCCGTCAGCGCGAACCCCAGCCTGAGGCCGGCCAGGCCGAAGAACTTGCCGAACGAGCGCAGCACGATACGGCCCGGCTGCCTTACCGTGGCGGCCAGACTGAGTTCGGGCTCAACGTCGGCGAAGGCCTCGTCGACCACCAGCCAGCGTCCGGTTCCGGTCAATTCCTCGAGCTCAGCCGGGGCGAAGCGGCGGCCGTCAGGGTTGTTGGGGTTGGCCAGCACCACCACGTCGCAATCCGCCGCCGCCACCTCGCCCAAGGCCGCCACGTTGTGGCCGGCGGCTACCCAGCTGGGTTCATGCTCGACGTAGGTGGGGCGCAGGACGGCGACGCGGCCGGGGGATCTCATGCGCGGCAACAATTGGATCAGGGATTGTGAGCCGGAGGCGGCCACTACGCAGGTCGAGTCGGGGGCGCCATAATAGGCTGCGGCGGCGGCCAGCAACTCGGCTTCAACGCCACTGTCGGGCAGGCGCGTCCAAGTTTCTTCGGGCAGTTCGCCAACCGGGTAGGGGAAGGGGTTGATACCGGTCGAGAGGTCGAGCCAGTCGTCACCGCCTCCATCGTCTCCGTACGCTCGGCGGGCAGCCGCCAGGTCGCCACCGTGGTGTCGGTCTGCGGTCGGACTCGCGTTCTGTGCGTCTGCTTTCACGATGCCGAATTCAATTCAGCCAGAATCCGCCGTCGACGAAGACCGTCTGGCCGACGGAGTGGCTCAGGTCGGTGCAAGCCGCCAGTACGGCCTTGGCGATATCCTCGGGCTGGGCGATGCTGCCCAGCGGCGTGCGGTCGACCACGCCCTGGCGAACCGCCGGGTCCCAGGACTTGGTGAACTCGGTATTGACCAGGCCCGGAGCCACGCCCAGGACGCGGATCTTCGGCGCCAGCGCCCGGCCCAGCGACATGGTGAGGTTGTTGAGCGCCCCCTTGGAGGCGGCGTAGGCGATGTTGCTGCCCTGGGCCCTGGTGCCGGCCAGCGACGAGATGTTGACCACCACCGGCGCCTCGGCGGTTTCGAGCATGGGCCGGAAGGCGCGAATGCAGCCGATGACGCCACGCACGTTGGTGGTCAGGATGCGGTCGATAAGCTCGTCGTTCAGGGCTTCCAGGTCGCTGTGCTGCACCACCTTCGAAACCGCGGCATTGTTGACCAGGATATCCAGCCGGCCCTCGCTCTCGGACAGCGATTGGGCGGTGGCGGCCAGGGCCTGGGCGTCTGTGATAGAGGCCTGGACGATGCGGTGGCCCGAGCCGGCAAGGCTGGCCAACACTTCCTCGGCGCCGGCGGCGCTGTCCCGGTGGTTGATCAGGACCGTCGCACCCTCGGCAGCAAAGAGCTGCGCCGTAGCCGCGCCGATGCCCCGGCTGGCGCCGGTAACAAGAGCGATCTTTCCCTCCAGTCTGGCCATCTTCCACCTCGTATCTTGGAGATTCGCTGGGCCCGTTATAGCCCGAACCGGGGGGCGGGGTGGGAATTTTGCATTGGCTCAACAAATTGTTTGATTGGCAAACAGTCTCGTTTCGGATATATTACCGAGTCTGTCAAAAAATGCGGTTCGGCTTGAAGCCGCTGGCGGCTCGCGCTATTCAGCGCAGGCATACCTTTCGGAGTACCTGCTGGCGGCAGTTGGTTTTGCAGAAAGAGCTCACATGAGCAGCATCGGTGCAGATCACGTGGTGGCGGATTTTTACGACCGCGAGCGGCTACTGGCGCTGGATGAGGCGTTTCGCAGCTTCCTGGCCGACCGCGACGGCGAGCTAGCCGGGCGCCTGGATGCCGGCAGGGCGGATGCCGACGCGTTGGGTACCGATGAAGCCGATCTGATCGTCGACCTGGCGCCGCACCTGGAGGCTTTCCTGGCCCACCACTTCGGCATCGAAGAGGAGTTGGCCAGGCTGATCGAGCGTCATAGCGTCCTTGATCCGGTCTTCGAGGTCAGGCGCAATTTCGTCCAGCGCCGCGCCCTCAAGGGTGTCAAACCCGAGGCGGCGGCAGAGATCGACGGCGCCGCCCTGGCGGCTGAGCTGTCGGCGCTGATCGGCGAGCCGCTGAGCGACACGGCCTATGCCCGAGCCGTGCTGGGCTGGCTGGAAAACCCCGACGACCACGTTGCGGCGCTGGAAAACGCAGCCAGATATGCCGCCTGGGCCACATTGAGCGGCCAGGGACCCGAAAGCGTGCTTTTCGTCAGCCCGGACAAGGTCGACCATGACGACCTCTTGCCGGCGGTGTACGTGGAGGAGCAGGACGGCCTGGATTGTCACGTTTTGGGCGACGACCATCGCCGCCGCCGTCAGGGCTTTCACCTGACCGACCAAGGCGCCGATCTGGCCGGGGCATTGGGCGAGGCCAACTATTGCATTTGGTGCCACCGCCAGGGCAAGGACAGTTGCGCCCGGGGCCTGCGCAAGAAGGTCAAAGAAGGTGCCGCGCCCTTCCGCGACGACCCGCTCGGCGTGACGCTTACCGGCTGCCCGCTGGAAGAGCGCATCTCGGAATTTCAGTATCTCAAGGCGCAGGGCCTGGCGCTCGGCGCGCTGGCCGTGGTGGCCGTCGACAATCCGTTGGTCGCCGCCACCGGGCACCGCATCTGCAACGACTGCATGAAAGCCTGCATTTACCAGCGCCAAAGCCCGGCCAACATCCCCGAAGTCGAATCGCGAACGCTCAAGGACGTGCTGGCGCTGCCCTACGGCTTCGAGATCTATTCCCTGCTGACGCGCTGGAACCCGCTCAATCTTAGGCGGCCGCTGCCCAAAGCGGCCAGCGGCAAGCGCGTGCTGGTGGTCGGCATGGGGCCCGCCGGTTTCACGCTGGCGCACCACCTGTTGAACGAGGGCCACACCGTGGTCGGCATCGACGGTCTCAAGATCGAGCCCCTCGATGCGGCGTTCTCGGGGGTGGATTTGGATGGCAGCCGCCGGCCTTTCCAGGCCATTGCCGACGTCGAGGCGCTTTACGAAGACCTCGACGACCGCATCATGGCCGGTTTCGGTGGCGTCGCCGAATACGGCATTACGGTGCGCTGGGACAAAAATTTTCTCAAGTTGATCCGATTGTTGCTGCAGCGGCGCGAACGCTTTGCGCTGTTCGGCGGCGTCCGTTTCGGCAGCACCATAACCCTCGAAGATGCCTGGGCGCAGGGCTTCGATCACGTCGCCCTGGCGCTCGGTGCCGGCCGCCCGACCATTCTCGATTTGCCCAACGGATTGGCCCGAGGCGTGCGCACGGCGTCGGATTTCCTTATGGCGTTGCAGCTCACCGGCGCCGCCAAACAGAACTCCATCGCCAACATGCAGCTGCGTCTGCCGGTAGTGGTCATCGGCGGCGGCCTGACGGCCATCGACACGGCCACCGAGTCGCTGGCCTACTATCCGCGCCAAGTGGAGAAATTCCTGGCCCGCTACGAGGTATTGGCGGCCAAGCACGGCGAGGATCATGTGCAGGGGCGCTGGAGCGACGAAGAGCGCGGCATTGCGGAGGAATTCCTGGACCACGCCCGGGCTCTGCGCCGAGAGCGTGAAGCCGCCGCCGCCGAGGTGCGCGAGCCCGCCATCCTCGAGCTCCTGCGCCAATGGGGCGGCGTCACCATCGCTTACCGCAAGCGCTTGATCGATAGCCCCGCCTATACCCTCAACCACGAAGAAATCGAGAAAGCCCTGGAGGAAGGCGTGCGCATTGCCGAACGCCTGTCGCCGACCGCCGTCGAAGTCGACGATCTGGGCGCCGCCCGGGCGCTCACCGTGGCTCGCATGAGCCTCGACGAGGACGGCCGCTGGCAGGCCGGCGAGAGCTTCGAGATGCCGGCCCGCAGCATCTTCATCGCCGCCGGCACTCGGCCCAACACCATGCTGGCCCGCGAACGGGCGCTCGAGTTTGAGCTCGACGGCAGCTACTTCCAGGCCCGCGACTCCGATGGCCGGGCGGTCAGCCCGGAACAAGGCTTGGCCAAGCCCGAGGACGTACATGTGCTGGTCTCGCAGCACCATGACGGCCGCTCAGTCAGCTTCTTCGGCGATCTTCACCCAAGCTTCGCCGGCAACGTGGTCAAGGCCATGGCCAGCGCCACGCTCGGCTATCCCCTAGTCAACGCCTCGCTGGAAGGTATCAAGGCTCACTCGGAGGCTAGCGACGCCGACTTCATCGCAGCCCTCGATCGCGACCTCAGGGCCAGCGTCGAGCGCGTCGAGATCCTGGCCCCCAACATCGTCGAAGTGGTGGTGCGGGCGCCGGCGGCGGCGCGGAAGTTCCGCCCCGGCCAGTTCTACCGCGTGCAGAACTACGAGACCCTGGCGGCGGTGGCCAACGACACCCGCTTGGCCATGGAGGGCTTGGCCCTGACTGGCGCCTGGGTTGACCGCGAGCAGGGCTTACTGAGCCTGATCGTGTTGGAGATGGGCGGGTCCTCGAGCCTTTGTCGCTATCTCAAGCCGGGCGAACCCATTGTCGTCATGGGTCCGACCGGCGAGCCCACCGATATCCCGGAGGGCGAAACCGTGCTGTTGGCCGGTGGCGGGCTGGGCAACGCCGTGCTCTTCTCAATCGGCCAGGCGCTGCGCGCCGCCGGCAGCCGGGTGCTCTACTTCGCCGCCTACCGCACGCCCGAGGACCGCTACAAGGTCGAGGAGATCGAGGCGGCTGCCGATATCATCGTCTGGTGCTGCGAGACCGAGCCCGGTTTCACGCCCGGCCGGGACCAGGACAGAACTTTCGTCGGCAACGTCGTCGAGGCCATGGTGGCCTACGGTGCCGGTGAACTCGGCGAGCGTGATATCGCACTCGGCGACGTCGATCGCATCGTCGCCATCGGCTCGCACGGCATGATGGCGGCAGTAGCGGCAGCCCGCCACGGGCCGCTCGAGGGCCAGCTCAAGACGCCGCACTTCGCCATCGGCTCGATCAATTCGCCCATGCAATGCATGATGAAAGAGATCTGCGCCCAGTGTCTGCAGGAACACGTCGATCCTGAAACCGGCGAGCGCAGCCACGTCTTCTCCTGCGCCAACCAGGACCAGCCGCTCGACCATGTTGACTGGTCGGGGCTCGACGGCCGCCTCAAGCAAAACGCGGTGCTGGAAAAGCTCACCGCCCAATGGATCACGCATTGTCTGGAAGGCGTCGCGGCGGAGTAGCCCGCTCAGAAGATTCCGGCTTCCAGCCCGGCGGCCATGAGGCGGCCCAAATCGCGACACTGGGTAACGAAATCCTCGACGAAATCGCCGCGGCAGATTAGCGGCTCGTGCACGGCGCGCCAGCGCAGGCCGGTGGTGATGGTCTCGACGCCACGGCACGTGCCGGTGCCGTCGTGGCCGGCGCGGACGTATAGTGCGTAGGCCAGTCCTTGAGTCTCCTCCAGGCAGGGATAGTAGCTGCGGTCGAAGAAGTCCTTCAGCGCGCCGCTCATATAGCCGAGGTTTTCGGTGGTGCCGAGGATCACTGCCTGGGCCGCCAGCAGGTCCGCGGGACCGGCTTCGAATGGTGTGAGGGCACTGATCTCGACTTCGCTCTCGCTGGCGCCGTCCCGCACGGCATCACGCAGACGCTCGGTATTGGGCGACGGCGTGTGGGCGACGATCAGGAGACGTTTGGCCATGCCGGCATTTTTGGCGCGCCTCACGCCAACGTCAATTGGGTAGAATGCCCAAGCGGGACGGAACGGCCGTTTCCGGAGCCAAGTAGGGGATTACCAGATGGGTTTGGACAAAGTGGCGATCGTGACCGGCGCGGGCAGCGGCATCGGCCGGGCCGTGGCCGTGGCGCTCTCGGGGGAAGGTTACGCCGTGGCCCTGGCCGGACGGCGGGCCGAGGCGCTGCAAGAGACGGCGGCCGAGGCGGCCGGCGAGACCATCGTGGTGCCAACCGACGTCGGCAAAGCGGATGCCGTGGCGGCTCTCTTTCGTGCCACCAAGGAGGCTTTCGGCAGGCTCGATCTCTTGTTCAATAACGCCGGCTCCGGCACCCCGCCAATACCGCTCGAGGATCTCACGCTGGAGCAGTGGCAAGGCGTGGTCGATGCCAACCTGACGGGCGCCTTCCTCTGCACCCAGGAAGCCTTTCGCCTGATGAAAAATCAGGAGCCACGCGGCGGCCGCATCATCAATAACGGCTCCATCTCGGCCCACGTGCCCCGGCCTTTCTCGGCCCCCTACACGGCGACCAAGCACGCTATCACCGGCCTCACCCGCTCGACCTCGCTGGATGGCCGGGCCTACGACATCGCCTGCGGCCAGATCGACATCGGCAACGCCGCCACCGAGATGACGGCACGCATGAAGGGCGGCGTGCCTCAGGCCGACGGCTCTTTGGCACCGGAGCCCACCATGGCTCTGGAGAACGTGGCCAGCGCCGTGCTCTATATGGCCAGCCTGGTGCCCGACGCCAATGTCCAGTTCCTGACCGTGATGGCCACCAAGATGCCCTTTATCGGGCGGGGTTAGAGAACTTCAAGGGTTCATCGAAACGATTACCGGGGTCCGCTATCACCAGTAAAGCAATAATTCTGGGCGGCCGGTCGAACCGACGCAAATAGCAGAAAGGGGAAATTGAGCTCGATTTTCGTCAGCCGTCGCTGACAACCCTCTCCAAGGGAAATCAGATCGTCGCCTTGGTCCCCGCCGTCAGCTCTGCATTGCCGCAATCTCGCAAATGTATTCCTCCACGGCGGAGAATTCGCGCTCGATTCGCGGCGCCATGGCCTCGACGGCCGACCAGTCGGCGGCGTCGGCCGCTACCTCCAGGTCCTGCAATGCGGCCGCCAGCGCCTCGGCAGCGGCCGATCTGGCGGCCCCCTTGGCGGCATGGGCCACCTCCTTCAGGCCAGCAGCATCCCGGGCGCGGATCAGCACCTCCAGTTGGATCGGCGTATCTGCAATGGTTTCCCAGAAGAAGGCCAGCATTTCGCCGAGGTAAGTGCTGTCATCGCTGCCCAGCAGGCGGGCGAGCCCGGCCACGTCGACGGCGCCGTGGCTGTCCGGCAGCGCCTCCGGCCGGATCTGGTGCACCTGGCTCTGTGACGCCGGGGCCGGCGGCCCTCCGGGGGGCATGGGAATGGCGGCCGGCGGCAGCCAATGGGCCAACACCTTGCGCAGTTGCAGAAGCTCGACCGGCTTGGCCAGGAAATCGTCCATGCCAGCGGCCAGGCAGCGTTCGGCTTCGCCCCGAAGGGCATTGGCGGTAACCGCGACGATCGGTATATTGTCCGCGGTCGACACTTCGGCCTGGCGAATGGCGGCGGTCAGCTCGAAGCCGTCCATGTCCGGCATGTGACAGTCGGTCAATACCAAGGCATAGCTGCCGCCCCGCCACATGTCGAAGGCTTCGCGGCCGTTGACCGCTATTTCGGCGGCCAGGCCGAGCCGATTGAGCTGGCGCAATATCACGAACTGGTTGGTGGGGTTGTCTTCGGCGACGAGAATAAGGGCGCCGCGGGATCGGGCTTCCTCGATCGTCGGAACCGGCAGGTCCTCGAGTTGGGAAAACTCCTCGACGTGCCGCACTTCGGGGCTTTCGCGCCCGGCCGCGATGGCTACCGCGGTCAAAAAACTGGCCCGGCGCATGGGGTGGACGCTGACCTCGACGCAATCGTCGTGGGTCGTCGTGGCGCCGCGGCGTCGCTCGAAGGTCGTCAGCACGAACCGCGTCCCCGCCAACTTGGCCTCGGCCCGAACGGCATCGCAGATCTCCGCCTTCTTCTCGTCCGACCACACGGCGCCCAACACGATTACGTCGAATTTGCGCTCCTCGCCTGCGGCCTTCAGGGCAAGGGAGACCACTCGGCCGATACTGCTCGTGGTCCTCACCGCGGCACGCCAGTGGCGAAGATAGTGCTTGAGGATACCCCTGACATCATCGTTTGCCGCCGCAACGAGCACGCGCAGGCCGGCGAGGTTTTGCTTCTCGGCGTCGGTGCCGGCGGCCTCAGCCGGTGTCCGCTCGAGAGGCAGCGTGACGGTGAAGGTCGAGCCCACGCCCGGCTCGCTATCGACGGCGATGGAACCCTCCATCAATTCGGTCAGGAGGGTGCAGATCGAGAGCCCCAGACCGGTACCGCCGAAGCGCCGCGTGGTCGACGATTCGGCTTGGGTAAACGCTTCGAACAGATCGTCGACGGCGTCGCCGGGAATGCCGATCCCGGTGTCGATGACCTTGAGCTGCAGTGCCTCCGGCCGTTTCCTGTTGCCGGGCAGGCGTTCGGCCCGGATCGTCACCTGGCCGCTTTCGGTGAACTTGACGGCGTTGCCAACGAGGTTGAACAGGATTTGCCGCAGGCGAACCGGATCGCCGAGGATCGGTTCGGGAATCGTCGGGTCGACGAAGGCGACCATCGCCAAATCCTTTTCCCGGGCGCCCGGGCCCAAGATATCGGCTACCGTTTCGACGACATCACTGACCGAGACCGAAATTCGCTCGAGGTTGAGTTGCCCGGCCTCGATCTTGGAGAAGTCGAGAATGTCGTCGATGATCTGCAGCAGCGCGAAGGCGGACTTGCGGATGGTGTCCGACATCTCGCGCTGATCGGCGTCGAGCTTCGTCCCCGTCAGCAGCTCCAGCATGCCGACGACGCCGTTCATCGGGGTGCGGATTTCGTGGCTCATACTGGCCAGAAATGCCGATTTCGACCGGGTGGCCGCCTCCGCCTGGTCGCGTGCGCGCTCGAGTTCCTGGGCCGCGTTGATGCGCTCGGTGACATCGGTGAAGACCGAGACGATGCCGCCGTCGTCCGTGGTCGCCCTCTTGTCCTCGATGATGCGGCCGCTCGGTAGCCGGTCCTCGACAAGATGGGTTTCCGCTTTGAAGAACCCCGCGAGACGGCTGGCGACGAGTTGTTCGGGATCGCCGGGCCCGTAATCGCCGCGCTCCGCACGGATGGCGACGACGTCCGCGATCGGGGCGCCCTTGCGGATCACGCCATCGGGAATCTCGTACCAGGCTTGGAAATTGTCATTGAAGATCTGAAGGTTCAGATCCTTGTCCACCATGTAGATGCCGCCCGACATGTTGTCCAAGGCGGAGCGCAGCTGTGCCTCCTTTTCAGCCAGCTCCGCCTCGGCCTGCTTGCGTTCCGTGATGTCGGTGTAGGTACTGACGAAGCCGCCACCCGGAATGGGTCCGCCGCTGACCTCGACGAAAGTGCCGTCGGGGCGTTGGCGCTCGAATTCGTGGGGCTCGAAGCGCTTGGCCCGGACCACTTGTTCCTGGATGCCGAGTTCGGGATCGCCGGGGCCGAACAGGGCGACACCCAGATTGGCCTGCAGTTCAATCTCCCTGCCGACACGGTCAGGTGAAGAAGGCAAGGATGACAACTGGTTTATGCCGTTTTGGAATTGGGCGGCTGCTTCGACATTTGCGGAGCGTTCCAACGAGCGCTGCCCGGCAAGGCTCCAGTAATTCACCGCTTGATCGGTTTGACCTGCCTCGCTGAAGTGATGGGCCAACAACTCCGGCTCGGCCGTTGCCGCGAAGGTTTCCTGCAATACCGTTGCGATTTCGCCATGGTATTGCTGGCGGATGCTTTTCAGGAGCGACTCATAGGCCGTATCCCGGAC
>PVBE011668589.1_pt1 | contig 27997 bp, 22 predicted proteins | sample 1631181 | NCBI WGS metagenome assembly PVBE01 (sample SAMN08397723, study PRJNA350692) | Marine metagenome, whole genome shotgun sequencing project. | isolation source: water | place: Pacific Ocean | collected 2012-04
GGCAACCCCTCCTTTGCCCCGGTGTCCGTTGGTGGGGTCCCGACAGGTACGACGTTTGGCCAGGGAGGCCGAACGAGACCTCGGGTACGCGGAGAAGCACAAGAGGCAGGCTGCTGCCGACCGGAACAGACAGAGACACCGCTTCCAGTGTCAGGGGTGTAGCCACGGGTCCTGGGCATCGGACGAGCCGTGGCCGCAGTGCAATGCCTGCCAAGCCGGGGCACCTTTTTGGGACCCGGTACGGTTCACCAACCACGGCCCCCTGAAACCTGACCTCGCAGAGCCGAGGTTTCTCAGGTCTTGCTTGTGGAGCTGATGGGACTCGAACCCACGACCCCCTGCTTGCAAAGCAGGTGCTCTAGCCAACTGAGCTACAGCCCCCGGAAGCCTTCAGCGTACGGGCACGCCCGCTGTGTCAGATCGGACGCCCGAAGGGGAGTTCGTCCTGCCATGTGCCGAGGAACGCCTCGGCCCTCTCGCAGGCTCCCAGCACCGGTCCGTCGGCGTGATCGAATACATCGACCACAACGGCTGCCGCCCTGTCGGCTGGCAGGCCGAGCACCACGAAGTCGGGGAGCACCACGATCCCTCGACGGGAACACATGGCGAGCGCCCGCGTCGTGACCGCCAGGCGCACCGTCGGAACCACGACCTTCGAACCCAGCCCGTCGGCGTTGCCATGGTCGACGGCGCCCACACGGCCACCTACGAACAGCAGGTCGGCCGTGGCCGTCAGCGGATCGTCGACGTTGAGCACCTCGACGCCGTGACCGGTGAGCAGGCCTGCAAGAGTCGAAGGATCGTCGGCATCGGTAACCGCCGTCGACGCACCGGGGCACACCGCCATGCCGGCGGCGACGGCACCCGGGAGCGGGTCACCGGCCTCCACGGCAAGTGGGCCGAGGTCGGTGGGTGCAACCCCCTTGCCGGGCTCGAACCGGTAGCCCTCGTCCCAGCCGGCGACCTCCTCGACGAAGGCGGCGAGTGCGGCATCGGACTCCCCGGATGCGGCGCTGATCCCTGCAGAAACGCCCGTCTCACACCGGCCCAGGCAGGCCAACGAGTAGGTCATCGAGCGGGACAGGTCCTTCGCACCGCCCTGCAGGACCTTCGGAGCCAGCCGCACCACCCCCCGTCCCGACGCCCCGTCGAGGTCGACGGCGACGAAGGCATTCGTCGAGGTCAGCTTGCGGATCCGCACCGGTGCAGTCTGACGTTCGGAGAGGCGTCGGGACGGATCAGGCGTCCTCGGCGGCCGCCACGACCTTTTCGACCTGGACCCGGGCGGCCTCCAGCCGCTCCCGGCAGAGGGTGAGCAGCTCGTCGGCTCGTGCCACGCGGGTGGCGAGCACGTCCACGTCGACCGCCTCGCCCTCGAGTTCGGCGAGGATCGCCTGGAGTTCCTCGAGCGCCCCTGCGTAGCCGGTCCGGTCGTCTTCCATGGTTCGTCCCTCGTTCAGTCGACGGTGCTCGTGACCGTACCGTCGGCAAGACGGGTCTCGAGCGCGTCGCCGCTGTGCACGTCGGCGGTGGACCGCACGAGGTCTCCGCCGACCCTCCGCGTGATCGACCAGCCACGGGCGAGGATCGCCGCCGGGTCGAGCGCCCGCAGCCGTGCCGCGAGTGCGGTGAGTTGGTCGCCGTGGCGACCGAGGACCACGGTCGTCGACCGTGCCAGCCGTCCCGTTGCCATGTCGAGGCGCTCACCCTGCCGGGACAGGACGGTGTCGGCCGAACGCAGGAGCCGCACGGCCAGGTCGTCCTGTCGGCCGGAGGCCGAGGCCAACGCCCGCTGGGACTGCACCACGATGGAGGCACGCAGTGCAAGCAGGTCGTCGAGCACCCCACGGACCGAGGCGACGATCGCCACCGCACAGGCCGTCGGCGTCTTGAAGGCAGAATGTGCGACCTCATCGGCGACAGACCTGTCGATCTCGTGGCCGATACCCGTGAACACGGGAACGTCGAGAGCCACGATCGTGCGGGCCACCACCTCGGCGTCGAACGTCGCCAGGTCGGCCGCCGAACCGCCACCCCGCACGAGGGCGATGAGGTCGGGTCGGTGCGTGGCGACCACCCGCAGCCCCTCGGCCACGTCGAGCGCCGAACCCTCGCCCTGGACACGGGCATCCCGTTCGAGGATCGTGAACCCGATGCCGCTTCGCTCGAGTTCCGTGCAGAAGTCGGCGTGGGCCGCCGAACCAACGCTCGTCACCAGCCCGATCCGCAGGGGAGGAACGGGGAGTTGCAAGCCGGCGTTGCGTTCGAGCAACCCCTCTTCGGCCAGCGAACGCAGCAGCCGCTCCCGCTCGTCGGCCAGGCGCCCCAGCGTGAACGCCGGGTCGATGCCCGTCATGTTGAGTTGCAGGCGGCCGCGCGGCGCCCAGAAGCGCAGGTCGGCCCGCATCCGGACCACGAGGTCGTCCTCGAGGGCGAGCCCGCCCGCTTCGGCGAGCGTCCGCTCGATGCCGGGCATGTTGCCCTTCCAGAGCGTCACCCCGAAAAGCGCAGCGGGGGCCTTCCCCGGTTCGTCGTTCGGCTCGACCAGGTCGAAATAGGTGTGCCCCGACCTGGCAAGGTGCAGGTTCGAGACCTGGCCCTCGACCCACAGGTCGTCCGGAAACAGTGCCCTGACGCCCTCGCCGACCAGAACTCCGAGTTCGGCCACGGTGACGACCGGGAGATCGGGATCGGTGGCCATCGGGCCACTGTACCGACGGTTGAATCGACGGGCGCTGGGCTGGTACACGGGTCGTGGGACATGCCTAGGTTGATGTTCAGTCGATCCGCGGGGCACTGCCATGGCGTCCAGAACGGAGTCGGTTGAAAGCGTTTGATCGCGGGAGTGGGTTGTTTAGGTTGCGTCACTTGTTGGAATTCGAGGGACAGGGAGTGACATGGTGCTGACGATGGACGAACCGGTGGTTTCCGGTTCGCTCGAACCGGCGGAGACGGTCGCCTCGCTGGTGCGCGACTGGGCGCAACGGGCACCGGCGCAGGTCGTCATGCGGGAAAAGGACTTCGGCATCTGGCAGGAGTACACCTGGGAACGAACCTGGGAACTGGTCCAGGACGCCGCCCACGGCCTCCTGGCACTCGGCGTCAGCGTCGGCGACCGTGTCTCGATCCAGTCCGAGAACCGACCCGAATGGGTGATCCTGGACCTTGCGGCGGTCGCCATCCGTGGCATCACGGTGGGGCTGTACCCAACCAACCCCACGGTAGAGGTCGAATACATGCTCACCGACTCCAGGGCGGTCGTGCACTTCGCCGAGGACCAGGAGCAGGTCGACCGGGTGCTCGCGATCGATCGCTCCCGAATCGACCAACTTACGCACATCCTCTACACGGAGCCGCGTGGCGTACGCGCCTACGACGACAACCGACTCCACTTCTGGGAGGACTTCCTCGACCTCGGGCGCAGCCATCGTGCTGCCCATCCCGATGCGGTCGACCTCCACATGGCCGCCGCAGAGTCCGATGACGTGATGACGCTCGTGTACACGTCGGGCACGACCGGTCCACCCAAGGGCGCCATGATCACGAATGCGAACCTCACGTTCTGCATGGACACCTTCACGGACCCGGTGATCCGGAAGATGCCGGTCACGACGTCGAACGACATGGCGCTCACGTACCTCCCGCTCTGCCACATCGCCGAACGACTGTTCTCGACCTTCCATATGGCGAAAGTCGGGGTCTGCCTCAACTTCGCCGAGTCGATCGACACGGTGACCGCCAACATGCGGGAGATCCAGCCCACGGTGTTCTTCGCCGTACCCCGCATCTGGGAGAAGCTCCACGCCTCGGTGACGATCAAGGCCGGCGACGCCAGCTGGTTCAAGCGCCTCTGGTGGAAGTTCGCGATGCGCCTGGCCCGGGACATCGGCCGTGGCAAGGTCGCCAATCGCGGCAGCCACACCGTGAAAACCCGCCTCCTCTATGCCATCGGCTACCCGGTGGTCTTCCGGGCACTCAAGGAGCGCCTGGGGCTCCGGCGTTGCTGGTGGGCCGGATCCGGCGCCGCACCGATCGCACCTGAGATCCTCGAGTTCTTCATGGGGATCGGGGTGCCGGTCCTGGAGTTCTACGGGATGACCGAGAACTCCGCGATCGCCACGTTCAACAGTCCCGGCGGGATGATCCTCGGCACCGTGGGCGAGCCCTACGCGAACATCGGCTTACGCATCGACGAGGAGACCGGTGAGATCCAGATCAAGCACGCGGGGGTGTTCGCCGGCTACTGGAACAAGCCGGAGCAGACCGCCGAGACCTTCACGGAGGACGGCTGGCTCAAGACCGGCGACGTCGGCGAGTGGGTGGAGGGCACCCACGTGCGGATCGTCGACCGCATCAAGCACATCATCATCACCTCAGGTGGCAAGAACATCTCGCCATCCGAGATCGAAAACAGCCTCAAGACCTCGCCCTACGTCAAGGAGGCGATGGTCATCGGTGACGGGCGGAAGCACCTGACGGCGCTCGTCGGCATCGAGTTGGACACGGTCGGTGACTGGGCACTCCGGAAGCAGATCCCCTACACCACCTACCGGGACCTCTCCGAGAAGCCCGAGGTGCTCGAGCTCGTCCAGGGCGTGGTCAACGCCACCAACGAGAAGTTCGCACGCGTCGAGACGATCAAGAAGTTCCGGATGATCCCAAAGGAACTCGACCACGAGGACGGCGAGCTGACCGCCACCCAGAAGGTCAAGCGCCGCGCGATGGAGGAGATGTTCTCCGAACTCATCGAGGGCATGTACGCATGACCGAACTCGCCCTGTTCGCCATCGCGGGCCCGCAGATCTTCACCCAGACCTTCGCCAAGGCACTGGCGCTTGGCTCGCTCTACGCCCTCCTGGCCCTGGGCTTCGTACTCATCTACAAGTCGACACAGACGCTCAACTTCTCCCACGGGGCCATGGCCCTCACGGGCACCTGGTTCCTGTCGCTGGTGTTCACCGACTGGGACTTCCCGGGCCGCTTCCTGCCAGGCCCGTCCTCGTTCCACTGGTTCCTCTCGCTCGCCGCGGCGGTCCTGCTCACGGCGGTGCTCGGCGTGGTCGTCGAGCGCACCACGATCCGACCGTTGATCGGCGAACCACTCTTTTCGATGGCGATGATCACGCTGGCCCTCGAGGTGATCATTCGCACGGTCAGCTTCGATGCCGTCAACGTCACGAACCGCGTGCTCGGCGTGCCCTGGCAGGCCCAGGTGTTCACCATCGGCGGCGCGAGGATCGCCTGGTCGTACGTCGCCGCCGTCGTTGCGACCGGCGTGTGCTTCACTGCGGTCTGGCTGTTCTTCAAAACCCGGTTGGGCATCGCCATGCGGGCCACGGCCTTCGACCAGGAAGCCGCCATGGCGCAGGGCATCAACGTGGGTCGGGTCTTCTCCATCGCCTGGGGATCCGGCGCCGCCATGGCCGCCATGGCCGGGATCTTCGCCTCGATGCCGCCATGGCCCGCGTCCGGCGTGGCCAGCCGGGAGAGCGCGTTCTTCGTGTTCCGTGCGTTGCCGGCAGTGATCCTGGGCGGCCTCGACTCGGTGGTCGGTGCCCTCGCCGGCGGCATGATCATCGGCTTTGCCGAGATCTACGCAGGTCAGTACCTGTCGGGTTACACCGACGTCCTGGGAGCGGGCTACCAGCAGGTCGTGCCCTACATCGTGATGCTCGCGGTCCTCCTGGTCCGGCCCTACGGCCTGTTCGGGACCGAGGAGATCCGGCGCGTATGAGGTCCGTCCGGGGCCGACCCAGCCTCTACACCTCATACGAGGCGGAGACCCGCCTGTTTCCGACACGCGTGCAGCAGGTTGCGCTGGGTGTGTTCGTCCTGGTCATTTTGTTGATGCCCTTCGACCTGCCGGTCATCGACCAGCTCCCGGTGATCCGGTTCCTCGACGAGAACTACTGGCTAAAGGTCGTCAACAAGGCGCTGATCTTCGTAATCGCGGCGCTCGGGTTGAACCTGCTGTCGGGCCTGGCCGGGCAGATCTCGCTCGGCCATGCGTTCTTCATGGGGGTGGGTGCCTATACGGCCGTGCTCCTTGGCGGTCCCGACAGTGGGCGCCTGTGGGGCTACGGCCTGCCGATCTGGATCTGGCTGCCGGCAGCGGGAATTGCCGCCGCGCTGGTCGGGATCCTGGTGGCGCCGGCCGCCGTGCGGGTCCGTGGGCTCTACCTCGGCATCGCCACCATCGGCCTCGTGTTCATCGGTCTCCACCTGTCGCGGGTGTTCCCGGAGGTCGCAGGTCCGGGAGCCCTGGGGCGCAAGTGGCCCCGCCTAGAGTTCCGGATCTGGAAGGAGGAGGAACCCTTCCTCGACCTCACCCGCAAGGGGAAGTGGCTCTGGTTCGAGGTCACCCAGCACCAGAAGACCTACTTTTTCCTGCTGGTCCTCGTCGCCCTCTTCGCCGTGGTGTCGGCCAACCTGGCGCGCAGCCGGACCGGTCGGTCGTGGGCCGCCATACGCGACCGCGACATCGCCGCCGAGATCATGGGCGTGCCGGAGTTCCGCGCCAAGACGACGGCCTTCGCCATCTCGTCGTTCTATGCCGGCGTCGCCGGGGCGCTCCTTGCCTCGTTCAGCATCCAGTTCAATCCCGAGGCCTGGGACCTGCTGCTCTCCGTCGAATTTCTGGCCATCCTCCTGATCGGCGGCATGGGCCGAGTGTCGGGCGCCCTGGCGGGGACCTTCTTCGTGATCCTGACACCCCACTTCGTCGAGAGGTTCGCCCACTGGATGGGTGACCAGGCCGAAGGCGAAGGGCTCATGTCCGGCTTCTGGGATGGTTTCGTCAGCATCGGAAGCGGCGACTTCGGGTTCGTGTCGGTGAGCCAGACGGCCCTGGGCTTCCCGCTACCCGTGGCAGCACTGGACGAGATCATCTACGGTGCACTGATAATTGCGTTCCTGCTGTTCGAGCCTCAGGGGCTCTACGGCATGTGGGTCAAGGTTCGCAACTACTGGAAGGGTTGGCCGTTCAGTTACTGATCGGCCGACAAGAGACGTCGGGCCCGGCCCGGTGATATCAATGCAATCAATCACAACGGAAAAGGGAGAAGGCAACCCAATGAAGAACCTGTTCAGAGTGCTGGCCGTCGGGCTGGCCTTGTCGGTCGTGGCTGTCGCATGCGGCAGCGATGAGGCCAAGGTCGAGTACGGCGCCGGTGTCACCGAAGACACGGTCCGTGTCGGGGCGATAGCGGACCTGAGCGGTGCCTTCGCTCCGCTTGTGGTCCAGATCATCGATGCGCAACAGTCGTACTGGGACAAGGTGAATGCCGACGGCGGTATCGCCGGTCGCCAGGTCGACTTCGTTGTCGAGGACAACGGCTATGACGTGACCACGCACCTCGAGAAGTACGAGCTCATGCGCGATCCGGACAACGGCGTCGTGTTGCTCAGCCAGTCCACCGGTTCGCCCCACACGGCGGCCATCGCGGAGATGCTCGTCGAGGACGGCCTTGCAGCGATCCCGCTGTCGTGGTATTCGGCCTGGCCCGACCCAGACTTCGGCGAGAACGTGTTCGAGTCGTACAGCAACTACTGCTACGAGTCGATCAACGGTGTCGAATTCCTTCGGGACTACATGGCATCAGAGATGGGCAACGACAGCCCGACCCTGGCGATCCTGTCGTTCCCGGGTGAGTACGGCCAGGATGGCGCCGCCGGTGCCAAGATCGCTGCCGAGGCCCTCGGCATCGAGATCGTCCACGACGGTGAGGCGACGGTCATCCCGGGCGCCGACCAGACGCCGATCATCAGCGCCCTGGTCGAGGCCGATGCCGACATGGTGTGGACCACCATCAATCCGAGCGGCCTCGCTGGGATCATGGGTGGTGCTGCCGCCGAGGGCTACGTGCCGCTGTGGTCGGGCAACGTGCCGTCGTTCAGCTACCTGCTGCTCGGCACGGCCTTGGGCCCGCTCTTTGACACGAACTACATCGTGAACTCCTACATCGTCACCTGGAACACCGATGGCGTTGAGGGTCTCGATGAGATGAAGGCCTGGATGGGCGAGAACAACCCCGATCTTCCGGTCTCGGACGCCTACATCATCGGCTGGACCGAGGCCATGGCCGCCCACCAGGCGCTCGAGCAGGCCGCCGCCAACGGCGACCTGACCCGGGCCGGCGTGATCGCTGCCTTCAACGAGGTGACGGTGGACTACAAGGGCCTGGCGCCCAACCAGTCGTGGGGTGGTGACGCCAACGACACGGTCGTGCGCGAGACCTACTCGTACGACGTGGTCCTCGCCGACTACGACGACGGTGCGACGATTGCCGACGGTGGCGGAACGGGCACGGCCCTGCTGCGTGGACCGTGGGTGTCGGACATCACCAAGGCCCAGACCTACGACGGCGCCTGCTTCAAGACGGGCGGCTGAGTTAGCGAAATCCTGCGGCGCTGAGGCGCCGACGAGTGAGTGGGGCGGCCGGTTCGCCGGCCGCCCCCTTCTCCATTTCCTGTCCGGCGGGACCACAACTGGAGCGCGCATGCTCGAAGTCGCAAACCTGGAGGTCGTCTACAACGAGGTGGTCCTCGTCCTGCGCGGCCTGTCCATCGAGGTGCCGGACGGCCAGATCGTGGCGCTCCTCGGAGCCAACGGGGCCGGCAAGACGACCACGCTGCGGGCTGTCGGGGGCCTGCTCGACATCCACGAGGGCAAGGTCACGAAAGGCTCGGTGGGCCTCGACGGCGAGGCCATCGACCACCTCGGTCCAGCGGCGCGGGTACGGGCCGGCATCACGCAGGTCCTCGAGGGACGGCGCATCTTCGCTGACCTGACCGTCGACGAGAACCTGGCGACCGGGGCGTACACCAACAGCGACCGGAAGTCCGTCGCCGAGGCCCACGACCGGGTGATGTCGATGTTCCCGGTGCTGGCCGGCCGGCGGAAGTCGGTGGCCGGCTACCTCTCGGGCGGCGAGCAGCAGATGCTGGCGATCGGGCGCGGCCTCATGGCGAACCCCCGACTGCTGATCCTCGACGAGCCGTCACTGGGCCTCGCACCGATGCTGGTCCAGCAGATCCGGGACATCATCGTCGATATCAACAGGCAGGGCGTCTCGGTGCTGTTGATCGAGCAGAACGCCGTCATGGCGCTCTCGATCGCCGACTACGGCTACATCATGGAGACCGGCAAGATCGTCATGGACGGTCCTGCCGACAAACTCCTCAGGGACGAGGACGTCCAGGAGTTCTATCTGGGTCTCCACGGTGAGGGGGGCGAGCGCAAGTCCTTCCGGGACGTCAAGCACTACAAGCGCAGGAAGCGGTGGCTGTCGTGAGCGGGGCGGACCGACGCCTGGACAGGTGGCTGTCGTGAGCGAAGTACTGCTCGAGGTCGATCACATCAGCCTCGCCTTCAAGGGGGTCAAGGCGGTTGACGACGTTTCGTTCACCGTGCGCGAGGAGGAACTCTTCGCCGTGATCGGCCCCAACGGCGCCGGCAAGACCTCGATATTCAACTCGATCAGCCAGGTGTACCGCCCCCAGGAGGGCGACATCCGTTGGAAGGGCGAGAGCCTGATGGGCACCCGCCCCGACCGGGTGGCCGAACTCGGCATCGCCCGCACCTTCCAGAACATCGAGTTGTTCCCGCAGATGACCGTGCTCCAGAACCTGCTGCTGGGTCGCCACATCCGCATGCAGCGGTCGTGGTTGGCGGGTGCCCTGTGGTTCGGTCCGGCGAGGCGCGAGGAGATGGAGCACCGCCTCGCCGTCGAGGACATCATCGACTTCCTCGAGATCGAGCAGTGGCGCAAGCACCCGGTGGCCCTGCTGCCCTACGGCGTGCAGAAGCGCGTCGAGTTGGGCCGGGCGCTGGCAATGCAACCGGAACTCCTGCTCCTCGACGAACCGGTGGCCGGTATGAACCTCGAGGAGACCGAGGACATGGCCCGGTTCGTCCTCGACATCCGTCTCGAACTGGGAATCTCCATCGTGCTCGTCGAGCACGACATGGGGCTCGTCATGGACATCGCCGACCGGGTGTTGGTCCTCGACTTCGGCCAGAGGATCGCCGAGGGCGTCCCGGCCGACGTGCAGCGGGACCCTGCGGTCATCGCCGCCTACCTCGGCGATGCGGCGGGCCTGGCCGCTCCGACGACTGAGTCGCCGGACCCGGTCTAGAGCCGGACGCGCTCGCTGTCGGGGTCGTAGAACGGCCGGTACGACGCTGTCGCCGGAACCCGCTCGCCGTTGACCCCGACCTCGAAGGTCCCCTCGATCACCTGTGGACGCGGGGTATCGGGTTCGCTTCCGAGATAGGACATGCCGAGGGCGCCACCGACGGTGTGTCCGTACATGCCCGAGGTGATCCGCCCGACCAGTCGGCCGTCGCGAAACACCGGCTCGTCGTGGTACAGCAGGGGTTCGGGGTCGTCGAGGCGGAACTGCACGAGCCGACGGGTGAGGCCGGCCTCGCGTTGGGCGATCAGGGCCTCGCGGCCGATGAACCCGCCGGGCTTGTCCCACGACACGCCCCAGGAGAGCCCTGCCTCGAGCGGTGTGTCCTCGTCGGCGATGTCGTCGCCCCAGTGGCGGTATGCCTTCTCCATGCGCAGCGAGTTCATGGCGTGGTAGCCGGCGAGCGTGAGGCCCTCCGGTGCACCCGACTCCCAGAGGGCGTCGAACACGCCGACGGCGAACTCGGTCGGCACGTACAGTTCCCAGCCCAACTCTCCCATGTAGGTGCGGCGCACGGCGATCGAGCGGGCGTAGGCGAGGTCGATCTCCTGGAGGGTTCCGAACGGGAACGCCTCGTTGCCGAGGTCGGTGTCGGTCAGCGGCGAGAGGATGCGGCGGGCCTCGGGGCCGAACACGCCGAGCGTCGCCCAGCCGGAGGTCACGTCGGTGACGGTCATCGTTGCGTCGGCGGGTGTGTGCCTGGCGATCCAGTCGGCGTCCTTGACCTGGGTTGAGAATGCCGTGACGACGAGGAAGCGTTCGTCGTCGAGGCGATTGACGGTGAGGTCCGCCTCGATCCCTCCTCGGTCGTTGAGCCAGGTGGTGTAGACGGACGTACCGGGCTCGGTGTCGACGTCGGCCGACGAGATCCGGTTCAGCACCTCGGCGGCATCCGGTCCCTGGACCAGCAGCTTGACGAGCGACGACTGGTCGAACAGGGCGGCGCCTTCCCGGCAGGCCCGGTGCTCGGCGGCCGAGTGCTCGAACCAGTTCTGCCGGCCGTACGAGTACTCGTAGACGGGGTCGACGCCCTCGGGGGCGAACCAGTTCGGGCGTTCCCACCCACCGCTCTCGCCATGGCAGGCCCCGAGGCCGGTCAGCCGGTCGTGGACCGCCGAGCGTCGCACGCCCCGGGCGGTCTCGACCTGTCGGAATGGCCAGTGCATTGCGTAGAGCAGCCCGAGGCCCTCGACGGAACGGTCCCGCAGGTAGCGGCGGTTGGCCTGGAAGGCCTGCATGCGTCGGATGTCGACGTCCCAGAGGTCCATGGGCGGCTTTCCGTCGACGATCCAGTCGGCGAGCACCTTGCCGACCCCGCCCGCCGACTGGAGGCCGATCGAGTTGAAGCCCGTCGCCACGAACAGGTTGCGCACCTCGGGGGTTTCGCCGAGCAGGTAGCGGTCGTCGGGCGTGAACGATTCGGGGCCGTTGAACTCGAGTCGCAACGGCACCTCGGCGAGCATCGGGATGCGTTCACAGATCCCTTCGTAGACGGGCGCCATGTGGTCCCAGTCGAACGGGAACTGCATGTTCGGCCGGTCGATCGGAATGCCGTCGGTGCCGAACGGCTTGGCGACGGGTTCGAAGAAGCCCACCATGAGGCGGCCGGCTTCTTCCTTGACGTAGGTGCAGTTGTCGGTGTCGCGTAGGACCGGAAGGCCGCTGGGCAGGTCGGGTATGCCGTCGGTGACGAGGTAGAAGTGCTCGCAGGCGGCCAGTGGGATGTTGACGCCGATGTCGCGGCCCAGTTGGTGCGACCACATGCCTGCCGCCACGACGACGTGTTCGGCGTCGATCGGCCCGTGGTCGGTGTCGACGCCGACGGCCCGGCCGTCGGCGGTGCGGATGCGTTCGACCGATACGCCCTCCATGATCCGGGCCCCATTTTCCCTGGCGACGGCGGCCAGGGCCATGGTGGTGTCGATGGGCGAGGTCTGGCCGTCGCCGGGGAGCCAGACGCCGCCGAGGATGCCCTCGGGGTTCAGGAGTGGCCAGCGGTCGAGCAGTTCGTCGGGTCCGATGACGTCGACGTCGACGCCGAAGCAGTTGGCCATGCCGGCGCCACGGACCAGCTCCTCCAGCCGTTCCGGGTTGTCGGCGACGCTGACGGAGCCGGTCTGCCTGAAGCCGGTCGGGTGGCCCATCTCGTTTTCGAGCCGGTCGTAGAGCTCGGCGGTGTAGGCGGCCAGCCGGGTCATGTTCTGGGTGGCCCGCAGGCAGCCCACGAGGCCGGCGGCGTGCCAGGTCGTACCGCTGGTGAGGGTGTGGCGTTCGAGAAGGGCGATGTCGGTCCAGCCCAACTCGGTGAGGTGGTAGGCGATGCTGGCGCCGACGACGCCACCCCCGATGATGACGACCTGTGCACGGTCGGGGACCTGTGGTGCCACGGTGACCTCCGGGGGGAGACGGCGGGCGGTGCAGTTTGCACCTACTCCCTTGCAGTTAGAAACAGATTTGTATAAGTTACGGAATCTAACATCGGTGGCGTTCGTCACGCCCATCTCCACCATGCGGTGGCCCGGACCTGCGAGTGCCGACCGGAGTGTACGACCCATCGACCCGACAGCACAGGTGCCATGCATGAGTGGTCAGCGTGAACGAGCCCAGCGCCACCTCGTGCCCCACTTCACCCCCGCCGCCGCCTGGCACAGCGACACCCTCCCCATCTTCGAGCGGGGCGAAGGCTGCTACCTCTACGACACCGACGGCAATGAATGGCTGGACGGCCTCGCCGGGCTGTTCTGCGTCAACATCGGACATGGCCGCACCGACCTGGCCGAAGCCGCCTCCGCCCAGATGGGCCGCCTCGCCTATGCCACCAACTGGGGTAACGCCCACCCGCCGTCCATCGAGGCGGCATCGATGATCGCCGGCTTCGCCCCGGGCGACCTGTCCGAGGTGTTCTTCGTCAGCTCCGGTTCAGAGGCCGTCGAGTCTGCGCTCAAGTTCGCCCGCAACTACCACCTCTCACAGGGTGACGAGGGCCGCTACAAGGTCATCTCCCGCAACTGGGCGTATCACGGAACCACCCTCGGCGCCCTCGCCGTCACCGGCATCCCGAAGTTCCGCGACCCGTTCCTCCCCCTGCTCTGGGACGGCGTCCGCCACGTGCCCAACACCCGCCAGTGCACCTCGCCGGTCGACACCCCGGTCGCCGACCTGTCGTGCGTACAGGCCATCGAAGAGACGATTCTCGCCGAAGGCCCCGAGACCGTCGCCATGGTCATCGCGGAACCGGTCCAGAACGGCGGTGGAGTCCTGGTTCCCCCCGACGGCTACTGGCAGGAACTGCGGCGCATCTGCGACCGCCACGGTGTCCTCCTGGTCGCCGACGAGGTCATCTGCTCGTTCGGGCGCTTCGGCCACTGGTTCGCCAGCGAGCGCTTCGGCGTCGTGCCCGACATGATCACGTTCGCCAAGGGCGTCACCTCCGCCTACCAGCCCCTCGGAGGCGTCGTGATACGCGGCGAACTGGTCGAAGCCGTCAACGACTCGCCGATGGGCACCTACATGCACGGCTCCACGTTCGGCGGTCACCCCGTCGCCTCCGCCGTTGCTGTCGCCAACATGTCCGCCATGCGCGACGAGGGTCTCATGGGCCACGTGCGTGACAACGAGGTCGGCATGGCGGAATCGCTTGCCAAGTTGGCCGACGCCCATCCGTGTGTGAAAGAGGTGCGGGGCGCCGGCTTCTTCTATGCCATCGACCTCTGTGCCGACCGTGCATCGGGTCGTGAGTTGAGCTCTTCGCAGGAGGCGGGCCTGCGGGGTGGCGTTCTGGGTGGCTTCGTACGTGAGCAGCACATGACGGTTCGACCTGACGACCGTGGCTATACGGGCTTGAGCATCTCGCCACCGCTGATCGCCGACGGACCTGTGGTCGAGGACCTCATGACCCGGACCGACCGGGTGCTGGAGCGCACGCGCTCCTGGCTGGCCGAGAACGACTGATTCTTCCGAATGGACATCGTTGTCGTGAACATATTCATCATCGGCGTGATCGGGGTGGCGATGGACATCGTCATGCGGATCCTCGAGGCGCGGCTCATCCCCTGGCGCTGCAGGGGCTGATCGGGATCCGATCCTCGTGAGCGGTCCGCAGCCGACAGTCGTGGCCGACTGGTACGAGCGGGCCCGCGCCGACCCGGCGCGGGTCATCCTCGCCGACCTGGGCGATCGGCGGACCGACGAGGCAGCCGCCTTCCTGCGGGACGAGGGCCTCGCCGTCATCGTCGAGCCCGTCCTCGACCCGGACGACGTCGACTGCGACCCGGCGGTCGCCGCCGGACTCGACCCGGCCGACCCGGTGGTTGCCTCCACCCTCCTCGTGCGGGCCGGTCGGGCCGATGCGGCGGTGGCAGGGGCCAACCGGCCGTCCTCCGACGTGGTCCGGGCCGGCCTCAAGGTCCTGGGAGTGGCCCCCGGGGTTTCGATCGTCAGCAGTTGCTTCCTGATGGTGCTGTCCGACGGTCGCCCGGTCACGTTCGGCGACTGCGGCGTGGTGCCCGATCCCGATGCCGAACAGCTGGCGTCCATCGCCGTTGCGTCTGCAGTGACCCATGCGGCGCTCACGGGGGAGGAGCCCCGGGTGGCGATGCTTTCGTTCTCCACGAAGGGCAGTGCCGAGCACCCGCGTGTCGACAAGGTGCGGACAGCGACGCAACTGCTCCACGAGTCGGTGCCCGACCTGGTCGTGGACGGCGAGCTCCAGTTCGACGCCGCCTGGGACACCGAGGTGGCCGCCTCGAAGGCCCCGAAATCGACCGTGGCCGGACGGGCCAACGTGTTCATCTTCCCGGACCTCGACAGCGGCAACATCGCCTACAAGGTCACCGAACGCCTCGGCGGCGCACGCGCCTACGGACCTTTGCTGCAGGGCCTCGACGGGGTGCTCCACGACCTGTCCCGGGGATGCTCATCTTCCGACATCGTCGACGTGGCTGTGATCGCCGGTCTCATGGCCGGTTCCTCGCGGGGCTGAGGGAGCCCATGCCGCTCGAGGTCGTTCTCCTGGTGTTGGTCTCTTCCGTGATCCACGCCGGGTGGAACGCCCGACTCCATCGCATGGAGAACCCCGAGGTGGTGATCGTCATGGCGTACCTGTGCGTCGGCGTCGTCCTCCTGCCCGCGGCGGTGGTCGACCCGCCGGTCGAGGTGCTGGGCTGGACCTTCGCCTCCACTGCGGCACAGGCCGTCTACGTCGGCTGCCTCGGGTCGGCCTACCGCGACGGCAGCCTCAGCGTCGCCTATCCGATCGCCCGTGGCACGGCGCCGCTGCTGGTCGGACTGGGTGGCTGGTGGCTGTTGGGAGAGACGCCGTCGGCTGCCACGTCGATCGGCCTGGTGGTCCTGACCGTAGGGCTGCTCCTCGTGGCGGGCCTCGGAGCCCGACTCCGGGAGGGGCGCGCAATCGCCATGGCGCTGTTCACGGGCCTGGGCACGGTCGCCTATTCGCTCATCGACGCACGGTCTGTCGACCTCACCGGCGTACTCGGGTACCTCTCGGTCATCATGGTCCTGAGCTCCCTGGTGGTCCTTGCGGTGCGACGCCCCGGGGCGGAGAGGATTCGAGCCTCGTTGTGGCCCGGAGCCCTGATCGGCGTCGGGCAGGGGTCGGCGTATGCGCTCATCCTGCTCGCCTTCCAGCAGGCACAGGCGGGCCAGGTGGCAGGCCTGCGACAGGTTTCGGTGGTGATCGGCGTGCTCCTGGCCCGGGAGGCGCTGGGGCCGAGGGCCCTGGGCGGGGCGCTGGCGGTGGCGGTCGGTGCGGCGCTCGTCGTCTGGTGATGTGCCACGATGGAGACTATGCGGTCTAACTGGGATGTGAGAGGTGCTAACGCTATGGTGAAAACATGAGCCGACGGACACTCGACACCGATCAGGTCGTCGCAGCGGCCGCAACGCTGGCCGACAGTGAGGGACTCGACGCAGTGACCCTCACCCGCGTAGCCAACGAACTGGGGGTCCGCCAGCCTGCCCTCTACCGGCACGTCGCCGGCTTCGACGCCCTGGTCCGACTACTGGGCCTGCGTGGCCGCGAGATCCTGGCCGAACGACTCGCAGCCGCAGCCGTCGGTGTCGCCGGCAACGATGCGGTGCGGGCAGTGGGAGGTGCCTGGCGGGAAATGGTTCATGAGCACCCTGGCCTCTATGCCGCGACCGACCGCTATCCGTGTGCCGGCGATGTCGAACTGGAGGCGGCCGTCGACAGGGTCGTCGCCGTCCTGGGTCGGGCCCTGGCCGCCTACGACCTCACCGAAGACGAAGAGGTCCATGCCGCCCGGACCATGCGGGCGGCGTTCCACGGCTTCGCCCACCTCGAAGCCGGCGACGGCTTCCCCCAGCCCCACGACACCGACGACACGTTCGACCACATGCTCGACCTGCTCTGCAGCGGCATCCAGCCCAGGGTCACCCGGTAGCCGGGCTCCGGGTGACCAGAGTCCGAGAAGGCCGTCTGCTCCAATGACCCGGCTCGGCTTCGTGCTCGATTCGGGCAACTGCATCGGCTGCCACGCCTGCACCGTGGCGTGCAAGAGCGAACACGACGTACCGGTCGGCGTCAACCGCACCTGGGTCAAGTACGTCGAGACCGGCGTCTTCCCCGACACCGACCGGCACTTCTCTGTCATGCGGTGCAACCAGTGCGAGGACGCACCCTGCATGACCATCTGCCCGACGTCGGCACTGTTCCGTGCCGACAACGGCGTGGTCGACTTCGACGACCACAACTGCATCGGCTGCAAGGCGTGCATCAACGCCTGCCCGTACGACGCCATCTACATCAACCCGGCCACCTCCACGGCCCACAAGTGCAACTTCTGCAACCACCGGATCGAAGAGGGGCTCGAGCCGTCGTGCGTGATCGTCTGTCCGACCCGGGCCATCCGGGTCGGCGACCTCGACGATCCCGACTCCGAGATCTCCCGCCTCCATGCCAACGGCGGGGGCAGCGTGCGGTCCCCTGGGCAGAACACCCGCCCCAGGGTTGTCTACAAGGATGCCGAACCCTCGTCGCTCGACCCGTTGGCCGCAGCAATCGCCCCCGACGGCCTCATCTGGGCCGACACCACCCCGGCACACCCCACGCCGACTCCCGTGGCGCTCACCGCCGCACCCTCCCGCGACGACGGTGCCGAAATGGCCCGCACCGTCTACACCACACAGCACAAGCCCGTCTGGGGAACCATGGTGTCCGGCTACCTCGTCACCAAGGCCATCGCCGCCGGCGTGATGCTGGTCACTGCGCTTCTGGTGGTGCTCGGCCACGGCTCCGAACAGGCAGCCGTCGGCGTCGTGCCACCGATGGTCGCCGGCGCCTTCCTGGCCCTCACCGGGGTCCTGCTGGTGGGCGACCTCAGACAACCCGGGCGCTTCCACTACCTCATCACCCGCGGCAACAGCAGTTCATGGCTGGTCAGGGGCGCCTATGTCCTGGCCGGGTTCGCCGTGTGCCTCGCCGCCTGGTGGATCGCCGGCCTGGCCGAAGCCGGCGCGGCCCTGTCCCTGCTGGTCGTGCCGACCGTGCTGTTCGCCCTCGGGACCGCCGGCTACACGGCCTTCCTGTTCGCCCAGTGCGAGGGCCGAGACCTCTGGCAAGGGCGCCTGCTGCTCCCGGTCCTGCTGTCGCAGACAGTGGTCGCCGGCGGTGCGGCGACGATGGTCCTCGACCTGTTCCTGGAGGTGCCCGAGATCGTGGCGGTGCAGACCATGCTGGCGATCGGCCTCGGCGCCAACGTGGTGCTGGTGGTAGTCGAGACGAGGGGCCGCCACTCCCGACACGTCACGATGGCGATCGCCGACCTGACCCTGGGGGCACAGCGCACCCGCTACCTCCTGTGGCTGTTCCTGGTCCCGGTCGCCTACCCGCTCATCCTGCTCGGCGGCGTGCCGGCGGCCGTCGGCGGCATCTGTGCGCTGATCGGCCTGTTCGCCTACGAGGACGCCTATGTGCGGGCCGGCCAGTCGGTGCCGCTCTCATGACGGAGGTGCTGTCGTGCTGAACGCCTACCCGCCCGAGGACCAGTGGGACGACCATCAGTCCCTCGACGCCAAGGAATGGCCCCGCAGGGTGAAACGCCGCTTCCGACTGGTGCCGACCACCTGCTTCAACTGCGAGGCCAACTGCGGGCTGCTGGCCTGGGTGGACAAGGACACCGGCAGGATCGCCAAGTTCGAGGGCAACCCCGTCCACCCCGCCAGCCGGGGTCGCAATTGCGCCAAGGGCCCCGCCACGCTCAACCAGGTCGAGGACCCCGAACGGATCCTGTACCCCATGAAGCGGGTGGGCGAACGTGGCGAAGGACTGTGGGAGCGCATCGCCTGGGACCAGGCCCTCGACGAGATCGGAGGACGCATCGGCAGGGCCTTCCGGGAGGACCGGAAGCACGAGGTCATGTACCACGTCGGCCGGATGGGCGACGACAGCTACATGGAACGCGTGCTCCACGCATGGGGCATCGACGGCCACAACAGCCACACCAACATCTGTTCCAGCGGCGCACGGGTCGGCTTCGCCACCTGGATGGGCTTCGACCGGCCGTCGCCCGACTTCGCCAACGCCAAGGTCATCTTCCTCATCTCCTCGCACCTCGAGGCCGGCCACTACTTCAACCCCCACGCCCAACGGATCCTGGAAGGGAAGGCGAACGGCGCAACGATCATCTGCGTCGACCCTCGCCTGTCGAACACGGCATCGCAGGCCGACCACTGGTTCTCGGCATGGCCGGGCACCGAGGCGTTCCTGCTGCTCGCCATCGCCCGCCTGCTCATCGAGAACGGCACCTGGGACCGGGAGTTCGTCGAGCGCTGGGTCAACTGGGAGACCTACCTCACCGAGACCCGCCCCGACCTCGACCCGGTCTTCGACAACGTCGGGCCCGCGCTCCTCGACCACTACGCCGACTACACGCCTGCCGAGGCGGCACGGGTGTGCGGCATCGACGAGGACCGCATCCGCGAGGTTGCACGGGTCATCGGTGCCGGGCTGGGCGGCTTCGCCGGCCACACCTGGCGGGCGGCGTCGGCCGGCAACGAGGGAGGCTGGCAGGTGTCGCGCTGCCTCTGGTTCGTCAACGTGCTCACCGGCAGCGTCGGCACCGAGGGCGGCACCAACGCCAACGGCTGGAACAAGTTCATCCCCGTCACCCCGATCAATCCCGAACCCCAGGCCGAATGGAACGACCTGACCTGGCCCGCCGAGTACCCGCTGACCCACCACGAGCTGTCGATCCTGCTTCCGCACTTCCTCAAGTCAGGGCGGGGGAAGCTCGACACCTACTTCACCCGGGTGTACAACCCGTTGTGGACCAACCCCGACGGCTTCACGTGGCTCGAGGTCCTCTCCGACCCCGAGAAGGTCGGCTGCCACGTGGCACTCACCCCCACCTGGAACGAGTCGGCATGGTTCGCCGACTACGCGCTGCCCATGGGCGTGGCTTCCGAGAGGCACGACGTTGCCAGCTTCGAGACCCACAACGGTCGGTGGATCGGCTTCCGCCAACCGGTGATGCGCCGCCACGGCGAACTCGAGGGTGAGACCTTCGACCGCACCCACGAGGCCAACCCGGGGGAGGTCTGGGAGGAGCAGGAGTTCTGGATCGACCTGTCGTGGCGCATCGACCCCGACGGTTCTCTCGGCATCCGCCACCAGTTCGAGAGCCGCGAGAACCCCGGCACGCCCCTCACGCTCGACGAGTACTACGCGATGCTGTTCGAGGGGTCGGTTCCCGGCCTGCCGGAGACCGCCGACGCCGAGGGCGTCACACCGCTTGAGTACATGCGCCGCAAGGGCGCCTTCGCCCTGCCCGGTGACCAGTACCGGGTCTACGAGCGTCCCGTCTCCGATGCAGACCTGGCCGGCACCGAAAGGGACGAACGGGGCGTCTACCGGAAGCCCGGAACCGCCGGCTCCTATGGCTCGCTGGACGAGATCAGCGGCCACATGCCGTTTGTCGGCGACGGCTCGCCGGCCATCGACATCGACGGCGAGGCGAGGTTCGGGTTCCCGACCCCGTCCAAGAAGCTCGAGTTGTTCTCCGAGACGATGCGCGACTGGGGCTGGCCCGAGTACGCCACGCCGACGTTCATCAGGAGCCAGGTCCACTGGGAGGACCTCGACTTCGCCGCCGGCGAGCGGATCCTCGTCCCCACGTTCCGGATCCCGACCCTGGTCCACACCCGGTCGGCCAACTCCGAATGGCTCAACGAGATCAGCCACCGCCATCCACTGTGGGTCCACCCCGGCGACGCCGAGGAACTCGGCATCGAGGTGAACGGCCTGGTGCGGATCAGCACCCGGATCGGCCACTACGTGATCGTCGCCTGGCGCACCGAGGGCATCCGTCCGGGCGTCGTGGCGGCCAGCCACCACATGGGCCGCTGGCGCCTCGACGAGGACAAGGCCCGCTCCTGGGGTGCCGGCAAGGCGTCGATCGACCGGGATGCCGACGGCCGTTGGCGCCTGCGCCACGAGCACGGCAACCAGCCGTACGACAGCGCCGAGCCCGACACCGGGCGCATCTGGTGGTCCGACACGGGCGTCCACCAGAACCTGACCTTCCCGGTGCAACCCGACCCGGTCAGCGGCATGCACTGTTGGCTGCAACGGGTGACCGTCGGCCCGGCGCAGCCCGGTGACGAGTACGGCGACGTCGTGGTTGACACCGACGCCTCGCACGCCGTGTTCGAGGAGTGGCTGGCCAGGACGCGCCCGGGCCCGGGCCCCGGCGGCCTGCGGCGACCGCTCTGGTTCGCCCGCCCCGTCAAGCCGAAGGCAACCGCCTACCAGGCGGACTGGGTGCAGGGAAGAAGCGGTCCCGACGCGTGATGACCCCGGACTCGTTCCGGGGAACTGCCGGGGTCATCGACTTGGCGGAAGGTATGGGATTTGAACCCATGGTGACCCGGAGGCCACAACGGCTTTCGAGGCCGCCCCATTCGTCCGCTCTGGCAACCTTCCACCGACGAGGCTAGCCAGCGGGCAGAACCCGGCCAACGGCGTTCCGGTCAGCGCCGTTCGGCGAAGAAGTCCACGAGCAGCGCCGCACATTCGTCGCTGCGGACGCCGTGGCTGACGGGAAACTCGTGGTTCAGGCGGGGGTCGGCCCCCAGGTGGTACAGCGACCCCAGGGAACCTGCGTCCATGTTCGGCGCACCGGACACGACGCGTCCGATCCGCGACGCCCAGGCAGCGCCGGCGCACATCGGGCAGGGCTCGAGCGTGACCACGAGCGTCGCGCCATCGAGTCGCCACGAGCCGACGGCCTCGGCGGCGTCGCGCAGTGCCAGCACCTCGGCGTGGGCCGTGGGGTCCCCGGTGGCTTCCCGCTCGTTGTGCCGGCGGGCGACGACCTCGCCTTCGAGGACGACCACCGCACCGATCGGTACCTCGCCGGCGGCAGCGGCCAGGCGGGCCTCGTCGAGGGCGATGCCCATGAGCGCCTCGTCGTCCATGACGGCGACGATAGGTGCGGGACGCGCCACACCCGCCCTCGAGCGTGGCGGCCAGGCGATCTGCGGCACCCCGGGGGTTCCGCTGAGAGCTGCTGCCTTCCGGCCCTGACCCGGTTCACGGGCCCCGGTCGCACAGGACCCGACCGCCACACTCGAAGACGGGTGTGCATCGAGACGATACCCACAGCCCATGTCCCGTGCACCGGTGCCCTGCACCCGTCGGAAGAGCGGCCGGTAGCCTTGCGTCCGGAATCCGCCCCGGGGCGGGCCCCGGAGGGATGCGAGAGCGGACGAATCGGCACGCTTGGAAAGCGTGTGTGGCCCCGGTCACCGTGGGTTCGAATCCCACTCCCTCCGCCAATTGACCCCGGCGTCCCGTCTCTGTCCGGTTGTAGGGTCGGCTCGTGGCCTACACCTCTCTCTACCGTCGGTACCGACCTCGTCGGTTCGCTGAGATGCGAGGCCAGGAACACGTGGTGGCGGCCCTGCGGAACGCTGTGGCCGAGGAGCGTGTCCTGCACGCCTACCTGCTCAGCGGGCCGCGCGGAACTGGCAAGACGACGGCGGCCCGGATCTTGGCCAAGGCGCTGAACTGCACCCAGCTCGAGGTTGGCGAGCCATGTTGCGAGTGTGACTCGTGCGAGGCCGTAGACGCTGGGACATCGTTCGACCTCCACGAGTTGGATGCGGCATCTAACAACAAGGTCGACGATATGCGTGATCTTTTGGCCAAGGTGGCCCTCGGGACCCCTGGCCGCACCAAGGTGTATCTGTTGGACGAGGTCCACATGCTCACCCCGGGTGCCGAAAACGCGTTGCTCAAAACTCTGGAGGAACCGCCGGACCACGTGGTCTTCATACTTGCCACTACTGAGCCCCACAAGGTGGTCGAGACGATTCGGAGCCGCTCCCAGCATCTGGAACTAAACCTGCTTCCGTCTGAACAACTGGAGGCTTTGGTCCGGGATGTGGTGGCTGACGCCGGCCTTGAGGTAGACGATGTCGGGATCTCCTATGTAGTGCGCGCTGGCCGGGGTTCGGCCCGTGACACGTTGTCGGCTCTAGACCGGGTGGTCGCCGGGGGCATCACCGATGATGACAGCACAACCGACGCCCTGTTATCCGCTCTGGCCGGGAACGACACAGGCGCGGCGCTTGGAGCCCTGGCCGTCGGGATCACCCGGGGTCGTGAACCCCGAGTCACCGGCGAGGTCTTGCTGGCTGCTCTCCGGGAGGCTTTCCTCGTGTCGATGGGCGTACCGGTCACACAACTGCCCGAGGCGGATCAGGCTCGCGCAGAGGCCTTTGCGGCGGAGGTCACCCCCTCGGTCATCACCCGGGCCCTCGAGACGTTGGGCACGGCGTTGGTGGCCATGCGCCGCTCACCGGATCCACGGGTGGATTTGGAGGTCGCTCTGGTGCGCCTCACCAGCGTTACCGCCCCATCTGGTGCCACAGGTGGGGCGACACTCAGTTCAATGGCTAGTGATGATGCCGGGGCAGCCATCGGCTCGTTAACCAGGCGGGTCGAACGGCTTGAGGCGGCATTGGAGTCAGGTGTCGGCTTGCCTGCGGCGCCCTCGGCGCCAGTAGTTTCCTCTGACTCTTCAGCGCTTCCCATACCGCCACCGCCGCTTTCTCGACCGGTGAGGCCTGGTCCGGCGGCTGAGGGCCGGGCACGCTTGGCTAGTTCCAGAGTTGACTCTCCGCCTGCGCCTCTTGTCCCTCCGGAGCCTGTTGCACCAGACGAGGTCGAACCGGTGTCCGAACGCTCACTGGCCGGTGAAGGACCTGCTGTTAGTGGTCCGACCCCGTCTTACGATGAGTTGGTTGGGGCATGGTCCGACGGTCTGTTGGAACAGATGAGTCGCAAGGGTCGTGCCCGCTTTTCGGCAGGTCGTTTCATCGCCGTGGAGGATGGAACCGCAGTTATGGGGCTGCCCAACGAGCCACACCGGAAGCGTTGTGAGGATCTCCGGGGCGAGTTAGAGGTAGTGCTGGCCGCCCGGTTCGGTACGGCGGTACCGGTCCGCTTGGTGGTCGATGACGGTTCGGAAGATCGGGCGTCGTCGACGCGGTCGAACCCAGAACAGCACCAGCCCCAGGCCGACGAGGAGGTTGACCTATCAGCCCTCATGGATGCTGACGCCGCCGAGGGATCTGCGGTGGAACGGTTAACCAGGGCTTTCCCGGGTGCCGCCTTGGTCGACCCGGACTGACCGGGCTGGAGTCGGCGAGATGTACGCGGATGCCGTGCAGGCGGTGATTGACGAGTTGGGTCGCCTACCGGGCGTCGGCCCCAAGTCAGCTCAGCGACTGGCATTTCACTTGATGAAGTTGTCGGTGGAGGACACCAGTCGCCTGACGTCGGCCATCGACGAGATGAAGGTCCGGATCCGGTTCTGTGAGCGGTGCTTCAACATCGCCGAGGCGGAACTGTGTCCGGTTTGTGCCGACGATCGACGGGATAACTCGGTCCTCTGCGTAGTCGAGGAACCTCGGGACATCGTGGCAGTGGAACGAACTGGTGAATTTGGTGGCCGGTACCACGTTCTAGGGGGGGCCATTAGCCCCATTGAAGGGGTCGGTCCCGACCAACTTCGAATCCGTGAGTTGCTGGCTCGCCTCGATCAGGAGGGCGTGACTGAGGTGATCCTGGCTACCAACCCGAATATCGAGGGCGAGGCTACGGCCATGTACTTGGCCCGCCTGCTGGGTCCGTTGGGTCTGGAGGTGACCAAGATCGCCAGTGGCCTGCCGGTTGGGGGGGATCTGGAGTACGCCGATGAACTCACGTTGGGTCGGGCGCTCGAGGGGCGTCGCCGGTTGGATGGAGCCTGAATCGTGTCGCGATCCGGATTGTCACACGGGTCCCACCGCCTGTGGACACCCGGTGGATTCTTGGGCGTACAAACGGCCCTGTACATGGAAACGCCCCTCGGGGCACTTCTGCCGGACCGAGGGGTCGTTTCCGAGTTGGGTGGAGGGGTGACTCCCAACTGTTGCAATCATATTACGACACTGGCGAGATTGTTACAAGTCAGGCCATGATCTCTCCTGAATCGTCACAGAACTGCCAGATTTGGACCCAGGCGCTAACCGTGCCCAAGGTACTCAAGAAGTCAGTTGGCTGGGAGACACCGTCGACCAGTTGCAGAACTATCCACAGTTATATCCACAGGTATGCCCACAGATGTGACACCGAGGCTGTGGACAACCGTCGTCGAACTGCTGAGTTCGACCGAACTGACCAACCGGAAGGCCATCCGTGTTATTGACACAAATCGACCACGTCGCTATCGCCGTCCATGACCTCGAGGCGGCCATCGACTACCACCGGCGGGCCTTCGGCGCGGAGGTTCATCATCGTGAGGTGGTCGAGCGGGACGGGGTCGACGAAGCGCTTCTCAGGATTGGTGAGTCGTATCTGCAGTTGACTACTGGTACCCGACCGGATTCGACCATCACCACCTTTTTGGCTAAGCGGGGAGAGGGCATCCATCACATTGGCTATCGGGTGGACGACTGCGCTGAGGCGCTGGCCGCAATTGTGGCCGCTGGCGGTCGGGCCATTGACCTAGAACCCCGCCCAGGTTCGCGCGGTACGACAGTGGCCTTCGTGCATCCCAAGGGATCGTTCGGCACCCTTATCGAACTGGTGCAGGAATAGGAACCAGAGGTGACCCGTCCTGAACGCATCCCGGTCGTCCACCTGGTCGATGGCACCTATGAACTCTTTCGGCACCATTTCGCCATCCCATCCCACGTCACGGCCGAGGGCGTCGAGGTGGCGGCTACCCGGGGCGTGCTGGGTTCGATGCTCGGGTTGCTGGCCGATGGCGCCACCCACATTGGCGTGGCTACCGATCGGGTGGTCGAGTCGTTTCGCAACGATCTGTTCGACGGCTACAAGACCGGTGAGGGTACCCCGCCCGAACTTTTCGCCCAGTTCACACTTCTGGAGGCAGCTCTAGAAGCAGCGGGCTTCAAAGTTTTCGCCATGGTGAACCACGAGGCCGATGACGCCCTGGGAGCAGCCGCGGTCCTTGCCGCGGCTGATTCCCGGGTCGACGTCGTCCACGTGTGCACCCCCGATAAAGACCTCGCCCAGGTGGTTGACGACTCGGCCGGCATTGTTCAAGTGGATCGCCGTCGGGAGACCATCTACGACCAGGCCGGCGTCGTAGGCAAATTCGGAGTTGAGCCGGCATCCATCCCCGACTGGCTGGCCCTCGTAGGTGACACGGCCGACGGCATTCCCGGGCTACCCGGTTGGGGTGCGAAGTCGTCGTCAATGATCTTGGCCCGGTATGGCCACCTTGAAGCAATCCCAGCTGACTCGGATGACTGGGATGTGCCGGTTCGCGGCGCCGCCAAGTTAGCTGCCACGCTGGTCGAACGACGGGAGGAAGCTGAGCTCTACCGGCACCTAGCCACTCTGGACCTGGCTGCCCCAGTCATGGGAAACGTCGACGATCTGCAATGGACTGGTCCGGCGGACCACCTGGATGCCCTGTGTGCCCACATCGATGCACCACGGGTGGCCGAACGGGCCCATCGTTTGGCTTCCGATCGGAAGCGGGATTTGTAACTTCAGCCCACGAGCGCCAGAACCTGGGCCACCGTACCCACTCGCGTTACGAGAGACCGGTTGTCGCGTTTGACGAATCCCTCGTCCACCGTGTTGTCCAGGAACTTCTCGAGGTGGAACCAGAAGCCGGGCGACCCTGGGGTCCCACCGTCTAGGAGGACGATCGGCTTGGGCCGATCGTGCAGTCCCAACTGGTTCCAGGTGGCCGCCTCGAACACCTCTTCGAGGGTTCCGTAGCCGCCGGGTAGTCCACAGAACGCGTCGGACCGGGCGTACATGGTGCGCTTGCGTTCGTGCATGTCGGCCACCTCGATGAGTTCGGTGAGCTGGGGGTGGGGTACCTCGTGGCTGAACAGTCCCATCGGGATGACACCTACTACACGGCCGCCGGCATCAAGAACGGCATCAGCCAACGTCCCCATTACCCCGATTCCCGCCCCTCCATAGACCAGGTCAATCCCAGCCTCCGCTAACGCACTACCCAACTCATGGGCTAAGGCGAGCGCCGACCCTTCTTGCCCTGCCCGCGATCCGCAGAAGACCCCGAGGGCTGGTCTCTGGGAGGTAGATGCCCCCGACGAGAACCTGTCATGATTACCGGCCATCATCGGACGGTATCGGTCCTCTCTGGGGCAGTACCACCGCTTTCTGTACCCTGTGGCTCACCATGGTCGATTACACGATGTCCGAACGCCTCGACGGTTTAAGTGAACGCCGCGAGGCGGCGATCCACGCGGGCTCTGATCGGGCCGTTCAGCGCCAGCATGACAAGGGAAAGATGTTGGCCCGCGAACGGATCGATTATTTGCTTGACCCGGGTTCCTTCCACGAACTCGACATGCTGGCTCGTCACCGGGCGCACGACAGCGGCATCGAGGAGCGCCCCTACACCGACGGGGTCATCACCGGATGGGGGACTATCGACGGTCGGAAGGTCTTTTTGTTCTCCCAGGACTTCACGGTGTTCGGCGGGGCCCTCGGCGAGGTGTTCGCTGAAAAGATTCACAAGGTCATGGATCTGGCGCTCAGCGTGGGTGCCCCAATGATTGGCCTCAACGACGGTGCTGGGGCGCGTATCCAAGAGGGCGTGGTCAGCCTCGATGGCTACGGAGGCATCTTCTGGCGCAACGTGCAGTCCTCGGGCGTGATCCCCCAGATAAGTGTGATCCTCGGTCCGTGTGCCGGAGGTGCCGTCTACAGCCCTGCCATGACCGACTTCATCCTCATGGTCCGTGAGAAGTCGCACATGTTCATCACCGGCCCTGACGTGGTGAAGACGGTTACCGGGGAGGAGGTCACTCTCGAGGAACTGGGTGGCGCCGGCAGCCATTCGACCAAGTCAGGTGTAGCAACCTTTGTCTGCGAGGACGAGCAGGAGGTCCTCGACGAGGTCAAGACCCTCCTCTCCCAACTGCCATCCAACAACCTGGAGGAGGCCCCGGTCATCGAGACCGACGATCCGGGCGACCGTCAGTGCCCGGAGTTGAACGACCTGATGCCGGACAGTGCCAACGTCCCATATGACATGCGGGTCGTCATCGGAACGGTTCTCGACGACGGTGACTTTCTCGAGTACCACGCGGCGTGGGCCGGAAACATCGTGTGTGGTTTCGGGCGACTCGACGGTCGGAGCGTCGGCGTGGTCGGCAACCAGCCCATGCACTTCGCCGGGGTCCTCGACATCGAGGCGTCGGAGAAGGCGGCTCGGTTCGTTCGGACCTGCGATGCTTTCAACATCCCGATCATCACCTTTGTGGA
>PVBE010286969.1_pt1 | contig 27993 bp, 35 predicted proteins | sample 1631181 | NCBI WGS metagenome assembly PVBE01 (sample SAMN08397723, study PRJNA350692) | Marine metagenome, whole genome shotgun sequencing project. | isolation source: water | place: Pacific Ocean | collected 2012-04
AAGAATCTTATCTTATTTACATAAAGCAATTAAACCTGTGAATCAACTTAGAATGATGGAAGATTCTTTGGTTATATACAGAATATCACGTGCTCCAGAAAGACGTATATTCTATATAGACGTAGGTAATTTACCTAAAGGTAAAGCGGAAGAATATCTACGTAACATTATGAATCAATATAGAAATAAATTAGTTTATGATGCAAAAACTGGTGACATAAAAGATGATAAAAAACATATGTCAATGATGGAAGATTTCTTCCTACCACGAAGAGAAGGTGGAAGAGGAACAGAAATATCTACATTACCAGGCGGAGATAATTTAGGTCAGATAGATGATATAATATATTTCCAGAAGAAATTATATAAAGCATTGAATGTTCCTATTAATAGATTAGAACAAGAGCAACAGTTTAGTCTAGGTAGATCTACGGAAATATCTAGAGATGAGGTGAAATTTAAGAAGTTTATTGATAGACTTCGTAAAAGATTCTCAGACATATTCTTCCAGGCACTTAAAACCCAGTTATTATTAAAAGGTATTATTACTTTAAAAGACTGGAATGCTTGGAAAGAAGATATAGTATTTGATTTTATTGAAGATAATTACTTCAGTGAATTGAAAGAATCAGAAATGATTCGAGAAAGGTTTGAAATGTTATCTACATTAGATGAATATGTAGGTAAATATGTTTCAAATGAATGGATTCGGAAGCAGGTTTTAAGACAATCTGAAGAAGAAATTGAAGAAATCGATAAACAAATTGAGTCCGAAGGTGAGAAGGAAGGACAAGATCTTACCCTTGACATTTAATTTTTTATAAATATATAAGAGGAAAAATTATGAATACAAATGAGTTAGTTAATGATATTAAAACGGGTGATAATGTAAAAGCTAAACAATCATTTGATACAGTAATGGGTGAAAAACTTAAAGCTGCATTAGATGCTACTAAAGTAGAGATCGCTTCTAATTTAGGTAAACAACCTGAAGAAATAGAAGATCAAGAAATTGAAATAGATCTAGATGGTTTAGAAGCGGGTGAGGAATAACCTATGCCGTTCTCATTTAAAGAATTGAGAGAAAGAATTACTCCTAAAAATGTAATTGTAAAAAAATATACTTTTGAAGGAAAGGAAGTAGTTATCGCTAAAGAAGAAACTACCTATTCTATTACAGTTGATGGTAATTTACTATCAGATGATTTTGATAATCAAGTGGAAGCCGAGGAGGCTGCTACTTCCTTTTTAGAACTCTTAATTGGAGAAGAAGAAGAAAAATGAAATTAATATCAGAATATGTAAATAGTCCGTTAGAAATCTTAGTAGAAACTAAGAACGGAAAGAAAAACCTTCATATTGAAGGCGTATTCATGCAGGCCGAGAAGAAAAATCGTAATGGCCGCGTGTACGAAAAAAAGATTTTGGAATCTGCCGTTGACAAATATGTCAAAGAGCAGGTTTCCCAAGGTAGAGCTGTTGGAGAATTAAATCATCCAGAAGGACCAACAGTTAACCTTGACAAAGTTTCACATAAGATTACGAACCTGGAATTCCAGGGAAATAATGTTATAGGAAAAGCATCTATACTAAAAACCCCTATGGGAAAAATCGTTGAAGGTTTACTTGAAGGTGGTGTTAAGTTGGGTGTATCAAGTCGTGGTATGGGAACTCTTGAGAACCGTAGAGATGGCATGTACGTGAAGTCTGACTTTATGTTAGCTTCAGTGGACATCGTCCAAGACCCCTCTGCTCCTTCCGCTTTCGTTAACGGAATAATGGAAGGTGTGGACTGGATCTGGGACAATGGCATCTTGAAAGCTCGAGAAATTGAATCAATTGAGACTGAAATAAAACGTGCTCCTGCAAGGCTTTTGCCTGAGCTAGAGATAAAAGCGTTCAAGAATTTCCTCTCTAAACTTTAGAAAACTCTTATTTGGAGGAATTAAATATGTCTATGACTGACACAATTAAAAACTTAGTCGAAGACGTTTCTACAGAAGATCAAGAATCTCAAGAAGAGCTTGCGCAAGTAAGCGAAGAAGAGGTTGTTGAATCAATTGAGTCTGAAGTTTCTGATGAAGCTGAAGAGGAAATTGAAGAAGTTGCCGAAGCAAAAGTTAAAGAAGAAGAAGATGAAGACGAAGAAGTAGAGGAATCTGCTCCTGCCGCCCCATCAATTCCTAAGACTAAAGCTGGTGTAATTAACGCTGCTGTCGAAATGCTTAAAAAGGCTCGCAAACACGAAGCGCAACAGTTGTTTGCCAAAATGGTAAAAAGTATTGAAGAGTCTGAAGATGACGGTTCTGTAGGTAAAGCTATAGACGCACAGAAGAAAAGTGAAAAGGATAAAACTATCCAAGCTAAACCTTCTGATGCTTCTGCAAAAGCTGAATCTGCTGACTGGAACGAAGACCTAGATCTTATTGTAGCTAATGAAGCTACATTATCCGATGGATTCCGTGATAAAGCTGGTGCTATTTTTGAAGCTGCTTATAATCAAAAAGTAGGTTCCGAGATAGACAGACTCGAATCTGAATATGCGCAAAATCTTGAAACAGAAGTTTCTGACATTCAAACTGAAATGGTAGAAAAGGTAGATTCATACCTTAACTACGTAGTTGAAGGATGGATGAAAGAAAATGAAGTTGCAGTTCAACAAGGTCTCAGAACTGAGATCGCTGAAGAATTCATGCAATCTTTACAAACTGTGTTCAAGGAACATTATATTGAAGTTCCTGAAGGTAAGGCTAACTTAATCGACGATCTCGCCGAGCAAGTTTCCGAACTTGAGGACCAACTCAATAAATCCACAGAAGATAATATACGATTACATGATCAAGCTCAATCTTATGAAAGAGCCGACATCGTGCGTGGACAATCTTCGGGCTTAGCAGCTACTGAAGCTGAGAAATTGGCTGGATTGGTTGAAGATATAGATTTTGAAGATGCTCAAACTTTCGAAACGAAAGTTAAGACTATCAAAGAATCTTACTTTACTAATACTGACAATGGACCAGTGGACGAAGCTGATGCACTAGTTGGAGAAGATAACGGAACTGAATCAGCTCCTGTATCTGATGCAATGAATGCATATACTCAAGCCATTAGTAAACATAACCAATAACATTTTAACCTAGAGGTAAATACAAATGTTTAACGCAGACCAAAACTTAATCGAAAAATGGTCACCAGTCCTAGAGCATGAAGATGCTCCAGCGATTGAGGACAAATATCGAAAAGCGGTTACTGCACGTCTTCTTGAAAACCAAGAAGTAGCCCTAAGGGAAGAAAGAATACAAAGAAGTTTCGGAGACATCTCCGAGGCAGCTGCAGCCAATAAAACTGGCTCAGGTGTCGATAACTTCGATCCTATCTTAATTTCTTTAGTCAGGCGTGCAATGCCTAATTTGATTGCATATGATATCGCAGGCGTTCAGCCTATGAGCGGACCAACTGGTCTAATCTTTGCAATGAAATCTAGGTATACAACTCAGGGTGGTACTGAAGCATTATTTGATGAAGCTGATACAGACTTCTCAGGTACAGGCACACATCAAGCTGATCCTACTGGATTAGTTGGTGTTACTGACGCTGATACTGATGCGACTATAGCCGATGAAGCTGATACAGTTTCTACATTCGGTTCTGGTTTAGCAACAGCGAGTGCTGAAGCTAAAGGTACTCACGTTGTAGGTTCAGCAATAGCAGCCGGCGACGCAATTGGCGAAATGGCTTTCTCAATCGAGAAATCAACCGTCACAGCTAAGTCAAGAGCTCTTAAAGCTGAATACACTATGGAACTAGCACAAGATCTGAAAGCTGTCCATGGCCTAGACGCTGAAGGCGAATTGGCTAACATTCTATCTGCAGAGATCCTAGCGGAAATCAACAGAGAAGTTGTTAGAACAATTCTTACTAAAGCAAAAATTGGTGCACTTCAATCTAGTACAGCAGTTTCTGGTATCTTTGATGTCGGAACTGACTCTGATGGTAGATGGATGGCAGAAAAATTCAAAGGACTAGTAATGCAACTCGAAAGAGAAGCAAACGTTATTTCTAAAGAAACACGAAGAGGCAAAGGTAACTTTGTACTGTGTTCTTCTGACGTAGCATCTGCACTTGCAGCATCTGGTGTAATGGATTATACTCCTGCACTTTCAACTGGACTATCTGTTGATGACACTGGCAATACTTTTGCCGGAGTTCTTAATGGACGTCTTAAAGTCTACATAGATCCTTATTCAACTGGCGATTTCGCATGTGTTGGGTATCGCGGATCTAATCCTTATGACGCTGGTATATTCTACTGCCCATACGTTCCTTTGACTATGGTCAAAGCAATTGGCGAGAATGATTTCCAACCTCGTATCGGATTCAAGACTAGGTATGGCATGGTTGCTAATCCTTTCGTCGCCGTTGATGGCGTTGGAACGGACAGAGCTAACCCTTATTTCCGTATCTTCAGAGTTGACGACATTATGGTCTAACCGTAAAGTAATCACTTTATTAAAAGAGGATCTTCGGATCCTCTTTTTTTTTGTACTTGGGGTGTTTTACTCGTATATATAATATAGGTACTTTAGAAAATAAAGAACCGAGGAGGGAATAGAAATATTCCTATTATATTAACACACATACACACAAGGAGGATATCATGTCCAATAATAAATCAGGGTTCGAAATCAGAGCCGATTTACTTAATCAAGCACAAGGTCTTTTGGAAGGAAACTACTATAGAGAAGTTGATTCCATTAATGCACACAATGAAAACTTTCCTAACGATAAAAAATCTTTACCGTTAAGAGAGATTGTTGGCGAAGACGTCATTCAAGTTGCTAGACAGCTGAATGAATTCGTAAATGAAAAATAAGTGAAGGAAGGGGGGCTTCGGCCCTCCTTTTCATATAAATAGATATATGAGAAACAAAAATGAAAAGTCTTGTGGTGGTATACCTGTTGGGTGGATACCTAATACAGAATCTGATGATATTGAATCAATTAAAAGAACCGACGCAAGAGAAGTAATGAGTCCATTAGAACTAAAAGCATATAATAAGGTAGTTTCTAATAGATGGGAATGGTTAAAAGATGAATAGTAATTTTAATAGTTTTTGTACACGAATGTGGCTAGACTATTGTGATGAGAATAATGACCCGATATCGGCTCCGGGTAGATTAGATAGAGATGAGTATGCAGAAAGGTGGCATGATTGGCTACTAGAAAAATGGCAAAATAGAGATTATATAGACGATGGCGACACTAACAGCTAATAAGAATTTTTTAAGTCCAGTAGGATTTACCTTTAAAATAGATCAAATTAACTTTGCAAATCTAGAGTATTTTTGTACTCAAATAACATTTCCTGGTATTAGTTTATCTGAAGTTCAAGTTCCTTATAGAGGAGTTAATCTGGCTCAGACCGGAGATAGAATGGTTTTTGATGATCTTGCAATAAGATTTAATATAACTGAGAATATGGAAAATTATCTAGAGCTTTTTGATTGGATGCATAATATAATTAATAAGAAAGATGCCGAAGATTATAAGTATGATGCTAGTCTATTAATTATGAGTTCTCATAACAATATGGTAAAAACTGTAAAATTCCAAGAAATATTTCCAACTTCCCTTTCAACTGTTGAGTTTAATTCTCAATCAACCGACGTCGAATATTTACAGGCCGACGTATCTTTTAGATATACTCTTTTCGAATTCGTTTAAAAAACTGTTTACAAATGGCACAAAATGTGGTATAATATATACTATGTATGTATTTTTTAATGGAGATTATGTATGATGCTAAATGACATATTAGAGATGTGGAAGAAAGATTCTGTAATAGATGAGATGACCCTAGATGAATCTTCTAGAGAATCTGCTAAACTTCATTCTAAATATTTAGAGCTACTTTCTGTAGCCAGACTCAGACTAAAAAAACTCGAACTAGAATTTAAACCTCTTCTTAGAGATAAGTTTTTACACTATGGTGGTAAATTATCTCAGGAAGAAATGGACCAGAAGAAATGGGATTATGATCCTTTAAATGGTCTTACAGTATTAAAAGGAGATCTTGATAAATGGTATGATGCCGATCCTATTATTCAAGAACACCAATCCAAAATAGCCTATCAAGAAGAATTAGTATCTACACTTAAAGAAATTCTTGATAATATTAAATGGAGACATCAGACTATTAAAAATATGATTGAATGGAGAAAATTTACAAGTGGAGTATAAAATATATGATCACAAGTTTGAATGGAAAGGTAATTTCGGTAAAGCTAAAGATCTAATTGAACAAGCATTTCAAGAATTAGGATATGTAGAAGGACATGGATATTCTGGTAATGGATGGATGGTTTATAATCATACATGCCTAGATAATATATGGGATCCTTTTGTTCCTTTAGAAAATCAAATATTATTCGTTAAGCCTACAGGCCCGACGGCAAATCATTTTGCAATAGATGATTTAGGATATGCTAATTCTTCTAGATTAGCCTTTGAAAAACCTCACAAACCTGGAATTGAATGGAGTTCTACTATTCTTGATTGGAGTAAAATAGAATCATTAATAGAAAATAGAGCTAATAAATGGGACGATTCAATATTACTTAAATGGCGTAAAGCTAAAGATGTTCCTCAAGATCATATATTAATTATAGGTCAAATGCCTGATGATGAAGTGACTAATGGATTTGGGTGGAAAGGTCATTTTGATAGATTAGTTATGATAGTCGAAAGAGTACGTTCATTAGAATATCCATTAGTAGTTAAATTACACCCTAGATTTAAACTAAGAGGTAAACAAAAGGATATTGTAGATGGATGGATTCAAGATGGAATAGATGTAAGAACCGAATTTGAATCTATACATGATTTCCTCCCGCACACACGCGTGGCTATTATAGATAATAGTACTGCAGGCCTAGAATGTTTAATGCATCAAGTACCTATTATATCTTATGGATATCCAGAATATCATTGGGCTACTCAAAAGATACAAAGCCTGACACAATTGAGAGGTTTTATTACAGACCTAAGTTGGCATGATAAAGAATATTGCAATAAATTTATATATTGGTATATTCATGAATACCTATGTTATGACCTAGAAAGTACCAAAAGAAGATTAAATGGATTTATTAACCGTTAAAAAAATTAACGAAGTTTTCCTAGAAATAGAATGTGATCCTAGTACCGAAAGGGAATTAGCAGATCATTTTTGTTTTTATGTACCTGGGTATAAGTTTATGCCGGCTTATCGTAATAGAGTATGGGACGGTAAAATAAGATTATTTGATATGCGTGCACGTACGTTATACACCGGCCTATATAACTATCTTAAAGAGTTTTGTGATGAAAGAGGATATACTTTAAAGGGTGATGAAGTTATAGAAAAAAGTGATGTTGACATAGATTTAATGACAAAAGGAATGCCCCTGTGTGTAAATGGAGCTGATATAATACCAAGGTCATATCAAAAAAGTGCCTTAAAACACTCCCTGGACGTTCAAAAGTCGTTGTTATTAAGCCCTACCGCATCAGGAAAAAGTTTAATCATTTATCTTGCTATGAGAAATTTCTTAAAAACTGAACAGAAAAGAGCTTTAATTATAGTACCTACAACATCTTTAGTAGAACAATTATATCACGATTTCCATGATTATTCTAGTAAAGATTTTGATTTTGATGTAAAACAAAATGTACATAGAGTTTATGCCGGTAAAGAAAAAATGAATGTAAAACCTAGAGTTATTATAAGCACATGGCAATCTATTCATAAACTTCCTGCCGCTTGGTTTAAAGATTTTGGAATGGTAATAGGAGATGAAGCTCATAATTTTAAAGCAAAGTCATTAACATCTATAATGGAAAAATGTGTTAACGCAAAATATAGAATAGGAACTACAGGTACATTAGATGGAACTCAAACACATCAATTAGTATTAGAAGGATTATTCGGACCAGTACATAAAGTCACAACATCAAAAGATCTAATGGATGAAGGAACTTTAGCTCAGATGGATATAAATGTATTATTATTAAAATATAAAGATGAATATTGTCAGGTAGTCTCAAAGATTAAGTATCAAGAAGAATTAGATTTTATTGTAGGTTATGAACCACGTAATAATTTCATATCTAATCTAGCCATAGATCAAAAAGGTAATTCATTAGTATTATTTCAATATGTAGAAAAACACGGTAAACCTTTACATGATTTATTAAGAAAGAAAATTAAAGATGATAGAAAATTATTCTATGTGAGTGGGGAAACTGACGTCGACACGCGCGAGGAAATTAGAGCTATTACTGAAAAGGAAAATAATGCAATCATAGTAGCTTCTATAGGCACCTTTTCTACAGGTATAAATATAAAGAGACTACACAATTTAATATTTGCTTCTCCATCAAAATCACAAATAAGAGTACTACAATCTATCGGAAGAGGCCTTCGTGTGAGTGGAGATGGTATAAATACTAAAGTATACGATATTGCCGATGATTTACATTGGAAAGCGAAGAAAAATTATACTTTGAATCATGCTGCAGAACGAATTAAAATATACGCAAAAGAAAAATTTAAATACAATTTATACGAAGTACAAATATGAACGATCAAAAACTTAATATAAGGCAATTCAAAATGATGAATGGCGAAGAGATTATTGGATTAGTTAATCAAAAAGAACCTTCATCTTATATAATTGAAAGACCTTTTCAGATTAAACCTACTATGATGGGTGGCTTTTCATTACTCCCTTGGTTTCCATTTTCATCTCAAAAACTATTTAAAATAGAAAAAGAGTTTATTATGCATTCTGTTGAGATTGATGAGGATATGAAAACTGAATATATTAAATTAGCGGCCACTTCTCGCCAACAACCTAAACCGATTTTGGAACCAGAAAGTAGTCAAGAATTATTACAAGAATTTGATGAATTTGTTGAGGAGCTTAAAAATGAAACCCTTGATGAATTTGAATTAGAGCAAACTTTGAGAGAAAAAAGAAAGGAGACATTACATTAATTTCTGTACTCTCTCTTTCCTCAGGACACTCTATTATTATACCACAAAAATGGGTAAATGTAAACCTTTTTTTTCATTTTTTTGAAAATAATTTCTGTTTACTTTTAATCAAAAGTGTGGTATAATAGAGTATAATTATAATGAAAATATTATGGAGATAAATTATGGCTGATCCAAAGAAGAAAGCCCATTACATTAATAATAAAGAGTTTTCATTAGCAGTAGTTGACTATGTCACTCTGGCTAACGAAGCTAAAGCAAAAGATAAACCAGTACCTAAAGTAACTAATTACATAGCGTCCTGCTTTTTAAAAATTTCCGAAGGATTATCCCATCGACCTAACTTTGTAAGATATACTTATAGAGAAGAAATGGTTATGGATGCCGTAGAGAATTGTTTAAGAGCAATCAATAATTATAATATTGAAACTGCAACAAGGACCGGAAGGCCTAATGCCTTTTCGTATTTTACTCAGATATGTTATTTTGCCTTTATAAGGAGAATAGCTAAAGAGAAAAAGCAACAAGATATTAAATTTAAGTTTATTGAAAAGATGGGAATAGAAGATTTTACCCAGCTTGGTATGGATGAATCTGGAGCCGCCGAATCTATGATCTATATAGACTCACTAAGAGATAGAATGAGTCATGTTAGAGCTAAAGATGCCGCCGTTAAAAAATTCGCCAAAGAAGAAAAGAAGAAGGATAAAAAACTAGAGTTATTTATGAAATGAAGATTGCAATACTTAACGACACCCATTGTGGGATAAGAAATAGTTCTGAGATCTTCTTAAAATACCAAGAAAGATTCTATAATGAGATTTTCTTTCCTTATATGAAAGAACATAATATTAAAAACATACTCCATTTAGGAGATTACTATGAGCATAGAAAATTTGTCAATTTTAGAGCGCTTAATAATAACCGTAAGGTCTTTCTTGAGCCCATTAGGGATGCTGGCATTACTATGGATATTATCCCTGGGAACCACGATGTATATTATAAAAATACTAACGAGTTATGTTCTCTCAAAGAGCTCTTAGGATACTTTACTTCTAATATTAATATTATTATGAAACCTACAGTCCAGAATTATGATGGACTAGATATAGCAGTTATTCCTTGGATTAATAATCATAACTATAAAGAATATACAAAGTTTGCTCATGAATGCAAAGCAGACATGTTAGCGGCACATTTAGAATTAAAAGGATTCGAGATGATGCCAGGGATTACTAATCCTCATGGAATGAATTCTGATATATTCTCTAGATTTGAACAAGTTCTTTCAGGTCATTTTCATACTAAAAGTTCTAAAGGTAATATACATTATCTAGGAGCTCAAATGGAATTCACCTGGGCCGATGTCGATGATCCTAAGTATTTCCATGTATTAGATACAGAGACACGCGAGCTCACGCCCGTACGTAACCCTATTACCATATTTAAGAAATTTATCTATGATGATGAGGTACATAATTATAACAATATAAATATAAAAGAGTTCGAAAGAAAATTTATAAAGCTAATTGTACTAAATAAAACAGACCTTTATATGTTTGATCGTTTTGTAGATAGATTACAAAATATAGAAACTTACGAACTTAAAATCGCCGAGAGCTTCGAGGAGTTTATTGGTGAAAATATAGGTGATGATAAAGTATCTTTAGAAGATACGACTGAACTTTTAGACTCTTATGTCGAAGCAGTAGAAACAGACCTAGACAAAGAACACATAAAAGTAAAATTGAGAGAGCTTTATACTGAAGCTCAAAACCTCGAGGTAGTATGATCCAATTCAAATCTTGTAGGTGGAAAAACTTTCTTTCCACCGGAAATGACTTTACAGACATTCAATTAGACAAAACACATACAACATTAATAGTCGGACCTAACGGATCTGGTAAATCTACGCTTCTAGATGCCTTGTCCTTTGGACTCTTTGGTAAGTCACATAGAGATATTAATAAAGAACAATTAGTTAATTCCGTTAATAAGAAGAGATGTTGTGTACAAGTAGAATTTGAAGTAGGCGGATCTCATTATAAAATTAATAGAGAAATTAGACCTAATAAGTTTGAAATATATCAGAACGGTACTCTTATTAATCAATCATCGAATGCAAGAGATTATCAGAAAATACTCGAGCAAAATATACTTAAACTTAATTATAAATCCTTCCATCAAGTTGTAGTTCTAGGAAGTTCTTCCTTTATACCATTTATGCAATTACCGGCCTGGTCGCGCCGAGCCGTTATTGAAGATCTTCTAGATATAAACATTTTTTCTAAGATGAATCAACTCTTAAAAGAGCGTAATGCTAATATTAGAGGACAAATAGTAGATATAGATCATAGACTAGAACTTATAAAAACAAAGATAGGAGCTCAAAGCAAGTATATAAAAGACCTAGAATCTATCAATAAAGATCAAATAAGCCAAAAAAGAGATTCAATTAAAACTCATAAAGGAGAGATAAGTACTTTATTTGAAGAGTCTAAAGAATTAGGAAAAAATTTAGCAAGTTCAGTAGCCAGTGAAGAAAAATCCTATTCTACTCAAATGGATCAGGTTGCTAATATTAAATCGCATAATCTTAATCTTAATTCTAGAATAAAAGATCTTGTGTCTGAATCTAAATTTTATGAAGAAAATGATCATTGCCCGACATGCGATCAAGATATAACCGAAGAGAAGAAGACAACAAAGATAGCCATTGTAAAAAATACGGCTAAAGAAGTACAAGACGAAAAAGAAGATTTGCAAAGAAAACTATCAGTACTTTCTACAACTACTACAGAAATTCAAAAGAATTTAACAGATCTTAGAGAGAAACAAAACAAGATTAATTCTAATAATGATTCTATAACTATTCTACAGAAAGAAATCGATAAGGTTCAAAAAGAGATTAATAATCTTACATCCCAGACCGGAGATGTTAAACAAGCCAAAACAGAGTTATCTGGATTAAGAGACGAAAAACAAGAAATTACAGAAGATAAGCTAACCTTTGTAGAAGAAAGAACATATAATGAAGTCATAGGTGAAATGCTTAAAGATACAGGAATTAAGACTAAAGTAGTTAAACAGTATCTACCTGTTATGAATAGACTTATTAATCAATATCTACAGGTCCTAGATTTCTTTGTAGCATTCCATCTAGACGAAAACTTTAATGAAACTATAAGATCTAGACATAGAGATACATTTAATTATGCCTCATTTTCTGAAGGAGAAAAACAAAGAATAGATCTATCATTACTATTTACTTGGAGACAAATAGCCAAAATGAAGAATTCTGCAGCTACAAATCTTCTAGTCCTGGATGAAACTTTTGACTCTAGTTTGGACACAGACGGGATAGAAAGTTTAACCAAAATCTTAAGTACCCTAGATAAAGATACTAATGTTTTTATTATTTCTCATAAAGGTGACATTCTAGAGAACAAATTTAGGTCTAAAATTGAATTTTATAAAGACCGTAATTTCTCAAAAATCCGCTAGAGTGGTATTATATCAGAAAAAAATTAAAAACGTTCCTGGCGTCATTCCTGGGGCTTTAAAGACCATTCCTGCAAGCCCCAACTAAAAATAATTGAAAAAAAAGGTTTACATCCCCTGCTACCTGTGGTATAATAGTACTATAAATTAATAAATGATAAGGATTATATTATGAAAAAGTTGAAAAGATCTACAGAGATTATACTCGAAAATCTTGTAGAAAGTCGTCCTGACACAACACAATTTCGAACAAAAGAAATTAAAGAAGCCGCATCTGAGCTAGGTTATACTGGTAAAGATTGGGTCCCGCTTGTACAAGCAGAATACCGAATTTCAAATGGTATATATGATTTTGCAGGTATAATTAAACCAGTAGAATCGGAAGTATTTTCTACCGTCGCACAGATGGCACCTACTTCGATCGTTAATAAAGAAAGAACCTTTGCAAAAGCTGATTCAACTTTTGTACCATGGGGACCTTTCTCTGACTTACTTAAAGTCATAAAATCCGAGATGTTTTATCCGGTTTATATTTCAGGTATGTCAGGTAATGGTAAAACATTTTCTGTTGAACAGGCAGCGGCCAAAGAAAGACGCGAATTAATTCGTGTTCAAATTAACCCTGAAACTGATGAAGATGATTTGATCGGTGGATTTAGATTAGTTGACGGTGAAACCGTATTTGCTAAAGGACCAGTTCTTAAAGCAATGGAGAATGGAGCAATCCTTCTTCTTGACGAGATCGACAGAGCCACAAATAAAATTATGTGTCTCCAAGGTATCCTTGAAGGTAAACCAGTACTTGTTAAAAAGACTGGTGAAGTTGTTGAACCTGCTTCAGGATTTAATGTAATAGCTACCGCTAATACTAAAGGTCAAGGTTCAGAAGATGGTCGTTATACTGCCGCTTCAATTATTGATGAAGCTTTCCTTGAAAGATTTACAATTTCAGTTGATCAAAAATTCGCTAGTCCTGCTATCGAAAAAAGAATTCTTAATAACCATTTTGAAAAATTTGGAATGGATTACAGAGAAGATGCTCATACAGATTTTAATACAAATCTAGTAGCATGGGCTGATATCATACGTAAAACATTTGATGATGACGGTGTTGATGAAGTTATTTCAACTAGACGTCTATGTCACATCGTTCAAACTTTCTCTATCTTCAAAGATAGAATGAAATCAATTGAACTTTGCATCGCAAGATTTGATGATGATACTAAACTAGCTTTTCTAGACCTTTATTCAAAAGTTGATGACGGAGTCCAATTCAATGAAGATGGATCCGAAGTTTTATCTACGGATGAAATAGATCTAGAAGATATTGCTAACGAAACTTATAACGACAAAATATAATGAATAATAATCCTACTATTGCAAGGCTCTTAGCCAAAGAAAATATTACCGTACAGCACGGTAATTATAAAACTGCCTGGTTCGATATTAAAAATCGTGTACTAGGACTTCCACTCTGGAAAGATATGGGTAAAGATGTTTATGATCTTTTTGTAGGTCATGAAATTGGACATGCACTATATACACCTTATGAAGGATGGCATGATAGCCCTGAAAAAGTTAAAGGCGCACCAAGAACTTATATTAATGTAGTTGAAGATGCTCGAATTGAAAAATTTTCTAGAAGAGATTATCCAGGACTAGTTGGTCCATTTTTAAGAGGATATAAAACTCTAGTTGAACAAGATTTCTTTGGATCACTTGAAGATCTTAAATGGGATGAAATAAAGCTTATTGATAAAATTAATCTTAAAGCTAAATTAGGATCTGGTATCGAAGTTCCATTTAATCAAGAAGAACAAATTCTTTTTAATAAAGTTATGGCTACACAAACCTTTGAAGAAGTAATTGAACTTTGCAAAGAGATCCTAGCATATACAAAAGAACATACACCCGAATTAATTACTCCTCCACCTCCTCCACCCGCGGATATTCCAATGGCCGGTGAAGGCGAAGGTGAAGAAGAGTCTGCGGAAGGACCATCAGGACATGATGATTACGAACAACCTGAAGGTGTAGGCGAACAAAATTCCGATTCTTCGGATGGGGACGAAACTGACGATCGCGAAGAGACCAATAATTCTAGCTCTAATGGCGACGATGAAGACACCCCATCTGAGGATGACGATTCCAACTCTGGTATTACAGATAAAGATAATGAACCACATATTGAAGAACATGAAGACAGATCAGTAACAGATGATCTACAAAGAGTTTCAGAAAGAAAATTACTTGATGTTGATCAATTTGGACATCAAAGCAAATTTGCTAGAATCCCGGTTAAAGAATTAGTTAATAAGTCAATAGTAGATTATGAAGAATTAACCAGACAAAGACAAGAGACAAGAAAAAGAACCGGGTTTAATGTTGAAGAATCTGGTATCTTAAAAGGCTTTGAAGAATATATGATTGGTGTTAAAAAATCTGCTAGATTTGCAATCAAAGAATTCGAATTACATAAAGCAGCATATCAATGGCAAAGAGCCGCAACTGCAAAAACTGGCTCTTTAGATATGAATAAAGTACATTCATACAAATTTAATGAAGACATATTTAATAGAGTTACTAAACTAGCTAATGCTAAAAATCATGGAATGATAATGTTCATTGATTATTCTGGATCTATGGGACGTACTATGTCTCAAGTGGTAGATCAATTAATGCACTTAGTAGTTTTCTGTAAAGGTGTTAATATTCCTTTTGATGTATATGCTTTTACTACAGGTACAGGTGATATTAACTATAAAGAAGCTCGTAAGTTATATAGAGACGGAGATCTAGGTTTAGATAGAGCTTCCTTTCCACTTCTTATTTCTTCTTCATTTAAAAAAGCACAATATGAAGATGCTTTAAAAGAACTTTACATGAAAAAAAGAGCCACTACAGGATATTATACTTATACAGAAAATAGTGAATATTTTTCAGATTATGACTTTATGGGAAAAAGTGAAGATTGGGGATCAACTCCATTAAACATAGCCTTAATACTAGCTCATGATATGATTAAAAAATTCAGAGCTCGCCATAATATAGATAAAATGAATCTTATTATTTTGTCTGATGGTGACTCAAATCATCTTCATACTTTTGATGATTATAAAAATGAAGACCTTCAAAAAAATAAAATCAAAACAAATTATTCCGGTGGAATGATACTTGAAATTGATCGTAAACTAGTTAAACTTAACCATGGCGGTCGTTATGCTACAAAACAACTTTTAGAAAATATTCAAAAAAGATATAACGTAAATACTTTAGGATTCTTTGTTTCAGAAAATGCCTATGATTGGAGATCTAAACTAGGTGAAGCTAGCAAACATGAAACATGGGAAGTTGATTTAAGAGAATACAATAAAGAATACAGAAAAAACAAATGTATTAGCTTTAAAGATGCCCTTGGATATGATGAATTTTATCTTGTCAAAGGTGGATCAAAATTTTCTGCCGACACAAGTGAAGAAGATTTTGATATAAAAGAAGAAGCTTCTAACGCACAAATTAGAACAGCGTTTAAAAAGTTTTCTAAGAATAAAAAATTAAATAAAGTGCTAATGACCAATTTTGGAAAGGCAGTAGCATGATAATAAGGAGAAAAAATATGAGCCATCCAAGTAATGATGCAATAATAGATCAAGCCGAAACAGAAGCAATAGAAGCTATTGTTAATAAAGGCATTGATCCAAAACACCCGGCCTTCGATAGACTGGTCGATATTAAACAAGAACAAATCTATCAAGAATTGTTAGAAAGACCAGGACCGCACGGATGAATAAATCTGTTTACTTTTTCCAAAAACTGTGGTATAATAGTACTTATGAATAAAAATTTAATTAAATATAAATTTAATGAGGGTGATCTAGTAGCCGAACTTAAATCGTATATCGATCAGACATACTATGAACACTACTCAAAAAACAAATTCCAGGCTACAGAATTTATTATGGACGGCGGACATGGTGAAGGTTTTTGTATGGGTAATATCCTTAAATACGCTCAGCGATACGGCAAGAAGGATGGTTATAATCGAAAAGATTTATTAAAAGTATTGCATTATGCAATCATGGCACTTTATGTACATGATGAAGAACGAGGTGAAGATGAAACTATCAAAACATACAATTGAGGTCTTAAAAAACTTCTCTACGATTAATCCAAATATTGTGGTTAGTCCTGGTCAACAACTTAAAACAATTGCCGAAGCAAAAAATATATTAGCCTCGGCTGAAATTACAGAAGATTTTGCTCAAGAATTTGGGATCTATGATCTTAATGAATTCTTATCTGCAATTAATCTTGTCGGAGATCCAGAATTATCCTTTGAAGAAAGCTTTGTTAAATTACAGGCCGATGCTTCAATCCCACATAAAGGATCTGTCAAATACTTCTTTTCAGAAAAAGATATTCTTACTAGTCCTAGTAAAGAAGTAGATATGCCTGATCCAGAATTTTCTATACAAATTGAAGAAGATTCTTTAAATCAAATTCGAAAAGCTGCAGCAATTTTAGGACATAACGAACTTGCACTATCCGGAGAGGATGGTGTTATAACAGCAAAAGTTCTAGATGATAAAGATTCTACGGCGAATATCTTTGAACTAGAACTAGATCGTAATAATGATTGTAAAAACAAATTTACCTTCATTGTTAATATATCAAATTTAAAACTTTTACCTGGCGATTACTATGTGTCTATATCATCTAAGTTGATATCCCACTGGACTAATTCTCACATACCTGTGAATTATTATATCGCATTAGAAAAAGGAAGCGAGTTTCATGTATAAATATACATGTAAGGAATTCTCATTATCATTATTTGATTATGGGGATATTAATGTAAGATGCCGAATTAACGGGTCTTATCAATAATAGTCTACTACTATGCATAGGAGAAAATTATGACTGAACAAGTAGAAACACAGGAAGCTCCTCAGCTTTCTCTTCAAGACATTGCTACTAGTGTACAGATAGTCGATATCTGTTCTAGACGCGGTGCTTTCGAAGGTACTGAACTCGAGGCAGTTGGTGGTCTTAGATCTAGATTAGTTGCTTTTATAGAAGCTAATCGACCTACAGGCGAACCAGCACCAGACGGTGAAGTTCCAGCGGTTGAAGCAGAAGCTGTCGGTTCCGACGATTCTGACGAATCGTAGCTTATTGGTGGGGTAGCTCCCCACCCACTTTATTATAGGATTATATCATGGACAAAAATGAAACAGCCGAATTGATCAAGGCTTTACAAAAAGGTCAAGTCACAGTAACATTTCAAAAGGTTAACTCAGACGAAATTAGAGTTATGCCTTGTACACTTAACCCCACAGTTCTAGAAGCTAATGGAGTTAAACCCGCAATAGATAACATCGGTTCAGAATCCGAGAATTTACCTGCCTGGTCTTTAGATAAGAATGCATGGCGAAGTTTTAGAAAAGATACAGTTATCTCTTGGGAGGTTTTAGGTGAATGAATTCCTTTGGTGCGAAAAGTACCGTCCAAATACAATAGAAGATTGTATATTACCAGCAAACATTAAGAAAACTTTCACAGATATTGTTAACGGAGGTGAACTGCACAATATGCTGTTAACGGGTACGCCCGGTCTAGGTAAAACAACTGTTGCAAAAGCTCTTTGTGAAGAATTGGAATTGGATTACTTATTAATTAATGGATCAGAGGAATCTGGAATAGATACACTACGTACAAAGATAAAACAATTTGCTTCGTCGGTATCTCTTCAAGGCGGATATAAGGTAGTTATTCTCGATGAGGCTGACTACCTAAACCCACAATCAACTCAACCGGCACTTAGAGCATTTATTGAAGAATTTAGTTCTAACTGTAGGTTTATACTAACATGTAATTTTAGAAATCGTATAATACCGGCTCTACACTCCAGATGTGCCGTATACGAATTTAATATTCCTAAGAATGATCAACAAAGACTAGCCTCGGTTATGATGTCCAGGCTTATGATGATTCTTAGTGAAGAAAAGATAGAATATAATCAAGAAGTTTTGGCAGAACTTATAATGAAACATATGCCAGACTGGAGAAGAATTATTAATGAGCTCCAACGCTATGGATCATCAGGAATTATAGATACAGGTATACTAGTACAAATTGGTGATATTGCTCTTCATGATTTAATGTCACATCTTAAAGATAAGAACTTTAAATTAATGAGACAATGGGTAGTCGATAATCTCGACTCTGATCCCGCATCTCTTTTTAGAAAAATCTATGATAATATGAATGAACATGTAGAATCAGGATCCATTCCTCAATTAGTACTAATATTAGCCGACTATCAATATAAAGATAGTTTTGTTGCAGACCATGAATTAAATTTAGTAGCATGCCTGACAGAAGTTATGGCAGGAGTTAATTTCAAATGAGTAGTGAAATAGTAGTATTTGATACATTTCTAGAAGAAGGAAAGAAAGGCCCCAAACGTTTATTTGTATATAATAATGGTAAACAAATAAATTCTCACACAGCACATTGTGAGTGGGATGTGAATAGAATTAAACAAAATTATGAGTCAAGTCTCAATGAACCCATTCGAATTCGTCAAGGCAATTAATTATTCCAAAAAGGATATAATGGTTGACGACCTCGTTGAGGCCGAATATAACCCTTTTATTATTAACCGATCTTTGTCTTATTTTAAAGACACGGTACTATATGCTAACGAAATAAACCAAAATGGCCACCTAGATAGTCGCCTTCAGTTTGATTTTTTTATAAATATAATAAGAAAGCGAAATAGATTTTCTAAATGGCTTAAACCAAGTGAAATAGAAAATCTAGAAGTAGTTAAAGAATATTATGGATATAGCGATGAGAAAGCTAAATCTGTTTTATCATTATTAAATAATAGACAAATTAAAAATTTGAAACAAAGGATTTATAAAGGTGGAAGAACAAAAACCAATAAGTAGTTGGGGCCCAGATGACATGCTGGAAATCTCGCTCAACGAACCAGACGACTTCCTTAAAGTAAGAGAAACATTAACCCGAATAGGGGTAGCTTCGCGCAAAGACAATAAACTATTCCAGTCTTGCCATATCTTACATAAACAAGGACGTTATTTTATCGTACATTTTAAAGAACTTTTTCTATTAGACGGGAAACCAAGTAATCTAGTAGAAAATGATATACAGCGTAGAAATACAATAGCTACACTGTTAGCCGATTGGGGATTATTAAGTATACTTAATCCAGAATTGGCAAAAGACATAGCACCTCTTCGTCAAATAAAGGTAATTCCTTTTAAAGACAAAAAAGATTGGGAACTATGTCCTAAATATAATATAGGAAATACTACTCCAAAAGAGTCGTAAAACCTGTATAAATATAATATGAGAGATGCTGCATTGGGCGGGTCTCCATTAACCTTGCTAAACAGGAGGAAAAGATGATGACTAGAAATCTAAGTTTAACGTATCCACGTCAAATGTTTGTAGGATTCGAACCGTTATTCAACGAGTTAGAAAGACTTACAGCAGTTACTCCAGGTCAAGACAACTATCCACCTCATAACGTGGTTAAAATCGATGACGAAAATTTCAATATTGAAATGGCCGTTGCCGGATTTAACAAAGACGATGTTGAGGTAGAATTAAAGGATGGTACACTAACTATTAGTGGTGAAAGATCTGAAGATGAACGCGAGTACGCGTACAAAGGTATATCATCTCGCAAATTCTCTAAGAGCTTTAGGCTTGCAGAGTATGTTATTGCAGATGGTGCTGATCTAGTGGATGGTATTCTTGTAGTTAATCTACGAGTAGACATTCCAGAAGAAAAGCGTCCTCAAAAGATCAAAATAGGATCTTAATATATTAAGATTAGGGACTGATAGCAATATCAGTCTCTTCTCTTTTAAATGAAAAAAACGGTGTACAAATGCCGTAAACTGTGGTATAATATATACATATGAAGTTTTATACAAACGTAAGTCGTTATGGTCAAATGCTCCTCTACCGAGGATATGAAAACGGTAGAAAAGTATCCCAAAAAATTAAATATCAACCAACCTTATTTGTAAACGACCAAGGAGGATCTTGGACCGCGCTTGACGGAACTAAAGTCAGGGCAGTTAAAAAAGATTCTATGCGGGAAGCAAAAGGTTGGATCCAAGAACAACAAAGAATATCTGGTCGAAAGGTATATGGAAATATTCGTTACATATATTCTTTTATTAATGAACAATTCCCAGGTAATATAGAATTCGATCGTAACTTAATCAACGTTACCTCTCTTGATATTGAGGTAGCCTCGGATGATGGCTTCCCATATCCAGAAGATGCATTAAAAGAAGTCACGGCAATATGCCTTAAAAATAATATCGATAATACTTACCATGTCTGGGGATGTGGAAACTATGATGTTAAAGATTCTTTAATGAAAACAAATCGTGTCATTTATTATAAATGCACCGATGAAATAGATTTACTTCAAAAGTTTATAGACCACTGGACCGTCCCTTCAAATACTCCGGATGTAATTACCGGCTGGAATTCAAGGTTCTTTGATATTCCATATTTAATTAATAGAATTAATAAGCTTCTTCCTGGCCAGGAAAAACGCCTTTCTCCATGGGGAATGGTAGATGAGAGAACAGTCAAAAGAATGCAGCGTACACAGCAAACTTACGAGATAGGCGGCATTGAACATTTAGATTATTTAGAACTCTTTCAAAAATTTAGTTACCAATATGGACCTCAAGAATCTTATTCACTTAATCATATTTCTTATGTAGTACTAGGAGAACGTAAGTTAAATTATGATGAGTTTAATGATTTACATTCCCTTTATGCAAATGATTTTCAAAAGTTCATAGATTACAATATTAAGGATGTAGAATTAGTAGATCGTATGGAAGATAAACTAGGTCTTATTACTTTAGCCGTAACCATGGCTTATCGTGGTGGTGTTAATTATATGGATACGTTTGGAACGACGGCCATATGGGATTCTATTATATATCGAGATCTTTATGAAAATAAGATAGCTATTCCTTTTGCCGAAGATAAAATTAAATCGGCCTATCCAGGAGGTTATGTTAAAGAACCACATATTGGAATGCATAAGAATGTTGTTTCTTTCGATTTAAATTCACTTTATCCTTCTATTATTATGCAGTATAATATGTCTCCAGAAACTATTGCCAACGGCATAGTTGATACATCATTAAATGTAGATTCTATTCTAGAAAATTCAAGTATAGTAGATAATAAAAATATAGCAGTGGCTGCATCAGGACAATATTTTAAATTAAATAAACCTGGGGTTATGGCAAAGATTGTAGCAAATATGTATTCTGATCGAGCCAGAATTAAAAATTCAATGCTAGATTCTAGGCGAGAATTAGAAGTCGCCGATAGAGAAAACAAACAAGAAGTATATCGAATTGAACGTGATATAGCTCATTATGAAAATGAACAAATGACCCTTAAGCTTCTTCTTAATTCCTTATATGGAGCCATGGGTAATAAATATTTTAGATTCTTTGATCAACGTATTGCCGAGGCAATTACACTCACAGGACAATTAACTATTCGCTGGGGAGAAGTAGCCCTTAATAAAGATCTTAATAGGATCCTTAAAACTAAAGATAAAGATTATGTTATAGCTATAGACACAGATTCTCTTTATGTTAATCTAGATCCTTTAGTAGAAAAACTCAAACCTGAAAATACTATAGATTTCTTAGATAAGGTTTGTAAAGAATTAGAAAAAGGTTTACAAAACTCCTATGATGATCTATTTGCAATCATGGGTGGAACTGTAAATAAAATGGTAATGAGTCGCGAAGTGATTGCCGATCGAGGTATATGGACGGCCAAAAAGCGTTATATACTTAATGTATATGATAATGAAGGCGTTAGATATGCCGCTCCTAAACTTAAGATAATGGGCATTGAGGCTATTAAATCTTCTACGCCTGAGCCATGTCGCGATGCTCTTAAAAATATATTTAAGGTTATAGTAGCCGGCAATGAAAGAGATGTTCAAAAAGCAATTGATCAATTTAAAACATATTTTAAAACCTTAGATGCTACACAAATCTCTTTCCCTAGAGGTATTACTAGAATTACAGATTTCCATGATAATGTATTGATCTATCGTAAAGGCACACCTATACACGCCCGCGGAGGACTATTATATAATAAAAGGCTTCAAGATCTTTCTCTTCAAAAGAGATACAAAAAAATAGGTAATGGTGATAAAATTAAATTTACCTACTTAAGAACTCCAAATCCAATAAAGGAAAACGTAATCTCCTTTCCGGATTATCTACCAAAGGAATTTGGATTAGACAACTATATAGATTACGAATTACAATTTCAAAAAACCTTTCTCGATCCTCTTGAACCTATACTGGCTGCCATAGGCTGGTCATCTAAGGAACAAGGATCATTAGAGAAATTTTTTGAATAAAATAAAGGTTTACTTTTAACAAAAACTGTGGTATAATAGAGGTATATGAAAAATATGATTAAATTAATAAGATTAGTTTCTGGTGAAGAAATAATCGCTGAAGTGGAAGAAGTTCCAAATACAAAAAATATTAGTATCAAAGATGCAATTGTTCTAATTCCGGCCGGTGAAGGTAAAATAGGTATAATGCCCTTTATGCCTTATACTAAAGCCAAAGATGGATTAACACTTAGAGATAAAGATGTTATGTTTATGGTTGATCCTATAGAAGATTTAGTAACACAATTTAAATCCGCAAGAAGTGGAATAGTAACTGCTCCTAAAGGTATAATTTCATGAGCTCAAACTGGGTAGAAGATATATCAGATATGCAAGACAAGTACGGCGTACGCAAGTGGGTGTTGGATCCTGAAAATAAGGATAGGTTAAGATTATATCTAGATTTTAGAATTGAATTCTTAAGAGAAGAATTAGAAGAAACAGAATCAGCAATGGTAAGTTCAGACAATGAAGAAATTGTTGATGGGCTTATAGACCTATGTGTTGTAGCAATCGGAACCCTCCTAGCGTTTGGCGTAGATGCCGATAAAGCCTGGGATGAAGTTCATAAAGCTAATATGGCTAAAAAAGTAGGTATTAAAAAAGAAAGACCTAATCCATTAGGCTTACCAGATTTAATGAAACCAAAAGGGTGGAAAGCACCTTCACATGAGGATAACCATGGGGATCTCCCTAACTATTTTTGATAACGTTTATGATAATAAAACGATTAAAAGAATGGACTACGAATCATTCGAACAGTTTGAATCTGTTCTATATAGATTATCTGAATCCTCAAAATATCCTACTAAGAAACAAGCTCCTCTTATATCGCCTGCTACTTACTTACCAGATACTACTCGTGCTAACGACAACGTTGTTGCCTGGGGTGGTTTTGGTATTATTGATGTTGATGACTTTAAAGGCGATATAAAAGAAATAGAGAAAAAATATGAAAGATTTAAATACTTATGTTATAGTACTGCAAGTAGTAGTATTTCTAGTCCTAAGTTTCGTCTTGTTTTTCCATTAACAGAATGGGTAAAAAAAGAACAGATAAAACATTTCTGGTTTGCCCTTAATAAAGAAATAGGAGGTATCGCAGATGCCCAAACAAAAGACCTCTCAAGAATGTATTACATTCCATCTAAATACGAAGACAGTTTCAACTTCATCTTCACCCATGATGGAGACACTATGGACCCAAATGACCTCATGGTACGACACAAATACGTCTTACCGGCTGACTCATTTTACGATCGCCTTCCAGAAGCCATTAAGAAAGGATTAATGGAACATAGAAAATCACAACTAAACAACACAGACATAACATGGACAGGATATAAAGATTGTCCATTTGTAAATCAAAAGAAAGTACAAGAGTACAAAGGTTTAACACAAGGTTGGTATTATGCAATGTATCAACTAATGGTTTCTATTGCAGGTAATGCTATAACTAAAGGTTATCCTATTACTTCAAAAGAAGTCGAATTTTTAATTAGAGATCTTGATGCAGAGACAGGCAATTGGTATTTAAAAAGACCAATCGATAAAGAAGCCGAGCGTGCAATTGAGTTCGTATTTAGGAAAAACATATGAGTGAATTATTTTGGTTTCCTCTTAACTCAATGACATTTATTTTTAATATTGGTTTATGGGTTTTGATAGGATATATAATATACGAAGCAATAAGACAAATTAGGAAGGGGCTGTAGCTCAGTAGGGAGAGCGACGCGTTTGCATCGCGTAGGTCGTAGGTTCGATTCCTATCAGCTCCACCAAAAGGAGAAAAGTACTAAAAAAGGTTTACAAACACCACAAACTGTGGTATAATATATTATAAAAGGTGAAAAAAATATGATGGATCGTGACTTAATAACTTCTTGTGTGACTTTACAAATACAAGGCCTTCAAGAAGTTTTACAATTTACAGAAACAGAACAATATATGAGATTTTATGAAGATCTTTCTTATTGTCTAAATGAACTTGGTGGAAGAATATATATTAGTGGTGTTGGTAAAAATTCTAATATAGCAACTAAGATCTCAGAGTCAATGGCTTCGCTAGGTGTTAGGTCGGGGTATATAAATCCCACTAACTATTTACATGGTGATGCCGGATATATCGAAGATGATGATGTTGTTATACATATTTCAAGGAGTGGAAAGACAGATGAAATGCATGCAATGGCAAGGCATTTATATACTAATCGCCCGCACATTAACCAGTATTTAATTCATTGCAATGAATCTTTAGCTCTAAGTAATGGATTTATAATTGAACCTTTTACTAGAGTAATGTTTATTCCAAATATTATCGAAGGCGATGAATTAGAAACGGCCCCGACAACATCAACTACAGTATTTTTATGTTTACTAGATACTATTACTGTTGCTTTATCAGCCGAAATAGGATTTACAAAAGAGGACTTTTTGTCCTATCACCCAGGAGGAAATTTAGGCCAAACGCTTACAAAAGAATTGAATGTTTAACGTTATTATATTATCATCAGGTTTAAGCACTCGCTTGAAACCTATCACAAACGAAATCCCTAAAGTATTAGTTAATGTAGGAAAAGAAACCGCATTACTTAGACAATATAAGTATTGGAAAGAACAAGAAGGTCTAAATACAATCTATCTTGTTATACATCCTAAATATATAGGATTAGTAGAATCTTATATAGAAATGAATAATCTTCAAGGTATTGAAATTATAGGTGAACCAGAATCTAAAGGTTCATTAAAAGCTATAGCCAACGCGGTTAAATATCACCCAGAACTAGCAAATAATGTTTTTCTTAATTGGTCTGATTTAATCCCAGTATCTGAAGTACCCAAGCCTTATAAAAATACAATATACACTCATGGCAATACTCATAGATATAATATTGACGAAAATGGATTAACTAATGTAGGAAAGGGTGGTAATGTTCCAGGCTTATATTATGTAAAAGATATGCCAGATTTTTCTAATGGTAAAGATGGCGAAGATTTTATTGATCATGCCGTTGGTTATTATTTTGTTCCAATTATAGATCTAATTGATTTTGGTGATATGACTAAATTAGTTAAAGCCGAATCAGAAGAACAAATTTGTAGAGAATTTAATGATGTTATTATTAGTGATAGAACTGTAAGTAAAAGAGCTTTAAACCCAAAAGGTAAAGAACTCCAAGCTAAGGAACTAAGATGGTATTCTAAGAATCCACCGAACACACCTAAGATTATAGATTCAGACGAAGAATCTTTTGTTATGGAAAGAGCTAATGGACAACCATTATATCAAGTATATGAAGATGGTTTAGAACATGAAGCCCTAGACGCCTTAGCCACCTTACATGAAACTAATCAACAAACGGTTAATCAAAAAATAGTTCAAAGAGATATTAAAATTGAAGTAGTTAAAAAGACATATGAAAGGAAAGCTTCGATTCAAAGATTGTTAGATAATTTTGGTGAAATAAAATCTGTTAATGGTAAACCTTTAATTGATTTCGATGAGATGTGTACAATCTTATATGATAGATTGTCTTGGTTTAATAGACAAAGAAGCCAATATGCATTTATCCACGGTGATCCTAATTTTAGTAATACAATGTGGGACGGCCAACGAATATCTTTTATAGATCCTAGAGGATACTTCGGTGAAACTAAGTTGTACGGTCCAGAAACATATGATCAAGCTAAAGTATTATATGCGTTAAGTGGATATGATAACTTTAATGCCGATTCTAATTTTACATATGAAATAGATGGTGCTATAAATGGAAAAGGCGGAACTAATCTTAAATTAAACATTCCGGCATTAACTTCAATTAAGAATATGGATCCTAGAAACAATCAAACATTTAATGAAGAAGTATATCATTGGCTAGCCTTAATCTGGGTTAATCTTGGAGGATACTTTAAAAATAACCCTCTTAAAGCTGTATTGGCTTATTACTATGGATTACATTTAGCAAGTTGGTGTATTGAAGATATATACCCTAAAAAAAGAAACGGGTATAATGAATTATATAACCCAATTAATTTAGTTATACATACAAAGGTACCTTTTAAATGGCATTTATATGATGATGAAAAAGGTAAAGAATATATTGGCCAAGGTGATGGTCAGAATATGATGTGGAAAAAAGTATGAGATTTGTATTTGATATAGATGAAACAATATCAAGATGGAATGATAGTAGAGATTATTTGAATTTTGAACCAGATAGGGATATGATATATAATATAGCTAGGTTATATCATAAAGGTCACCATATAACATTAAACACCGCTCGTGGTATGTTATCTCTGAAAGGTGACATTCAAAAAATAGAAAAAGAATTAAGACCACCTTTAGAAGCCTGGCTCGAAAAGTGGAATGTAAAATACGATGTTTTGATAATGGGTAAACCGGCCGGAGACTATTATGTCGACGACAAGAATTTATCTATTAATCAATTTTTAAACGGAGAATATAATGAAAATTAAAAAACATTTTAAAGGCGAAACCTTCGAAACCGTCTTCAAACAATTAAATTTCGAAATTATGGATAACCCAGAATATGTATTTGAATCTCGTACAGGTAAGACTCATGAGATATCCAATACAACATTTGAAGTATCTGACCCCTCAACATATCATATGTTAAACCCGACAATCAATAGAATTTCTTATGATTATGCTCAAACATTTTATGATTTTATGATGTCTGGTGGAGGAATAGAGGAAGCTCAAATAGCATTTGCAGGAAATAAATCTGCACTTCCATTTGTACAACCCCCAGAATCGGATGTTCTTCCGGCAAACTTTAATAGTTTATACGGCCCCAGAATATTAAAACAAGCTCCGGCAGTTATAAATGAATTAGCATCAAATCCTAATTCTAGACGAGCCTGTGTAATGATTCTTAATCCAATGGATCATGCTTTATTACCATTAGATGAAAAAATAGAATACCCATG
>PVBE012394595.1_pt1 | contig 27993 bp, 20 predicted proteins | sample 1631181 | NCBI WGS metagenome assembly PVBE01 (sample SAMN08397723, study PRJNA350692) | Marine metagenome, whole genome shotgun sequencing project. | isolation source: water | place: Pacific Ocean | collected 2012-04
CCAGTTTATGATCCTCTTATTCAAGCTCTATCTGGTCTAACCACTGTACAAGCTGGATCTGATGAAGAAAGACCGAGGCTCATGCGAACGATACTTCCTGATAAGCTTACAGGGTTCGCTACTGCTCAGGCTATAACAGCAGCACTGTTTCACAAGGCAAAAACAGGTAAGGGACAGGAAGTCAAAATATCAATGCTAGATACTGTAATTTCTTTTTTGTGGGGTTCAGATATGGGAAGTTATGCCATTGCGATCGGTATCGGAGCAGCACAGGCTGCTGGGAGCGGCGCAAACGCAGCTGGTTATCAAGGAAATCAAAACATTGCGATTGGATATCATGCATCTTATCAGGAGCTGATTGCCACAGCACCTCGACCCGTCAATGACGAAATAACCATCGGAACACAAGCCGGACAGGATGGTATGGGCTTACGCTCCATAGCTATTGGATATCAGGCGGGTATCAAGCTCAATGATGAGGCTGCACACAACGTGATAATTGGGACTCAGGCTGGTGGATCGGTGAAACCGGCAGCCCCAGGTTTGGGAGTTGGAGCGGCTTCTGTCGCAATTGGATTTCAAGCGCTGATAGGGGGAAGGTCCGATGGAAATAACCAAGTCGCAATAGGAACCAACGCCGGAACTACACAGGACGACTTTGCTATTGCAATTGGTACGAAAGCAGCGGGCTTATCGAACGCTGGTACATCTAGCTCACAGGGTTTACAATCCATCGCTATAGGCCCACAGGCTGGGGAAGGATCCAATACAATCGCCCTTGCAAATATGGGTGGGGGTTCGATCGCTATAGGCGACCGCGCTGGGCAAACGTACAACGGAAGAGTATCTATTGCTATCGGTACTTTGGCCAACGCAGACGGGTCGAATGCAACTGGTACACCTTTCGGTTTCAGCACTGTGTTGAACTCATCGGGGATTGCGCGCAACGCGACTGGTAACAATCAGCTTCACATCGCCACGAGAGATCCCGCCCTGGTGCCTGCTGGATGCCTACTAATCCCCAATATCGTCACAGCAGGTACGTCACCAGGTAATATACCTGATCAAACCGTTCCGCTGGCTGAGAGATTCACCCATTATTTGGTATATGATTCCGCTACAGGAGAGATTCAGGCATGCCCAGTTGTTTAAAATCATTATATGTTGAAACATTTAATGATTACTTAGTCTCCAGAATCTGATCTATATCTTCATCTCTGATTCCATCTGGAGTGAATATAACCTTGAATCCCTGGTTACGCACGGCTGTGACGTTTTCTGATTCGTCTTCAACAAACACAATATCTTCTTTTTTACATTCAGACTGTTTCCAAATGCTGTTCATGTTCTTTATCTTCGAGATGACACCGGTCCGTGCACTTCTAAAATAGATGTGACTGGGTTTAATCCACAGGAGCTTCAATACGTTCAGTGACATGAAGGGCCATGGACGGGAAGTATTCACATATATTTCATATTCTTTTGATTTGGCTCTTTTCACGAGCTCTCTCGCTGGCTCAAAAATGGGTACCGAGCAGAAAGAAGAAACCCCTACAAACAAAGCAGCACCAGCGGCTACAGGCATACCTCTACAAAACAGATAAGGCGCGCTTGCTAATGCAACAGCTCCCTTTACGAGATTTATCCATGTTTCTTTTTCAACTAAAGTACCGTCAATATCAAGAACTAACACTTTCATTTATTAGTTTCTCTTTTTCTTTACACCGCTTCTGGACATTGCTACAAGCATTCCACCTCCAAATCCAAACACCCAGTGCATTATCCAAAAACTAACAAGAGCAGCTAAAAATGCGATAACAAACGCGATTAAGTATGCTTTGAAGCTTGGAGGAGATTTAGGAGGATCCGGATTAAACCAGATATCTGCTTGTTCTTTACCGTACATTGCCAAGGTAATGGTAATGGAACTAGCCAGAGCAGCAAGGATAAATGCATTGCCCGGCGTTGTTGATTTGAAACTAGAAATCAAAGGCATTTATATTATGAGAGAATTCTCGTAATATGTAAAGTTTAATCGAAACCGACAACTTCGTCTGAAACGTTTCGTTGGATGTTACTGGGTTTGATGAAAGCGATGCCGTCTGTTACGAACGGCTTCAGACTCTCCACAACGGCCTCTGTACCCCAGAAGTCATGCTTTGCAGTTCCAAAATCAATACCATGGGCCAACGTGATGGACCAGAAGGAATCGCATAGAATACCAGCACTCCTTTCTTTCATCAGAAAACTATAGACGTACTGCGTGCCTGATTCGTCAGTTCCTTCACACTTTGGATGCTCGGGCGCAATCACGCTTCCTATGCGGAAGGGAAATTCCCAAGTATCGGGTTTGTGCAGTGCCTTGTCTCCTTCGGCCATTAAACAAATCTCAGGTGCCACCGGATGCCAGGGAGTGACGAAAAGAGCAGTTTCCGCAGCAACGACTTGTCTGGAATGTTCACTAACGAGTTTGCACAGTTTAGGAGTCGTCACCTGGGTTTTTACTATGTACTCGATTTCGTCGGTTGATCTTACCAGATATTCACGCTGATTGTCTCCCTGCATTATTTTGCAAGTAACTAGACGGTCTCCCGGAACGAGTTTACGACATTCTGTTTCAAGCCCGCTAGAGAGGGTAACCATAGTGTCGGCGTGGAAACAAACAGCTTGGCTATAAGACCGCATCATATCAGGTGGACCAAGCGGTGGTGGTGCAGGGGATTGAGAGCGGTTACGCGAAGAACTAGAACTGGACGAATTTCTGGAACGTCTCTTACGTTTGTGCGAGTTGCTGGGAATTGGTGGAGGCATTTCGCAGAAAAGACTCGTGATCTTATCTCTGGTATCAAACCACTCCTGGCCTCGGCAGAATCTTTGAAGGCATGGATCTCGCTTGTTTGTACATTCCATGCGACGTAACGCTCCGATAAGCCCCTTTACGTAAGGGCGACCCCAGTCCTTCCAGAAAGGTTCTCCTTCGCTGTTTCGCGTCAATGCTATAGAGATCTGATCAAACCCATCTTCATCTTTTCCACACCAGATACCAACTGAAGCTTGTAGATACTGCTGGTAGAGTTCCTTCGCGGCGGTGAGATCAGCGTCTGTAATTTCTCGGGCTACCGGCGTGACGTAAGGGGAGGACTGAATGACTCCATGAGGAATTACATCAACAATCTTCTCCAATACCGTGATAAACGCCATTCGTTTCTGGTCTTCCGCCGACGTTAACGTCACCGGCGTTGAGAGAAGAAGATTCGCAAAGAAATGCGTAAACACTGTTTCGACCCATCCAGCATCAGGTATGAATCCAAAACTTCCATTTCCTTGGTCCGAGATCTGCCAGAGAAGAATAGAATCGCATTCTGTGCCATAAGCAAAAGTGGATATGCTCCACTCGGTGATGGGATCGTCGCTATCATACAAAGAAGCGCGATACGAAGCAACCTGTGATTTTACAGCAGCTTTGTCACAACCTGCTTTGAGCAAGTTGTATGCTTTCGCAGAAGCCATGCGATTGATCTGGTAGGTTTTTAGGTTTTGTACATGGTTGTTGGTCGGTTCCATTGGCTCCCCATCGCTAAAGATCCAAATATGCTTTGCGGCATCTGGGTAATAACATCCAGCTTGGTCCGACATCGTAAGAGAACAGCGAATACCATCGTTCAGATAAGTTGAACCGTTAATGCGGATGTCATTCAAAGCCTCGAGCGCATCTTGTTTTCCTTTCGAATTCATAATAGTTGGTAGAAAAGCTTCGCTTGCCCCAGTCCCAAATGTCACTATACCAATGACCACATTCTCCGTCGCGGCATTTACGACCGACTTTGCTGAATGGAGAGCAACGTCAGCGCGAGACAACCCATGGCTCACTTCAGTGGTTCCGCCATTGGTGGCTTTCACCTTTACCGTAACAGGGTTTCTCATACTTGATGAAACATCAATGGTTAGAATCAGAATTTTTGAGACTGGATTGGGGGTGGGCGCTGAACTCGACTGACGAAGAGTAGCATATACATTTTTGATATCAGCAGAACTTGCTCGAGCACGATTGACTGGTGAATTTCCATGCGCGCTTAGCCACTGCAATATTGCAGAGCGCTCGTAAATATATCCATCTGCAGTAAGAAACACGGGCTGGGCGATTTCGTGGAGTTCCTTGAAAGTAATCGGGCATCGCACGGGCTCGTTGGTCTGAGCCATATTCGAGACAACTTGATTGCTGTCTTGTGAACTAGTTGATAGACTTGCCATTTTCTTACAAAACAGAATGCCACGAAAAATCAATTTTTCTAAATAAATGTCAGAATCACCGCCGAAGAAAAAACGAAAAGTCGTAAAGTACAAAAAATGTGTGATTTGTAAAAAACGTAATTTCATGAATTCCAAATGTAAATGTGGAAAAACTATGTGTTTAGTCCATCGGCATCCCGAGGCTCATAACTGTAGTTTTAACTGGCAAGCTGATGGTAGAAGCAAGTTAGCGGAAGAGCTTCAAGATGCCGTTCCAAGTAAACTTGAAAAATGTTAAACTCAATAAATGAGCAAACAAAATTCCTCAAGGAAAATTGTCGCCGCGCCAACTTCATGGGATTGGATGGCTTATACGGCGACAATCGGCATGCAAATCGCATTTGTTTGGGAATTGATTGACATGTGTCAGAAAAAAGAAATGAATAAGCTTTCGTGGGTATATGTCTCTTCTGCACTCATAGCATCTACGCTGGGGTTTTTATACGGATGGAAAAACGGTCTGATACCAATCATGGTGTCGGGGGTCGTAGATATTCTTCTCTCATTGACTTTATTTGGGATTAAGACGACTTCTGAGTTTGACAAGAAAGATAAAGAAGAAAAGTTAGAAACAAATGCCTAAAGATTTTTGGAAGAAAAAATGGGGTCCGGATGCGCGTTGTCCGATTACACACACGAGGTTGAGACCCGGGACCAACTCACATGGGATACCTTACACGATTAGATTACCATGTCAGCATCGGTTTGTGCGATCAGCTTTGCTAGAATGGGCAAAACTACACGCAAATTGTCCGATGTGCAGACAGCGCGTTGGGTTAGTTGACTTGGCTAGTCGAAGAAATTAATGAAAGATTTATGTCCGAATGGAGATAAATGCTTATTATCAGTTGGTGTTTTCGCCAGATAATTTTCTGATCACAACCCCCGCCGATTGCAGAAAAGGTATCACAAATATATCCGACCCGTAGTCATTTAGGTAAACAATTTCTTTGATTTTTGCAGCTGCAAGAATCTTTGCACAGTTTATACATGGTCTGTGCGTGACGAAAGCTGTTGCTCCTTCAACGGCGCATGGCCGAGAAGCGGCATTAGCCACTGCGTTTTGCTCAGCGTGCACAGTTGCTTGTTCGTGTCCATTCATAACAAGCGATTCATGCGGAGCGCCTGGTAAAAACCCGTTATATCCAGCTGTGATAAAGCGATTGTCTTTAACAATGACACATCCGACATGTAATCTGTTACAATTACTTCTAGATCCCATAAGAATGGCCGTGGCCATATGATAAGTGTCCCAGTCCAACCTCTCTTCCAGATTCAACATTTGATCGCCAAACTCTATCAAATTAAAACTATTCGACATTTCTAAAGTATTCTAATTGCTTAATTTAAAATACCATGTATACAGCCGTTCTGACCTCCTGGCCAATCGCAATGAGTACCAAGCCTGATTTTGAAGAAGGAGACAAAATCATATTACCCCAGCAAGCTCTTCTAAAGATTAAGCCTCCAGCAGATGGCTCGCCTCTGATTTTTAAGTTGACCAATCCAGCAAATGATATCTCATTATGCTCGGGAGTTGCTCAATTCACAGCAATTTCAGGAACCTGTTACGTTCCGTATTGGATTATGAACCAATTATCTTTACCCGAAGGAAAGCCACTCGAGATCAAAAGCTTTTCATGTCCGAAGGCAGAATTTGTAAAAATTAAGTTATACAGGCAAGTTAGTGATCCTAAGGCTTTGTTGGAAGTAGCACTACGCCGGTTTACTTGTTTAAACAAAAACACAACTGTTACCATTCCGTACGTAGGAGAAAAATTAAATTTTGATGTCACGGAAACTCGTCCAACTGATAACATATGCGTCACAGACGTGGACTGTGATTTCGATTTTGAAATGCCACCACGTCGAGAAAGTTTCCATCGACGCAACAGTGCTGTTGATCTTGAAGAACCGTTGGATCTCACGGAGGAGGAACTTCCAGATAGATTATCAAGAACTCCTGTGACAACAGATAAAGCAACCCTCACGCCTTTGAAGAAATTTCCTGGAAAAGGGCGAAGACTTGGTAGTGAATAATTTTGTTAATTTTGTAACAAAATTTTAGTTTTCGGGTTTAATGATTTTTTGAATTTTACGCACCGAAATGCTACGAATGGTCTGAGGAGTTCTCTCAAGAACGCTGGTTAATCTGATAGGAATAATAAAGACTTTATTGTCTTCAGAAAACCCAACTATCCGATACATGTTCAAGATTGGTATAGGTTCGTCAAATTCTGTGATTTTGACTATGTCTCCGATTTTCATTTATTTCAGTTAACATTCATTTAGTTAGTTTATATTTAGCCTCGTTAGCAGATCTTCTACCGTCAGGATAGCTTCGTCACCATTTAAATAGTCGCGATATATATCCACAAACTGCCAGATGTCTAGCAACTCGGTGTTAATCTCAGCTTTTGTCACATTAAACTCTGTCTCGAGTATGTCCGTGAGCATACTATATCCTTTTCCTTCATCAATCGTTCCAACAATTCGCTTAATCTGCTCTTTCGGATAAGAATCTTTGATGTCCGATCCAAAATGAGCATGGATTGCCGTTTCACTTGATATTTCGTCAGACGCGTCCATAGGATCGATTGGTTTCTCTCGACACTTCATGAACGTTAGAGCAAGGTGGTACATATCAAGCTGTAACAGCGCTGCATCTTCATAGCGTTGTTTTTTCGTAGGCGAATTGCCGTTATATTCCTTTGTTGTTTGAGTGTTTTTCCTTTTCATTGTGTTCGTCGTTCACTTGAAATCAAACAAAAAAAATTCATTTTAGAAGCCCAGTGGAACGTCACAGCAACCAGTAGTACAAAAATTTTCAGTGGTGTTTCGTGCGTCTATAAACCACCCATTATCCATCATATTCTTTCCAGGCTTTATAGTTCCAGACTCTGCCGCTTTTGATATGTATGAAGCAAGACCTCTTCGGGGTCTTAGATGGTTATCTAGTATGTCTTTAGTGTAATCAAGGAGGATAGGATTTCTCGGAGGTGTGCAAAACAGATCGGCTCTAACACCTTTTTGATCCAAAACAGTGTACCATGTATGGGGTACCATCAGATCCGGTTTCGTATCCCAGGGACCGATGCTACCTCCGTAAACATAGAGCAGAAGAACTCTGACAATGGCTATCTTATCTTTCTTTGACAATTCCTCGTAATCTTTCAAAGATGAATTGAAAAACAGCTTCATGAAATTCGCGCAGTCGTCCATGGAATGTCTGACAATCTCAAATCCTTTTACATCATTAGTTTCTCCGTCAAACAGATGGAGAGTGTTAGGAATATATAAAGCATCCGCCGAAGGATAAACTAACGGTCCTTGTGCCATGGAGTAGTGCCCTCCGGATATTGATTCGTCAGGCTGGCACATGTAAGTTGCGATAGGCTTGTCTAGAACCATAACCGTTGGATTTTCGGACTTCAGGTTTCGTCTGATAATTCTTGAGAGCATGATAGGGCCAGTTGTAGCTAGAACTAATCCTTTGGCTGAAACACCTGTGGGGGAGAGAGCTTCCGACGAGATATTGTATTGATATGATTTGTAGGGTTCCTTGTGTAAAGCCAAAATATTTTTGGTTGTTGTGTCTAGAATCTCCTTCATTATTTTGGATCTTGGCCGGGCATATAAAAACCAATTAACATATTCTCCGCCCTTGAATAAGTGCCTTTGAGGAGCTTGCAATCCTCCCCACTGAAAAGTAATGAGGTCAATATCGTCTGGCATTTCGGGAATGTAATCGGAAATGCATGATTTCATGTCGATATAGATTCCCCCGTGTACGTACATTATAGCATACCGTAGAAAATCGGCTTTTGCTGCTCCATACGCCGGGTTGATGTATTTAAAAGCTTCTGCAATATCTCCTGGAAAGTGTTTCTCTAGAAATTTGTTGGCATTGCCCCATTTCTCTCTTTCATCGTTAATGTCTCCATGGTTGAATATCTTTTGTGTCCATCCCTTTGCGTAGTGTTCCGTCGTCTCCCATGGATATCTACTGGCTGCTCGTCCACCACACTTTCCATGTGGCCCGTCCTCACACCAGATACGCCATATTATCTTTGGGACTTCTACTGGCTTTGAAGCAACTTCTTTTTCTTTAGCCATTTTTACGCGTTTGACCACCTCCTGTTCTACAAGAGTATCAAAAAGTCGTATTTCTTCGCTCCACTGTTTACGTGAAGAACGCAATAAGCTCGCTATGCCAAGAGAGATTAAAGCCACAGAAAGAAATACACAAATATAAATTAATAGTTGCATTTATTATAGCAAAAATAAATTTTGCCTCTAACACAAGGTGTGATTCTTGATGTAATTTTTGTATTTACTTTGATACAACGAACCGTGAAGCGCTCCCCATGAATGAAAAACAGGTTGAAGTTTCTTGGGGTAGGTCAGAAAATCTTTGATTATGGCGACTACATCTTCGTTTAGCATTGCAATGCATTTTTCTAACGCCAGATCCTCTTGTGGAGGCAAATCTCTAGGTATTTGATAACAATGTTCAATTTGTGCCATTTTTGTGAACGTCTCAATCCCCTCAGTCCAAATGAATTCACTGCATGGACCTATATCTTCTCTTTTGGGAAACTTGATGATGTTTGGAATTCGGGGAATACTCTCTGATCGGTTTCCAGATGATCTAGGAATGCTCACAAAGGCGTCTGGATCAACTAACGGGCGTAAAAGATAAATGTTTCTGTTTATAGCGGAATCTCTGCCTCTAGAAAATAGTGCGTGAAATCTACATTTCCATTTTTTTCGACAAATAATGATAATCCTCCTCGGTGGATTATCCTGCATATAGTTTATCGGGACATGGGCTCTGATACTACATCTACAAGCTTCGCAGAGATTGACTGCTATCATCGTAGATGAGGGCGCCAAGCTTTCTACATCTTTTAGTTCGTTGTCTACGACTTTTCTGATCGTTTGACATAGTTCCTTTGAACATGCTGAAAGTGCGAGAAAGGACGAAAAGCAAAAAATATTTAATGCATCTTTTGCTTTTGGATTCTTCGCCAATTTTAGGAAAAAGTTCATATTTATTTCTGATATGAACTTTTAAATTGTGACCTCTATTCGGGAGTTTCAACACTTACTTTTTGCTGCTCAATGAGAACATCAAAAGTCGTAGCTACTGCTTCGTTATCAAATGAAAGTTTCCTAGCAAAGGGGCTGTTGAGTTGTCTGTATCGGGAAAAATCTTCTGTGATTGCTGAGAGCATTTTCCTTCCAATCAGCTTGTCGTCTTTACAGAAGACTTCCCAGAGTTCAAAGGTTCCATCTGTCGTGGTACCCAAGATACTTTCCATTTATTGAAACTCTTTTAATAATTCGCGTTAGAGATAAAAAGATGGAGAATATACAAAAATTTTGTGACGGTCTCCGGTTATATCTTATCGGTGAGGGGACGTCTTTTGAAGATCTTGGAACTTTACTTAGTCGAATCACGTCGGCTAAGGATAGAAACTCGATCACATTTATGAACAAACTCATTCTGGGCGCGATCGAAAAACTAGATCAAGAACCTTCTTGGAATCAAGGGAGAAAGGCATTCGTTGTGCTTTCACTTGTGGATAAGAATGCGAAAATAGGAAAAAATCAAACATACAGAACCCTGAGGAGTAAACTTGACACGAAACTTTTAGTTTTCAAAGAGAAACACAGAGATTTGATAGATAGACTATCTAGAATCGAAGCTGATGGTTCTGGTGAAAAAGATTGTGGAGATCATGAAGAATGTAAAACAGATGCGAACTGTGTAGATCGATGTGGGGTCGGATGGACCTGTTTCGGTCTTCCGGATCAGATGAGGCGATGCTGGAGTCGCCAAGACCGCAAAGATTTTCAGACTCGTGTTTTGCGGAGGATTGCGAAAAATCATCCAAACTGGAAGAAGGTCAGTTTGGAGCAATTAGATTTTTACAAAATAGAAGCCATGACAGAACTCGCGAACGAACTTGGTGCTGCTACCTCCGATCTTGATTCTGATTCGGACATTAGCGCCGAGGACGAGGAACTTCAAGATGACGCGGAGAAATATGACATGTTGGTAGGTAAAAACGTTATACTAACAGCCTGGGATGGTACCAAACAAAAAGTCAAAATCATTAAAAATGACAAAAAAGGAGAAAAATTGTATGTTGAAGGTGGGCATGTTTTGATTTATGCAAATATTGGCGAAGGTCAGGCAGTTACTGCAATTGAAATTGATGCGGGTGTAGAAAAACCCGCAAAACCACCTAGAAAGCCGCGAAAGGCTCCGAAAAAACGCCCAGGTTCCAAGAAGAAACCTAAGACCTCGAGGAAGGCTCCAAAGAAGACAACCAGAAAGAAAAAGGAAGCGCCTCCTCCACTGGATCCGTTACGGTTATTTTACACAAGCCTCTTTGAAGAAAATCCGAATTCCGAGATGGCTATTAAGTGGTTGACTAAATATTCGTTACTCGACGAAGACAATAATTTAATCGCACCAGAAGAGCAATCAAAAAACAAGTTTCGAATGGAGAAAAAATCTCCCAAATTTTCATTTGCCAAAGATTTCCGAATGGGTGGTGGAAAAAAGTGGTTAGATTACGAGAAAAAGAGAAAAGAGATAAAGTATGAAATATTTCACGATAAATCAAAAAAATATAACGGCCTGACATTGGCTCAGAAGGTAGTGTTTCGTATCGCCGAATACTTTGGCGAGATGAGCAAACGCCTCACGAAAGGACTGGTAAGTCAGAAAAGGGTTGTGGATGTATGGGTACAGGTAAGAAGAGAAATGGGGCACGACGTTGCTCGAGATATCAGAACTAACCGCCTAATAAACCCGGACGGGTCCGATGGCGGTCCTCTTCGGTATGACAACCAAGTCCTCATCGATGGTGAAACGGGTGGTGGTGTCAGCAGCGATACTCATGGAACCCTAAAAGATATAAGAGACGAAGTTTATCGCCGATTAGGCGATTGTTATCGTAACACAGCGCCGAAAATCGACGAAAGTGGTATCGTCTTAGCAAATTCTTACGGAGGAGATCGGCTCCTCACTGGATGTGTAGAGAGTAGCTCTCGGGATGAGTCGAGATGCTTTCAACCTTCGAAAACTCCTGAAGAGCTGTACAGCGATGTCGGTGATTATTTTTACCAAAATGAAAAGCTGAAAAACAAACCCTTAACACCCCTACTCGAAAGAATGGATTATACGATGGAGCTCGTTGGTTTGCTCAGAGAGACGAGTGCTGTTATCGCGGGAGGCTTTGTACTAGGAGCTATCTTAGGACAATTTGAAGATTACAATAGAGTGTCAGACTCTCAAGCATCTTGTGGCGAGGGCTCGGAAACTCGTACTGATATCGACGTTTACGTCAATCGATCAAACTTTTTGAAAATTGTTGAGTTTTTCATGTCCATTGGTTTTACAGAAATCCATACTCATTCCGCTCCGGCTTATGACCAGTCTTTTTTCAGGAAAAATCATATAACCCAACGTGCTCATTTATCTGGAGTAATTCAAGATTCTTTGTTACCGCAGGAAGATCGTGGACGTGGTTCTAGTAAACGTACGATCGATGTCATGTGTGTGGCAGATGGTCATGATGTTCTTGAAGTCGTACAGAATTTCGATTTAACTTTTTGTGAGGTTTGGTTCGACGGCAATGAAGTGAAGGGCACTGATTTGGAAGCCGCTCTCCAGCGAAAAGGTAGTCTTAGATCAGAATATAAGGAAGCGTTACTGTCTCAGCTAAACAGATTTATCTTGAAGCGGATCATGAAATATCGAAGAAGGGGATTTGAGATAAATCTCACATGCGACGCTGAATATACCATTAAGCAATATGAGAAGGCTCCACTGACTCTGACCAATTCAGAAGGGCAACCAGAACAGCCAACCGGGGAAGGATGGGTGATCGCAAAACTATACGAGCTAATGGCTCATACGGTCACTTTTTCCGATGATCTGTCCTTCGTTCACTCCAGCATGCTACCCAAAAACACGTCGTTAAAGAGTCAAGAGAGGTACGGCACATCCATGGGTAGTCGCCTTGGAGTCGAAACCGGCTTTTTTCTTTTAACCAGAGGTAGTAGCAACCACGAAGATGGCAAGGCAGGGGCATACAGAAGAGCTTTTTTCAATTTTAAGGAGGTGGGGGAGATGGCTAGAATGACGTGGAAAACGGAGAACCCGATGGCTGAACCGACATTCGAGAACTTAGCTAAGATAGCACTGAAAACCGGGGAGGTAGCGCATGCAAATGAAACTTGGTTAGCCATGGGTAAGGGCTGTAAAGACTGTTACTCTGGTGAATCCAAGAATGACTTGGCTGATACGTATATTTGGTACAGTAAGCAGCCCGAAATTGATAGTGCTAAAAAACAGGAGTGGATTGAATCATGGAAAAGGCCAAAAACTATCCCACAAAATGAGCTGCAAGGTCTTGCTAAAATTAAGGCCGCTGGGGAGCCGTCGATCGCGGAAAAGTTCGAATATCCAAACATTGCCACTTTTCAAGAATATGATTATGATGCTAAAGAACTCGTATCGGCAGCGTTGAGTTCGATGAATGCTAAAGCAGCTGATCCAGATCTCGGTGACATTGGGGAACAGACAAGAGTGAGAGGGTTCGACATGCGCTCCGAAGAAAAACAAGTAAAAAGACAGATGGCCGCCAACAATCCATTTGTACCAGATGAGAATGGAGTAGCATTGTGTGGGTTCGCAAGTGACGAAAAGAATCCCGCTTTTATAAGCGATCCACAAGCAAATGACGAATTGTGCGTTAAGAGATATTTCTTGGCTCTGATTCTTTGTTACGGTGATAAAACCCAGGATGACTTCACGGATCGGACCCAAGGGGTCAGCAGATCAACAAAAGGAAATCCGGACTACCGGTTTGAGAGAGGTAGCAAATTTCTCATACCAGGGTTTTCGGTTAAAATCGGATCTCAATATATGGATGCTCTAAATTCTTTCTTTGCTGATTTACTAGGCCCTACAGGATTTCAGGACCTTTACACCAGTTTTTGTATCTCTGATCAGTTCAAAGAAGTTTCCCCAGTTCCTGACAGCTCCTATCCAACCGTTTCGTTTCCACTAACGGCTGCCGAAATAAAAGAAGCGGGAAGTCGTGAGGAGGCCACGCGCATCAGGGACGAAAAGATAGCATTGAAAAAGTATCAATGGTTACCCAAACCTCTAGCGGACAAATTCACCAAGATGGTTCTCCCACCAGCTTTACCTAGCGATTTTCCCTACACACTTGTCAGATGGGCTATCCAAACTGCCCCTCCTTCGTGGTCCCGGTACCGAAGGGATCGCGATGAAGCGCCCCTCCTTTTCGATGATATTTGGAATAACAGTAAAAGTGATGTTGCCAAGCGCAAAGCCGGGAACCGACCCGACACAAATTATTTAGATATACCGGTAGAACGCTATCTACCCGGTGAAGATCTACAAAGTCATGATTTAAACGTTGTTGCGCTAGAAGAACTTGGTGGGGTATTAGTGCACGCACCTGGAGAGAGAACGCCAAGTCTAATCCGCATGGCGCTGCCCAGCGAGGTTGTCGGGACGGCTGTTCAAGATTTTCAGACACCATTATATCCAGAATCAGCTATTTATCAGGCACTAAGTACTGATAATCAATCCGTGAGTAATGTACCAGAGAGCAAAGGATTAGGGTTAGGATTACACTATTCGTTCGACCGAGAGTGGAGCGTCACTGACAGACGTCACTTATCCCCCGAGGAAATTGCATGGAATCTACTGAAGTCTCCCATCCAAAGATGGGCAGAAAATAAACATCCATTCCTAGGAGAAAAACTTCTGAACGCCCGTAACATACACAACATAGCTACAAGAAAATTTGGCCCATTATGGACTGGAACCAAGTTTGTGTGGGTTAATACGCCTTTTGAAGATAGTATCACACCCATCTCACCATGTTTGACCGAAGAATTCGAAGACTGTGAGTGCACTTCCGACAAAAAATTGAATCCCTTATTCGCAATGTCACATGTTGGAAAACGAATCATGAGTCCGGAGTTCCTGCGGAAAATGACCCTTGCGGATTATAATCATCTCACCATTGAGGAATGGGAAAGCGCTGGAATTAGTATGAGCGATGAGAATCCATATGGCGCTCTTGCAAGAGATATTAATTTGGGTGCTTCTGTCACGAGGCTAAACGCGTGGCCCACGGGATGTGGCACACAGGACATAGAATCTGTTGATCCAGACCAAGAGATCTACAAAGAATGGACAGAGCTTATCTCTGCTTTGCAAGAAAAGAATGAACTTGTTGAAAAATTGCAAAAATCGCTTGATAACTTCAAACAAAATCCCAAGCGTGGGAGAAAAAGCGTGCGGAGAAAACAGCAAGAACGACGTAAAAAATGGAAAAAGGCGCAGAAAGATTTGAAGAATCTCAAGAAGCGAATGGAGAAGTTTAATTCATACATGATTCCTCGTTGTGACTATGCTAAGAACATGACTAATGGTTTCTTGACAATACCAATGCCCGGAATGCCAGGTGTTCGGGGAAGATTGTTGGAGAATATGCGAGAAGCACATATTCCCATTTTTGAAGATCCTAACGGTATCGAGAGATTGCAAAATCCCGTCGATGGTTCTCCAATGACAAATCTACAGTACTTGCAACTCTACATATCATTGTCTATTGGCAATGATGATGAAATCAATAAGTGGATGATTAATCAAGAATGTGAAAGGGCAGGCGCCATGACCCCACCTGATACTTTTAGGGGAAGATATAAGAGTTACTTACAAGACTCATTGTATCACGCTGCCGACCTCTGTTCATCTCCAGCGACACAGACTAAATCAAAACTGGAAAAAACCAGTATTTTTGCGGATTCATTGTATCCAACAATATTGTCGAAGCTTACTAAACTTGCTGAGAATGGTTCGCTCAAGAAAATGCTTTCTTTCCTCTATCGAGCTGATCCGGAAAATAAAAAGGCCTCATCTCCGAGCATAAATGATGACTTTTATGTCTCGGAGTGGTACTTCAAAGAGCTGGCGAGCGTCGAAGGTATTGATGCACCTGAATTGAGTACAATCAATGCTTTGCAAGCAGCTTTTCTCACAAGTCTAGAAGGATGGGTCGTCCAAGATCCGGATGATCCTGTTTATCCACGTTTTGCACCGTGGAAAGATCTGTTGGATGAAATCTCACTTGAAGTCTCACCTAAGGTAACGATGCTTCCAAAGTACATGAAAGATCTTTTAGAGAAGTTGAAAGATTCGGCTCGTTATAAGAATGGGAGAAAACCAACTGCTCTAGATGTACATAGAGAGGAAATAGCGAACTGCACTTTAGCGGTTGCCTTAGATTTGCTTGTCCGAGAGAGAGTTGGGAGTTTGTCTTTTGGGGGTCTACTGACACCCTATACAGTTCAACAGTTCTCTCGTCGCGCACAATCAAATAGACTTTCTGATTATTTTAAAGCAGGGAAATTACAGGTCTCTTGGCCTTTTGGAGATCCTAATTCCGAGTCTGCGAAGTTAAGAGAGAAAATAGCTCAACGTAAAGTTTTAATACAGCAGTTTTCGCCTGGTTTCAGCCGATACGGCGGTGAAAAGACAAATCCACTAAACAATTTTTTCAACGTTACGATGCCCATAAGTCTGAGAAGTTACAAATTTAACGAAGAGGAACTGCCAAGTGTTTGTAAGATACTTGCTGATGCTAATGAAGATGATGAAGATGATGATGAAGAACAAGATTCAAGGCAGATAGCTTTCCAAGAAAACATGGCTCGCTTGAATGTAGAAATACAGGCATCAATGAGAAATAGGGATAGAGCAGCTATGAGAACTTTAATGGAACAGCGTCGAAAGCTACAATCGGAAAACAGCGAACTTGTCGAACAGCGTCGAGAAGAAATGCGTCGGAAAAAGGAAAGAGATTTGGGAGAATTCTTAGCTGACCCAGACAATTTCATAATTGTGATCCCAGATGGCGCAAGAGGCGGTGACGGTGATCTAGAGTACGAAGACGAGGTTCTTTGTTTTGATCTACACACGATGCTATTACTAGTCAGAGACGACAGTCAATTCATACGAAACTGTACCGGTAAGACATACGCCGAATCACGAGGAGAAGTGGCTGGGAGTTCATACACAGACAGTGCCTATGATAAACCAATGAATCAAGTTTCCGACGAACTTTTCATCGGTATTCCTATCAATAAAGAAGGTGTTCGGGGCTTTGTCGACTCCAGACAAGTAAAAACGTTATTGCTTTTACTCACATATGGGTATGCGAACGTCTTTTACATGATACCTGATCAAAAACATGGGGGTGTGTTAACTCACACGGCGGGAGAGAATGTTCTCAAATACGGTGGTAGCTACGTTAGTGCTAATCATTGTCAAACTGGTTCTACAGCCCTGACTTTTGATCTAGCACTTTGTGGGGGGTCTAGATGCAAGTATTCGAATCCGATGGCCTTGAAGGTAAACCGAGAACTATCCAGTGGAGACAATGAATTTGAAGGAATTGAGGATCTCTTCCACGAAGACGAGAGCGTTCAAGAGCCAGAGGAGTTAGGTGTACGCCCGGGCCGCCGCCCGGTGCTGCCTGAAGGAAGTGTGTTGTATGGTGGCGAACCCGAGGGCGTTTTCTCTGCAAGAACGGACATCACAGAAGTCATCATCGGCGAGGGCGTGACGACCATCCAAGACAGTGCATTCGCTTACTGCACAAATTTGGTGGGGGTGACATTTGAAGCAAATCTCAATGCTGATATATATGGGATAGCCGAAGTCCACTCCATCGGAGAGAGTGCATTCCATGGGTGCAGTAGTTTGATCACACTGGACTTGTCTGGTACCGACTTGCAGACCATCCAAGACAATGCATTCTCTGAGTGCAGTAGTTTGACCTCGGTGACCTTTCCGGATACGTTGGAAGAAATTTATGAGGGTACATTCTCTGGGTGCAGTAGTTTGGCCTCGGTGTCCTTTCCGCTTACTTTGCAGACCATCGAAGCGGATGCATTCTCTGAGTGCAGTAGTTTACACTCGGTGGTCGTCTCTGAATCGACAGATGTGGATGAAGACGCATTTCCATTCGATTGTGAGGTCGTCAGAACTGCTACCTCCGATCTTGATAGTGACGAAGATGAAGACGACAGCGGTGACGAAGATGAAGACGACAGCGGTGACGAAGATGAAGACGACAGTCAATTCACAAGCGATGTAGAAAGCATAGGCTCCAACCCAGAAGGACCTGTAGGGGGTGAAGGACCTGTCGATGTACCATACGAGGGCCAAGTTGAATCTCTAGACGCCCAACTTGCTGCCCAAGAGGATGAGGAAGATAGCATTGTACGTGTGTCTGGGTGGAACCCACGTACAGACCCCGTAGCTTTCCGCGGAAGAACGGATATCACGGAAGTCGTCATCGAGGAGGGCGTGACGATCATAACCACGACATCATTCGAAGGATGCACCGGCATCGCCATAGTGTCATTGCCGACAACATTGCAGACCATCGAAGATTTTGCATTCTCTGGGTGCAGTAGTTTGACCTCGGTCTGGACCGGTGGCAGGCTAGCCTTTCCGAATGGGTTGCAGACCATCGGAGACGGCGCATTCTATGGGTGCAGTAGTTTGATTTCGGTGGCCTTTCCGCTTACTTTGCAGACCATCGGAGTCAGTGCATTCTCTGAGTGCAGTAGTTTGGTCTCGGTGGTCGTTCCGGATGCGTTGCAGACCATCAGAGGGCGTGCATTTGAAGGGTGCAGTAGTTTGTCGTCGGTGGCCTTTCCGGAGGCGTTGCAGACCGTCGAATCGTTTGCATTCTTTGGGTGCAGTAGTTTGACCTCGGTGACCTTTCCGGATGCGTTGCAGACCATCGGACGCAGTGCATTCTATGGGTGCAGTAGTTTGGTCTCGGTGACCTTTCCGGATGGGTTGCAGACCATCGGAAACAGCGCATTTGAAGGGTGCAGTAGTTTGGCCTCGGTGGTCGTTCCTGAATCGACAGATGTGGCTGATGACGCATTTCCATCTGATTGTGAGATCATCAGAACTGTTCAAGAGAACGACGTTGAGGAAGAAGAAGAGGATGAGGAAGTCGTTGTTGGGGATGAGGATGAGGATGATGAGGATGAGGATGATGAGGATGATGAGGATGAGGATGATGAGGATGAGGATGAGGATGAGGATGAGGATGAGGAGGGAAGAGATGGATTAGCTGGATTAAGTGGAAGATTATAAAAATAATAGACGGCTAGACCATGGAAAAATAAAAATGAAATTAGGGACTCATATTATCCGAATTAGGATAACATGAGTAAAAAAATGACTGAAGAAGACCATGCCATCGCATGGGCAACGGATATACCTCAAAGCAGTGCCAAGCAAGTGCTGTCGGAGGAAAAAGAGAATATGTACACAGAACGTTTTTGGCTCGGAGACAATCAATATATTGTGTATTATGGTGATGGTGATGGTGATGGTGGTGAGCGACCCCTCCCTGATGTTGATAGTCCTCCTCGCCTGCGAGACGAAGCTCAAGAAGCCTGGAACACATTCCGTGAACGGCTGCGGGATGAAGCCGCTCAGGTTTCTTTTCTGAAATCTGGTCATCTCGATGGCAAAACAGGAGATGAAATCGCCAAAATACTTGTTACTGCAACTCCTGGAACTTGGAAGGAAAAATGGTGGAAAAGTCCGGGTGGATTTCACAGAGTACGTGGTAACAGTGCGGCTGCGTCAGACGCAGAGCTTCGAACGATTTTTATTGGAAACGCCCCAAACGACTACACGGACCACACTGGATCGTACACAAGCAAAGATTCGACCGATTTCCTGGCGGGTGCGATACTCGCAGCCTTCCTCGATTACGATCCATCTGTTACGTACGATATGGGTGACATCACCAAGCTCGTCTGGTGGCGTTACAGAGAAGCTAGACGGCGTTGTGCTGAAGTAACTCGTCTAGTCAAAGCTCGCATGGCAGAGATGAAACGAGAAATTGACAAAGAAAGGCGAATAATTGCAGCTCGAAAGAGGCGCGAAAAGGAGGAGCAACAGTTTAAGGATCTTGCCTCTAGAAATCCGCAAACGTTTACGTATAGTGCGGTCCGTATTGAACGAAAGAGCAATGAGTCTGACATAGATTGGGGTAAGAGATGTTTTAACGCCCGGATGCGCGTAGACCAGCAAAAGAAGAACGCTAAGGTAGCAGAGATGCCCAGCGAGGCAGCTCTTCAGAGATTCAAGGAGTGGCATCGACCAGATTACGGTGATTATGGTGTAGATCTGGCCGCGCAAGGCATACGGTTTTCGAAAAAACCACCATCCTGCCTTTCCGGCTGGGAGGGACGTGGTACCCGTCACAAAATTCCCTACTGTGAGATGGAAGACCTTCTCCTCTGCCTCAACGAACACGGACTTGGAGAAAAGAAGGGTTCTGCACGTCCCCCATCGTATCTTCGTCCTTCGGGTCTCTCGGTGACGATAACAGTTGAAATTCCCAAAACGAATAGTGAGGGGTTCCCCGCCCAATCGCGGATTGGTTTTTCAACGACAAAGCGGCGGTGGTCCAATCTTCAGGGAAATGATCGAACGGACTCAACGATTTCCATGCAGATTTGCGGTGTACTACTGGACGGGATCGGGATCATAAATGGCAGACCTCTCCACTTTGATCTGCCGCATTCTCTGACGCTAATTCTTCCCGAAACGATGAGTGTACGCATGATGCTCCCCAAAGAATTTTCTAAGTTTGAGTATCTAAATACATCCAAGACGCACACTCTCCAGAAATGTCGCCGCCTTCCGATCGGAACAAAGATTACCAATATCAAGGTGTTCACTCGATCAACACATCAACTTCTTGAGTTCATAGGTGTAACCAAAAGCCAAGCAGAGCTAGCGGATTGGAGAGCTGAGCGCAATGCGTCGCGCCGCACCAATGTTGCTTGGTACTATCGGCCGGCAGATCCTAATACTTCGCGGCCACAACGAACGGTCGAGAGCGAACTGGAACGAGTGAGAACAGCAAAGGCTGCAAAGGCAGCAGCTGACAGGAAGGCCGGTCTTGCGCGTCGCGACGCATCTGCCTCTGATGTTGACAAGACTATGAATAAAGCGCAAGCTCTACTCAAGCGCTACAAAGATCTTCACGACAAAGGTCTAATTAGTCATGAAGACTACCGAGTCGCGACTGAGCGCATTTGCAAAAAAATGACAGACGAGACCTTCAACTAAATTGAAGGTTAGACTTCAGAAAGTGTTTACTTTCAAAAAATAAACACAATTATAAATGTTAACGGAAATTATCTGTATAATCACGGCGTTGGCAATAACGGGAATCGTCGTTTTAATTCTGATGGATAATCACGAAACTTTTTCTAGAAACAAACCACCAGAAGGGGTTTGCGTGTTTGACATTGACAACACGCTGACAGCGAATCCAAAGCATACATTGAAGACGGTGCAGAGTTATAACGGATTTCCAGCTTCTGAATACGCTGCAAAGGCTATCAAACAATGCAGGAATGCCGGGTACGGCGTAGCGGTAGCTACAGCTGAAATAGAGAGTGTGGCAAACTCTAAAAAACAAAGGAAATTCCTAAAATCGGTAGGGATAAACTTTCAAACCGATCCTATAATGGCTTGTCCTGATTCCAAACGTGAAACTAAAATAGGCAGTGATGGTAAATCTTACCAAGCTTGTAATGACACTAGAAGCATTGAGGGCTCTGTTAAAGAAAGAATGTACAAAAAAATCGCCAACCATTTTGGGGTTGATTTAGATCGCCTCGTGATATTTGACGATGATCAATCAAATTTGCGTCTTTGCAGACGCTTGACAGGTAACTGTAACAATTGTATTCAAGCGAGCAAGAACTGTGGTGGACGCTGGTGTGAAAAAGCAAATGGTCTGACAGAAAGCGATTTCAAAGATGTTAAATTTCCCCCAGGAGTTTAAGTAAAATTTTACGTGTTAAAACACATAAAATTTCTATTTCTTTACAAAACCCAAAATCACAACAACGATGAGAGCGATGAACATTGCGGGAATCAAAGCAAGCATGAGACCGGAGGGAAGTTTTTGCCAAAATGTCAACGGTTTTAGGAAAACTGGACCGGTCTTCTCTGGCAGTCCGGCTAAATCAACTATTGTGTCAGTGTAGTCTTCAACATTTTGGAACTGGTTGAATTCCATAAAGGCTGTACCCGGAACAGACAAAGATGCAGAACCTGACCAGTGCAAATTGCCGGAAAAATCTATAGTTACACAATCGCCATAAGGTGCCGCATCGAGAATGTAAGTCTTCTTGGATCCATCTGGGGCTTCTACATCTACAGATACCTTGGTTGGGTACACGATGACTCCCTTTCCAGAGTTCTTGACGGTCGTTGTTGATAAAGTCTTCATTTGTCCGAATTTGTTTAGAACTTTCCCATCGGTATAAATTTGGTACTTAGTATCGAAAGTCAAGTCGGACGTAATCTTGAGGTGCTCGTCAACCATTCCTATTATCATATACTGTATTTCAGGATTCCTAAGATGCAGGTTGATCCACACATACCTACCGATTGTTCCAGAACGCGTGTTAATTAATCCGGCTACATTATTGACCAAACGCGGAAACAATGGATCCATCGCACCATTTCTGATCCACTGTCTATCGATCCAGCCATCACCTCCAGTGATCGGCGCGGTCAGTAGTTCTTTTTTGTTTATACTTAGTCTCTGGACGGACGCGTTCAACTGTGTGTATGACCAATAAAGACTTCCCGCTCCTCCGAAGCAAGGCAAGCAACCATTCGGCCCGTTAAAACTAGGCCCGATGCTACCCTGACTTAGTGAACATTGACACCCAAATGATTGTTTCTTGTTGAAGCTCGATTTTATATCGAATGCCAAATCGAAATTCGCTTCCTTCCCTTGGAAACTCAAGCTACCCCAATCACCGGCTGACGTGAACACGAATTCTGTTTCACTACGGGCCTGATAGACACCGTCAGTGATGATATGAGGGCTGTATTGCCACGTATTTGGTCCATGACCGACTCCCACCGAAAGAGAATACATTGTCGTGGCACCTAGAGGTAAGTTGTATTTCTCCCGGAGCTCTGGATTTCCAACGTCCATCCTTATAACATAGAACATCACATTACATATTGGCTTTTCGAAAGTCAAATATCCCCAATACCAACCGAGAATGCCTTGTTCAAATTGCAAGAGCAGAGTTTTTTCAGGAGTAGCCAACTTTGATAAAGGTAAGGATCCTATCGTATTATTTGGAGTCAAAAAATATGTCAGCGCCAATTGGGAATAATCTTTAGTATCGGGGACGTGACTCTCACAAATCTGCATAGCTGCTTCGTTATAAGGCTGTAATAATCCGGATTCATTCTTAATTAATTTGATTCGATCCATCCCCACCTTTTTGACGATGTCGAGAGGAGCCGTGGTTGCTACATATGGAGGACTTGGTGGTACATAAGCTGGGAGACTATGTACTCGATACATAATCACATATGCCACGAGAAAAGTAGCAATTGTGATTGAAGAATAAGCAAATCCATTCATTGTTTTATTTGAAAAATGAAATTTATCTTACAAGACGATAAATCGGAGCCCATGAATTTAACACAACAATTAAACAAACTTTTTGAATATGACGGTAAGACGTCGGAACAGCATCTGACATGGTTGTCAGCATGGAATTCCATTATCATACAAAACGGAGCCCTTCTCTACAACGTTAACGCAGAAATTGACAAACAATTCTTGTCGAAATGCAAATCGATTAAGCGAGAGAATGCATCCGCTTGGACCAAAGTTGTGGCTCAAATCTTTGGTTCGATGCTCAAAATAATAAAGAAGATTAAAGACCTATGGGTCGCTTTTAACTTTCACGACGAAATCCTTCCTCCAAGAACTCTGTACGAACTGGGAATGCTTCAAAGTCATGCTGATTTCAAGACCGGGGTCTTCACAGATCTACAAGTATCTCAAGTATCGTGCGGGGGAATGCACATGCTCTTGCTTGCCGATGGAAGAGTTTACAGCAAAGGAGATACTAGTTTCTCCCGTTTGGGGAGATCAGGGGATCCCCAAGAGTTACTAGAGGTCGATTTCGGTACCGAACCGTGCGAAGCGCAGACTTGGAGAGATCCCTACGAAGGCGCTATTTATATTTCCGCCGGTTATTCTCACAACTTCGTTATAGACGTTAGTAACGATATTTGGGGATGGGGATGTACTGACTCTGGACGCCTCGGTGTCTCAGAGCTTGACGTCGTTAGTTGGGACAGAGAAATGACAAGACCTGTCAGAATTAGATCTCGTGCAACCGACGAGAGCTCAGATCCTATCAAATTTAGATCCGTCTCGGCTGGAAGTGTTCATTCGGTAGCTATATCGACAAGTCACCAATTGTACACGTGGGGTAGCGCTCCCTATACGGGGCATTCATGCGTTCTAGATCCTAACGACCGAAAATGTTTATTAGACGTCTGGAGGCCGACCTTGATACCCGAGTTGAAAGACATAAAAATTCGCCAAGCCGAATGTCGGTTGGGAGGATACCACACGTTGGTCTTGTCTTATCGGGGATCTGTCTGGAGTTTTGGACACGATCGGGTAGGACAATGTGGACACGAACCGACCCCGTGGGAAAATGTATGGACTTTCAAAAGACAAGATGAAGGGTATGGTGTTGACACCTCTTCTAGGTCAGCAGAGTTGGCCCGAGTGGGAGAATGGCGATTTGTCGAAGAGGATTTTGTTGAATTGCCTCGATTCATCCAACCGATAAAGTGCATCGGAGGCATTGCCAATCTTTTGATATCAAAGGTAAGAGCTGGATGGGGCCACTCGTTGTTCCTTGACACTTCCAAACGAATCTTAGCGTGTGGAAGAAACACGAGCGGTCAGATTGGTCTCCCTCCATCCGAATGTCCTCAGAACTCAAGATGGCATCCTTACATGTCACAACCAAGATTTGTCCCTGGTTTGTATAATATTACAGACATGGACACCCAGGGCGAAGCGAGCTTTGCTGTTGACTCAGAAGGAAGGATTTTTTCATGGGGGTGTAATAGCACAGGCGAGTTGTCAGGACTTGAAGAAGAACAAGAGTACAATGTTGTATCTAATGGAGAATCCATGATGCCACTTCTTCTTGGGAGAGAAACTATAGAGTCCTATGATCCAGTCCCTAGAGAAACAAGTTGGCGGCCCCCATCTCTTCGGATCCATCTTGTCGGGGGAACGACAAAAATGTACATCCTTTTTTGAATCAAGTCATTCTTAATTCTTCGGAATTAAGAACTAAATAAAAACGTAGGACATAAAAATGGCTATTCGTAAACTTCCAGACGAGGAGGCATACAAAACTCACAAAAACATCTGTCGTTCTTTAAAATTGAACGTTGATGAGCATATTCGGTCTTTGTTGTTCACAAGGCACACAGGGGCTGTTATAACTCCAAATCGCTTTCCTTACCGGCTGTATGGTGATTACAAACATTATCTTCTTTGGGTCAATCCGCGATACGAGAAGTTTTGGACTTCAGCTAGAATTCATGTCATGGTAACAAGATTTCTACGGGACAAGAAATTATTCTTACTCGAAATGCCATTCCGGAACGAAGAGGAAAATCAGTCGATACTTACAATCAAGCACTGGCATCTTTTATGTGGTCGAGTGTAGCATGAAGATGTTCAGCATTGAAAGACTTTATTTCATCCAAAATATCTTTTCCCTGAATAGCATCACAAATGCTATATCCCAGCACCTGACGAGCTGTCATCAGTCCGGAAGCCATCGCGGAACATATACCCATCATTAAAATGTCCTGTCCGGTTAGGTAAAGGCCTACTATCGACGTCTCTGGTCTCAAAGCCCTTACAGTCTTCCATTCCAAAAAACGACGACTACCACACCGAATACCGTAACTGCAACCCATTGGGCTATTCAGGAAAGTGTTGCTGGTAAGCGGAGTACCGGCCGTTCTGACAATCTCTGAGCGAAAAGCAGCCGGAAAGCGAGAATAAAAAACGTGCGCCAATTGACTAAGTCTGGTCTCCTTTGCCCTTTCGTAATCTCTCCTATTCAGAGAAAACCATTTCCCGGGATCTGGCTCCGGAGAGATTAGGTGCACAGCTACCCGCGGGTTGCCTTTGACAGTTTGCTCTTCAAAAGAAATAAATACGTCCTCTTGATCTTTCTGACGTATCCACATGTTACCATACGGCAAATCTAATTGTCGGCGAGTTCCTTTGAGTCCTATGAATACGCTAAAATGAGAAGCGCTAAGGGTTTTGTAACACGAGGATAACTGAGGAACATTCGCGATCTTCAATGTATTTATAACACCAACCGCTGAAATCACCCTGTTTGAATAAAACATTTTGTCATATAGTTTCACACCACCAGTGTGATTTTGGCTGATCATAATCTCTGTAACTGTTGCATTCAGCAAAACAACACCACCGGATTGGGCGATGGTTTTACACATAGCTTTGACAGCGTTTGTTGGAAATTCAACAGTTCCTTCCATATAATGCCTGGCAACGGCGGCTCCTATCATCGCCAGGCAATCATCTCTTGGGACTGCACTATCCCCTTCCTGCATTGTCCAAGGACCTTCGACGAATTCTGTTTTGCTTTTGGAACGCATCCACTGGTCGTAGGTCGTGTTTGTATCGGGATAAATACACCAAAACAATATCCATAGAAAATAAGCAATCCAATACGGCATAAGCTTAAAATATACATACCATTTCAATCGGTCAGCCATCCCAATAACGTCGCTGGGCCAGACACGCATGGTATGGAAAAACATGTGTTCTCCCTTGCGCAAAGTATAGATATGCGGTAATTTAAAATGTTTACCATTTTCCACCACGACTCTCGAACTTTCAGGTTGCTCAAAATTCTCAATCGTCTTCCATGGATTTTTACGAAGTCTGGCTTTCCCATTGGTTATAAAATCCCAGACTGCTGTCATATCCTCGTCGAAAACTCCTACATAATGGTTACCTGTGGAGAATCGAATTCCTTTTTCTTGGAAGGTGTGGAGACACCCTCCCGCTCTGTCGTGAGCTTCGGTGACAAGTACTTTCATCCCTCTTCGCGCCAGAATGGCGGCAGTGGTTAGCCCTCCAATACCGGATCCAACAACGATAGCGTCCCACCGAGAGTTTATCTTATCTTTAACAGATCTCAATTTCCAATTTTTCATTTATTGACCAATTGAATTACAATCTAATTCAATTTTCGAGCTTTCAATTTGTAGAAAAGCGACTAAAACAAAAATGACACAAATTCTTGGAATCAGGCATGGCGAGGCCATGCACAATGTATTGGGTCAGCCTGGATTAGATTATCCAGATACGACCCTAACTGTAAACGGAATGGCGCAAGCCCTTTCATTGCGTGCGAAAGTTCCCATCGTGGACCTAGTACTCGTCAGCCCATTGACACGTACCTTACAAACAGCTTCGTTGATATTTCCTGAGTCCAAAATCATTGCTTTGGACGAATTAATGGAATATCCGCAGAACGTGGAAATATGCAACCAACGATCTCCTAAAGATCTTTTGATTAGATTATTTCCTAACGTAGATTTTCAATACATCTCTGACGACGACGGATTTGATGTAATGGATGCTGACACACATTTGGAATCTCAAATCCGTAAATTTAAGAAATTTGCCGCGATGATGCACAGTCGAGGCAATCAACGCATGGCGGCTGTTACGCATTCTTCGTGGCTTAAAAAGTTTGTAAACGGCACAGTAGGCAATGTTCTGAATGAAATACCACACTGCAGTCCTGTTTTGATGAACCTATGATCTTAATTCTGTGAAATTAAGATTCATTCATTCTAAATCTCAGCGTCCGTGAGTCGTTTTTCGAGAGCTTCTAAACGTGAGAGCAAAGAAGCATTCTGTGTTTCAAGAGAGGTAATTCTTGCTTCAGCTGCCAACAACTTACTACTCTCTTGTTGCTGGATTCTGTCAATCTCTTGTGTGGCAGAGAACAACAAAGCCATTAGTTTTCCTTTGTTTAGTGCGTTAAAATCGTCAATGATCTTGCCATATAGAAACACTTCCTTCCATGGCTTCTCAAACGTGAAGAAGGGATCCTCAGAACCTTCAGCAGTTTCGCAAACAAGGGCCAATTCTGTTCTCTGATCTTCTTCGTCTTGAGCTATAAGACGATACGTGTCGCCTACGACTAAACCAGGTACGTGCAACTGATAGTTTGTTTTCTGTGCATTAACCTCGACAGATATCCATTTGTCTTCTAAATTTTCTATCAATCTATATTCATCGGGGATAGCTCTCCTCGTGTCAGATACAGCAACCGGTAAATGTTCTTTCACTTGTTGTGCAATGAAACCGATTGTTTTAAGATCTCCGTGAGGATTATTCATCTGATCTATGTAACTATAGTACTTGGGTTCTATTTTTCTGAAAGTCAAGAGAGCTAAGTCATCTGGAACGTCTTCAATAGCAGTTTTAATTCGTCCGTCACTGGCCATCGTATACGTATTACTCATGATCGCATATTGCGTCCAAAGGGACGTTGCTGTTGTACATGTTGTGCTCCAGCTGATGTCGGTGGTTTTAGAGAAATATGCACACGATTGCTTACTGAGATTGCCATAACCCACAATTGAGAGGGGGAAGTTAGGGGTTCTTA
>PVBE012475945.1_pt1 | contig 27992 bp, 27 predicted proteins | sample 1631181 | NCBI WGS metagenome assembly PVBE01 (sample SAMN08397723, study PRJNA350692) | Marine metagenome, whole genome shotgun sequencing project. | isolation source: water | place: Pacific Ocean | collected 2012-04
ATTTTCTTTGTTGGTAGACGGTTACTGCTCAAAAATGTCCAACTTAGCCACATCCAATTACGCACTGCCCTTCAACGTTTACATCACAATGTGCAACACTACGCCTTCGAATTATCTTGATTTTGTGGGGATCCCTCAGGGTCAGACTCCCTAAGGAAACCTCTGATTCATTCGTGGAACGCCGCCTTGCGTTCAAAATCGTCCGTCTCGGCGTTGCGGATCTTGCTAATAGTCCCGGCTATTACCTGCGATCCGCGCCTTGAGTCGAACAATTTTGAACCACAATCCGGCTGTCCCAGAATTAACCAGAGGTTCCTTAAAAGGGGCCGGACCCCGATCGCGATTTACTGCGGTTCGATGTAGAGAAAGCCGAGTCCGCCCGCGATACCGATCCCGGTGCTGGTTTCAAGGGCTAGAGGTTGCAGACCAATGCTTTTGGCTCCGCCCCCGACCAACGCTTTCGCGCCGAGCCCCAAGCCCGCGGCCGCCGAGACCTGGCCGCCGACGTATCTGCCGCCGAGCGCTTTGGCGCCGGGGCCGATGTCGTCAGCCGCGGCGAAGACCGTGAAGGCCATTCTTTCGTTGCTCCGGAAACTCAGATCGAGACCGAGTGCGATACCGGTTTCGCCCTTATATTGCTCCGTGACGCCGTTGTTTTCGAACGTGCATTCGACATCGGCGGTGGAGCGGATGAGCAGGTTGACTCGGGAGCCGGGTACGACGTTGCAGGTGAGGATCCCCACTTCGATGCCGCCGGCGGCGGCCGCATTGGCGGAGTACAGCACCGACAGGAGGGCCGCAATGATCAGGGTTTGAAAAGTTCCTAGCTTCATATGTCTCTTTCCTTACGAATATTGAGGGAGCGGATTGCCGAGTAGGCGTGTTGCGTTACTGCAACGCCCATAATCGTAGACGCGATCTTGGCAAGTAAGTTGCGCCATGTCGAGCCATTATGAGCTTGATCTCGAATATCGAGCCCGGGCATAATACTGTATAAATAAACAGTATTGTACGTTGCCCATGTGTGTTCATGCCGTCGGCCCTCCGCATTACGCGGAATTACATTGTGTCAGTAACTTCAGCTTTCTGCGGGGCGCCTCCCATCCCGAGGAACTCGTCGACGAGGCGCATCGTCTTGGTTACGACGCATTGGCGATCACCGACGAATGTTCGCTGGCCGGCGTAGTGCGGGCACACGTTGCGGCAAAAAAGGTCAGTTTGCATCTCATTATCGGGACCGAGATTCAACTTGAGGAGGGACCCAGACTGGTACTGTTGGCACCGGACAAACGCGGCTATGGTGAGATCTCCCGGCTGGTCACGCTGGGCCGCCGCCGCTGTGAGAAGGGAACGTATCGGATCAATCGGTCCGACCTCGAAACCGTGGCGACGCACGTTTTCGTCTTATGGCTCCCGGGTGTGCAAGATACTGATCGGGTTGCTGGGCGCTGGATCGCAGATACCTTTGAAGCGCGTGCCTGGATCGCGATCGAGCACTTCTATGGCGGTGCCGATCGGCATCATGCCGAACGCCTGCAGGGGCTCGCCGCGACATTTGGTATGCCGCTGGTTGCCTGTGGGGACGTACATATGCATCGTCGTGACCGTTATCCGATCGCCGATACGCTTGCGGCGATCCGACTCGGTGTCACCGTGCAGGCGGCGGCCGCCGAGTTGTTCTCCAATCATGAGCGCTATTTGCGTCCCTACGCGCGCCTCGAGCGGGTCTATTGCGCGGGACAACTCGCCGAAAGTGTCCGGATAGCTCGGCGCTGCCGTTTTTCGTTGGACGAACTGCGCTACGAATATCCCCGTGAACTGGTCCCGCGCGGCCGTACAGCAAGCGAGCACCTGCGCGATTTGACCACCCGGGGTATGCGCCGGCGCTGGCCGGAAGGGGTGCCCGATAAGGTGACGAAGTTGGTCGAGCACGAACTCGCGCTCATCGCCGAGCTTCGCTATGAGGCTTTCTTTCTGACGGTCTACGACATCGTGGAGTTTGCCCGGGCGCGCAAGATCCTGTGCCAGGGCCGCGGATCGGCGGCTAATTCGGCGGTGTGTTTTTGTCTCGGCATTACTGAGGTCGACCCTTCGCGCATGGAAATGCTATTCGAGCGTTTTTTGTCCAAGGAACGTAATGAGCCACCGGATATCGATGTCGACTTTGAGCACGACCGGCGCGAAGAAGTCATCCAGTATGTGTACCAAAAATACGGCCGGGAGCGCGCGGCATTGGCGGCCACGGTCATCACTTACAGGGCGCGTAGCGCCGTACGCGACGCCGGTAAGGCGCTCGGTATGAGTCTGGAGCAGGTAGACCGGTTGGCCAAGAACGTTTTCTGGTGGGACGGCAAGCGGCATATCCCGGAGCGATTGCGCGAAGTCGGCTTCGCGCCAGACAATCCGATCATCGTACGACTGATGCATATCGTAGCAACCCTGATCGGTTTCCCCCGGCATCTGTCCCAACACGTTGGAGGTTTTGTGATCTCCGATCAACCTCTGCATCAACTCGTGCCAATCGAAAACGCTGCCATGCCGGCGCGCACGGTCATTCAATGGGACAAAGACGACCTCCACGCGCTCGGGCTGCTCAAGGTCGACTGCCTGTGCCTCGGGATGCTCAGCGCAATACGCCGTGCATTCGAGTGCATCGAGGGTTTCAACGGCGAGCGTATCCGGCTGGACAGCGTCCCGGCCGAAGATCCTGCAACCTACGCGATGATCCAACGGGCCGACACCGTGGGCGTCTTTCAGATCGAATCGCGCGCGCAGATGGCGATGTTACCGCGGCTGCGGCCCGCCTGTTATTACGACCTCGTCATCGAGGTCGCGATCATCCGCCCGGGTCCGATCCAGGGCGAGATGGTGCACCCTTACTTGCGGCGCCGCAACGGGGAGGAGGCGGTAACCTACCCCAGCGAGGCGGTGCGCGGGGTACTGGAGCGGACGCTGGGAGTGCCGCTCTTTCAAGAGCAGGTGATCAAAATCGCGATGGTCGCCGCGGGTTTTACGTCGGGTGAAGCCGATCAGTTGCGCCGTTCCATGGCGACCTGGAAACGCAGCGGTGGCATGGTGGACTTTCGCGACAAACTGATCCGCGGTATGCGCGGACGCGGTTACAGTGAAGAGTTTGCCGAGCGCATTTTCAATCAGATCCAGGGCTTCGGCGAATACGGCTTCCCCGAATCGCATGCGGCGAGTTTCGCCCTGTTAGCCTATGTTTCGGCGTGGCTTAAATGTCACCACCCGGCGGCATTCACCGCAGCGCTGTTGAACAGTCAACCGATGGGTTTCTATGCGCCCTCACAACTAGTGCAGGACCTGCGCCGCGCACGCGTCGAGGTACGGGCCGCCGATGTGCGAAACAGCGATTGGGACTGCACTCTGGAGCCGTCCGCCACGGATGCAGCCCAACCGGCCTTGCGTCTCGGACTGCGGCTGGTCAAGGGTCTCCAGCAGACAGCCGCGGCACGGTTGACGAAGGCTAGAGCCGAGCGAGTCTTCGAGCATGTAACCGATCTTGCGCGTCGCTCCGGCCTCGACCGCGGCGCCTTGAATGCCTTGTCAAACGCCGGTGCGCTCGCCGGTCTGTCCGGCAACCGGCACCAGGCGAGTTGGGAAGCGCTCGGCGTTGAACCGGCGTTGCCGGTATTCGCCGATGCCGCCACCGCCGAAGGCACGCCCATGTTGCGGCCGCCGCGGGAAGGAGAAAATATCGTCGCCGATTACGCCAGTACGGGGTTGACCCTGGGCCGCCATCCGCTGGCGTTGTTGCGTCGCTCCTTCGAGCGCAAGTCCTACTTGAGCGCGATAGAGATCCGCAATTGTGAACACGGCACCCAGGTCCATACCGCAGGCTTGGTGATCACTCGGCAGCGGCCTGGTACCGCAACCGGCGTGGTCTTTATTACCCTGGAAGACGAGACTGGTTCGATCAACCTGATCGTGTGGTCGCGCCTGGTCGAATCCCAACGGCGCGAGGTATTGGGCTCGCGGCTGCTGGGGGTGATCGGCCAGGTGCAGCGCGAGGGCGAAGTCGTACATGTGATCGCCAAACGCTTGCTCGATCATTCCGCTATGTTGGGAAGCTTGGCGACCACCTCGCGGGATTTTCATTGACTCAGCGTCCGGGAATTGGGCTCCAGGAGTCAGGATCCCGCATCCTGGAGCCTGAGCCGAATGCACATGATATTCTTGCGCTCAGCAGCACCAACGGGAAACGGCGATGGAATTGAACGAGATCATGCGTACTAACGGCACTTGCCGTTACTACACGAGCGAGGTGGTGTCAGATGAAGTTCTCGCACCGGTACTCGATGCGGCGCGCTGGGCGCCGACCGGCGGGAACCGTCAGCCGTTGCGCCTCATCGCCGTGCGCGACGTTGCGGCAAAACGCCGCTTAAAAGCGTTGTACCTGCCCATCTGGAACAGCTACGTCAAAGGTATCGAGGCCGGCGAAACTCGCGTACAAGCGCGACCGAAACTGCTCGAAGACGCCGATCACTTTGCCAATCACATGGACGAAATTCCAATCATGCTGGTCGTTTGCGCACGACTCGCCGATGTTCACCCGACCGATACTGAGTTAGGGCGGCTGAGCATCGTCGGCGGTGCTTCGGTCTATCCCGCGATCGAAAACATATTGCTCGCGGCGCGCGAGGCAGGTCTCGGGACCGCGTTGACGACGCTGCTGTGCGCCGTCGAAGCGGAGGTCAAGGTATTGCTGCGGGTCCCCGACGACATATCGACGGCCGCGATGGTAACGATAGGATGGCCTGCAAAACCGTTCCCGCGAAAACTCACGCGGCGCCCGCTTTCCGAATTCGCCTTCACCGATCGTTACGGTGAAAGGCCGTTTAGCGATTCGTCTTGAAGGCTCCCGGAGGCGCCCTACTCGCCGCCGCCGAATAGACACTGCTTGGCGAAGTCGGTCGCCTCGTTGGCGGTCCAATCGCCTTTGGGTTTGTCGTTCATCGCCTCACACCAGGCCTTTGAGCCCACCTCCGGCGCACACCCGCCAAGGGCCAAAACGGCTACCAGAACAATCGTCTTTATGCTCGACATTTGCTTCTCCTTAATTCTTGGCATCGCGAGACGACGCCCTGTCGATAAAACCCAATTCGGTCGCACGATTCAACACGGCGGACCTTTTTCGATGAGCGCCGTCGCGTTCGGGTAGCTGCCGGCGGCATCATCGATCCATTCCAACCACCAATTAGCACCTACCGCGGCAAAGGCCGCGACCTTGGCGCGTGCCGCCGCCGGATCATCGCCTCTCGTTGAGCCGGTCGCGACGATCGAGAAATCGGACAGTCCGCCCCGCTCTCGGGCGAGGAACGCGATAGCTTCTTTGAGCTCGGCGGGACTCAACCACCATTCGCACCAGGCGGCGTTCGCGACCGTACCTTGTGCGAGCGGCGCCGGGACCTTAACCGGAAAGCAGCCGTCCCAGCGTGCGGCGCGGCGCAGACCGCGCGTGGAGGGGAGGGCGGCGGCGATCCAGATCGGGATCCGCGGGCGCTGGACGGAACGTGGCGAGAGCCTGATCGAGCGCAATCGATAGATGTCGCCTTCGTGCGAGACGCGCTCGCCCCGAACCAAGGGGTCGAGGATTGCGAGTCCTTCGTCGAGTTTGCGGGCGCGCGCAGGTCCGGATGAGTCTTCGCCGAAACTCCCGAATTCGACCTCTGCCGGTTCGCCGATTCCCGCGCCGAAAACAATCCGTCCATTAGACAGTTGGTCCAGAGCGACCATCTCTTTGGCGACCTTCCAAGGTCGCCGGCGTGCGAGCGGCGTCACCATCGCACCGATCGTCAAATTCCGGGTGGCCCCGGCGATCGCCGCCAGCACAACCGTCGGGTCGGTGAGCGCCACGCTGCCGTCGGGCTCGATAGCGAGATGGTCCCAGATGAAAAAACCGTTGAACCCGGCCTTTTCCGCTATCTTGGCAAGGTCGACCAGACGTTTCGGATCGCTGTAATCGTTCAAAATAGGGGCATAGACGGCGTAACGCATGTTTTGGACCTGCCAGTTTGTTGTCATCGATGCGCTATAGCGAGCCGCAATCGATCAGCCTAGGCGACGTTAACATTTGCTTTTCGGGGCTGGTAGGGGGCGATTTCCCGCCCCTGCCGTTGAGACCGCTTCTAGATTCGACGGGCTCCAGGTATTGGGCTCCGCCGGTGCGATTTATCGGTGGCGGGCGTCCCGACCGCTTTGTTCCAACCCCTAAGCGGCACTATAGTTTCTCAATACGGGCCCGGTCTACTAGAAAATATCGGTAAGGCATTGGTATTCTGAGATTTTTGACGTAGGCGCGTAACGAGTTACCGTTAATGAGCACGAATATAGACCGCGCAACCGCGGTGCGGCGGCTAGTTCCGATCAATCGGCTTCCACCGGAAAACCAGGAAGCGCTACTCGACGCCTGCGAATTCCAAACGATATCGGACGGGCAGATCGTTTATCTCCAGCGACAGCAGGACGATTACGTCCACTATCTGGTCGACGGGACCGTCGAACTCCTGTGGAACGACAAAGTCGTTAAGCGTTTGCCGGCCGAGAGCAAGGCCGCAAGGCGCCCGCTCGCTAAACCCGGTCGCAAGCGACATACGGTGAGGGCCGTGTCGAACAGCACGGTTTTGCGCATACCCCGGACGCAATTTGACGCGCAGATGGAAGAGGGTAACTTGCTCACTGGACCCGCCAGGTAGAAGTGAGCGACATCGCATCCGAGAAATCATCCAATTGGATGATTAAGATGCTCCAATCGGAACTGTTTGAGCGGCTGCCGGCGACCAACATCCAGAAGGTTTTCGGTCGTATGGAACGAATAAACGTGGCCGCGGACGAAGTCGTCGTCGAGCAGGGCGGACCGGGCGATTCGTATTTTGTCGTCGAACGCGGCTATTGCGAAGTGAGCCGAGAGATCGACGGGGGTAAGGAGATCCACCTGGCGGATCTCGGTGCCGGCGACGCCTTCGGTGAGACCGCGATCATCGCCAATGAGACGCGCAACGCTTCGGTCACGATGTTGTCGGACGGAACGTTGATGCGTCTGTCCCGCGAAGACTTCGATGAATTGATCCGGGACCCCCTGCTCCAAGCCGTTAGTGCGAAGACGGCGATCGCACGGATCGACGGGGGCGGTCAGTGGCTCGATATCCGCTATCCTGAAGAATACGCAAAAGATCTGTTGCGCCGCGCCCGGAATGTTCCTTTTAATGTTTTGCGGCTGCAGGCGGCCCGCCTTGATAAGGCGACGAAATACATCGTTTGCTGTGAGGACCCGAAGCAAAGCGCCGTCGGTGCTTTTCTACTCATCGAGCGCGGTTTAAACGCCGACTACCTGGACGAGCCGATATCCGAGATGGTCGCCGAACACCCGAGCGCGCTCGCACCCGCTTCGAACGACAGCCCCGATTCCGACAAAGTGGTCGTGTTCCCGGGCGTCGTATCCGGATCGGACGCGCGAGCTTTACTACCCCAAAACGAGGATCCCGATATGGACGACCAGCGACCGGACGCCGATAAACTGGAAAATACCATTGACAAGATCGATCGATTGTACTCGCAGAAAGAATGGGATAAGGAAAAGAGCAATCGAGTTCCCGTCGAAGATTATGCCCATACCGTTACCGGCCAGCGGCTCGCGGATCTTATCGACGAGATTGATGAGAATCGGGAGAATTTGCCGTCGGCGGGCGCACCGCGGAGCCGGCCCTCGGATCTCACAGCCGGATTCGGTATGAATGAGGTGGTCGATATTGCCCCCGGCGTCGAGGCGTTGTCTGCAACCCAGGAACCGAATGTCTTGTTGGTTGATACTCATGCGCCGATGCCGGTAACGCAGGACGAGACTCTAGAGGAAGATTTGTTTGGCGATGAGGACGGCATCGCACAGATCGTGCGGGATTTCGAGTATCGGATCCGTGACTATGTCGAGAGCGTGGCCATGAGGCGCACTGCAGAATTGGAAACCAAATATCGGGACAAGATCAAACGTATACGCAAGCCAGCCGCAATAGAAGTACGCAAACGGCAGGAACTGTCCCGCAAGCGATACGACCAGCAGTATAAGAAAAAAGAACTAAAACTGAGAGCGCACTACCAGAAACTCATGGCTCTGGCTAACAAGATCAGCCTTCAAAAGGCGCAACTGCATCAGGCTAAGAAGCAATTTGAAGACAAGCTTTCGGCGGCGAATGCCGTTTACAAGCAGGTCGAAGATATGCGTAAGGCGCTACGCGAACATATCGGTGATTTGCCCGCAGGATCCGATCAGGACAAACGGCAATCCGCGTAGATACCTGTCGGCCGGAAATTGCTCCTGCATGACCGGCACTTCCGCCATCTGATGTGCAGGGATGCACAAATGCCGCGATGGCAGGATGCCAGAGAGCGGCCCTGGCGGTCGGCCGGAAATCGCTCCTGCATGACCGGCACTTCCGCCATCTGATGTGCAGGGATGCACAAATGCCGCGATGGCAGGATGCCAGAGAGCGGCCCTGGCGGTCGGCCGGAAATCGCTCCTGCATGACCGGCACTTCCGCCATCCATGGCGGTCGACCGGTAATTGCTCCTGCAACCAAACAGTGGGGATTAGAATCGTCTAAGCGGCGCTGAAAACGGGAGCCCGTCCGGGAAAGCCGGAAGCGCGCGCGGCTCGCGCATTGCAATTGTTGCGGTGCAAAGTACAATCGCGCGCTCCAATTCTGTTACCAAGGGGACCGCATGCCGAACGCGATGTCGAAACCTGACCTCCGGCCCCATCAGCTGAGCTTTTCCTCGGGTCCGTGCCCCAAGCGGCCGAATTGGTCTGTAGACGCATTAAGCCAAGCGTTCGTCGGCCGGTCGCACCGCTCCAAGCCCGGCAAAGCCAAGCTTCAGGCCGCCATCGATCAAACTCGCGACATCCTCGGCGTACCGCCGGACTACCATATCGGCATCGTCGCTGGTTCCGACACCGGGGCCGTCGAAATAGCATTGTGGAATCTGCTTGGTCCCCGCGGGGTCGACGTCCTCGCTTGGGAGAGTTTCGGGCGCGACTGGATGGTAGACGTCGTCGATGTGTTGCGTATTGATGAAGCGCGCGCACTGCTCGCCGACTATGGTGAGCTGCCCGATCTAGGCGTTACGGATTTCGACCGGGATGTCGTGTTCGTGTGGAATGGCACGACCTCCGGGGTGAAAGTACCGGACGGCGCCTGGATCCCGTCCGCGCGAGCGGGGCTCACGATTTGCGATGCGACTTCGGCAGTGTTCGCCATGGAATTGCCCTGGAATAAGCTTGATGTGGTGACCTTTTCCTGGCAAAAGGTATTGGGCGGTGAAGGCGGCCACGGAATGTTGTTGCTGAGTCCTCGTGCCGTCGAAAGACTGGAGTCGTTTGTCCCGCCGCGGCCTTTGCCGAAGCTATTTCGCCTCGTCCGGGGCGGTAAGTTGAACAGCGCGATCTTTACCGGCGCGACGATCAATACGCCCTCGATGTTATGCGTCGAAGACTACCTCGACGCGTTGGCCTGGACGCGAAAGATAGGAGGTCTCGAAGAGTTAATTAGGCGTTCCGTCGACAACCTCAAGGCGGTTGCAGCGTGGGTGGCGCGAACACCGTGGATCGAATTTCTCGCGCGCCGGGCAGAGACGCGCTCCAATACATCAATCTGCTTGAGATTCAGCGCACCGGAGGTGACGGCGCTCGATTCCGCCGGGCAGACGGCGTTCGCGAAGCGCATATCCGCGCTGCTCGAACAAGAACAGGTTGCCTTTGATCTGAACGCCTACCGCAGCGCGCCGCCCGGATTACGGATCTGGGGCGGGGCAACGGTGAATACCGAAGACATTGAGGCGTTGCTACCGTGGATAGAATGGGCGCATGCAGTAGCGATCGCGGAGATAGGTTCCTAGGGAACCTCTGGTCAAGTCATGGAACGTCGCCTTGCGCCCAAAATCGTCCAGGTCTGCGTCGCGGCGCTTGCCAATAGCCCCTGCTATTGCCTGTGCGCTGCGCCTTGATCTGGACGATTTTGGGCCGCAACTAGACTGTCCCAGAATTAGTCGGACGTTCCCTGGTGCTCAGCCTGATCGCTTGGAATTCGAAGAGAAACGAGAATTGAATTTATGTACAAGGTATTTGTTGCCGACAAACTGGCGCCGGAAGGTGTCGCGGCACTAGAGCGATACGACGAACTCAGCGTCGATTTCGCGCCCGGTCTCGGTATCGAGGAGGCCATCGACCGCGCACGCGATGCGGATGCGATCATCGTTCGCAGTGCGACGAAAATACGTGGCCAATTGCTCGATGCCTGCGAGAAACTCCGGGTGGTCGGTCGCGCCGGTATTGGCGTCGATAACATCGATGTGGCCGCTGCGACAGAGCGCGGTATCGTCGTACTGAATACACCCGATGCGAACGCGACCACGACTGCGGAGCTCGCGATTGCTCATATGTTTTCGTTGAGTCGGCATATTCCCGAGGCAGATCGGTCGGTTCGCGCCGCCGAATGGACACCGGCGAAATTCCTCGGCGCCGAGTTGAGCGGTAAAACGGTCGGGATCGTCGGTTTCGGCACGATCGGACGGCTCGTGGCGGAGCGCTGCCGCGGATTGAAGATGAAAGTCGTCGGCCACGATCCGTTCGTGACGCAAAGTACTTTCGAGGAGCACGGCGTCGATGTGCTAGAGCTGGACGTGCTTCTTGGTGAAGCAGATTACGTTACCCTGCATTGCCCCGTAACGGATGATACGCGAGGCCTGATCGGCGCCGATCGGCTTGCATTGATGAAATCGGGCGCGCGTCTGATCAATTGCGCCCGCGGTGGTCTCATCGACGAGGCGGCGCTCGCCGAAGCGCTCGCTGCCGGTCACATCGGCGGTGCCGCGCTGGACGTATTCGAGAAAGAGCCGCCCGGCGAATCGCCGCTGTTCGATCAGCCGAATATTTCTTTCACGCCGCACCTCGGCGCTTCCACGCACGAGGCGCAGACGGCCGTCGGTGTGCAGATTGCACATCAAATCGCTGCTTATTTGATCCGCGGAGAGGTGGTAAACGCAATTAATCTGCAGAGCATTGCCCCGGAGAAACTGAAGCAGTCGGGGCCATATTTGCAACTTGCTCGTAAGCTCGGGAAATTACTGTGCTTGATGTGCGACGGTCCGTTGAGTGATTTTTCGGTCGGTTTGTACGGGCGGGCTGCCGAACTCGATCCGCATCCGATCGCCAACGAAGCCCTCGTCGGGTTGTTGCAGGATCATTTGTCGATACCGGTAAACCAGGTTAACGTCGGACACATCGCGCGGCGCCAGGGGATCAACGTCACAGAACTCAGTTCCATGGACTCGCGCGATTATCTGACGGTGGTGCGGATATCGGGAACGACGGCGTCCGGTACTTTGTGCTTGGAAGGTACGCTATTCGACGAAATGCACCCAAGATTGGTGCGCGTGAATGACTACATCATAGAGTCCGAACTCGAAGGTCAAATCGTTATGACACGGCACGCAGACCGGCCTGGTGTCATCGGTGCGATCGGAGCACTTCTAGGAAGGGCAGGAATCAACATTACCAGGATGCAGGTCGGGATAGCGAGCGACGATGAAACCCAGGCAATAGCGGTTATCGGCGTATCGAACGAATTGTCAGAAGCGACCATGGAATCGCTGGGAGCGATCGACGCTATCAACAAGGTTTTGCAGGTCAGCTTCTAAATATGCGTTCCGAAAGATGCTTCACTTTGATCGTTACTTCAACTGCCGTCACTCCGGACTTGATCCGGGGCCGGTATGACGGTAGTGATATACCGCAATCGGCCTTTAACCCGAAACTGATCGATGTTTTGGAACGCGTATTTAGAAACTGTTGAAAAGCGGATCGTTGTCGTTTCCCGGTGAAAAGCGAGATCGACCTCGCGGGTGCAAAAATAGCGCCGGCGGCCGGTTTTAAGGTTAGCATGTCCGTATGACGAATTTCCTCGCAAACATTATTTACCATCCAGATTTTCCGCGCCGCGCCAAGCGGACGACGGGCGCTGCCCTGGGCGGCGCTATCGCGTTGATCGGCGTCCTGATGCTGGTTTTCGATCACGAACCAGAAAGGTTTTCGGTTCTGGACCAGGCTATGAGGCGAGCCGCCACCGACCAACAGGCAAAGGTGACGGGGTATGTTACAACCGCGACGGTGATAGAACTCATCGACACCTTGCTCGACAAACGCGGCGGCTATCTGTCAAACGATGTTTCCCCGCCCGGGGTCTTGATGGACAACACGCCGAATTGGGAATGGGGCGTGTTGGTCCAGATCCGAGACGTAGTAGCCGCTTATCGCAACGACTTGAGTCGTTCGCAATCGCAGTCTACGGAGGACGTCAACCTTATCGAAGCAGATAACCGTATTCGTATCGATAGCGAAAAGTGGGTGTTCCCAGCTGCTGAGGGTGAATACCGATCGGCGGCGGAAGCGCTGTCGCGATATCTCGGCGAACTCAGCGCGGCGAGCGAATCCGGGACCCAGTTCTTCGCTCGCGCTGACAATTTGCAGAGCTGGCTGGGCGTCGCCGAAAAACGTCTCGGCGATCTGTCCCAGCGCCTCGGCGCGAGCGTCGGCCAGGTTCGAGTTAATACCGACCTGGCGGGCGACGCCGATGCGGAGCAATCGACCGATACGCCGTCGGTGCTGGTGGTCAAGACCCCGAGGTTGAAGGTCGATGACGTGTTCTACGAAGCGCGCGGTGGTACCTGGGCCCTGATCCACCTGCTGCGTGCGGTCGAACATGACTTTGCGTCGGTTTTGGCGAAAAAGAATGCGCTGGTGAGTCTGCGCCAGATTATCCGCGAACTCGAAGGTTGTCAGGAGACTGTTTGGAGCCCGTTGATTCTGAATGGCAAAGGCTTCGGGTTCGTCGCTAATCATTCGCTGGTAATGGCGTCCTATATATCGCGCGCGAACGCGGCAGTCATCGACCTACGAGCGTTACTGGAACGCGGATAGCGCGCGGTGCGCCGGCGAGAAATGCGGGCCCTGTCATTCGGACGAAGGAGCGCCACCGCAATTCTGATCGGGGCTCCGATCGTCGCCTTCATCTATGTCCACGTACGCGCCCAGGTCGTATTTGGGGGCGTCGAGCTTGGGATGCACCGCGCGGAGATCGTCGAACACCTGGGGCGACCTCGTCGGGTCGAGCGGCAGATGATATTTTGCGCGCCCTATTTCCCGTGGACCGGCGATTGCCCGGGGCCGCGAGAGGGCGGCGAGTTCCTGTTCTACAAATTCGGCATCGATCGCTGGATCGTGGTGGGCCTCGATCGGGAAGATACGGTTTGGTTCAAGGCGCTCGGTGATACTTGAATCGACGGCAAGGCAGTGCGGTGTGGAAACCGGTGATTTCTGTTAGGCTAGCCGGTAGGAAGAGTTCCCTAAATCAACGTCGAGAATGCCCTATGAAAAACCGACTCGGAACCTTGGTCCTGCTGCTGTTTATCAATAGCACCGTTTGCGCCGAACTCGCTGTCGAAATACCGGGAATCGCTGAGTTACCTCCGGCCAGTTCCCACTGGATGTGGGTCAGCGACCTGTCGTTTACCGCGATGGAAGGCGGGAAAGCCTACCTGGTGGACGGTGATTCCGGGCAAATGATGGGGATGTTGAGTACCGGGTCGTTCTATGCGTCCGCGTTCCAGGACAGCGACTACGAGCACATTTATTCGCCCGAGACCTATATGAGCCGCGGCACGCGCGGGGATCGCACCGATATCGTCGCGATCTACGATCCGCGCACGCTCGAAGCGGTCGATGAAATAATCATTCCGCCGAAACATTTCTCTGGCGTTCCGGTGATCGGGCACGCGACCATTTCGGCCGATGACCGATTTATCGCCATTTTCAATTTCACCCCTGCCCAATCGGTCAGTATCGTCGACGCCAAGAACCGCAAGTTTCTGCACGAGGTTGAAACGCCGGGTTGCGCCGAGGTATTTGCCGCCGGCAGCCGGGCGTTCAATATGATCTGTGGCGACGGCACCATGCTGACTTTGCAACTGGATGATGCAGGCAATGTCGAGACATCGCGTAGCAAGAAATTCTTCGATCCGAAAACCGATCTCATCGATGACAAGATGGCGCCGTACGGCGGCACCAGGGTTTTTTTCACGAAGTCGGGCAAGGTGCAGCCGATCGACATGTCTGCCGGCGCCCCGAAATTCGCCGAGCCGTGGCCATTGTTCGGCGACTCACAGCTGGCCGACGGGTGGATGCCGGGGGGGTACCAATACGCCACGATCTGCGAAAGCACCGGCGAGTTGTACGTCCTGGTTCACCGCGGGGACAAGTTCTCGCACAAGGCGCCGGGCATGGACGTCTGGGTCTACGATCTCAAGTCCAAGCAGCGCAAGCGCATGATCTCCCTGTCCCATCCGGCGACCTCGATTCAAGTGACGCCGGATGACAAACCATTGTTGTTTACTGCTGACATGGAGCATCCAGGGGTGCATGTCTACGACGCCGATAACGGTGCACATCTGCATCAAGTCGAGTACCTAGCCGTGAATCCTACGTTATTCTGGCCGGTGCGACCCTGACGGAGGCAGACGGCGACGTGCCCGTCCTCGATCCAATCGTCGCGCTGGTCGCTCACTATTGCGTGGCGCTCTTGTTCCTGTCCGCCGGTTACGCGAAAGCGACGGCACTGCCGCAGTTCCGTGCAACTATGGTGGATTATGAACTCATACCGGGATCGTTGGCCGGTATTGCGGCGGTGGGTTTGGTTGCCATCGAAATAGCGATTGCAATTGCCGCCGTCTTCCCCGCGACCGCGCGCGGCGCAATGATAGGTGCCGCCGTATTGCTCGTGGTCTACGCGGGTGCCATCGGCATCAATCTCGCGCGAGGGCGGCGCGACATCGATTGTGGGTGCATGGGTCCCGCCAACAGACAACTCCTGAGCGGGTGGTTGCTGTTGCGCAACGGACTGTTGGCGGCGCTCGCGCTGATCGGCACTTCGGCGATCAGCGAGCGTCCCCTGCATGCGGCGGACTTCGTGCTCGTGGCGGTGGCGCTGTTAGGTGCCGCCGCTTTGTATGCAGCGATAAACCAGTTGATGGCTAACGCACCGCGCCTCGACGCCTTGGACTCGCTAATGGATGTCGGTTAGTGGATAACGCATTGCTCATATCGAACGTCGTCTTGTGGATCCTGGTGATCGGGCTCGCGCTGACGGTACTCGCCTTGGCGCGTCAGATTGGCGTGTTGTACGAACGGATTGCGCCGGCCGGTGCGCTCATGATCAGCCAGGGTCCGGAAGTCGGCGAGGTCGCGCCCGCTTTTGAGCTGGAAACCTTGAAAAGCAAGGCGATTACGGTCGGCGGCGTGCCTGCGTCCGACAAGAGTACGCTCCTGTTTTTCCTGTCTCCGAACTGCCCGATTTGCGACACGTTGATCCCGGTTTTGAAATCGATCCACCGCAGCGAGTCGAGTTGGCTCGACATCGTACTAGCCAGCGACGGCGAGCCGGATCAACAACGGGCGTTCATCGAGAAGAAAGGACTCGCTGAATTTCCCTATGTGCTGTCGACCCAACTCGGGATGACGTATCAGGTGGCGAAGCTGCCGTTTGCGGTGCTGCTGGACGAAAAAGGTGTACTGCGCGCCAAAGGATTGACGAACAATCGGGAACATCTGGAAAGCCTGTTCGAAGCGATGGAGCATGGAGTGGCGTCCATTCAAGAATTCATGAGCAAGCGCCAGCAGGGTGTGGCGTGATTAACTTCAAAGGTGATGACTATGGGCTGGTTTGACTATTTGTCCGAACGCGGGGTGCGCACGGTGGCGCGCCATACCGCGAGGCGCAGTTTCTTGTCCCGCTTCGGGACCATCTTGGTCGGCGCCGCAGCGATCCCGGCGCTACCCGTGGCCCGGGCCGCTTCCCCCCGAGCGCCAGCGCCTAACGAATCCGGGATCGAGGGTGACCCCGGTAATCCGCAGAGCTGTGATTACTGGCGCTACTGCAGTATCGACGGTTGGTTATGCGCGTGCTGCGGGGGGACCCAAAACAGTTGTCCGCCTGGAACCGAGCCGTCACCCGTCACCTGGATCGGTACTTGTCGGAATCCCGCCGACGGCAAGGATTACGTGATTTCCTACAATGACTGCTGCGGCAAGGGCAGCTGCGGGAGATGTTTCTGCAACACGAACGAGGGTGATACCCCGGTGCACCGACCGACTTTGGACAACGATATCAACTGGTGTTTGGGAACCAAGAGCAACGCCTATCATTGTTCTACCGGCGTCGTCATCGGGGTGGCCACCGAGCCGCTGCGTTAGTCGAGAGGAACCGGACCATGGTAACGTCGAGGGCGCGGAATTTGATCGCGGCATTGTGGTTGTTGCCGGCGGTGGTGGCGGCCGGTGGTAATAGTCCGCACGTCAACTATATGCTGCACTGCCAGGGGTGCCATCTCGAGGGCGGCCGTGGGCATCCCGGTATCGTGCCGAAGATGCAAGGCGAGATTGGGCAATTTCTAAAGAGCCAGGCGGGCCGCGCCTACCTCGTCCAGGTTCCCGGCTCAGCGCAATCCTTTCTCGACGATGCGCAACTCGCGGAAGTTCTAAACTGGATGTTGCGCGAGTTCGACCCGAAACGGGTTGCGCCGGACTTCCAGCCTTATACCGCAGCCGAGGTTACCCGATATCGCGCCACGCAACTGGCAGATGTAGGGGCCACGCGCCGGGCTTTGTTGGCTGGTGAACTCGGCGACTAGCCGCGGGGGCGTGGTAGTCTAACGCCCGGTCGTTTTCTCCAGGCTAGGACAGCGCGACAGGATTGCGCGAGCGACGGTCCTTCTTATCTTCAATTTTCATCAACAACGGCGGCAGAAATAGGAAGTCGGCGAAGATCGCCAGGGCGATGACGACGGCGGTGAGCAGACCCATGTCGCCATTGGCGGCGAAGCCGGATTGTGCCAATACGGAAAACCCGACGACGAGGATGATCGACGTCACCAGGAGCGCCCTGCCGACCGTTCTGAAGGCGTAGCGCACGGCGTCTTGCGGGTTCAAACCTTGCTCGCGTCGGGCGCGCAGATACTTGCTAAGAAAATGTACGGTGTCGTCGATCACGATCCCTAGGGTCATGCTCATGACGATGGACAGCGACAGGCCGACTTCTCCGACGAAGATACCCCACAAGCCGAATCCCATCGCCGCCGGGACGAGATTGGGTATCAGACTCACGATTCCGATCTTGACTGAACGTAAGGCGGCGATGAGGATGCATGAAATCAAGGCCAGCGCTATGGTGGTCCCGAGCAGCATCGCCCGCACATTGCGGTGACCGATGTTTGCGAACATGATGACCGCACCGCTCGCCGGCCGCGCGTCGATGTGCGGGGCGTTGGTCTCCAGCCACTCGGCCGCCATCGCACTGATCGCAAGGATTTCCTTGGTCGAAAGCGTGTCGGTGGTTGCGGTCAAACGCACCGACGATTTATCCACGTTGATTTGATTGTTGAGATCGAGCCCGTAGGGCAGGGACATTTCGTACAGCAGCAAATACTGGGCGGCAAGCGCCCGTTCGCCCGGAAGTCGGTACATGGTCTCGGCGTCCTCGTGCAGGTTCTTGTTCAGGCGTTTCATGATGTCGGTGAAACTCCTGACGTGGCGGACCCCGTGCTGTTGGCGCATCCAGTTCGCGAACGCTTCGACCTCGGCGAGAAATTCCGGTTTACTGATGCCGCCTGATTCACCCGAACGCAATGAATATTCGGTGGTATATAAACCGGTCAGGTTGTCCAGCGCGAAATCGGTATCAGTGCGAAATTGGATCGATTGGTCGAACCAATGCAGAAAAACGTCGTTGAGTTCGTTGCGCGGAACGTTGGCGACGAGGACGATCACGACGAGGCTCATTCCCCACAGCAAAGGGGAACGGTTGTGCACCACGAAGTCGCCGAAGCGAACCATCATGCTGTCGTCGTCCGAGGTTTGCGCAGGTGTACGTACCGGCAAAACAGCGATTCAACGCGGGTAGGAAACTCACTGCTAGCACGAAGGAAATAAGGACCCCGAGCGCAACGATGGTCCCCAGATGCTGGAACGGGGGAACTTCGGAAAAATTCAAACTCAGAAATCCGATCGCGGTCGTGACGCTGGCAAGAAACACAGGCTGAAGATTGATCCGCAAGCTTTCTTCGAGCGCCTCCGGTTTGCTCAGGCCGTGGCGCATACCGAAAAGAAAACTGACGAGGACATGTACACAATTCGCCACCGCTACGGTCAGGATGATGGTCGGCGCGGCTGCGGAAACCGGGGTGAGCGGGAACCCGATATAGCCGGCCAGACCCAGGGCTCCCGCAATGGAGAAGGCGAAGACGAGCACGGTTGCGAGCGTGCCGACTACCCCGCCGACCAATACAGCGAGGAGAACGATCATCAACCCAAAGCTCAGCGGGATCAGCGACGTCAAGTCGGTCACCGTCGCTTCGGGAAATGCGTTGTTCATCATGACCATTCCCGTCAAATAGATCCGGGTGCCTGGGTACTTGCCCTCAATCTCGGCCGCGAGTGCGCGGGCGAATCGAATGATCTCGGCAGTTTCACCCGTCGGGTCCTCGCCCGGCAATTGGACATTGATGAATAACCCCGTCACCCGGGTGTCCTCGCGGATCAGGGACCCGTGCAGCAATGGTTCGTCGAGTGCGATCTGCTTGATCTGTTCCAACTCGGTATCGCTGAGCCGCGACGCGTTGCTGACCAGGTCTCGAACGATCAGGTCGTCCCCTTCGGCCTTCGTGTACTGGAAATTCGTAATTGAATCAACGCGGTTGGAGTAGGGTACTTGCCAGGCCCGGTCGGTGATTTCCTCTACGATCGCGAGACTCTCGCGAGTGAAGACCTCGCCGCCTGCCGGCGCTATGACGATCACCAGATTGTCATTTTTGACGTAGGTGTTTTCCAGTTCCTCGAACGCGATCCGCTGCGGATTGTCGGGACCGAAGTAGGCACGATAGTTACTGGTGAAATGCAGGTGGCGAGCGCCCGCAGCCGCGACCATCATCAAAAAGATCGCAACCGGAATGATGCCCCATCGATATTGTACGACCCAGCGCGCGAACGCCGCTTCAAACTGATGCATTGATGTGTGGCCTATTCGCGGCTTTGTCGGTCGAAATCGCGACCGTTACGCCGATGGGCGCGGCGCGCGGAAATCGCGGGGTACTTTATATTGCCGTGTAACCGCCGTCGACCGGCATGGCAAGGCCGGTCACGAAGGACGACTGTTCGGACAACAGCCACAGTACCGCTTCGCCGATCTCTTGCGGATCGCCGAAACGATTCATCGGTTCTTGCATCAGCAATGCCTCGCGGCCGAGGCCCGATCCGGTCATTAACCGGTCCAGCATCGGCGTTTCGATCATGCCCGGGCAGACTGCGTTGACCCGGATCTTTTTGCGTGCGAATTCCAAAGCCGCGCACTTCGTCAAGCCGACGACCCCGTGCTTTGCCGCGCAATAGGCGGAACCTCCGCGAGTCCCCACGAGTCCGGCGACCGAGGCGGTACTGACGATCGAACCGCCGCTGCCTTGGCTGAGGAATTGTTCGATTTCGTGCTTAATGCACAACCACACGCCTTTTAAGTCGACGTTCACGGTGAGGTCGAATTCGGCTTCGGTCATCTTGACGACGTTGGTGAAGGCCCCTTCGATGCCGGCATTATTGAACGCACCGTCGAGCGAACCGTGGGTATCGACGGTCGCTGTAATCATCGCCTTTACCGCCGCCGCGTCGGTGACGTCGGTCTCGACGAACATGACATTTCTACCGCTGGCCTTGATATCGTCGCAGGTCGCCTGTGCTTCTATCTTGTTGATGTCCGCGATGACGACAGCCGCACCTTCGTCCGCACAGCGTTTTGCCGTCGCGCGCCCGATCCCGGTGCTCCCGCCCGTGATGATGATAGTCTTGCCTTCCAACAGCCTCGCCATGCTCGTCCCCCGTTAGCAGGTAGCGACGTCTCGTGCTTTCGGATCACCCGGAGTGGGTGATGCTGCGACCGCACATCTTCGGCCACTATACAGCGCTCGCGGCTCCCGGTCGCGCAGGCGGGTTTATATCATCTGCGCCCGGGGCGATCTAGAACAAGCCGGAACGTGTGGTCCAGAAACTGGATTTTGTATAGTCTTGCTGAGGTCCGAAACGAAGCGGGAGAAATCGATCGATGAGGATGTTGAAACCCGGCACGACCTATGACGAGGTCTACGATTCATTCCAATGGGATATACCGGAGCGGTATAACATTGCGAATGATGTGTGCGACCAATGGGTCGGCGACTCCGGGCGAATCGCCCTGGTTTACGAAGACGCGAGAGGGGAAGTACACACATATACATTTGCCGAGATCTGTAGGTCCGCAAGTCGATTCGCTAATGCGCTTCTGGCGCGCGGCCTCGTGCGCGGCGACCGTGTTAGCCTTCTTCTGGCGCAGGATCCCGAATGCGCAATCGCTCATGTCGCCTGCTTCAAGGCAGGTATGGTCTCGAGCCCCACATCGGTCTTATTCGGCCCCGATGCGATTATCTACCGCCTGACCGACAGCGGGGCCAAAGCACTCGTCACCGACAGTGCAAACTATCCAAAGGTCGCCGAGGTCCGGGCCCAATGCCCGAGCCTCGAGCATGTTTTCGTCATCGACGGTGAGCCCGACGGCGCACCCAATTTCTGGTCGGCAATCGAAGAAGCGGAAGAAGGGTTCGCTAATGTCGATACCGCGGCCGAGGACGTCGCTTGGATAAGCTACACGTCGGGGACGACCGGAATGCCGAAAGGATCGGTGCAACCGCATCGAATGTTGTTGGGGCACATGCCGAGCCTCGAGTTCATCTACGATTTCTTCCCACAGGAAGGAGATATTCTGTGGTCTCCGGCGGACTGGGCGTGGATGGCGGGCCTCGCGGATATCCTGCTGCCGGCCTGGTTTCACGGATGCACGGTCGTCGCGACCGCGACGAAGGGTTTCGACCCGGAAGACGCTTACCGCGTTCTCGACCAACACAACGTGACCCTGGCGCTATTAACACCAACGATGCTGAAGTTGATGCGCCAGGTGCCGAACGCGCTCGATCGATACGATCTCAAACTAAGGGCCGCGCTTTCGGGCGGCGAAGCGGTCGGAAAAGAGCTTCTGGAGTGGGCGGACCGCGAATTGAACATCAAGATCAACGAGGGGTTCGGACAGACCGAGTGTAATGTGATCCTGGGTAATAACGGTAACGTGTTTCCGATCAAGCCGGGGTCGATCGGCCGACCGACCCCGGGTACGGTTTGTGCCATCGTCGACGACGAAGGCAACGAGTTGCCGGCGGGGGAAGAAGGGCACATTGCCTGCAAGCGGCCGCACCCGGTCATGTTGTTGGAGTATTTGAACAAGCCGGAAGCGACGAAAGACAAATTCATCGGCGATTGGTTGATCACCGGCGACACCGGGCACATGGACGAGGACGGGTATTTCTGGTTTCACGGACGTGCCGACGACGTGATTACGAGTTCAGGGTATCGCATCGGCCCCGGCGAGATCGAAGACGCTCTGCTGAAACACAATGCCGTGCAGATGGCGGCCGCTATCGGTGTGCCCGATCCCGTTCGCACCGAAATCGTGAAAGCTTTCGTTATCCCGACGCCGGGCGTGACGCCGAGCGACGAGCTGGCCGAAGAATTACGCGAATCGGTGCGCAGTCGGTTGGCGAAGCACGAGGTGCCGAAAATGATAGAGTTCGTCGACGGGCTGCCGATGACGACGACCGGAAAAATCATGCGCCGGGAATTGCGCGAGCGGGAAAAGAAGAAACGCGAACCGGCGGGAACCGGGATCTGATCCGGCGAGCCGGCCGGTTTGTTCAAGCGCGGGGATAAGGATCCGTCAGAGCGGGGCCTATTCCGAGGTTTTTTCGGTCGCTGTAGCTCATGCGCGAACGAAGACTCGTTGGAGTTTCGCTATCCACTTCCAGTCGCGCCGGTCGATCTCGATTTCGACCGTGAGCTTGGCCCCATCCGCCGAGGTTGAAATACGTTCGATCAGTTTGCCACCGCCTTTGATTCTGGTTTCGAGGACCAGGCGGGCGTCGTCCCAGAAGGCCAGTGTGTACCCGATTTCGTCGCGTACGAGTTCGTCGCCGCTGGCGGTGAAAATACGGCCGCTGGGGTTCGGTACGACGTCGCGTTCGTAGCCATCGGCGTAGATAAACACAAAGCCACTGCCGTTCGGGACGATCTCGAGATTGTCTGACTCTAACAACCGTTGCAGCGGGCCGGCGTGGGCGAGTCCTTCGGTGTGCCGCCAATCGTGCCCGGCGTTGGCCTCTTGCCAATAGCGCCGTCGGGCGCGCTCGCCGGTACGCTCCCGAGGTTTCGACACGGCTTCGGGACGTTTCTTGCGCTTTGACACGCGTATCCCTTTGAGTTCGTCGGCGGCGTCGGCGCTTTCGGTCGCGTCGAGTTGCCAACGTCCGATGATGGGCCCGGTTTGGGCCGTAACCGGTGGAGCGCACAGGCTCAGCGCAAGTAGCAGTAGAGCCCACGGGCGGATTTGGCAATCGTTAGCCAGGGTGCGATCATGGGACGTCGTGCTTTGCACCACCGATCGCTGCGCGACAAAGTGTTCGTAACGTTCCGGCCGAAGGTCTTTCGGCAGGTCGCTTGGTTTGCGATCGCTAGTGTCGTTGCGTTCTTGCGGTGCGCCGTCAATCATTCTTAGTTGCTGTCTTATGAAATTAGTTGAACCCGTAGAAGCGGTCGCGGCGGTCCCGGACCATAGTATCGCAATTATGCCCGGCGGTTGCGCACGGGCTGCCGCTTTTTACCAGGCGTTGGTCGACAATGTTGAACAGTTCGACGATCTTACCCTGTGTTCCGGCTTTTCCTTCGGTGCCTATAGCTACCTGGACAGGGGGCTCGGTGAGCACACGCGCTATTTGACGTGGCAGGCGTCGCCGCGCATACGCGAATTATTCGCCAAACCCGATCCCGGCAAAGTCGGGTTCGTCCCGATCCGACTCGCCGACGTCCACCGTGTGGTCAGCGCGCAGGGCGAAATCAGACCGCATACGGTCGTGGTGCAGACCTCAATGCCGCAGTCGGATGGTCGGGTCAGCCTTGGCATATCGGTCGGGCCCTACCTCGACTTCGTACGCAGCGCAAAACTAGTCATCGCCGAGATGAATCGAAATATGCCCGTCACCCATGGTGACAGCCGTATTGCACTCGAGGCGATCGACCTGGCCTATGAATCGCAAGAGCCCCTGTGCGAATATCGGACACCGGAATCACAACCGAGCGACGCGAGGATCGTAGATCACGTGATGAGTCTCATTCCGGACGGGGCGTGGGCGCAATTGGGGATCGGCTCCGTTCCCGATCGGATCATGGAGAGGCTCGGTGACATACCCGGCGTCAATCTCTGGTCTGGAATGCTCACCGATGGACTGCAGGATTTCCTCGAACGGTCGGCTACGACACCACGGGTGGTTGTCGGTGAATTGGCCGGAACCCAGGAATTCTACGATTTCTGCGGTGGCAATCGCGTTGTCGAAATGGCGCCTACGTCGGTAACGCACGATGTCGCGCGCATCGGGGCGTTACCAAAATTTGTCTCGATCAATTCCGCATTGGAGATCGACCTGCAAGGGCAGAGTAACGGCGAGGCGATCGGAGGGGTTCAGATCAGCGGGGTCGGGGGTAGTCTCGATTACATCGAGGCGGCTAGCCTGTCGCCGGGCGGAGTATCGATTATCGCGTTAGCCTCCGCTACGAGGGATGGTAGGCACTCGAAGATCGTGCCGCGGTTCGATGCTGGCGCCGTGGTGACAACGCCGCGTTACTGCACCGACTATGTAGTGACCGAATACGGGGTCGCGCGACTGCGCGGAAAGGATCTCTTTCAACGCGCGGAGGCGCTGACGGCTATAGCGCACCCTGATTTTCGGGACGAACTCGCGGGGAGTATCGGATGATCAAAGCCGTCAGCTTGTTTCGGCGAAGACAGGGTATGTCGGTCGAAGATTTTCAAAATTATTGGCGCACGAGTCATGCAGAAATCGTGTGCCGCATTCCGGGGATCCGTCGCTACGTGCAGAGTCATACATTGCTGTCCGGGTATCGTAAGCGGATGCCGGCCTGCGACGGAGTCTCCGAGCTATGGTTCGATGATGCCGATGCTTTAGTCGCCCTCAGGGATAGCAGCGAGTTGCGAAATACCCGTGCGGATCGCGCCGCATTCATCGATTTGACGTCCTACATCGAGATCGTATGCGAAGACGTCGTGATCAAGGGTGGTACGATCCCAGAGGGAGGGGTAAAAAATATCGAGTTGGCGAAGAAGAAGACTTCGTTGGACGCGGAAGCCTTCCACCGGCATTGGGCCGACGTGCATGGTCCGCTCGCCGCTTCTATTCCTCAGATTCGGCGATACGTCCAGAGCCACACGGAAGCCGGCGGCTACCTCGGGGAGCACCTGCCGGCGCTCGACGGCGTCGCCTTGACTTGGTTCGACGATACCGCCGGGATGCGCGCGGCGGCCCATACGCCGGAGTACGCGGCGACGCGTGCGGATGAAGTCAACTTTACGACCGTGCCACTCGAGTTCGTAATCACGACCGAGAACGTCGTGATAGCGTAAACGCAGTCCAAGGTGTTTACGATCGGTCTCGTCGAACGGGTGCTGGATAAAGCCCCGGTAGCGCGCCTCGCTCAAATCGACGACGGCGGATGCGCGCAAGTGCTGCCTTTCGTCTTCGTCCGGGTCGACCGAACCTTGTGGTCGCCGGTGGACGCGAAACCTAAGAAGCATGCGCGTTTGAGCCGCCTGGCCTGGATTGCGGCGCGGCCAGAAGTTTGTGTGCTCGTCGACTACTACGGCGAAGACTGGTCGCGACTCTGGTGGCTAAAAATATACGCGCGGGCGGAGGTCATCCGTAATGCACACCCGCAAAGGGAACGCGCGATAGCGGGGCTAGCCCAGAAATACGACCAGTATCCAGCGACCCCGATGTTTTACGGCGAACCGACGATGATCCGCATGCAATGGCACGCTTGGAAGGCGTGGTCGGCGTCCGGTACCGCCGCTGTCGAAGCATGGTTGGCAACGTCCGATCGTTGACCCTGTCGCCGACTCGGCCGCTCGACCGGCGTCCGTCTACTCCGCCGGGACCCGATCTAGACGAGTGGAATCACCTGCTCGGCGAAATCTTTAGCGACCTCGCGGATATGGGCGAGGGGCGGTAGCAGGCTCACTTCGTCCAGACCGAATTTTTCAGCTTCACGGATTTGCTCGGCGATCTCGGAGGGTCCTCCGACCATGCACGCGCCTTCGATCATCTCGGGGGTGATGAATTTTCGTTCGCTCTTCGGGTAGTAACTGCAGTGGCCCTCGTGGAGAACCTGGTGGCATTTTTCCTCCGGCACGCCCAGATCGGCGACGTGGTCCACGTATTGCTCCCAGATACTCTTCATGTAGTCCGGCACCACGGAGTCATCTTTAGTGTAGCGCCACACCTCGTATACGAAGTGAATTGCAACCGCGACCCACGAGCCGGCGGTTTCGATGACGCGTTCGTCGGTGAGCTTTTCACCGGGCCGCAATACCACAGCGGTCGTGAGGGTGGCACAATGAAAGTTTTCCATCGACCGGCCGGCCTTGTCTGCACCTTCCTGGACATGCCGCAAATTGAATTCGAGAACGTCTTTCTGTTCGTTGAAAATGGAGATCAAGCCGTCGCCGTAGCGTCCGGCCGTTTTCAGCGCCAGAGGACCGTTTGCCGCGACGTAGATCGGAATAGGCACCTCGATATTGCGAAATCCGTCGGCATGCTCCTGCCACCTGATAGCAGTGGTCCGATCACGGAATTCGTATTCGACTTCCTCGCCTTTCAGCATCGCTCGAACGACGCGCAGGTACTCGCGAAATTCCCTGATCGGCATCGGATCCTGACCCATCACCCGCATCGCCGTATGCCCGGTACCGATCCCGAGAAATACGCGGCCTGGTGCCAGTACGTTGATCGATGCGATGGAGTGCGCTGTCGTCGGGGCTATCCGGGTTCCCGGTATTGCGACTCCGGTACCGATCTTGATGCGGGTAGTATTGAGTGCCGCCGCCGCCATCGTGGCATAACAGTCGGACCACATCATCTGCGTATCCGGAAACCAGCACGCGTCGTACCCCAGGTCTTCCAATTCTTTGACGATAGGCCAGTCGCCGATCCTCGTTTGTATATGAAGGCTATATTTCACGGGCGTTCCCCTTGGTAGATGTTTGCTTGAGGATAACCAGAAGTTCCCTCTGAGAATAACGGCTTGGTTCCGTCAACGACGTCCCCGACGTCCACCGCCGAGGTTAGCGGGATCAAAGTCCTGAACCTTCACTTCGGCGACGTTGGTTAACACCAGCAACTGCACCGTTGTGCACCGGTGATTGATTACATCGATCATCGTAGCGCTGTCGACGATCGGAGCGCCGGTCTCGTGATTATTCGGCATATGAGAGTTCGGATGGGCTACGCCGTTGATCGCGAACTTCCAGAAATGGCCTTCTTTGTCATAGATCCGCGCAAGCGCCGGGTGATAGGTCTGTGCATCGATATAGATATAGCGTTTCGATACAGGGTAATCGTCTGCCGATGGGTAACCTTCGACGATATGTGTGTAGCGCAGCTGCCAGGTGATGTTCGGGAAACAGATGCCCTTGCCGTGAAAGTGTGCGAACCGGTAGTCGGAGCGATTCGCCCGGGTCTCGGTGACGACGATCTGATCGTAGCGGTACATCGGCAGCAGCACGTAGGTCGAACCGGCGTACTTCCAGTCCATATCGATGATCCGGCCGGCCCCCAGGAAGTCATCGGGGAGATAGTCGCTGCCGAACATCGTTTCGCGGGGTGGGAATGACGCCAAGCTCTGGCTCCGGGCGAGTTGCGGAACATACACCCAGCCTTTCCGGGATTCGGTCTCGTCACGGTTTATGAATGCGAGGACTTCGGCGCCGGTGAGGTCCCCGGCGGTAACCGCTCGCATGTAGAACGCACCGAGCGAATTCTGCAGGTTCTTGTTAACGGCCGGAACGGGCGGGACGACATGACGGTACATGAAGCGCATGCTTCTGCCCTCGAAGCTCAAGGCGCGATCGAGCTTCTCGGATCGGAGGTCGCGATACTGCCAGTGCATCTCCGGTATCGTGGCGCTGTCGCCGTTGTACATCAGGCGCATGTTCCAAGCGATTTTCTCGCCGGCGCGGGGGTCATTCAGCGCCGGTGGTCCGGGGAAGGGGCGGCCGCCCTGGTAGTTGACGAGGACCCCGGGGGCGTCGAGCGCAGCCCGGCCGCCGTATTGGGCGGTTGCCGCGACGTACGCGGCGTGCGGACGGAAAGACGTCAACTCGCCGACCGGCAGGGTGACCCAGCCGTCGCGAACGAACCTCGCGAGTTCAGGGTCGACGATGTAGGCGTAGCGGTCGACGTTGGCAGCGTCGATACGGAAGCCCGGAGCCGGGGTGATCTCATTCAGTTGCTGAAAGTCGATTTCAAATTCGTCGGCAGACGAGTGGCACGACATGAATAACAACGAAAGCCCGAATACGGCGTGGACCGACAAATACGGAATTATCGGCGTCGCGGTACGGGGCGCGCCGTGTCGTCGGTAGATGGGTTTTCGTTGCAGCACCGAAAAATCATAAGACGAATTGAGTTTGGTGTCGACGGGGGTTAAGAAGCAGTATCAAGGTTGTTTGCTACTGTGAATCGTTTTGGGGCTGTTTCTCCCGAGGCTTTCATAATTCGTGAACATTGTAAGTTGGGTTAGCCCGCAGGGCGTAATCCAGCGAGTTATAACTGAATCTGGTGTTTAAGGAAGTTGAATAAAGGCGGCGTATCTGGTTGAAATATTGTTACCAAGCAGCAAACCAACCAAAAAGGATACGCCACCATGAAAGAGAATAACGTTGTTGAAATAGTAGGTCGAG
>PVBE012024010.1_pt1 | contig 27988 bp, 29 predicted proteins | sample 1631181 | NCBI WGS metagenome assembly PVBE01 (sample SAMN08397723, study PRJNA350692) | Marine metagenome, whole genome shotgun sequencing project. | isolation source: water | place: Pacific Ocean | collected 2012-04
TGTTAGGATTGCTGATAATTCATTGACATTCTCTTGTTTGATGGATGGTAATTCTTCTGATAAGACTTATCCTAGAGTAACTGATCCTGCATATCAAACAGCTGTTAACATTACTGATGTAACAGCAACAACAATCACTTTAGATGTTGGTAAAGCACCTATCGTAAATCATGATGTTACGAATGCAACTTATGATGCTACAACAGGATTGATGGAATTGACTATCGGTAGTCACAGTTTGACTGCTGGTACAAGTGTTAAGATTGATGATAATTCATTGTCATTCTCTTGTTTGATGGATGGTAATACAGCAACCAAGACATATCCTAGATCAACTGATCCTGCATATCAAACAGCAGTTAACATTACTGCTGTAACAGCTACAACAATCACTTTAGATGTTGGTACATCACCTACTGTAGAGTTCACACCAACGGATGCAACTTATGATGCTTCTAGTGGTTTGCTGGAATTGACTATCGGTAGTCATAGTTTGACTGCTGGTACAGCTGTAAGGATTGCTGATAATGCATTAACATTTACTTGTTCGATGGATGGCAATGCTTCTAATAAGACTTATCCTAGACCAAGCGACCCTTCATATCAAACAGCAGTTAATATTACTGCTGTAACAGGCACAACAATTACTTTGGATGTTGGTGCATCACCTATCGTTCAGTTTAATGTAACTGATGCAGATTACGATGCTACATCAGGATTGATGGAAGTGACTATCGGCAATCATAGTTTGACTGCTGGTACCAGTGTCCAGATTGCTAATAACTCATTGACATTCACTTGTGGAATGGATGGTAATTCTTCTAATAAGACTTATCCTAGAGCAAGTGACCCTGCATATCAAACATCTGTTAACATTACTACTGTAACAGCAACAACAATCACTTTAGATGTTGGTGAAGCACCTATCGTAAATCATAATGTTTCTGATGCAACTTATGATGCAAATACAGGTGACTTGGTATTGAATATTGGCAATCACTCATTGCCAGTAAATACAAGTATTCAACTTGCACCTGATTCGTTAACATTTACTTGTGATAAAGACAATAATGCAACTACTCATACATATCCAAGAATAAGTGACCCTGCATATAATACTGCTCTTAATATTGATGCGGTAACTGCAGATACAATTACAGTCAACGTTGGGGTAGATCTCACTGCTGGTAATACTGGATTGGGAGCTACTTTCCGAGTAACTAGAAATTCTGGCGGTGTTGTTGATAGTGTAACTCTAATTGACGGTGGATATGGTTATTCTGCTAGTGATACCGTCACTATTCCTGGTGGATCTATTGGTGGTGTAGACATTGCTGATGATATTACTGTCACTATCGATAGTGTAGAAACAGCATGGATTGTTGATGGTCTACAAGGAGAAGAAGGTCCTTCAATTACTGCCTTTACTTCATCTATTGAGACAATGAAGTTGGCATTTACCAATCAGTTGTTTGTCAAAGACTTGACTCTTACTGGTGACCCACAACCTGGCAATCCTGGATCTGGTCTAAGTGTATTTGGTATGTCTGGTGTTACCACCAACAATCAAGATTCACAGTCTTGCTCTAATATCCAAGCAACTGTAGACACTCTATCTCAGGTTATCTTTGCTAGAATCCGTCAGGGTGATATGGTTACTGCCACATCAACAAATCCTGCATTACCAGAGGTTAATTTTGGTAGCGCACCTTCATTCCAAGAGAAATGTAAGCGTGACATTGGTATTGTTGTTGATGCAATCGCAGAAGATTTGGGTCTTGGTGGTAATTACAATGTTATTAATGCAACGCTATCTTACTTCGATAGCACTGGTAACACTCTTATCAGTAATGGTCTTGCTGGAGAATTGGTGCAGTCAATTACTGCATTTGCAGAAGCAAGAGATCTTTGCTTCAAAGCAGTAACTAATCAACTCAACGTTAGAGACTTTGATATTACTTCTGGTCCTGGTCAGATTGGTGTTGCTGGACCTAACATTCCTAACGACAATCCTAATGCTTGTTTAGATGTAAGAAACAGTATCGATACTTTATTCGGTATTCTAATTGATAAACTCAACAACTCTGCTTTAGCACTACCTGCTACCACATATAATGCTGGTGCATATTCATTAATTGGTGAGTTAAACATTGCTGTATATGCTTATAAGAAGGCAAGAGACCTTGCAATTCTTGCAATGCGTAATTGGAAAACTGGTGATGGTCTTGCTACAGACCCACTATACGTTAAGGATGGAAGCAATACCTTAGATTACAATGTAGATTTGACTATTGATACATCTACAGCAGGCGTCCCTGTTTGTGCTGATGTTGCTTACACTATTGCTACTGAGTTTGATATCCTTATTGATGCACTTGAGAGCACAGGACCACTACCTCCTAGAAATTCTGGCAGTGATGAATATATTGTTAGATATTCTCCACAGAAAGATGATAGCATTACTCTTGATTCTGGTGCAGATAAGTGTGCAGGCACGAAAGATGCTATTATTGAGAAGATGCGTGTGGTGGACAGCATCATCCGTAATGGTGTAGATGCAGAGCCTCTAGTTTCTCAACTAGTCAATACTTCTGACTTTGCAACCAGAGCAACACTATTCCGTGTTGGTGGTGCTAATCCTCACAATATGGAAACTGGCACACCTGTTAGACTTGTGCCTAAAGCAGCAAATGATACTGTTGATAAGCGCCTTATTAGACTACCTAAAGGATTTGATACCAACACCAAGTATTATGTTATTGCTCCTGGCAAGATTACACAACCAAATGATTATTCATCTGGTGGTGCGACAGCACAGTTTAATGATTCTCAAACATTCATGCTTGCAACTAGCCCTGAAAATGCTACTGCAGGTAACTACATCTACTCGTCTGAAACTGCTACAATCAGTAAAGATATTGAGATTGAAGTCCATCAGTATCTAACTGATGTTAACTATGACCTACATCGTTATACTTGTGAGTTAGTTAGCTCTAGAGTATTTGAGACTACTACTAACCATGTCTTCGATACCGCTATCAATGGCGTCCAAATTCAGCAGGTATTCTTCTATCCACTAGAAACAAATCTAGTTAATGGCGAAGCAGTTGGTGCTGCCCTTGATACTCTACCTACCAAGACTACTGGTGATAGATTAGAGATTGATAGACCATATTATGTCGGTCGCCCAGCAACCTACACTAAGAATAACGAATTCTCTCTATATCTTACTGTCCAGAATGCTATCGACAAGCAGAATGCTGTCCAATTTAACTTCCCAAGTGGTCAGTCATTCCATGTCTTTGCAACCAAGAAGAGAAGTCCTCTGGGTTATGATGCAGCACAGCAGTCTTGGTATATCAAGTCTCTGCAGTCTGGTAACGAGATTTATGAAAGAATCACGATGGCAGATGCATCGAGAGGAAGTCTCTATGTTAACAAGCCACCTCGCACTCCTGACTCATTCTTCTATAGAGCAGACGATTCTAGAAAGAAAGAGGATAAGTCATACAAACTACGCTATGTCATTCCTAACTATCGCGATGATGTTAGAGACCCTCTTGAAGGTTTTGCAATCAGACTTAGAACTGACGAGAAGAGAAAACTTCTACCACAGAAATTACTTCTCAAACCAGTTGCTGCTGGCGTCCAGAAAGATGCTACATTTTTTGAAGAAGGACCATCACCAAGAGAAAGACTCGGCGTATCTGCTGCTCTAACTGAATATGACCCATACAATCCAATCTTTGCAAAGCGTATTGAGGGCACAAAGACAGAATCTAATATATCTTTCACTATTCAGTCTGCAAGGACAAATGCTGATGGGTATCTAGAGATGACGGTCTTTGACCACGGTCTAGACCTAGAGTCACTCAAAGCAGAAAGATTTGTATCAGTTAAGGTTGGACAACCTCAAGGTGGTAATGGTGACTTTGTTGAAGGGTCTACTGTTACCTGGTATGGTGATTATACTGGTAGTGCAACTGTCCACTCATGGTTTGGCACTGAGAATGTAGAAGGTGGTCTAGAAGCGTTTAACTATCTAATCCTTAAAGGTGTAAACGGATCTTTAGATTTTGCTGATAATAAGCAAACCTTCATCAGACAAACTATTGCAGGTCAAGCAGATGTTACTGCTGAAGTCTTAGATAGACCTAATTTTGGTAAGGAAGATAAGAAAGACTTCCTCTATGGTGTTGAAGCATCTAACGTTTACTGCATTACTCCTGGTGATGTTATTACTGACGATGCTGCTAGACAGTATAGAGTCGTTAGTGTTGAAGATGTATCTGACCTAACTGATACCTATTACATCTATAGTATTGAAGAGATTCAGAGAAGAATCCCACGTCAGCAAGATGGTGTTTACTATCTAACTGTTGTCCGTGGTAACATTTCACCTCTACCTCTTGGATCTGGTATCGGACAAAACTTTAGAAACTTTAAGTTTAGTCAACCTGTATCTAGATTATATCCTCTCACCTACAAAAATGACCCACTACTCTTCCAGTATGATGGTAGTGATGAGCAGGGTGGTAATCAAGATGCTACACTTCTCGACCCACCAGCAGCATCTTGTGCTGCTGACAACTATATCCATGGTTTAGTTACAATCAACGATGCTAAGAATTCTGCTACTAAAGAAGCAATCTTAGACCTTATTTCTAATCCTGGGTCTGGTGACTACAGTTATACTGGTATTAATGAAATTAAGGCACAAACTGGTGCTGCATCATCTGGTGCAGAAGAAAGACTAATTCCTATTGCAGGTGACTCTGGATTCCCACTAGAGCAAAAACTCTTTATTGAATTAAGAAGACCATCTATTGCTCGTGCTGGTAACCACACATTTGAGTATCTTGGATTCGGTCCTGGTAACTACTCTACAGGTTTCCCTGTAAGACAGACAGTTATCCTAACTGATATCCAAGACTACTATGCACAAGCTAAGAAGGAAGATGCAGGTATTGTTTTCTATACTGGTATCAACTCTAATGGTGAATTGTATATCGGTAATCGTAAGATTAACGCTATTACTGGCGAAGAAGAATTCTTAGATGCATTAATCCTAGAAGAGGATGATACAGAAGATGGTGAATTCGGTAGTCTCGTTACGGTCTTTGAAGACCCCGTAACGTTTGAGAATATTATTACTCTCAATGCTCCACCCGATTTAAGAAACTTCTTTAACTCACCTGTTGTGGTCAACGTTGACCCTGAGTTTGAAGCGAAGATGACTCCTCCTTCACTCACAATCGTATCACGTCCTGGTGATAGACAAGGTGTCCTGCCTGGTGATGATGACCCACAACTTGATACTACAAGAGCTGGTGATGTCATTATTGACAAGAATAGAGTAAGAGCTGCTATTTTTGACCTTAATCCAAGAGGCACACAGAGATATACTCTGAGGTCTGGTATTACTAATTTGACACCTAATCAGGATACAACTGGCACAAAAGCAAGATTTAATTCTTCCCAAACAATTTCTTTTGGATCTAGTGTCCCATTATCTGGTGATATTCTATTCAAGGGGGGTGAAGTTGGTAATACTGGGTCACTTGGTTGGATATATGCTAACTCTTATGTCCCATATACTTTAAGTGCAACTGCTGGTAATGAGTCTTCTATTGACATTACTGGAATACAATTCTATCCAAACCTTAACGTTGTTAAAGTAATCTTCCAAGTTGGTAAGGTTAACTTTAGTTCTAGTAATCCTGGAGCATCTTTAGGTATTACATTAAGTAGTCAAATTAAAATTACTGGTGGACAAGATAGACTTGCAACACTTAATGGAGTCCATACTGTATATAATAATGCTGCTGAGGGCTATGAGTATCTAGAATCTAATGGTTATGTCTATCTCCTTACTGAGAGAGCATCTGAGGCAGTATTGATAGGTAATCCTCCTTACATTTCTACCACAAATCCAGCACAGCAAGGTAATTTAGAAATTTCACTTGGACAATCTTCTTGGAAGGAAACTGGTGTTATTGGAGCAGAAGCATTACGCACAGAAACTTCTGTTTATGGTGATTACAGACTAGGTGTTAATACAGTTGCTAGAGCAGTTTCTAGTGATTACATCGATGGATTTGCTTCTTCTGATACATATCCAAGAGCAAACCTTGATGTTGTCGGCACGACATATATTAGTGGCAGGACGCAAACAACACTGTCTGACGGTACTGGGGGCACACCTGAGGCATCTAATTATGCTCTCTTGGTTGGTGGTGATAGCTCAAATGAAGATTCAACTGCAGAATTTAGAGTAGCAACTACAACTCTCTCGCAAGCTGGTCGCACTGCGGGTGGAACTGCTGATATCGACAATGGTCGAGTTGGTATTAACGTCAATGATGCAGCACTAGATAAAAACTTCGTTGTTTCTGGTGATGCAAGAATTACTGGCGACTTCACGTTTGAGCGTGATATTGATGTTGATGGTGGCGATATTCGCTCCTCCAGCACAAACTTTGCCATCGCTAACCAGGCAACAACAACAGGTCTAACTGTTGCTGGTTATGCACAAAACATTCAACTTGGTAATCTTGCTACAGGATTCCAGAATATTGACATCGGCACAGCATCTATTGCTGCTACCACACTAGACATCCATACTTCTTCTACTGATTCTACTATCAATATTGGTACTGTAGCAAATAATGACACTGGACATAAATCTAAAATTACTGTTGGTGGTGCATTTGCTAATAACCAAGATAGTTTCTTCAACATTAAAAACTTCCAGACAATTGTTGATGGTGTATTGACACTCAATGGTGGTGAAATTAACACTACATCACCAACTGGTGAGTTTACGATGTTTGAGAGCGGTCTCACCAAATTATCGATTGGACTTAGTGTTGGCACACTAGAGATTGGTGGTGTTGCAGGTACTTCTAAGATTAGAAACGGTCTGCATGTCTTAGGGTCTTCTCTATTCGAGTCAGATATTACTCAGAATGGTGGTCTTAAGAATACCAACCTTGGTATTGATAGAAACGTCTTTGGTTTAATCAAAGTTGCTAGCGTCTCTAGAACGTCTAACGTTGCTACTGTTACTACAATTGATACACATCAGTTAACAACTGGAGATAATGTTGAGATTGAAACAAGTTTCAACTCATTCAATCCAACTGGAGTTGTTAGCGTAACGGTTACTGGCACAAACACATTTACATATAGCAATGCAGGTGGCGATGTTGCATCAACATCTACTACAGGTACTGTTATTAGAGATAATGTTGGTGAAAACCAAGCAGTTGGCAGTCTTGCAAACCTCAATATTGATTACTTCTCAGTAATCAATAATTTAGACGATCTATTAAGTATTACTACAATTTCTGGCAATAAACTGATTGTCTCATCTGCACCATATAGTGCAAATGATGCTATTGTCTTCTTTGACACAGGTAATATAACAGGAATATCTACTAACACCACATATTATATTGCTGATAGAGATTCTGCAGGATTTACCCTCAAAGATGCATCTGATAATTCTATTACTGTTGGATTATTAAGTGGTGCAACAGATGCTGGTAATGCAAGAATGCAACTACAGTCCACCAGAATTGATACATCTGGTGACATACCTTGGGGGGATGACACTTTCAAGACTGGCAATCTTACAATTGATGGGCAGGAAATTTATGAATTGCCTATTAACAACCCGTCAGGTGTTAGCATTAATCAACTTCTATTGATTGATGCTGAAATTGTTAAGACAGTTGATTATCCAACATCATTAGTCCCAGATTCTCCAGTCCCATATTCTGTCCAGGTTATTAGAGGACAAAGAGGCACCGCAGCTGCCGCTCATGAAGACGATTCTAGAATCTTCAGATTGGTCGAGCAGCAAAATGCTTCATATATCTTCCCATCACCGCTAACTGCGACAGATCAGGTTGTAAATGTTGCTGAATTCTCTGCAAACATTCAAGTTGATGACTTATTCAGATTAAATAAGATTGACCTAGACACTGGTGGTGAGTATGTCAGAATCTCTGTTATCAATCCAGCAGATGCTCAGACATTCACTATCAACAATGGTGATTTTGGTGTTGCAGGAGCTGAAAAGAATCCTCTAGAAGTATTTAAAGTAATATCAACAACTGGTCAGACACAAGTTACTGGTGATGTTGTTATTGGATATGATACTGCAAAACCATTTGTTAATGCAGCAAATGACCAGAATTTTGCTGATGCGACTGGTTTACAAAGTAGCACTGCTACTGGATCTACAATACAGACTACAGGTGGTGGTAACTTAACCGTCCACAACTCTATTGAGTTAAGTGGTAATACGGATACCAGCAATCCTGCTAAGCAATACTTTGTAATTACTAACGGCACTCTACCTAAATTCTACGTTGAGTCTGCTTCTGGTGATACCAAACTATATAACGGTGCAGATTTTAAAATCTTTAAGGATTCCTTCTTTGCTACAGGAAACTTTGATAAGAGTAGGACTGATGCTGCTACAAACATTGCTCTTGAAGTCTTGGGTGCCACTGGTAACACTAAGGTAGCAGGCACACTGAGAGCGGGTAACGACCTTACAGTTGGCACTCTACAAAATTCTGCTAATACTGAAACTGGTAGTAATCCTTTCACTACTAGATTCTCTGTTGATGCTCAACTTGGCAGCACAGTGGTTGGTAGAGCGTTAACATCCTCTAATACGGGAGCAACTCTTACTGTCCATGGCACATATACCAGCTCTCCTTCTGCTGCTGACAATTACTTAAGCATCAATAACTTAGGTGAGAATAACGCAAAACCATTTAGAATTAGAGGTGACGCTTCCATTGAGGCATTTGGTCATGAAAACTTCTACAACTACAATGGTGGTAGAAAGACAATCTTTGTTTCTACACAAGGCAACAATGATTCTAGTGCAGTTGAATTGAAATCAAACTTACAATATCTTGTAAGACCTTCTTCTACATTGGTTCTACGACTACCAGACGAAGCGGTAACTGGCGATACAGTGAGAATTGTAGATGTTGGTGGCGCACTTAACTTTAACGTTAATTTGGTTGTGAGAGCACCTCTTGGTACTAGAGTCCAAGGTGGAGAAACTGGTAGTAGTCTTGGTGGTGCTTCTAACTACGGTGGCGGTGAATTAGTTGTTAACACACCAAATGCTGCTTTCGGTCTCATCTATGTCGGTGATATTGATGCAGATGGCAACGGTATTGCTGGTGAGCAGCAAGGTTGGTTCTTGATGGAGATTTAACTTAATGTCATTCGCAGACGTAACAAAATATAATAGAGTAAGGTCTATGAAAGGTTTGCCTGTGGGAGCTATTATCCCATGGGCATCTGACCAAGGTCAAATACCTACTGGATGGACTGTATGTAATGGTGTTACAATTTCAAATACAAAATATCCTATTTTATTCAGGGTTATAGGTAATAGCTATGGAGGCACTGCTGGTAGCACGTTTAAGTTACCGCCATTAACTAAAGGTGGCGCATCCGTCATGGATGCTTTTAAGGGACACTTTAATTATCTTAAAACTAAAGGAGATGCACATAAACCATATGCTACTTCTATATCTGATGACCCATTTTGGACTATCGTGGGGGGAGGTACGAATGGTGATTCTGGAAACAATTCTCAGACATTTTGGATATCTACATTAGATTTGGTTGGAGAAGAAGTATCAACTACAGTAAATTTTCAAGGAATTTATGATGATATGGAAGTATCAGATGGGTCAATTTTTTTCTCAGTAAATTATACTGCAGTTCAGTTAGGTGTGCAGCATCTTCCTTCACATACTCATGGAGACCCCTCTAATTTCTCCACTTCCTATAAGATCACGGGAGGCACAGTATCACATTGCAGCAGTGGAACAGGCGTTTCAGGATGGTGTAGGGTTACTTGTGACGCATCAGTAGCATACAGAGTGTCTAGGCAACCTGGGATGCATAGTAAGATATGCTATGCTAATAATCAGACAGATTTACAAGCAAATTTTGTTTATAGTAGTGATCCCAGAACAGGGTGGACTTCTAATGGAGGTGGTGGTGTATTTTACCCTACTACCCAATATGCAGAGACAATCGCTTCTCTTTACAGAGATGGTGATGGTCGCTGTTCAGGAAATATGCAGTGTGGTGATAATGTTTTATTTACTTCTAAAAGTCATGAAGAGATTTATGCAGGTGCTCCACATGTTCATGGACCAAATAATTATACAATGGAAGGAAAATTTCAAGTTATCTCTCCTGGACTGCGAACTGATATTGCACTAAATACTGTTAGAATTAATAATTCTCCAGGTGTTAACTTTGGCACTATTAATGTGGAAACTGCTACTCCTTCACTAGAGATGTCGTATATCATCAGAGCATTCTAAGATGAAAACTTATTCTTTCGAGAAAGGAAAACATGGTGGACCAACAGGCACTATCTTTCCGTTTTTTGCTGACATCAATGGTTTGATTCCTGTTGATGATGATTATAGAAATTTTTGTCCTGCAGGATTTTTGAAATGTAGAGGTCAAATACTTCAAGCTGACCAATTTCCAGCTTTAGCCGAAGTATTGGGCACTGGTGCTCAATGTATATACAGAAAGACTGATACCATTTTAGAAGAGATTGGAGAAGATGGCACAGGAGGCACATTTCAGTTGCCAGATTTAGGTAGTAAATATATCACTGCTTCCAGTAATCCTGGTCAATATATCAATTCTACTACTAAAGATTCTGATAATAATGTTATCGATAGAGCAGGTGTTGCTGTAACTTTAGATGCAGCATCAGATGTAGTTGAATTTGGATATGACGGAGAGTTTTCTGCTCCTGCAGTAACATTAGATTTTACTGGTCAATGGAGATTTAAATCTCCACCATCTAGATCACCTGAAACTAGTTTATCTATAGGTAATTTTGTTGCTCACGGACACGATGGTACTTATACCATTGGTAAAATGATTAACACAAACAACCAAGCGATGAAATCTTGTAGATGGGGTGGTATGGCATATTTCTGGCCCCTTATCTGTAGTAAATCAGGACAGTTTAACAAGGGAGATAAACAGGCAGGCGTAATACACCAGACGATTACTTTCGACGATGCTGGTGAGGATACAGCACATGATCATCCGTTAGGTAGTCCATCTGTTTGGACAAATGGTCCGTTTAGCACAATTCCATCAGTTACTCTTCCATCCTCTAGTCTAATCACAAATGTAAATGTGAGGACTAGAGACCTTGCCAAAATGGATGATATTTCTCCAAGATTTATTATCGCAGAATACCTAATTAAATTCTAAAAACATGGCAATTGTAATTACCAGTCTAACACCAACATCTCCAACTACTCCAGCTGGTAGTAGTATTGCATTTAGTATTACCGCATCTGATAATGTTGGATATGCTGTAAGTTATGAATGGCAGTATTCTACGGATGGAGCAAATTATAGCTCTTCTGGTCTTTCAAATAATACTAGCAGCAGCTATGATACGGGACCATTAACAGTATCTCAAACTGGACTTTACTTTAGATGTGTTGTTAGCACTTCTACAGAGGTAGTAAATAGTAATGAATATTCTGGTATTGGTGACAGAATAGTCTCTGTCTATCAAGACCCTAGTATTATTGCGTTTGTTGATTCTTCAGTAGATTTCTTTCCGACATCGCAAGTTAAAACGGTTGGAGATACTCTAGTCTTAACAGTTACCTCATCTCTTGCAAATGTTGATATTACAAATAATACATTAGTTAGTAATTTAGGTTTTCAATGGCAATATACTGATGACTCTGGAAGCACTTGGTATGATATAGTTGCAGGTGGTGATACTTCTGTTACAAATACAGTTTCTCTGATTACTAGTGCAACAACATATATGAAATACTCAACTTTGAGTATTGCTAATATTACAGTTGCTGAGAATTTATACCAATATAGAGTAAGAATATCTTATACGGGAGCAATAAACACCCCAGTAGATACATCTGTTTCACAATTAATTATTGACCCAGTAATTAATATTATTCAACAACCTGGAGTTAATGCATTAGATACACAAATTACAGATTGTTATAAAACAAGCATTGCAGATAGTGGTGATGTAAGAGTATCTGTCAGTGCTTTGACTACAGCAGGCAGTGGATTGACATTTTCGTGGGAAGTTAATTTTTCTGGTCCTGGTGGCACTGGTGAGTGGTATACGGTAGACGAAATTACAAATTCTTATATTTTTTCGTTAAAAACAGGGACAACTGCTGCTACTGATGTATTAGAATTAGAGAGGTTTATTTACTATGAGAGACCTGGATTTAGATGTGTAATTTCTGGTGCTGTAGGAGAAGCAACAGTAACTACAACACCACATTATATTTACATGACAGACGTGCAGGGTACGGTTGATATTCCTGTTACTACATATGATATCGAGGAAGATAGATATGGTGATACTATTGACAGAGACATATATGTAAATGACCCTGTACAAGTAATTGGTATTACTGCAACACAGGATATACAGAGAAATACTGGTCAGAATGGCAATAATACTTATACATGGCAACGCCAAGATCCAGGGTCTTCTACTTGGTCAGATTTAGCAGATCCTGCTCCAGTATCAACTACGACAACAGATGCATTAACAGGTTATACACAGTTTCCAACTACTCTTGATCCAGTAGAAATAGAAACCTCTATTGAAACACCACCTCTTCGTGTATCTGTTGATGATGGTGCAAAATATCGATTAAAAGTAGAATCTTCATCGGTATTTACTTTAAGTGGAGGAAATAAAGTAATTACTCCATATTATTCAGATGAAATTACTATTAATGTCTATCCAACAATTTATGTAATCAACCAACCAGGAAATGCTTCATCATATCCAAATTATTCGATTAGTTTTTCTGTAAGTGCATCACCTTCTAGTGGTAATCTTAATGATATCACATATCAGTGGCAATATAATACAACTAATAATGCAGCTACAGGATGGGCAAATATTTCTAATACATCACCATATATTGGTGTAACCACTAATTTATTAGAAATTAATCCAGTGCCTATCAATCTTTCATATGGATATTTTAGATGTGTATTAAGCATACCTAATCAACTATCATCTATAACTACAAATGTAGCATATCTTACACTAAAGAGAGATTATTTCACAGCAGTATCATCGTTGAATGATATTATTGTTAGACAATTTGATAATCACATCTTTAGTATTACTGCATCTTCAGTTTCTGCTGGTCCAATTAGTTTTCAATGGGAGAAGAGTTTAAACTACAATCCAGAAAATAATACTGGCACATGGACAAATATTTCTGGAGAAACAACTTCTAATCTTACTCTATTGAGTATTGGTCCTAGTGATGATGCATTTTATCGTGTTAGATGTGAATCATTTGGCGGAGAAATAGTATATGGTAATGCTGCAAAACTTACTATGAAGGAAGTTAATGTTACTATTGTCACCAATATTACAACTTCTATTTCTGTATTGGAGGGGACAGAAGCAGAACATACTTTTGAATGTGAAGGATTATCTTCAATTAATACAGAAGTTGAATATCAATGGGAAATCAAGAGAACTACTGATTCATCATTTAATCCTATTGGTGCAGGATTTAATAATAGTATTGATACTAATAGAATATATGTCTTAAGAGCACTTGATACTAGCACAGATAATGGTGCCAAGATTAGATGTAGGATGATAGCACCAGATGTCCCTGGACAAGTATACACAAATGAATGTACAGTAACGGTTACTAGAAGATTTACTTATTTTGCTGATACAGCAACAAAAACAGTAACTATCGGAGAATCTATTACACTTGATTTAAATCCATTTTTTACAGGTGGTACTCCATCGTATTCATGGGAGAAAAATGGTGCTTCTTTAGGAGAAACAGGGTCTACTCTAACTATACCAAGTATTGATTCTTCGTATAGTGGGGCATCTTATAGATGTTTAATTACATTAACTGATTGCACAGAGCATAGATATTCTAGAAATAATGTAGTTTATACTAATACAGTATCTGGTCCTACTTATGCAGCAACTATTACATTTTCTACTACTACAGCACCATCGCAACCAACATATTATTCTGATGAAACTGCTAAAACTGGAGCAGCAATAGGAACAGTAATTTGTGTTGCTAAACCACCAGGATATGTTAATGATGCAGCAGCTGCTGCGGATGATGTTAATAACTGGGATTTATCTAGATTCCCAGGTTATCTTCCACTGAAAGGTGATTCCTATAGTGTGACAAATTACCCTGAGTTAGCAAGAATGTTTGGCACCAAATTTGGTGGGTCTATCAGTGGCACCTTCCCAAATTTCAGTGGCACATTTAAATTGCCAGAGACATATGGTAAAAGAATGATGGGTACTGGTAACGTAAATAACAATGCTGGGTCTGTATCTGTTGTCCCTGATTTCGATGCAGCTGGTGTTTCTGGTGGCGATAAAAATGTCCCTGGAAGTATGGGTGGTGTCTTTAATTATGTTAAGTCTGCTCAGTTGCCACCAGGGTCTCCTGGTCTTTCAGGTCTACCTGATGGTACTGCAGATGGATTTACTAATGCCGCAACATTTAGTATCGGGTCTTATCAAACTACAGGTGTAGAAGATGTAACTGCTTTTGCACAACCATCATTTACTGGTATTCTAATATATGCAGTAGAACCGCCTGGTCCTGCTTTCACAGACTTACCATCTCATAATCATATAGCTGTTGTTGCAGGGTGGAGAGAAACACAACCTCTTAGTAGTGCATCTTGTTTTGGTACTTATCCAAAATTAAATGGCGGCACATTTCTTTTCACTCAATCGGGATCAGGACAACTTAATGTTTCTACAACAACAGTTGGTGACATTCATTCCCATGTAATAGACTCTGATGGGCAAAATGTTCGCGATATGGTAACAGATGCTGGTATGGGCATCAGTGATACTACATTAAGATTTACTGGTGGTAATGCATCTATTATGAATAATAATATGGGATTTTTCTTTAGAAATAATGAGAAAATTCCTATCAATGCTCCATATTTTAGATTAAAGTATTTGATTAAAGCATACTAAATAATTTTACAAAAAGGAAAACCGATGTCCACAAAATCACAACATCGTGTGGTGTCTCTTAAGTTACAACGAAAGAGATATCCCGCAGAATTAGTAGAAAGATATATTCAATATCGCGGAAGTAAGTTAGACCTTACTGATGCACTGTATGATGAACTTCTAGAATTAATTCCAGAAGTTTGGAATACGGATAAGGATAGACTAACACAATTTGTTGTGTTTGAAGACAATACATATATGTCTGTAAGATGTAAAGACATCTACAATTTCTCTAGAAAAGAGAGTGAGCAGAAAACATATTTCTATGATGCTGCTACTGACGAGCAGGTCGCAGAAATGTCTAAAATTGTGACAGATTTCTTTGGTGTTAAGAAGATTGCTGAAGTTGGTGATTTTTATGATACTGTAATGACAAACTTATCTGACATGTCTTACATGAAGCAGAAACTAAAAAATATGAGGACAGATGCATTATTTCAATCTGACTTTATGTTTAATAGTGATTACACTTTTAGTGACCCTGATGTAGAGCAAAAGTGGAAAACATATAGGCAAGAGTGGAGAGACATTACATCAACAGATGCATGGACAAATAATAGTTTTGTTGATATATCCGTCCCTATTGCACCAGTACCTATTGTAACTTTTGAAATTCTGCTATCTGAGTTGAAAAATAGTTTGTCAAATGTATCAGTAACTGATACGCTACTAAATGATATGGCAATCTCTTTTGATTGTGTAGAATATGAAAATGTTGCTAGAAATTTTGGTGCAATTTCATTCAAACTTGAGATTTTGAAGACTCTAGCAAAACTAAATATTCCATTTAATTCTAATATTGGCGAACCACAAAACACAGCAGAAGATATTAATGAGATTGAATTGGGTCTATCAAAATTACAACTTATCCCGATGGATATCTACACTAGATATAAAAGTGCTCAAGATATTGAAGATGAATCTAGTCCTGATACGATGAAGTCTATTATAAGTGACCAACTTGATTCAGTTGATTTGAAAATTGAAGCAATTAATGCTAAACTAGTAGAATATAATGTAGGATATACTATCGCGGACATCATGACAAAATATGTAGAAGATACTAAACTACAAGCTGCTCAACATGATTTAGATGCAGCTGCAGAAGCATTAGTAAGAGAGGTTGAAGGAGAATGATTACTTCATATAACACAGATTTTTTCTACCCAATTGATTTGATGCATCAACTTTCAAAAAATGCTGGTAAACCAGTTATGCATTTGAAAGTTGATGGTAAGAGATCTGATGAAGTTTGGGAGTTTTATTGGAATAAAGCAGATAATACTGTTGTTTCTAGTTTAAGAGATAAAGGCGAGGTTTATTGTTATTTTCAAACTATTCAGCAAGCAACTGATGCTTTTAATGAGTGGTTTCCTCAAGAAAGTGACTTGCAAGATGATGAAAAGCAATTTTATGTTGCTGTTGAATTAGTTGATGTAAATAGTGGAGCACATTTTGTAAATGGCGAAAAAGTATAAGTATAAATTTTTAACCAAAGAATTAGGTCAAATAACGAATACGTTTGCTGAAAATGGAGTTACATTATCATTTGATGAAAGAGATGAATATGTTACAGCATTAGAAAAAATTGCACCTATCATATATGAATCATATGATAGGTATTTAAAATTTATAGAATCTAAAGAGAGAGATTGACATCCTCTCTTTTTTGTTATATACTGTCAAGGTAGCGACTAAATCATGATACACTACGACAAGATGATGAATAGCATCTCAAAAGAAATCTATACTATCTGGGAAAATGATGTATGGGATGATGAGGTAGTAAGAGATAAATCTTATACTATTCTGAAAATAGTCGAAGAGTTTCAACAGTCACGATTATATCGGAAAAAACAACAATGGAGAGCGAGTGACTAATGGCATTATCTAAAACGGTTGAAGAATCACTTAACGAAGCATCAGCACATCTACGCAATGCATTAGCATTCTCTGCTAGACAGGAGCGTCCAGTTGTTTGCACACAAATTGTTAAGTGTCTTAGTGATATTGAAAGCATTGGGTCGTTTGAGAATATTCTGGATACACTTGATAATAGAATCTCAGAGATGGAAGAATGAAGACTATGAAGTGCAATGACAAAGTTAAATTTTTAGGTTGCACAGTAGAGCAGCAACGATGGGGAAACAATGACTTTCCACCATGTATTGTTGGTCATGTTTATACTGTGACGGATGTTGAAGTCCATTCACAGCATACTAAAGTATCTTTAAAAGGTATGGTGGGTAAATTTAATTCTGTTTGCTTTTTGCTTGTAAATCCCAATGAATATGAAACTAATTGACCCATCATTACTCTCACATGTAGAGGTATTGGATAAAAAATCAGATACTAAAGGTTTTGGATAATATTATTACAGGAGACAAAATGCAAGGTGATGCTAAAACTACAATTTCATATAAACGTGAAGGATTTTCTGCTCTAGCAGATTATCGTCCACTTCTAGAAGTGGAGATGTCTATTGACAGCACGGACGAAACCGTGTATAATATGCTTGACTTCTATCGATCGTATCTAATCGCTACTGGTTATGCCGAAGAAAACTTCTACGAAGCCTGTTACAAACTCACGGAAGAATACGAGATCAAAAACGTCAAAAAAGAAGAAACTAGAGGCCACCACAGACACCGCTTGGGAGAAACTGGCATCGACTCAGAAAACTTCTCTTTCAAAGACAGAAAAGAAACCGTCTGAGACATCAGATAAGTTTCCTTGGGAATCTTTTCCTATCCGACTTGACATCAAGCAGCAGAAACGTGTATGCTGGTTTCAGTGTAAACACCACCTGAATAAACTAATCCTACGCGAGCAACTAACACCAAAAGACTATATTATTAGCACTAATGGTGTTGATTTGGTAGGACTTCCTAAACCTAAGCGTAGGAGAAAAACAAAATGAAACTGAGAGTAACCATGAGACAATTCGTTGACAGTAAAGGCAATACTTGGGAATGGGAAGAGACTGAAGAAACTCGCCAAGCACTCAAGCAACTGCACAAAAGCAGTGCAGAAAGTAAACTAAACAAACCACCTTCCAAACCAAACAAATGAAAACTCTTACACTAGAAGACTACCAAAAGGCAGGAGAAACATTCTGGCCTAAGTATTGGTATATCGCTAAAGAATTGGGTGAGGATGCTAAACCTGAGCAAGTCCTCAAAGTTATGGAAGCGATTGGTGGTGTCGCATTGAAAACAGCACTAGAAGAAAAACTATCAGGACCATTTGGATTTAATAAGAAGAAATATGACGGAGACACAGAAACAGCAGAAGCGGAAACCGACGCTCCAGGACTCTCTTGGTCCTAATAATACTGTGGTATTGTTAGTGGAAAACTGTAATCTTAATAATTCATAATTTAATACTAAAGAGAAACTTAAGATATTTTGGTTTTTGAGGATTTCCTGATATTATAGATAAAGTCCAGACCAAGTTTTCATGTCCTCCAAAAAATTCTCAACTCAATCACTTTCTATCGAAGAGCAGAAAGAAATGAAAGCACTTCGTGAAGCAATCGCCCTATATCCAGCATCTGTCCATCCAGATAAAATGGAGAAATACACTGAATACCTTGTGAGGTCTATGGCAGCATGAAAAAAACTGAATTACTAGCACAAATTGAATTTCTGGAGCAAAGAGTTACTGTTATTGAAAGGGAAAATTCTGGCACTAATAGTGCATTGTATGAGATTGAAACACGTCTTCAATCTCAACTTGATGCATTGACTAATTATACTATGCTTACTCGCGAGAAAATGGAGAAAATTGATGGAGAATGATTCTTTCAAAGTGATAGAAACTGAAGACGGTGGACTAACATTATCTTGGGACCAAGACGACCCAAACTGGTCATGGGCGAATGACTTGACAGAGGAAGAATTGAAGCGTATAATTGCAAAAGCAATCCAAGAGGCGACTGACAATGCCTGACGAAGCATACACTGACATGGAAATGGACTTGATGATGGCATCTGCTGATGCAAAACAATGGCAAGAGAGGTATTACGCAGTCAAGAAAACGTATGAGAACTTGCTTGATGACTATGAGCGATTGCAAAACATCTATGTAGAAACTGAGGATGAAATGACTGAGTATCGTAATAGTTTCCTCAATGAATCTATCAGGCACGATAAAGACATGCAAGAGGTTAAGGCACGATTATCGACACTAGAGGCAATGATGAGGTCTGCTAATGGTTGAGGGGTTGACACCCCTCTTTTTTTGTAATATAATTATTCCATAATCAATTCTACATCATGTCTAACCACATCCGCGTCATTGATGCTGTCACCTACGATTTCAGTGACTTCGATGTCACCTGGCAATTCATCAATGATAAACTCCCTGGTTTTATTCAGGAGACCATTGATACTTTCGTGCAGTCTCGTAAGCGTCTGCGTGAGGGACGAGAAACCTATGAATCTTATCTACGACGTATTGAAACTGACCCTAAGCAGCAAACACAGGCAGTCACAAAGCGTCTACAATATGATATTAACGACGCACTAGATGACCTGATTGAGCATTACAATCTTCAAGGTATTATTGGTGCTGGTGCAGGTAGTGGCAAGGATTACATGCACTTGCCAACTGAAACTCCTATCGAATTGAAAACTTCAGGTGGTGATGATGGTGCTATTGCTTGTCTGGGTAATCTCAGCAGCAGTGTAAAGGTAGATGATACTATCGTCATGCGATTCAAATTGACTGGCAATCGTATCAGTCATTGGCAACAGTTTCGTATGAAGAAAAGCAGTGACAAGTGGAAGAATTACAACCCTGTCCGATACAAACGAGATAAGAAGACTAAGCAGTTTCTTCTTGACTCTAAAGGCAACAAGATTCGCCAGGACAGCAGTTATTCTAGTCTGAAAGCACAAGTTACAGACAAAAACGATATTGTGTGCTATTCTGGTAGCATCGCCCTCAAAGACCTCTGGATTTACTACATCAAAGAAGAAATCAATGCTTGAATTAAACACTGTCTACAATCAAAACTGCATTGATGGTATGGACTCCATGGATGCAGAATCTGTTGACCTATGTGTTACATCACCACCATATGATGACTTGCGGACATACAACGACAGCAGCAAGTGGGACCACGAAGTATTCAAACGTGCTGCTAAATCACTCACCCGTGTGCTCAAACCAGGTGGTGTAATCATGTGGAATGTTGGTGACGCAACCATCAAAGGTGGTGAGTCTGGTAGTAGTTTCCGTCAAGCACTATATTTCATGGAAGAGTGTGGATTGCGTCTGCACGATACTATGATTTACGAAAAGTCTGGTATTGCATTTGCTGCTGGTCCACATAGTGTGCGTTACTCACAAGCATTTGAGTATTGTTTTATTCTGTCCAAGGGCAAACCTAAGACAGTCAATATCATCATGGACAAGAAGAATAAGTGGGCAGGTATCTCCTCATGGGGCAATGCTAAAGCACGAAAGAAGAGTGGAGAGTTGGAAGATGCTGGCAAAAAGAGTAAAGCAACGCGAGAGTTTGGTGCTCGTACTAACATCTGGCGAGTCATCAATAGTGGTGGTTTCGGTCAGTCTTCCAAAGAAGCATACAAGCATCCTGCAACAATGCCAGAGGCACTTGCGCGGGACCACATCATCACTTGGAGCAACCCTGGGGATGTTGTTATTGACCCTTTTATGGGCAGTGGGACTACTGCTGCAATGGCAATTGACCAAGGACGTAATTACATTGGTTTCGAGATTGACGACGAATACTACAACCTATGTCAGTCACGTCTTAAGACACTAGGAGCAAATCTAACTTCATTCTTTGAGACTACTTAACTATGACTAGAAATACTGTAAGAGATGGGGAGATATCTGAGTATACATTTGCTTACAAATGTTCTGTTGAGCATGGATACATGGTTAGTAAACCTCAAGGAACTACTGATTATGATTTGGTTGTAGATGTAAACGGACAGTTATACAAAGTTCAAGTTAAATCTTCTAGAAGAGGCAATGGTAACTGTATGATATGTCAAGGCACTAATGGACAAGGAAATACGGGGAGGGGTAAATATCCTTATCCAGAAAAATCTATTGATTTTTTTGCTATTCATGATGTTATTCCTAATGAATGGTATTTGATACCTAGAAAGAAGACAGGGGAAGCAAAACAACTCAGACTCTCTTACAAAAGCGAAGGTAAGTATACCAAATATAAAAATAACTGGGGATTCAATGATTATTGATTACGACTATCAGAAAGTAGAGCAATGATATTATGGTATGAAACATGATACTAAAGCAAGAGTAATAGGTAGTATTGGTGTTATCACTGCCTATTTTATTATACTCCATGTGAATATCTTACTAGGTGTAAGTATTCAACTCATCTCTGATTTGATTAGTGTGCCCTATTTTATACGCACAAAAGCATGGGACGTTGTAATCATGCTCTCGTTTCTCCTCGTAATCAGTCTCTCAAAACTGACCACCTCGTGAAGTGTCCACTATAGCGGCACAGCACCCCAAAACCGTGTATATTAAGAGAGTCAAACAAACACACCTCATGCAACTCACAAACTCTACTACAATCGTTGACTTCTATCCTGAGGCATTTATTGCTGAAGAAGATGGTGTTATCGTTAAGCGTTTCCAGAAGCGTGTTACTTTCCGCGTTAATGGACAGAAATCCTACAGCACTGTGACCATGCTCACCGCTAAGAATGAGTGGGCAGAGCGTATTGCTAACGGTGCTGAAGTTACTGACTACAACACCGATCAAATGCCTCGCTCTGAGTATGCTCCCATGGCATGTGTGGGTTAAGTAACACTGAGGGCTGCACAGTATCAGCGTAAGACCCTCAACTAAATATAAAATTCACTTCTCACTTTTTGAAACATGACTTTTATTGTAAAACTTTACGTTGCTGGCACAGTATTTGAAGAGGAAGTTATTGCTGCCAATCCACAAGATGCGCGACGTACAGCATTAGCCCGCAATCCTAGCGCAAAAATTATGGGTGTTAATGTTAAGTTTTCGTAGACACTCCACAGACTGTCCACTCACCTGCTCCATACTCTCCATACTCTGCTATGATTGCTGTAACAACAACAAAGGACATGACCACCGAAACCTTCGCTAACTTCGTTGCCACTCAAGATGCTCGCAATGAGATTCAACTCAACGTCCGTAAGTATACGTTGATGCTGTGTGATGCTCTCGTAGATAATTTCAAGTCTCGCAATCATGGTAAAATCGGTCGTCATGATGCTCCCGTGTATAAGTTTTACATTGAGGAAGGACGTAAGTATCTCAAAATCCTCATGGAGACTGATAGTGGGTCACGCAGTATCCACGCATTTGTTGATAAGAAGACTGGTGAAGTTTACAAAGCAGCATCATTCAAAGCACCTGCTAAGGGTGTGCGCTTCAACCTGCTAATCATTAAGCAGCGTGAATGGTTGCTGGAGCACGCTGACTGGGCTGGTGGTTACCTCTATGCCAGGTGAGGTAGTGGCACACAGAGCGTCCACAGGGCGCTCCCATGCCCTATAATTACAAAGTAATCGAGAGACACACCAGTGACCACCACCATCGTCAAGCACTGCTACTACAAGGTTTCAATCGACACCGTGGATGCTCCGCAGCAACCCATCGTGTATTTCCGCAAGGAAGGCAAGTGTAAGACTGCTAAGGGCGCTGATAGGCAGCACAATCGCATTGTGAGCGAGACTGTGGAGCACTGGAGACCATTCTCTCAGCAGATTCGTCGCTACACTGTCTCCCGTGTGCCAGCTGACGTAGTGGTCAAAGGGGACATCCGCAACGCCTGATAGGCGCTATAATTACAAAGTAATCGAGAGACACACCAGTGACTACCACTGCAACTTACCGAATCAATGTAACTCAAGAGTGTGGTAATGTGCTCACTTATATGAGGACAATGCCCACACGACCTAAAACACAAAAAAGTATCAAGGCACACAACACCAAATTAGAAAATTGGGCAAAGACTGTGTGTTACAATTGGAAAGAAATTGACGTAACTCTTTTACCGAAATCTTCTAAATAACAATGCTTGATATGTCATGGCATCCATGGTATGATGCCTGTAAGGCGCGTGAAATCGCCTGTAACGCCTCTCAAACTTACTTGACAATGCAACCCATCACTGCTACACTAGTTACTCCTCCTAAGTCTCTCCCAATGAATTATCTCGCTATCAGTGATGATGTTTATTTCATGCGTGATGGGGCTCTGCACTGTCGCTCAGAGGGTCAAACCTTTGAGATTGATGATGCTGACATGGACGAAGACACGCTAGAGTATTATGCTCATCTGCAATACTACATGTCACAGATTGAAGCACTGACTCAAGAGTACACCGACGCTATCTGCACCAAATGAATCTCATCAAAGAAGACATCGAATCAATCCTCCCTGATTTGACATGGGAAGACTTCACTCTGGAGGGTGATGTTTATGTCACCAAGTATGTGCCTGAGTTTGATGATAAAGACAAACGAAATCGTTATCTTCGTCTAAGAGATAAGTATCCATCAGATTATGCTGCTGCTCTTGTCTCTAAACTACCTGAAGGTGCAAAGTTACAATCTTATGACCACCTTCAAATGAAACTCATCGTTACTCAGTAAATTATCATGAAAACTTACGACAATCTTCCTTCATCTGCTATTGACCGTGTTATCATTGATAACAACACTAATCAGGTGCAGGTAGTTTACAAATCATCCGAAAAGAGTTATACTTACAGCACAGAGGATGCTGATTCGTTTGACCAGCAATTTCTGTCTGAGTTTGATAGTCAGGACTTCTCTGTAGGTAAATTTATCAACAGTAATGTGAGTCAGGGTAACCTCACTCTCTTGACTGATTGATAACTCTAAATAAAAACGTCATTCACATTTGACACTTAACAATGGGCAAAACATTCAAGAAGTATAACAAGTCTCAGACCGACATGTCGGCCGACAACGTAAAAGACATTTATGCGGACGACTACGAAACATTCGGTTATGATGTGCAAAATGCACGTCGTAAAAACAAAAACAAGAAAGTTTCTAAGTTTAAGGATTATGATGCTTATGAGTAAATAATGTACCACTAGTAACTTAATAGGGGGCAGAGATGTCCCCTTTTTCAATATGCCAATAGAAGCAATTTTTCCAACACCAATATATCACTCAGGCACTAGAAATTTAGATGCAATTACAAAAGAAATTGATGATGCATTAGATAGTATTCAATTTTCATATAAACCTGAGTGGGGCAAGACTCACCACCTAAGTGATACTACCTTTACTAAAAATTTTATTGTAGATAATTCTTTAAATCTATTACATGATGAAATTCGTTATCATGTCTCCCTTTACCTTAATGGTTTGAGGTTTCCTAAACCAAAAGATTATGATATCATAGGTAGTTGGGTTGCTTTATTCAAACCAGGAGATTATGGACATATTCATAATCACGCCTATTTTGATATTTCTGGAGTATATTATCACAAAACAAATGGTAATGATGGAAATATATATTTTAATACTCCCAATACTCTTCTGGATGCGTCATATTGTTTTAATCACATATCACCACCATGGTCACACAGTCCACAAAAAGGTAAGATAATCTTATTCCCCTCATTCATATCACATGGGATTAAAACAAATGAGACAGATGATGATAGGATAAGTATTGCATTTAATATTCAATTCAAATATCAGTAATACTTATCATTGCACCCCTTGACGGGGTGCTTTTTTTGTGCCATAATACATGTATTGAAACGCAGTCACCATGCAACTTCGCGACCACCAGCAGCAAGCACTTGACGCTCTCGCTACTGCTAACAAAGGACAGGTATACTGCCCGACTGGTGGTGGCAAGACACCCATCATGATTTTTGATGCGAAGCGTAACTTTGACAATGGTGCTAATACTATTGTTGTTGTAGCACCACGTATTCTGCTTGCTAATCAACTCTGTGCAGAGTTTACAGAGTTTATCACCAATGCAGAGATTATGCATGTGCATAGTGGTGAGACACACTACAATTCTACTACTAAATCCGACAAGATTGCATTACATGACGCTATTTGCAAAACAGCAGGGGTCCGTCAAATCATCTTTACAACCTATCATTCGCTACCGAAAATCATCAACGCAGGCATCAACATCGATGTGGTATATTTTGATGAAGCGCACAATGCTGTCGGTCGTCATTTCTTTATTGGTGTTGCTGCTGCCTCCCTCTCCGCTAAGAAAGCGTATTTCTTTACTGCTACACCACGTACTTCGCGTAACCCGCACTCCCGTGGAATGAATAATCAGGAGATTTATGGTAACGTGCTCTGCAATGTGCCTGCTCCTCATCTTATCAGCAATGGTAGTATTATTCCACCACAGATGGAAGAGTTTAACTTTGATGTAGACTACACCAAAGCAAACGCACATGAAATCAATGCTAATACTATTGTAGAGATTGTCACTAACACAACCAACAATGAGAAAGTATTAGTAGCAGTGCCATCAACCAAGGTGCTTGCTAACATCATCGGTCACACTGATATTCTCAAGCGATTGGATGACCTAGGTTATGACGTGTTACATATCACATCTAAACTAGGTGCTTATGTCAACAAGACTAAGGTCAATCGTGAGGTATTCTTTGACACACTCACTGCCTACGGTAAAGACAAATCGAGAAAGTTTGTGCTATTCCATTACTCTATTCTCTCTGAAGGTATCAACTGCCCAGGTCTCACACAATGTATCTTGCTACGCAATCTTAACATCGTAGAGATGGCACAAACAGTCGGAAGAGTAATCAGAATGTCAACCACAGACATTAAGCGTATACAGAATGGCACACTAGCAGCAGGTGACCTCAACAACTATACTAAGAGTTACGGTTTCGTAACTGTCCCTACCTTTGGTAAGCGTAACCAACACACAGTCAAGAGATTGCAAAACGTTGTTGATGCTATCTTTGTCAAAGGTATTCCACCCACTAGCATCGTTGCCTAATGAATACTATCTACTATTATCCTCATCTACCACATATACCAATAGAGAAACACCCACTGTTTGATTTAATGTATCCACTGGACCTAACAACTCCACCACATCAATCATACAAATCAAACATGACTCTATGTCCTGCTATGTCAACATATGACCAGCACACATACATCATCAGGTCACCAATCTCTTTCAATTTAAAATACTCTAACAACAAATGGACATCACCTCCAGCATCACCAGAGATACAAGAGATGCTCATGCTAGAGGAAGATAACAAACCATATCTACAACTTGCAACATACTATCTCTTCTGGTCCGATAAGAAAACAAATACAAAAATATTTCTAACTGACCCACCATTATATGAAGTAAACCATACACCTTCATACTATGTTACATCAGGTATGATACCCATTGGTGAATACACACGTAATACATCAATAGGATTAGTGCTCAAACCTAACAACAATACAATCAAAGTAGAGAGAGGACAAGCACTAGCAGCAATCACATTAGTAGGAGATGAAAGGATACAACTAGTCAAAAAGAAACCACCACAGCATATACTAGATGAAAACATTCGTAATGCAGGTAAACCTAAGTATTGTCCTTATCTAATGACTAAGACGCTATTTGCTAGGTGGTTACAATAAGTATGTGGACTAGCACACTATAGAGTATAACTGAGTTTTCCACAGGGTTGTGGATAACTTTACGGATGACTGTGGAAAACTTGTGGATAATTAAAAAGGTTTAATTAAATATACTTTGGGTTTCTATAAAGAGGAGAAAGGTTGAGATTTTTAGCGATCTTAGCACATATGGTATCGAAAGTCAAGGAAAAACTCAGAAACTTCAAAAATTGTAATATTTGACTTTTTTCGGTTTTTGAGTTATAATAAAAACTGAGAAAACTCAAAAAACTCAGAAACTCAAAAAACTTGGAAACTCAGAATTTTTCATAACTTATAACTTGAAGTTTTTTGACTTTTTCAGTTTTTTTGAGTATTTCAGAGTTATAATTTGTTATAATCTCAGTAATTAACAGAATATATGTTAGTTTTTAACACAATTTCCACAAGAAAGTAATACTTTTCCACAAGATATAAAGAGAAAAGTATTATAAACACTGGAAAAGTGTTATAAACTGTGGAAAAACTATTGAATATTATAATATATTATAATAAACTATTCATAAACTATTGTCAAATCAGTATATCTTATCCATAACAATCGATAGATAAGTGATAAGTGATACTTATACTATATTACTTGACAGCAGAGGTATTCTGTGCCATACTAGTAGTATCAAAGCAATTCAAACTGATTATGATTATTGATTATAACTATCAAAAAGTAGAAGTGCCTCAAGAAATTGTAGAGTATTGTGATCACTTTACCGTTGATGCTGATCGTAACGAATTGCGTTATTTGGATTGCGTTTACATGAATATGGGTTATTATGGTAATGATCCAGATAAACTGAAAGAAATGCGGCAACGCATCTATCCCATCTTTGAATAAATTATAAAGTAATAACAAGGTAGGGTGTGCCAGTTGAGGAAGTGTCCACTTAGGGGTTGTCAACCTGCCCCTATGGTATATACTAACATTGTTGTCACCCAAACCTCATGCGTAAAGTTGATTCCCAGATGATCACTGCCATTCGCAGTCATCTCCCATTCTCTAAGGGCAACCGCCAAGTGATACAGCATGATAATGGAAGCACTTCTGTTTACTTTCATGGTCATCTTATTGCTGGATTTGGTGAAGCATCTCTCTTTATTGACAATTGTGGGTATTGGACAGCAACCACAAAACA
>PVBE010823981.1_pt1 | contig 27977 bp, 18 predicted proteins | sample 1631181 | NCBI WGS metagenome assembly PVBE01 (sample SAMN08397723, study PRJNA350692) | Marine metagenome, whole genome shotgun sequencing project. | isolation source: water | place: Pacific Ocean | collected 2012-04
CCCCCGGACGAACGGGTCGCGATTACGCGGGCGCTGCGCTCCGGATCACCTGCGATGATTCCGTCGACCCTACGGACGATGGGCGCTCCTCCCAATGACTGAAGTCAGGCGTAGCTTCCGGCCGCGTCGGTCACCGGCGATCGCGTGGCAGATGGAAAGGCGCCGATCTCAAGCACGCCAGAAGTGCCGATGTGGTGGGCCGTCAGGGATTCGAACCCTGGACCGACGGACTGAAAAGCCGCAGGTCCGCTACAAAGGCTCCTGACCGCGATTCTCCCGTGCCGATATTCATCGAATCGGCGCGAAAACGAGCTTCCTGAAGCCTATGCCAAACCCGAGCCCCACCTGGCCCACCAGATAGAGATGAGTCACGATCTAGTTTTCGTGCCCCACAGCCGGGACAGGGCCCGCACGGCTTCGAATCATGAAAGTTCGGGATGCAAACGCTCGGCACTCACTCAAGGCCGACGGGGTTTTGAAACTGCACAGCTCAATTCGTTTCGTTCTGATCGAAGATCAACGCGAGTTCGCGGTCGTTCATGTCGCCATTTAGCGCAAGACTCCCGTCAATCTGATTCGCTGGGATCACGCCGAGGACCGCCAGACAGCGACGGGCGCTGACCCGCAGTTCCTCCGCCTGGTGGACCAGTGGGTTGATGCCCAGTTCGCCGTCTACGACTGCGAACACTCCCGTCGCTGCGATCTGCGTGCGGAACTGGTTGTAAACGACGTAGGCGCCGACGGCTGCCCGCATGACGAGGCCAACCATCGCGGGATCTTCGTCCACCACCGCCACACGGGGGGCGAGGTTGTCCCAGCAGCAGCGCTGCCGCGCCGTGAGTCCCAGCGGCGGTTCCGGAATCCTCATGCCGGCTCCTCGTCCAGCTCAAAGAGCGCAAGAACCTCCTCGTGCACCCCATCGCGTTTTGATCCGACACCCGTGCCGCATAGAAGTCATCCCCCTAGAACATGACCGTCCCCGCATCGATGTTGATATCTTGGCCGGAGATGTTGTGGCCGAGATCGCTCGCGAGAAAGACGCACATCGCGGCGATATCGTCGTTCTCGGTCACGCGGTGGAGCGCCGCGCCCTCCGAGGCCAACGCGTAGATCTCATCCAGCGTGATCTTCATCTGCTCCGCCAACAGGGCCAAACGTGGTCCCTTGACCCCACCGGGACTGATGCAGTTCACGTTGATATTGAATTCGCCCACCTCCAGAGCGAGGGACCGCGTCAGCCCGACGACGCCCATCTTCGACGCACAGTACGCCGTACGTGTGGCTGCCGGCCGCTTCCCAGTGATCGAGCCGATGTTGATGATCTTCCCGCTTTGCTTTTCTTTCATCACCTTCACGGCTTCGCGGCAGCAGAGCCACATCCCGGTGAGGTTGACATCTAGACACTGCTGGAAGTCGGCGACATCTAGCTCCCAGATCGGGCCGATCGGACCTGTGACGCCAGCATTGTTGACGATCACGTCCAGCGTGCCGTACAGGTCGACGGCGCCTTGGACCAGGCTCAGCACATCCGATTCCAGCGAGATGTCGGCGGGGACCACGCTGGCCTCGCCGCCCGCCGAGCGAATCGCCGCGGCGGCCGCATCCAACTCCTTCGCGCGGCGCGCGGCCATCACGACCTTCGCGCCCTCGCGGGCGAACGCCTCCGCCACCCCTTGACCGATACCTTGATTGGCGCCGGTCACCACGGCGACCTTTCCATCGAGTTGCACGTCCGATCCTCCTTTGGTCCAGTCGGGAACGGTCCGGAGGCAAGACGCGAACACGTTCGGGATTGGTGTCCCCTGGCCTGTGGGCGTGCGTCGTCACCGCCGGACGAAGCGCCTGTCCATGTCATCTCGGCCGGGTTGTTGAGGGTCCCGCCCCGGCTACTTCTTCCGGGCGGGTCTGTTTCGTCCGCCATGAGACGCTCCGAAACTCGGCGGCCGTGCGGCCCGGGCCCCGCCCGATCGGTCATGACGCCGTCGATTGTGGGGCCCCCAAGGAGGAGTGGGTCACTCGGAGGACGTTTCACGGCGAGCCCAGGACCGCCCGAGACGGGCCTCCCAGTGACCGGTGACGCCGAAGCGACTCTCCTATTTCATCTTGTCGGGGTCGCTGAGGATTCCACCACGGCTGCCCTGCCCGGCCATGAAGGCCACTGGCGCCACCGCCGCGTGATCCACGACCACGTCGATCACTGTCAGCTTGTCGTTGTGAAGCGCCTGGTCGACCGCATCCCCGATCTTTGCAGGGTCCGTCACTCGAATCCCGTTGCCGCCCAACTCCTCAGTGATCTTGGCGAAGTTCGTCTCCTTGAACTCGGAGAGAAGGTCGACATCGTGGGACGCCGACCAGAAGGCCTGCAGCAGGTGCGTATCGAAGACGAGGGCGTGGTTGTTGAGGACGATGGCGATGGCGTTGATGTCGTTGCGGACGGCTGTCTCTACCTCCGCCATGTGATACATGAACCCGCCGTCTCCGCACCAAGCCACAGCGGGACGGTCCGGCGCCCCGACCTTGGCGCCGATCGCCGCCGGGAAGGCCCAGCCCAGCGTGCCTTCGCAGGCCAGGTAGTTCTTCCCCGCCGGCAGATCCATATAGGCCCCCGACCACGCGGCCGCGTAGCCGGTGTCGGCGCAGACGATCGCATCATCGGGAAGCGCCTTGGCGACCTCCACGGCCAAGCGCTCGGGCCGGATCGGGGTTTGGTCCGAGGTGACCTCCGCCTCGTGCTCTTGCCACCAGGCCTCGCGTGACTCCTGGCAGCGCTTGATCCACTCTTGATTGGCGCCGGCATCCTCCGCGCCAGCGGCGTCCACCATCTGTCCCAGGACCACCTTGGCATCACCGAACAGCGGGAGGGTGTTGGGCATATTCTTGCCAGGTTGGGCCGGGTCAATGTCGATGTGGATGATCCGCGTAGTCGGGGGCGGAATTGTTCCGAGCAGCGTCGTGGCACCGCCCGCGTGGCTGCCGACGAACAACGCCACGTCGGCCTCTTCCAGCATATCCATCGTGGACGAGCGCCGGTAGGAGCCCTCAACGCCGAGGGAGAGCGGGTGGTGCTCGTCGATGCTGCCTTTTCCGCCAAGCGAGCACGTCACCGGGATCTGCAACCGCTCGGCCAGCATGGTCACTTCGTCCCAGGCCCCCGAGATGATCGCGCCCCGCCCGCAGACGATGATCGGCCGCTCGGCTGCGCGGAGCTCCTCCACGGCCTGCGCCACGTCCTCATCATCCGCGCGTGGACGGAAGGCGGGATAGGTGAAGTACCGCTCGTCTAGGAAGTCCTTGTCCGCGAAGTCCATCTGGACCGTCTCGATGCTGCCTTCGACGTAGAGATGGGCCGGCCGGGTCGCGCCGGTGGTGACCTCCCGATACGCCTCGCCCAGCAGATCCGGCAGCCGGCTCAGATCGCGGACCTCGGCGTCGTACTTCGTCACGGTGGAGAAGTCCACGTAGACCTCTTGGTACGAATTGCCGCGATACCGAGCCGTGGGGATGTACGTCGTCAGGCCGATGATTGGGGTCCCCGACTGCCAGGCGTCGCCGAACCCGGAGAGCAGGTTGCAGGCGCCCGGACCGCCCTGCGTGATCACCAAACCGGGCCGGCCACTGGCCTGCGCACAGCCATCGGCCATGTAGGCCATCGCCTTCTCGGAGTGCCCGAGCACGCGTTTGATGCCCTCATCCGCAAGCTCCACCATGGTGGGGTAGAGGAACGTCGGCATGAAGAAGAAACCTTTGATCCCCGATCGCCGAATCGTCTCTGCCAGCCACTGCTGACCGTTCATGACCTGGTCGCCTTGAACCTCTCCCTCGCTCGTGTCGAGACCCAATCTCTCACGCATGGTCGTCATGACTTGTCGTATCTCCCTGCTTCGCGCTGCATGTTTTCTGGGACCACTCGCGGCACATATCGACGCAGCACACGAGACGGGCGTATCTTTTTGGAGTTATCCCGGCAGAAAGCTAGGCGTTCCGTTCAGTCCCTCCAATGATTGAGGTCAATTTGCGTGTTCCAGCACCCGCGTCGGTGACCATAGATGCCCCGAGTACTGTGTCTCTGACCAACGTATGAACCGTACGTCCGTCACGAAGACGGTTGAAGGTGCGCTGGAATCATGCACCTGGCATCGAGCGGCTCACGCACGGCACCTCAACTCCGCTGGGGATTGTGTAGTCTCTTCGTCTATCGCCGCACATCAGGAGGCTCCCCGGCGGTCTTTGGGGGGGGGAACCGAGGGCCTTCATGCCTCGTCCGCGCTGGCGGTGCCGCTGGCGGATCACCTGAACGTTGTCCGCTGCCGGTGTCGCGAGTATTGCCCCGGCGCTTGTTGACGTCATTACTGTCGATCTTTTTGCCGTGCTTCCCCGGCTGTGGGTCCGGCCCCATCAACCGGAAGCCGGAGCGCCGGCGCCTGGTATGATGGACTCGCCGGGCTGTGGTGTCTCAAAACTCCATCTGAGGCCACGTACCAGATAGAAGGGCGGCGATCTCCAGAGCGCTAGGAACGTCGAGGTCTTGAGCCCGCAAGGCTTCGGATCATGACCGACGGATTAGACCCTATGGAGTGACCGGCTCCGCATCACACTGTCGCGGGTTGCGGTCGGAGGACCGCAGCGCTGCCGGTTGAAGGGAGCCGATCCGATGACGAACACGACATACGTAGGGATGGACGCACACAAGGCGACGATCGCCGTGGCGATGCTGCTGCCCAGCGGGGAGCTGGTGGAGTGGCAGATCGCCAACGAAACCGTCGGGGTGCGGCGCCTGGCGCGCGCAATCCACCGCGCCGCGCCCGGCGAGGTGGTGGCTTGCTACGAAGCGGGGCCGTGCGGCTTCGCGCTACAGCGGCAACTGCGGGCGCCGGGCCTGGACTGCCGAGTGATCGCGCCAGCGCTGATCCCGCAGCAACCCGGCAATCGGGTCAAGACCGACCGCCGCGACGCGCGGCAACTGGCGCGGCTCCTCCGAGCGGATCTGCTGACGGCGGTGCACACGCCGACGCCGGCGCAGGAAGCGGTCCGCGACCTCTGCCGGGCCCGCGAGGACGCGGTCGAGGATCGCACCCGCAGCCGACATCGGCTGAGCAAGTTCTTGCTCCGCTTGGGGATCGTCGATGGGCCGCGTCAGCGCTGGACGCAGGTCTACCGCCGCTGGCTGAGCACGCTGCGGTTCGATCACGCGGCTGCCCAAGCCACCTGCGACGACTACGTGCGCGCCTTGGACGATCTCGACGATCGGGTGCGGACTCTCGACGAGCAGATCGCGCTCCACGCCGACACGGATGCCTACCGAGAGGCGGTCGGGGTGCTGCGCTGCTTCCACGGGGTGGACACGTTGACCGCGCTCACCTTCCTTGCCGAACTCGGCGATCTCACCCGCTTCGCTTCGGCCCGGCAGCTGATGAGCTATCTCGACCTGACGCCAAGCGAGTTCAGCAGCGGGCCGCGCCAGCGGCGCGGCGGGATCACCAAGGCCGGCAATAGCCATGTGCGGCGCATCTTGATCGAGGCCGCCTGGCACCAACGCCACCGCCCCGGGGTAGGCCGGCGCCTCCAGGCTCGCCGCCGCGGCCAACCGAGCTGGGCCGTGGCCTGTGCCGATCGGGCCCAGAAGCGGTTGCACCGCCGCTATCAGGGGTTGATCACTCGCGGCAAGCCCTCCACCGTGGCGGCCGTCGCCATCGCGCGCGAGCTGGCCGCCTTCCTCTGGGCCGCCGTCCAACGCCTCCAGCAACCAGCCCAGGTCGCCGCTTAACCCCGGCGCACGCCCCCCGGTCCGAGCGCGAGGAGGGTGGATGAGCCCCGGCACGATGCAGCGGATGCGCGTTACTTTTAGGCGGTCTCGATGCCTGGCATCGCCAACCCGCGCGATTAGACAGCGCCCCCGCCCGACGCAGCACGGTCATGCGGCCAGGCCTCTGGCAACCCGCGGATATCAGAGTGACTCGTCGTCGATTCCGCCCGGCTCCTCCATCCGCCCCGCCCCCGGACCGCGAGGGCCCCCGGGCCACCATCACTCGGGGCTTGACAGCCGGTCACTCCATATCAAAAGTACGAAGGTCATGAACATCTGTTCTCTGTGTCGGCGTTTCTTGGCGAAAACCGCCCCTGGACCGACGGACTGGAAAGCAGCCGGTCCGCAAAGGTAGGATCGCGACGGCGATGTAACGGCCACGGCGGTCATCGATCCCACCCGCTTGCCAGACAGAGATCCCGCACGTTTCTGTGCACAGCGCTCACCTGACACCCGATCGTGTGCCTAGGGACGACCTCCTCGTCTCGACCGAGCGCCGTCGTCGCCGTCGCCTGCGCGAATACCCGGCCTTCGACGAGGCCTGTGCCGCCCTTAGACCGGTGCCGACTGATCCACGTCCTAGCGGCTGCGCGAGTGGCACGCCTAAACACGGTCTGCGCGAGTGGCGTCAGACTCGTCGTCCCGCGCTGTTTCTGGACGGACGAGGAGGAGATCTGATGACCGACCCCGAGCGGACGGCCGAAGAGGTCCCGGGCGCCTGGCCGGACTACCCCACCCTGCTGCGGAAGCCGCTCAGCGAGCGCGAGGTCCGGTTGCTTGAGCGGGCGCGCCGGCACGCCACCGACTTCGCGGCGCGCGCCGACCAGGTCGACCGCGACGGCACGTTTCCGCTCGAGAGCTACGAGGAGATGAAGGCGAGCGGCTACGCCCACATGACGCTGCCGGCGCGATTCGGCGGCGAGGACGTGGACCTGCTCGAGCTCTGCGCCTGCGAAGAGCAGCTGGCCCAGGGCTGCGCCGGGACGACCCTCGGCGTCAACATGCACATCTTCGGCGTGGGGGCCCTCCTGCACGACGGGCAGAACGCGCCGCCGGCGCGGCAGGCCCAGATCGAGATGATGCTGACCTTCATCGGGACGTCCAAGGCGATCATGTGCGGATCATTCAGCGAGACGAGTCAGGCCGGCGCCTACTTCCTGCCGGCCACGAAGGCGACGCGGGTCGACGGGGGGTGGCGGATCAACGGCGTGAAGTCCTACAACTCGAACTTGCCCGCCGCCGACGTGGTGGGGGCGTCGGTGCACTTCCTCGATCATCCGGATGGCGAGGATATGGTCGGGATGGTCATGCTCCCCAAGGACAGTCCTGGCGTGACCAGCCTGGGCGCCGAGTCGTGGGACGTGCTGGGCGTGCGGGCCTCCGGTTCCTTCGACGTACGGTTCGAAGACACCTTCGTACCCGATGCCATGGTGGCGCCCGTGGTGCCCGCGAGCGAGGCCCTCTTCCGGGGCATGGAGGCGTTCCTGGCCTGGTTTAACCTCACGATCTCGGCGGTGTACATGGGCGTGGCGCAGGCGGCGACGGACTGGACGATCGCGTACCTCAAGGAGCGCCAGCCGCCGCTGGAGGAGCGCCCCCTCGCGCACATGGCGGGCATGCAGTACCAGCTAGCCGAGATGATGGCCCTGAACACCGCCTCGCGCGCCCTGATCCGCGCCTCGGCCGAGGACTGGATGGCCAAGCCCTGGGACAACGAGGAGACCGCGGAGAAGGGCAGCATCTGCAAGTACGTGACGACCAACAACCATGTGCGGGTGGTGGGGATCGCCATGGACATCGCCGGCGGGCCGGGGCTGTTCCGCCAATTCGGCCTGGAGCGGCTCTACCGCGACGTGCGGGCGGGCAAGGCGCACCCCCCGGCGGACTTGATGGCCCTGGAGTGGATCGGCAAGCGTGCCCTGGGCATCCCCCGAGACTTCCTGCCCCGCTGGGGCTGAACGTCCAGTACCTGTCGTGTCTCAAAAGTCCATCACGCCGCCTCCCAGCGGTACTCATGATGGAGACCGCCGAGGATCGGGCGGGATGAGGCTGGCTAAGAATCGGTGCAGCGATTCCGCCATCGCCGTCCGTTGCGCAGCCTGGAGGTCACGCTGGATGAGGTGCATCTAGATAGATTTCGCCCCAACCGGTCTCGCGGTCATTGCTGCGTCGTCTATCCCACCTCGGCCGCAATAGCCCACGGTCAATCGGAACCACGGAGGCGGGGGTCGAGGAGGTCGCGGAGGGTGTCGCCGAGCAGGTTGAACGCAAGGACGGTCAGGACGATCGCGAGGCCGGGATAGATCGCGAGGCTGGCCTCGCTGGTGAGGAAGCGCTGGGCTCCGCCAAGCATCGCCCCCCAGGAAGGGTCCGGCGGTTGCGTCCCGAGCCCCAGGAAACTCAGGCCTGCTTCAGCGATGATCGCTGCCCCGATGAGGAGCGACGACTGAACGATGACGGGGGCCATGATATTCGGCGCCACGTGACGGAAGATGATGCGGGTGGTGCTGGCGCCGATCGACTCGGCGGCGGTGACATACTCCATCTCCTTCACGGACAGAGTGCTCCCCCGCACCAGTCGAGCGATTCCGGGAACGAAGACGACGCCGATCGCGATCATGACGTTCAGGACGCCGGTTCCTAAGACTGCGATGATGATCAGAGCCAGGAGAATCGCCGGGAATGCGAAAAGGGCGTCCATGACCCGCATCATGCCTTCATCCTTCCAGCCCCCCAGATAGCCGGCCAGCATGCCGTAGGGCATGCCCACCGCGATTCCGATCCCGACTGAGATCAGCCCCACGAGGAGCGCCGTCTCCGCCCCGTGTACGATCCGCGAGTAAGTGTCTCGGCCGAGGTTGTCGGTCCCCAACCAGTGATCAACTGAGGGGCCGGAGAAGGTGGATGCGAAATCGGTGGCGATGGGATCATGCGTAGAGGCTACGCCCGCGAAGATCCCACAGAAGAGCACCACCAGGACGATCGCGAGACTCGCGACCCCGGCTGGTCGGCGGGAGAAGCGGCGCGCGAATTCCCGCTCGCGCGTGAAGCGGAAGGAGCGGAAGTTCGGGGGGGCAAGTTGGCTAGTCATAGCGGATTCTCGGATCGAGATACGCGTACGAGACATCAACGACCAGATTCGTGAATGCCACGGAGAGTGCCAGCATCAACGCCAGTGCCTGGACAGTCACCAACTCGCGATTGAAGATCGAGTCGATGAGAAGCTTGCCGACGCCAGGCAACGAGAAGACCGACTCGATGATGATCGCGCCTCCCAGAATGTTTGAGAGCTGCAGGCCCAAGACCGTCACCACCGGGATGAGGGCATTGCGGAAGCCGTGGCGGAGAATGACGGTTCGTTCCCGCAAGCCCTTGGCGCGGGCGGTGCGGACATAGTCCTGCTGCATGACTTCGACCATCGCTGCCCGCGTCTGCCGGGCGAGCGCAGCTGATTGTGCAACTCCGATCGCGAGTGCGGGCAGCAGCAAGCCACGCAGATTCTCAATCGGATCGTCGCGGAAGCTGACCCAACCGAGCGCTGGGAACCAGCCGAGTTCCACTGCGAAGACGAGGATGAGAACGAGTCCCAGCCAGAAGTTCGGGATCGCGGCCCCCGCAACGGCGAACAGCGTACCGAAGTAGTCGAAGGGAGTGTTGGGGCGCGATCCGGCGAGCAGCCCGACTGGAACGGCGATTGCGATTGCGAGGATCATCGAGAGGATGCCGAGTTCAATGGTCACCTCGAGGCGGTCGCTGACGAGCGCCGCCACGGTGTCGCCGGAGCGGCGGCTTTCGCCGAAGTCCAGTTGGACGGCGTTCCCCAACCACTCGGCGTATTGCACGAGCACGTTCTTGTTCAGGCCAAGCTCTTCGCGGAGGTCCTCCAGTAAATTGAGGTCTGCCTCCGGGCCCAAGATCGCCAACGCGGGGTCCCCGGGCAACAACCGAATGGTGAAAAAGGTGATGGCGGAGATCAGGAAGAGCACCGGAATCGTCGCCACAAGACGGCGCAAGGCATAGGTCGCCACAATGCACGCTCCGCTACTTGGCGATCGCCCGGGGGCGCCTGAGGCGCGGGACGGCAGTCTAGCCGTCGATCCCCCATTGACTCAACTGGGCAACACGTCTGAATTCCCCTAGACTCCGCCGCACGCCGGGGAGACTGACGGTCCCACGGCCCACCCAGTGCTCAGCACGCGGCCAGGAGGCCCACGAGGAGGGAATGATGAGCGAGAAGAACTACTGGACCCGACTTTCCCAACGGCGCCTCTCGCGACGGACGCTTCTGAATAGCAGCGCCCGGGCGGGCGTGGGCGCGGCGGGGCTCGCGCTTGTCGGCTGCGGGGACGACGACGACGATGATGCCGCCGCGGCGCAGGTCGCCGAGCAAGTCGCCGAGCAGGCCGAGGAGCAGCAGGCTGAGCAAGCCGCAGCCCAGGCGGACGCGGAGGAGCAGGCCGCTGAGCAAGCGGAGCAGGCGGAGGAGGAACAGGCGGCGGAGGAACCCGCGGTCGTGGCACCTGTGCCCACCGGCGAGGTCCGGTGGCCATTCGCTGGCAACATCAGTGGAACAGAGGGCGTGACCGGGACCGGTGGCGGAGATCACCAGGTCCTATGGACCGTGCACGACAACCTGGTGGGCTACGACAAGAATCTGACGCCAGACCCGGCCCGCAGCCTCGCGGAGAGCTGGGAGGTGGTGGACCCGCTGGAGATCATCTTCAACCTCCGTCAAGGTGTGCTCTACCACGATCTGACCGCGCTGACGGCGGACACGGTGCGGCTGCACATCGAACGCGGGAAGACGATGGAAGGGTCGAACATCAAGGCTGACATCGAAGCGGTCGAGACGGTGACCGCCATCGACGACCAGACCGCCGTATTCAACATGAATGCCCCGTTCTCGCCGCTGCTCCGGGTCCTGGGCGATCGGGCCGGTATGCTGACATCGCCCGGCGCATTCGACCGCCTCGATCAACTGAACAGTCGCGCGGAGCCTTCCGGAACGGGGGCGTTCACTTACGTGGATGAGGACCTGGACGGGCCGTATGTCCAAGAACCGTTCTCGGAATACTGGCAAGATGGAGCGCCCCTGGTCGAGCGCCTGACAATGTTCCAAGGTGTCGATCCGACACAGGGCGTGAACGGCTTGCTCACGGGCCAGTTCGATGCCATGGATGATCCGCCCCCGGAAGATCTTGACCGCCTCCGCGATGGCGACATGAACGTCCGCGTGATCCCCACCAACGCCAACTCTTTCTTCTACATCAACCCGAACATCGAACCCTGGAACAACGAGCATTTGCGCCAGGCGGTGAACCATGCCATCGACAGGGACACCTTGGTCGATGTGGTCTACGACGGCCTGCACACCCCCAACAAGTGGGGCTGGCTTGGGCCTGCCACGGGGGAGTTCCACAACCCCGATGAGGTTCTCGTCAAGTACGACCCTGAGCGCGTGCGAGCGGAACTCGATCTCGCCGGGTACCCCGACGGCCTCGAGTACGACATGAACGTCGTCAACACGCCGATCGCCATCGCGCAGGCAGAGTTCATCCAAGCCAACCTGGCGGAGTTCGGCATCATGATGAACATCGTGGTGCGTCCGAGCCCGGACTACTACGTCGAGTGGACGCAGAAGCAGACAGCGGTGATGATGGCCGGCATGTCGGTCCGGGCCGACGTGTGGCAGCAGATGGCGTTCGTCTCGCGCGCGAACGGTCCGTTCGATTTCGCGTTGCCTGAGGCGGACAAGGACGCAGAGCTGCAGGCCGCATTCGACAAGGTGACCGAGGTCTTCGATCCGATTGACCGTGTGGAGGCCATGCGAGAGCTCAACCGAGTCCTCGAATCTCGCGCCTATCACATCAAGCTCTTCTTCGGAGCGAACGTCATGGCATCGAGCCCCGGTCTGGAGTTCGAGATGTTCGGCGACGGCAAGTTCCACTTCGGGCAGAAGGATGTGCGCTGGGCAACGTAGGCCCTCGTTCCACCGGACGTAGCGAACCGGCGCCGGACCTCCGGCGCCGGTTGCGTTTGGCGCCCCTGGGACCTCTAGGCTGGCGGCCTGCCGGGAGTTCGCTAGGGCCGCATCCCGTAGCGCACCCGGACGCCAACCTGCGGCGGGAGCTCCTGCTCGTAGGCTATCTGGAGCCACTCCGCCAACATGGGGCGCGTCTCCCGCGGGTCGATGATGTCTTCAACGGCGAACGCTTCGGCAGCGCTGAACGGATTGCGAAGAGCGATCAGCTCTTCCTCGATCTCCTGGCGTCGGGCCGCGGGATCGGGCGCCGCCTCGATCTCCCGGCGATAGGCGGCGGCCACCCCACCCTCGATCGGCAAGGACCCCCACTCCCCCGACGGCCACGCGACGCGGAAGCAGAACCGGCTGAAGTCCTGGTGCGCCCCGCCGGCGACGCCGTACAGCCGCCGCACTACGATCGTGGCCCACGGGACCTGCGATTCATCGATCGCGCAAGCCGCTCGTACGCCGGCGCGCAACGTCCCCGTCGACTCGCCGGCGCGCCCAATGACGAAGCCCGGCTGATCCGCGAAGTTGATGATCGGTAGGTGAAAGACGTCGCACAGGTCTACGAACCGTTCGAACTTCCGCGCTTCCTTCGCGCCCATCGCGCCGCCGTAGTGCATCGGGTCGTTCGCGAGCACGCCCACCGGCATCCCATTGATGCGCGCGAAGCCGGTCACCTGCGCGCGCCCGAAGTACCGCCCCATCTCGAAGAAAGAGTCCCGGTCCACGACGAAGCCGAGGAGCCGCCGAGGGTCGTATCCGCGCTTGCGCTGGCGAGGGATGATCGAGCTGAGCGCTTCCTCACGACGATCTGGAGAGTCGTTGCTGGACTGGACAGGCGGAAGCTGATGGACGTTGGAGGGGAGGTACGAGAGGAATGTTTGGATCTGGCGCATCGCATCGGCCTCGTCCTCTGCGTCGTTGTCGACGACCCCGCTGCCACGAGCATGGACCTCGTGGCCGCCCAAGTCCTCCTTGCTGATCTTGTCACCCAGCGATCGCTCCACAAGCGGAGGGCCTCCGGCGAAGACCTGCGTGTTCCCGCGAACCATCACGGAGAAGTGACTGGCTGGGACTTCGGCGGCCGGCAAGCCTGCCACGGAGCCGAGTGCGGCGGAGATCACCGGGACCTCTGCCAAGAGCTTCGTCCAACGTGCCGGCCAGTGGAGCTCAGGTAAGTAGGTCCGCCCCATTTCCGCAGTGGCGCGGATGTCCCCCCCGAAGCCATCGATCAGACGGATCAGGGGGATCTTCAGTTCCTGAGCGATGCCCTCAATGTGGCGGCCCTTGTCGCCGCCGCTGTGAATCGAGGCACGACCCTTCAGCGCCTGTGAGCCGCTCTTGGGGCGGGCGGTGAAGTCGCTGCCGGTCACGGCCACGGGACGACCGTCGATCCGTGCGATCCCGATGACCGTCGCGGACGGATGGAAGCCGACCAGCTCGCCGTCATCGTAGTAACCGGCGCCAGCCAGCGCACCGCGCTCGCGAAAGGAGCCATCGTCCGTCAGGAGATCGATGCGCTCCCGAACGGTGAGGCGACCACGGTCGTGCTGATCTTGGACGCGCTCCGGACCACCCATCTGCATCGCGAGTGCCCGGCGCTTGTTGATCTGATCGATCTCCGCTTGCCAGCCCATCAGGAAGCCTTTCAGAACTCAGTGCCTGGGAAACGCAGTATCGCCGGAGAGCATCCGCAGGGGAAATGGGCGGCCGTGCGAGCGTTCCCGTTCTCCCCGGATGGATCCGCACATGCGAAGACCGACGGGCGGCGCGGGCGGGCTTCACGGTGGGCGTGGCATCCGGCATCATGTTCGCGATTCCATGCGTCTTCTCGTGCGAGCCGCGGCGAGTCAGGCGGGTCCTATCGATCGCGAGCTGTGGGGAGCACACCATGAGCTGGAAGCCGGAGATCGACGAACTGACGCACCGCCACGAACTGGCTGAGCAGATGGGAGGGGCACAGGGCGTCGACCGTCAGCACGGCCAGGGCAAACTCACCATCCGTGAGCGTCTCGACCTCCTCGTCGATCCGGGCACCTTCGAACAGATGGGGAAGCTTCAGGGTGGGGCGACCTATGGCGATGACGGCCAGCTGGAGAGCTTCACCCCCTCGGCTCGGGTCCGGGGCATGGCCCGCGTGAACGGCCGCCGGGTCTATGTCACGGGGCAAGACTTCACCGTACGGGGTGGGTCCGCCGGCTCTCACGGCGGTGGTGTGGACATGGGGCACGGCCATCCGGGTCCGCAGGAACTCCGACTCCCAACGGTCAACCTGCTCGATGGCGCGGGCGGGAGCGTTGCGGAGTTCTCTGCGATCGGCCGCACCTACATTCCGGATGGCGAATTCTTCGGGGCGCTGTCGGACATCCTCAATATCGCCCCCGTCGCGACCGCGGTGCTCGGTCCGGCGGCAGGGGGGCTCGCTCCCATGCCCTGCCTCAGCCACTTCAGCGTCGTCGCGAAGGGGACGGGCCAAGTTTTCCCCGGCGGCCCGCCCGTCGTCCAAGCGGCCCTGGGTCACGAGATCGACAAGGAATCGCTCGGCGGCTGGAAGATCCACACCCGCATCAGTGGTGTCGTCGACAACGCGGCGCGTGACGAAGCTGACGCCATTGATCAGGTCAAACGCTTCCTCAGCTACCTTCCGGACAACGTCTGGGAGATGCCCCCGCGCGCCGAACCCACCGACGACCCCAAACGGCGTGACGAGCGCCTCCTCAGCCTCATTCCCCGCGACAAGCGACAGCCGTACGACCCCCGCGTCATCATCGATGGCGTCCTGGACAAGGATTCCTTCTTCGAGATCGCCCCGGACTATGGCGCCTCCCGAATCATTGGACTTGCCCGCGCCAACGGATATCCCGTCGGCGTCATGCTCAACAATCCCAACCGGCGCGGCGGGTCGATGGATGTGGCCGCCGCCGAGAAGTCGGCGCGGCTCGTCCAGCTATGTGACACCTTCCACTTGCCGATGGTCGTGCTCATGGATGACCCCGGGTTCATGGTGGGGCTCGAATCGGAGAAGGCGGGGATCGAGCGGGCGGGCACGCGGCTGGTCTACGCGATCACGCAGAGCAAGATGCCGTGGCTCTCGTTCATCTGTCGCCAGTCCTACGGCCTCGCCGGGAGCCTGCAGTATCGCCCCGGGCCGCATCTTTACCAACGCTACGCCTGGCCCTCCGGCCACTGGGGATCGATGCACATCGAGGGGGGCACCTCTGCCGCCTTCCGACGCATCATCGACGCGGCCGAGGACCCCGAAGCCAAGCGGACGGAACTCGAGGCAGAGCTCCAGGCGCTTAGCTCGCCCTTCCGCACCGCGGAGGCCACGGGCCTGGATTTGATCGACCCGCGAGACACGCGCGCTATCATGTGCGACTGGATCGAGATGGCGCAGAGCGTGATCGCGACCCAGCTTGGACCAGGTTCGGGGCCGACTTACCGCCCCTAGCGGAGACTGCCCCTCTAGGCGATGACTCCGGCGGTGACGAGTTCGTCGAACTCGTGCTGGGTGAGCCCTACAACGTCGCGCAGCACGTATTCGTTGTGCTCCCCAAACATCGGTGCTCGCTCCAAGACCCGTTCCTCGCCGGCGAAGCGGATAGACTCTCCGTCTATCGTGATCTCCCAGTCCGGATCGCTGGGTTGATGCACGCGCTGATAATGCCCCGTCATCTGGGGATCAACCTCCATCATGTCGCGCAAGGTCTCGACTGGTGCCGCCGCCACCCCAGCCTCTTGCAGCGCCTGGGCGAGCTCCCATCGATCCTGTTTCGCCGTCCACGCCGCGATCCGCCGGTCAAGCTCGTCCTCGTCCGCCTGCCGCCCGTCCATCGATGTCCATGCGCCCGGAACATCGCCGCCGATCAGCCGGGCCAGCGGTGCCCACTCTTCCTCCGTGCGAACCGCGATGGCGATCCACTCATCGTTGCCTCGAGTTGGGTAGACGCCGTGGGGGCAGTAGTTGGGGTCGCGATTCCCCGGTTGTTCCGGCGCTCGGCCAGTTTTCCGGAACCGCATCCACTCCGCGCCCAGCAACGACACCGTCGCTGACAGCTGCGACAGCAGGATCTCGCGACCCTCGCCACTCCGCTCAGCTTCGCGCAACGCCGACAACACGCTTGCGACAAGCAAGTGCGGCGACGTGAAATCGGGATAGGCCACACCCATCCCGCGAGGCGGTCGATCGGGGAATCCCATCAGGAAGTTCTGTCCACTCGCTGCCATGAGCAGATTCCCCAGCGTTCGATGCGATACCCAGGGGCTGTCGCCACCGACGCCCGGCAGATGCAGCACGATGAGCTTCGGGTTCAACCTGCGCAGCTCTTCGTAGGGGAAGCCCATGGCCGCCAGCTTTCCCGCCGTGTAGTTGTTCACAACGACGTCTGACTTCGCGATGAGACGCCGGGTCAGATCCCGTCCCTGCTCCGTCTTTAGGTCCAGCGTGACCGATTTCTTTCCCGTGTTCGCGTCGTTGAGTAGATCGCCCAGGTCCGTGTGGTACCGGCCGCCCGGCAAGCGCTGTCCGCGCAGGGCGTCCATTCGCTGGGACGACTCGACTTTGATCACGTCTGCGCCAAAGTTCGACAGCATCCGAGTTCCCAAAGGCCCGGCCAGGACCCACGTGAAGTCGACCACTCGGATCCCGGCTAGGGGCATCGCCGACATGGATGCTTCGGGCTTCGAGAGATGGCTCCCCCCTCGCTCTCCCCAGCCCGCCCCCGTCTGCGCGCCCAGCTGTGGCGCTGGGACGATCGGACGGTCAGGCGCCACACCATCGACAGGGCTGCGGCTGAACTCAAGAGATCGCCCCAGTCGTTCGTGTTCGATCGGGCGGAACTGCCCGCTGACCTGATAGTGCTCCGACTCCATCATCTGCGGGAAGTCCAGAGTCGGCATCGCCGCCGAGCCCATCTCCCACATCTTCTTCAGGAAGACATCGCGCGGCATGGTGGCGGCTAGCTCCATTGCCTTCCATTGCAGCGGGTTCTCCAGGTATTTCCACGCCCCCGAATCGACATGCTGGACCTGCCAGTTGTCAGCGTCGAACTCATGCTCGATCCCCGCCTCATCGAGGAGGGAGATGAACTGCGCAAGCGCAGTGGCCAGGATATTGGCACCCACCCACTTCCCGTCGGCGCACCGCATCGTCTGGCTCAACGCCGGCCGAACGGGGATCTCTCCTCGCCACGCGTAGTGATTGGGGTTGGATGTTTGGACCGTCGCGAGCGAAGTCGCCTTCTGCATCGAAATGTCGAGATGTGCGCCGGGGCGCCCCGGTGTCGTCTCACGTCCGTGCAAGGCGATCAGGGTGCCGCTCAGCGCCGTGAGGCTGGACATCGTGTAGGCCGGAAAGGCCGGGCCATGTGTTGGGGGGTCGTCGCGTTCGCCGCTAATCTGCAACAGCCCGCTTGCCGCCGAAGCCGTCAGGTCGTTCCCTTTCCATGCCGCTCGGTCGCTATCCACGCCGAATGGCGTGATCGACACCTGAATCAGGCCTGGATTGATCGCCCGGAGTTCCCGGTGCCCAAGCCCCAGCGCTTCGCGTTCACCAGGCATCGCCGTTTCAAGGAGGACATCAGCTTCGTGAACCAACGACCGGAAGGCCTCCTGCCCCCCGCTCGACGACAAATCAAGGACGGCTGAGCGCTTGTTCGCGTTGAAGTAAAGATGCCGGAATGAGCGCTCCCGATCCGCCTCTCCGTCAACGAACGGCGCGATCCAACGGGCCGCACTCCCTTCGGGAGGCTCCACCATCAGGACGTCGGCGCCCAGATCCGCCAGGATACGCCCGGTCAGGACACCGGCTTCGTTCGTCAGATCCAGAATGCGTAGGTCAGCAAGAGGGTCAGGCACAACCGTCGCAGCATAGACCTGTCGCGGCATCGAGATCTCGCCTTTGCTGGGGACGATCGTCACCTCTTCGGTGACGATGCCGTGGCACCGCTGGCAGCGCCGCCGCTTCGGGGCTTCCGGGCCGAGCTGATCGACGAGGTCATCGCGCGCGCTAGGGGTCCCGGGCCACGGCGGATCGACGATGTCGTCCCCCGTCAAGCTATGGGTGACACCGATGGTGGGGCATTGAGCCTTGGATCTGACGTTCCACTGGGTCAGTGCATCAGCGTGGATGGGACATTCCTTGAGGGAATCGATGCCTGGACGTTCCTCTCTGGGGACCCTGGTGCGCCAGACGCAATCCCTCTAACCATGGTCCCGGGAGAGGCGGTGCCGACAGTGTCGATCTGCCACGAGCACGCGCCTTAGCGCCAGCGGCCGTTTGTCGCCGTCCCCCGGCTCTACGCACCAGAAGCCCGTGAGGGGTCACGCCACGATGTGCTCATCGTGCCGCCCAAATGTTCGACATGGTGGACCTACCAACCGGTTGGCATGCTATTGCGGTGGGGGCTAGCTTGGCGTTGGCGTGGTGGCGATCACGCCCTCGGCCTCCATCTGCGCGACCTCCGCGGCGCTGAAGCCCAGCTCACCTAGGATCTCGTGGTTGTGCTGCCCCAACCCCGGGGTCGGCTGCATCGTCGGCGGATCCCAATCCGAGTAGTGGATCGGGAAACCCGCGTAGCGACGCGGGCCCACCTCTGGTTGATCCCACTCCACGATCAGGCCGCGGTCATTCAGGTGCGGATCTTGGACTAGATCTTTGTTGGTCATCACAGCTGCCGCGGCGATGCCGCGGGCCTGCAGGCGCGCCGCCAGTGCGTGCTTCTCCTGGCCCGCGGTCCAGGCGCCAATCACCGCGTCGATGGCGTCGTGGGCGGCGCGGCGCCCCGCCTCGCTCGCCAAGCTGGCGTCCGCGAGCTTGCTCGTGAATGCCTCTTGCACGAAGCCGGCCCATTCCTCGTCCGAGCGGACGCTGATGGCGATCCATTCGTCCTCGCTGCCCGTGTCGGCATTGGGGGCACAGCGGTAGACGCCCTGCGGCGCGTAGCGTCGAGAGCGATTGCCCCGACGTACCGGCGGTCCCTCCACCGAGGTCTGGAGGAGCAGCTCACCGCCGATCGCCGCGTAGGTCTCGAGTTGCGAGATCTCGATCGTCGTCCCCACGCCAGTGCGCTCGCGCTCCCATAGGGCCGCCAGGATCGCGAAGGTTCCGTGCAGACCGCCGATCGGGTCCGGGTAGGCGTGCCCCTGTTTGAGCGGCCCGCCCTCCGCGTATCCGGTGGTTGAGACAAGCCCCGACGCCCCTTCCAGAATGGGCCCGTAGGAGACGTTGTCGCGGTCGGGTCCGGTGGCCCCGTAGCCGGACATGGAGATGCGGATCAGGCGGGGGTTGAGCCGCTGCATCGCCTCCGATCCAATCCCCAGGCTGTCCACCCCGCGAGGGCTGAGGTTGTCGAATAGGAGGTCAGCGGAGCGCACCAGGCGCTCAAACGCCTCCCAGCCCGCCGGCGTCTTCAGGTTCATGCAGAGCGCACGTTTGTTGCGGTGCATCTTGTTGAACACGCCCGCACGGTTCCAAGTGTGCTCACCGGGATCGGCGTTGGGGAAAACGCCCGCGCGGAAGGTGGGGCCGGGCAACTCGCCCCAGGACCAAGCCTCCGCCTCGGCGCGGGCGATCGCTTCGCTGCCACCGCCGAGCCCAGCGCCACGGTCGTCGCGTCGTTCGACTTTGACGACGTCAGCGCCCAGGTCGGCCAGGAATCGCAGCGCTAGGGGGCCGGCCCACGCCATGCCAAACTCGATGGCGCGGATGCCCTCCAGTACGCCGGTCACCACTCCATCTCTGTCGCTTGCTGCATCACGCGACCTCCATCACGACCGCCGAGGCAACGAGGGCATCGATCTCGGCCTCGGCCAGCCCCGCCTCCCGCAGGACCGCGCGCGTGTCCGCCCCGTAGGCGGGGGCGTCGCGAAACTTGGGCAGTTGCCCGCCGATGGCGAAGGGGGTGCCCGGCATCCTGGCGTCGATACCGAAGCGCTCGGGGGTCACCCACAGGGCGCGCGCTTCCAACTGCGCGTCGACGAGCGTCTCGTCCAATGCCAGGACTTTGCCGCAAGGCACGCGGGCAGCCTGCATCTCCGCCACCACCTGCTCGCGGGTGCGCGCCTGCAGCCAAGGGGCAATCAGGGCGTCGAATTCGTCGCCGCGGTCAATGCGGTGGCCGCCCGTGAGGAAGCGCTCATCGATGATCAGCTCCGGTAGGTCCATCGCGATGCACATCGCTTCGTATTGCGCCTGTGTCGCGGCGCCCAGGACCGCCCAGCCGTCCCGAACGGCCTGTAGGCCCATGGGATGGTGCGACTCCCCGTGCCGATTGCCGCCGCGCTGCTTGACGTAGCCCAGGTGAGTGAAGAGCACAACGGACCACTGGTGCGCGGCCGCCATCGCCTCCATCGCTCCCACGTCCACCAGCTGGCCCGTGCCCGACTGCCGCGCGCCGGTCATCGCGGAGAGTGCGCCGATGGCCGCGGTCAGCCCGGCCGCGTAGCCGCACCAAGGGCCGCCGCCCTGCAGAGGCTCCCTATCGGGCTCGCCAGTGATGGCCAGGTAGCCGCCTGCTGCCCAGTCAGTCAGGCTGCTGCTGACGAAACGGTGGTACGGCCCCGATAACCCGTAGGCGCTGACGACCAGATGCGTGAGCTGCGACTCCAGACCACGGAGGCGGGCGTCCCGGTTCGTCACCATGTCCGGCTCGCCGTCGAACGAGCTGATCACGAGGTCGGTGGAACTCGCCAGGCGATCGAGTACGCCGGCGCCCTCGGGCGTCGCGAAGTCCAGACCGATCCCCCGTTTGTAGGCGTGCAAATAGGCGAAGGCGGCGCTCTCCGGCGGCGCGCCGGCGACGGGCGTGCGAATCAGGGGCGGGGCCTGACGCAGGGGGCTGCCGTGCGAACCTTCAACGACGACCACGTCCGCCCCGGCCATGGCGAACAGCTTGGACGCGTAGGCCCCCGCGACGTTGTCGCTGAGATCGAGGACACGGACATCATCGAGCGCGAGTGGCACTGCTCCCGCCAATCTGCGCGCCATGCTCGGACCAGGCCGCCGCCGGGTCAATCGCATATCAGCGCCCTAGACCTGATACGCCGCCGTGCAGGGCCGCCGCGGCGCACCCGCGAGTAAGCACGATCAGTTCATCGTGAGCATCAATGTCTGCGAGAATCGCTGATGCGAGGCCCACAGGAGGTATTGCGCGGCCACCTCTGTAGGGCAAGGTAGTTGGTGGGCCGATCCCCTACCTTTCCCCAGTTCTTGGTAGGCACCACTGCTGGTAGGTGCACCGCCCGTGTCAGGGGTCTCGGCGTGCCCCGATGTGATCCCAGGCGGCCGCCGCAGGCAGCAACGACCCTATCCGAACGCGGTTCCCCAACACGCCCTCGATGAGGGTTCGTAGCGTAGCACTCGACGTATCGGGCTCGGCGGCGTTCTTGAAGGAACCCGTTTCGTACTGAATGAAAACCTCGATCATGGACATCGCTCGACGCTAGCCCATCGAACCAGGCTCCGGGAGCAACGCGGACGACTGACGGGAAGAGAGCGAGCGGCGAGCCGGTCCGGCTGTTCGTCGCGGGGGAGCGGCCTGCGTCGCCGGGCCAATCGCGAGTCGGACCTCGCCAGGCGCGTGTCGAACCCTTCCCTCCACCCGAGATACCCGGTCACGGCCCGAGGCTCGTCACTCGCCGGACCCGTCCCATAGACAGATGCGACTCGCACCCCAACTCCTGCACGAGAACGAGTTCCATCGATCCTTCGTCGTGATCGGGATTGTCCTCGGTATCGCCGGCGGCTTCTCCCTCGCTCTCGCCCTCAGCGTCGACGCCGCCTCCGGCTTCTCCCTGGGGCCGCGCTGGGCCGCGCTTGCCCAGACGCACGGGCACCTCCAGACTGTGGGCTTCCTGGGGCTGATCATCATCGGCGTGGCGCTTCGCGTCGCCCCGCGATTTGCCAGCGCCCGCCTGCGCCATCCCTGCCTGATCCCGCTCATTCTGGCCGCGCTCGTCGTCGGGGTCCTCCTCCGCGCCGCCGGACAATCCCTCGCAGAGCACCAAGCTCTCGCGGCGATCATGGCCGCGGGCGCCTGGCTGGAAGCGATCGGCTCACTCATCTTCGCCTGGCTCCTAATCGGCTCCACCTTCGGCGCCCTCCGTCGTGGCAACGTGCCGGTCCTCTTTCTCGCCTCCGGCGCGGTCTGGCTCGCCGTTCAGGCCATCCTGGGAGCGGTCTGGCTCAGCGACCTCGCCATCACGGATGGCAGCGTCCTGCCCGCGTCGAAAAACGCCGTCCTCCTCCTCATCCAGATCTTCGGGTTCCATCTCTCCTTCCTGCTCGGCATCACCGTGCATGCCCTGCCCACCTTCTTCAACCACCGATCTCCCGGCCGCCGCGAGGCGCTCACGGCCTGGGCGAGCTTCCAGATTGGTCTGACCGTCACCGCGATCACCTTCGCTTGGTGGGCGACGGAGGGCGAACGGCTCTGGCGCACCGAGAATGCCGGACTCCTCGTCCTGGCCGCGGGCATGCTGTTGGCGGTCGGCTTGACGCGGGCCTGGGGCGCCCCCTCCAAACTCAGACCGGCTACCCAACCGATCGGGCGCTTACCTCAACTCGCCTTGGGCTGGCTGGTGGTCGACGCCGCCCTCCTCGCCTACTTCGCAATCCACAGCTACGCCGAGCGACGCCCGATCGCCGTGGTTGAATTCGACTCCGTCCGCCACCTCCTGGCCCTGGGGGTTCTGAGCATCGCCATCGCCGGCATGGCGCACATCATCCTCCCCGAGTTCGGGATAGAACGGCTGGCCAGGCGCGGCCGAGTGCGGCGCGCCTGGCTCTTCGGAGTCGGTCTCTCCGTTGTCGCGGCGACACGGGCCGCGCCCGGCGTCTCCAGCGCCGGGCTCCCCAGCACGTCCGACTATTGGCACATGGCGGCTGCCGCTGGCCTCGCTCTTCTCCTCATCGCCTGGCTCGGTTGGCTCTTCCTCCGTGCCATCCGCAACCAACCCGCGCTCCTCGCGGACGTCAGCATTCAGGTTGCCGCCAGACGAGGGGACCAACTGGCGGTCGAGCCGAGGCCGGCAGCCGCGGCGAGTCCAGAGATCATCCCCATCGGCGACATCGGGGTCGACGAGACCCGCCGGACGCCACGCCCCACGCCGGTCGACCCCTAGTCCAAACTCATCAGCTGCCGCCGCTCGGCGTCGTTCACCGGCGCCGCCCCCCGCAGCACTCGCAGTCGCTTGATTCGATCGACGATCGGCAGATGTGTTGAAAACAAACCTTGCGCTCGTTCTTCGAACGTCTTGATCGGATTGACCGCGTAAAGGTGCTGTGTGGGCAGTGAGGTGACGATTGCGATCGTCGGGTCGGTCCTGATTGCCGCGCTACGGTTCGCGTTCGAAGGATCGTCGGCGCTGGTCGGCTCCATGATCGCGCCCCTGTGGATCGCGCTACTCGCCGACCAGAGGAATGGGGCGCCCGCGCGGCCAGCAAACCATCGAATCGCCGTGCGACTGGGCATCGGTATCTTGGCCTTGACTGCTTTGGCAGCTGGTTCGGTCCAGGTCCTTTCGGGCTGACGACGCGGCACCTGAGAGTTGAACTGCCACGATCCGCTCATCGTGGGAGTGCGGTCAGCGGAAGAGGCCGATCCACTCGGCGCTGGCGAGCAGCTGGCCGTCCATCGCGGCGAGGACCTCCTCCTTGCTCGCCCCCTCGGCGAGCGACAGAGTCGTGTTAAGCGCGTAGACGGTGAAGATGTAGCGATGCGTGCCGCTTGGCGGGCAGGGCCCGCCATAGCCCAAGAGCCCCCAGCTGTTGACGCCCGCCGTGCCCAGCGCGCTCACATCGGCCGCGATGGCGGGGGTGGGAGGGATGTTGAACGCGACCCAGTGCACCCAGGTGCCGTCCGGCGCATCGGGGTCGTCCATGATCATGGCCAGCGTCTGCGTGCCCGAGGGGATGCCGGAGAGGGCGAGGGGCGGCGAGATGTTGGCGCCGTCGCACGTGTAGAGCAGAGGGATCGTGGCGTTGGCGTCGAATGCCTCGCTGGTGAGGGTGAAGGGTGGCGCCGGCTCTTCGACCGCGGCCGGCTGGTTCCAAGTCATGGCATGGGTCATGCGCACCCACACGCCGTCGCCATGATCAAGAGTCTCGGCGCTGTTGAGGAAGGGCAGCGCCGTCGGTGCATAGGAGAGGAAGCGCTGCGCCGTCGCGTCCCAGATCCAGAGCCCCTCCAGGTTGCCCGCGATCTCGGCCGCGGCCTCCTCGACGGGCGTGGCGTCCGGGCCGGTCCACATGACCAGGTTAAACCCGCGCTCTAGCGGCACCGCGCGCGGGTCCGTGATGGCGGGCTGCTCCCAGCGCGCGCCCTCGGTGTCCGTGACGAAGATCCACACACCGTCGCCGTGCTCGAACTCGTCCAGCGAGTTCAAAGGCCCCGGCAGGGCGGGACGGAAGCTGCGAAACGCCTGTCCCACCGCGTCCCAGGTGAAGACGGCATCGAATTGCCCCGCGATCGATGCCAGGGCGTCGTTCACGAGCGTCGCGCCCGTCCAGCCGACCAGATTCCAGCCGGGCTGGAGCTGGGCAGCCTGAGTCCCCAGCGGGAGCGCTCCCGGTGCATCGCCGTCTGTTCCCAACGGCGTGCCGGCGACCAGCGGCTCGGGCAGCGCCGTGGTGATGGTGGCCCGGTCACGGACCGCATGGCGGAAGGGCACCTGCCCGATGTTGTCGTAGGCATTCGCCACCGCGAAGTGTTGGGCGCTGAGATCGAAATAGGCCCACTCGGCGGGGGTTGGCATCACCTGACTGTAGAAGGCCAGAGCGATCCGAAAGTCGGTGGGCGCGTCGCCGAAGGCGGGCGCACGCGGGCCGCCCAGGAGCGCCTGGATCTCCGCGACGGTGAACGTCTCGAGGTTCTCGAACTGCAGGGCGCCGTCGAGCCCCTCATCCATGTTCTCGAAGATGTGCACGTCGGGCACGTCCGAAGCGCGGCCGAGCCCGGCGAGATAGAGCGTGAGCGGATGGGCCTGGGTGTCATCGACCTCCGCCGCGAACCATTGGCCGTCCATGAGTTCCGCGGCGCTGCCGCAACACATGAAGTTCTCGACGTCCGTGTCCTGTCCGTAATGGTTTTGGCCGTCGCTGAGGGGATGCGGTGGAGACACCAGCGGGCTCTGTTCGATTCCGAAGACCCAGGTATGGAAGATCTCGTGAACGAGCACGTTCTCCGGAACACCGAGCTCGAAGGCGACAGTCGCGCGCAGCTGGCTTGAGCTTGTATTCAGATTCAGATCGCTGACGATCGGGATGCCGATCCCGGCGACGGGGTTGCGCTCCAGCGCCATCTCGGACCAGTTGGGGAAGCCGCGGATGCGTGAGGTGAACGCCGTCCAGTCGAACACATCCGGGAAGCGCTCCAAAATGCGGCGGGTGCCCGCATCGATCACTGCGTTCTTCGCGTCGGTCGCGGGATCGCCGAACACGGGCTGGGGCGGGCTCAGGTCGAACGTCGGGTCCAGGAGCACGAGGGCGTGCGTGCTGACGAGGATGCCGTCACCGAGGTCGGTCACCGCCACCCGTTCGCCCGGCGCGACGAGCCCAAAGTCCTGCGAGCTGGGAAGCCCTTCTTCCGCGCTCTGGTCGTGGAGGGCCGTGACACGGATCTGGGTGTGGCGTCCGCCGTTGTGCGTGATCGCCCGCTGCAGCGTGACCCCGACGCCCGTGTAGATACCGTCCGCCGCGACCGCGTCCCCATGCATGCCATTGTCGAAGAGTGGCAGATCCGAAAGGACAGCGTCGCCTTCGGTCAGCCGAGCGACCATGTTGGTCAGGCCGGGCACCGCATAGACGCGGATCGTCGTGCTGTCGGTCCCGTCGGCGTAAATCGCCACCGGGTCCACAGTGACGAGCATGTTCTCGGCTGTGGGCAACGTCGCGGGCGGGCCCTGTGCTACACGAACGCCGTCTTCCGTCGCAACGGCGGGACCCCCGAACACCAGCATCAGCGCGAGGCCGACGGCCAGACCGATCCGCTGTCTGGTGATCCAGGTGCGCATGGCGACCTCCCGGGGTAGACCCATCTCGGTCCATTCTCGGGGATGGGCCTGCGGACGCCTAGACGCCAGGCTCGCCCGCGCCGCGGAGCTTATCGGCGCTACGTAGAGGCCCCACGATGGCCCGATCGTGGCGGTCTCCGAGCTATCATGTAGGTGTGAGGGGTACCATGGCCACGAGCCGCCATCGATGGCTATCGCTGGTCATTGTTCTCACTGTGCTCGGGGCTGCCGCCGCGGGCGTCGCCATCCGTCGCCATGACGCCACGGCGCAGCCGGAAAACAATCCGATTCCGTTGAGCGCCGGTTGGAACCTGATCGGGTGGACCGGGAGAGACGCTGATCCGGCCATCGTGCTTGACGCCATCGCCCCCGGCGTCACCCGACTCTTTGCCTTCAATCCGGCCGATGGCACCTTCCCGGACTTCGACCCCGCCGTGCCACCTGCGGTCAACAGCCTGACGGCTATCAGGTACGGGAGCGGACTCTGGCTTCTGAGCGATGGAAACAGCTCCTATCAGCCGCCAACGCCGGGGGAGCCCGCCGCGCTGGAACTCTCGGCCGGCTTCAATCTCGTGGCCTGGCTTGGCTCGGCCGATACGCCGGTAGCGGAGGCGGTCGCCTCGCTTGGTGGCGCGTTGCGCGCCGCGTTCGTCTGGGACGCGCAGACGCAGCAGTTCGAACGGTATGCACCGGGCGCGCCGGCAATCCTCAACAGCACTCGGACGCTTGTCGCAGGTGACGGTCTCTGGGTGCAGATGGATCGGCCGATTACTTGGGAGCTGGGAGCTGGTCTGACTTCAGGGTGTGCCGATCGTGACCCCGCGTCGGAGGAAATCATCGCCGGACCGATGGGTCCGGTAGGGACGGACAACGATTCCGTCTTCCGCTCGCTGACCGTCCACCCTGTCGATCCCGACGTGGTCCTTCTGGGCACCGAACGGAACGGGTTCCTCCGTAGTACGGACGGGGGAACGACCTGGAACCGCCATCGTGCGGGGCTCCGCCACACTGACGTGGGTTATCCAGAGATCTGGGATATTGCATTCGCTTCCGCGGACCCCAACCTGGTGCTCGCCGCGACGCTTGATTCTCCCGGCCCGCCAACCGGCGACTACCCGAGCGCGATCGCCGGCATCTACCGCAGCACGGATGGCGGCCAAAGCTGGACGCAAGTTGTCTGCGGACTGACCACCTCGCGCATCACGTCGGTGGCTTTTCATCCAACGAACGCCAACATTGCGGTTCTCGGTGCCGAGGGCGGGGCGCCCACCTTCTCCGGGCTAACGACCTTCGTGCCGGGTGGGCTCTTCTTCTCGTGGGACGGCGGTCTACACTGGACGGAGGGGGCGGCGGATTCGGGCGCCAGCCGGAATGGCTACTGGCGTCTCGTAGCGGGTGGGGGTCCCGGCGAAACCTTCGTGACGTTCGGTCTGAACTTCGCTGATCCCGAGACGAGTCTCGGCTTCCTGCGCAGCAGAGATGGCGGTGCGACTTGGGCTCCGCTCGGGGATGAAGGATTCGCTGGTCGCTTCATCGGCTCCTTCGACGTGTCGACCGATGGCGGAACGTGGATCGCCCACGAATGGGGCCGGTTCGCCCACTGGGTCTCTCGCGATGGCGGCGAGACCTGGGATGAGACGGTGATCAATCAGGCCAACGGGCCCGTCGCGATCTCCCTGGACGATCCTGCACTGATCTTGTACGGCTCCCAGAGCAAGCTGTATCGTTCGGTGGACGGGCTGGCGACGAGCGAGGTCGTCGTGGAAACGACGCAGCCTCCTGGGCATCCTCGCCTGCCCCCGTTCCACGACATCGCGTTCGCGCCCTCGGACCCCACCGTGGTCTACGCGGCGACGGAGGGATACCTGGTTTTCAAAAGCGTGGACGCCGGGGCGACCTGGGAGCAGGTCGCGAATCTGCGCCAGGATGTGCTGAATTCCGCCCCTTGATGCTCCAGCCCACAGACCCATGCATCAGACATGAGACCAGCCCCATGATGTTGTCATCATAAGCGCTCGGGCTTGGTGCGCGTCTAGGCATGGGGCAGTTGTGCCAGTTCGGATCCCGCACTTATTCGGGGACGAGTGCGCAGTCGAACGGGTAGGCGAGGACGCCAGCTTGGAAAATCGCGTCCGG
>PVBE010907126.1_pt1 | contig 27977 bp, 24 predicted proteins | sample 1631181 | NCBI WGS metagenome assembly PVBE01 (sample SAMN08397723, study PRJNA350692) | Marine metagenome, whole genome shotgun sequencing project. | isolation source: water | place: Pacific Ocean | collected 2012-04
AAATGATCCGACATCCTCAGCTCCCACAGTTTGGAAGCTTGAATCACCTCACCGCCGAATCATAAAGCGATTTTATGGGTCCGGAGCCTAATACAAATCCGGGAAAAGCGAAGATGAAATGCTTGAACCATGCGTTGTTGGCTTCCAGAATTTCCGATCCTGGACATACCCGCGGCTACAGTCCTTGTTGCATTCCTCGCAGGAATTACATACTTCCGGCCGACACCGCTCCGGAGTGAACTGGCCGTACATCATTTCCACCGGCCGGATGGGACAAGCTCCCATGCACCAGCCCGACAAGCCCTTGTAATTGAAACCGGTAAGAATCACGACCGTTGCCAGAACCAGAGTAGTCAAAAGCAAAATCAAAGCATCATGGTTGAACAGCAAATGCCGGGCCGGGACCATGGTAAGCAACAGCCCCCAGCTCAGTATCCGCAGCCAGAAGGTTTGTTTTTCGGTCAGTTGCTTTTTCTTGGATAAATCCAGCCGACGTGGAATGGATTGCGCAATGGCAAAGGGGCAAAGGCTGACCCAGACATTGGGAACAAGAAAAAATATCAAGGGTGCCGCCGGAATGATCAAACTCCAAACCAGCTTGAGCCCCAAGGCCGGATAGACAGCCAACGTCGCCAAAACCATGGCCAGAACAACCATGGAGCCTATTGACGCTGCTCTCAGGAAATACTGGACGCGCGGGGGATATGTGAGACTGACATACGTCATTTGCTGTGCCCCATCAGTCGAAGTCGGGCGAAATGAGCTGTTTGAACAAGAAATGGGCTCCTCACGCGAACGCCATTGCTGAATCTCCCGATTTCCAATGCCCCCGAACAGGTTACTTCGCGGCACAGCCGATACCGGCGTACGGCCGTCGCCAACTGCGCCATCGGGCTGCGGCAGTGTTAGGGTCATATTGGTTAACGAATTCTAAATAGAGCGCGGAACTGCGACGAAGGCACCGCGAGCCGAGGTACAGCCGTCAGCAGTTCTACGAGATTCGACGGAACGACCAGACCTACGGCGCCGACAGGCGTTGCTCGGGCGCCTTGGCAACTGGGCGCGAAGCGGCCATCATGAGCCATACGAATCATAACCGGGGGAGCGATCGTGAGAGTCATCTCATACCGTCATGACGGGATTCCGGGGGTCGGCGTCATGGCCGACGACAGCGGTTTCGTGGCGTTGTCGAAGGCAGCGCCCGCGCTACCCGACGACCTGCGCGCCATCCTGGAGATCGACCCCGGGCTCGACCGGGTGCGCGAGGCGGTCGCCGGCCGGCCGGCCGACATGTCGATCGACGACATCACGTTCGATCCCGTGATCCCCGAGCCCCACGCGTCGTGGGCGCTGGCGCTCAACTACACGCTCCACATCAAGGAGACAGGGCTGACGACCTCGCCCGACTATCCGCAGATCTTCCTCCGCATGCCGATCAGCCAGGTCGGCCACCGCGAGGCACTGTGGGCGCCCAATCTCAAGATCGCCGAGGCCTATGACTACGAGGGCGAGCTCGCGGTGATCATCGGCAAGCCGGGCAGGTTCATCTCGCGCGACAATGCCTTCGATCACGTAGCCGGCTATTCCTTGTACAACGAGGGCTCGGTGCGCGAGTACCAGAGCCAGAACCGTCAGTTCGGTCTCGGCAAGAACTTCGAGCGCTCGGGCAGCTTCGGGCCGTGGCTGATGACGCCGGACGAGTTCGGCGATCCGGCCGATCACACGCTGATGACCCGGCTCAACGGCATCGAGCGCCAGAATGCCAAGATCTCGGGCATGCTGTTCGACGTGCCCCGGCTGATCGAGTACCTGTCGGAGGGCTATACGCTGCAGCCGGGCGACGTTATCGTCACCGGCTCGCCCGGCGCGCTGCCGCTCAAGCCCGGCGAGAAGCCCGAGAAGCCGCGCGGGCCGGTTGTCGTAGAGGGCCAGCTCCACATGCGCGCGGGCGACGTCTGCGAGGTCGAGATCGACGGCCTCGGCGTGCTGTCCAATCCGGTCGTCACCGACCCGACGCCGGTGCCGTAAGACGGCCGCTACTTGTACGGATCCGCCGCGTCCCGCAGCCCGTCGCCCATGAAGTTGAAGGCGAGGATCACCAGGATCACCGGAACCACCGGCAGCATCAGCCACGGATAGAGCGCGACCACGTTGATGTTCTGCGCCTCGGCCAGCAGCACGCCCCAGCTTGTGATCGGCGGCCGGAGGCCGAGGCCGAGGAACGACAGCGCGGTCTCGCCCAGGATCATCGACGGGATCGACAGCGTTGCCGAGGCGATCAGGTGGCTCATGAACGACGGCATCATGTGGCGCCAGATGACCCGCTTGGGCCGCGCGCCCATCAGCACGGCGGCCGAGACGAAGTCCTCCTCGCGCACCGCCAGCAATTTGGAGCGCACCGCCCGGGCGAGACCGGTCCAGTCCAGCAGGCCGAGAATGATCGTGATGCCGAAATAGATCAGGATCGGGCTCCACGTCACCGGCAGCGCCGCCGACAGCGCCATCCACAGCGGCAGCTCGGGGAACGAGCGGATGATCTCGATGACGCGCTGGGTGATGCTGTCGATCCAGCCGCCGTAATAACCCGCGAGACCGCCGATCAACATGCCGAGGATGAAGCTGAACGCGATGCCGATCAGGCCGACGGTGAGCGATATGCGGGCGCCGTAGATGATGCGCGACAACACGTCGCGCCCCAGCCGGTCGGTGCCCCACAGGAACAGCGAGCCGCCCTCGGGCGCACACACGATGTGGAACCGGCCCGGGATCGCGCCCCAGAACTTGTAGCCGTCACCGAGGCAGAAGAAGCGAACCGGCTGGATGACGAAGGTGTCCTCGGTGTAGACGCGCTTCAAGGTCTCCATGTCGAGGCGAAATCGGGTGCCGTAGACGTAGGCGCCGACGAACTTGCCGTCATGGAAAAAGTGAACCGTCTGAGGTGGCGCGTGGATGAACCTGGCGTGGCGGGTGTGCAGGTTGTAGGGCGCGAGGAACTCGGAGAACACGATCGAGAGATACATCAGCACCAGGAAAACGGCCGACCAGACGGCCAGCTTGTGGCGCTTGAAGCGCCACCACATCATGCGCCACTGCGACGCCATGTAGAAGCGCTCCTGCTCCTTCGTCAGGCTTTCGGCGACGTAAGGATCGAACGGCGCAGGCGAGACGTAGTGCTCGAGCGGAGTGGGCGGCCGGATGTCCCTCGGCGTATTCATCGCTCGCGTCCCCCCTGAAGGCGGATGCGGGGATCGAGCAAGGCAAGCGCGAAGTCGGAGATCAGAACGCCGATGACGATCAGCACGGCGAGGAACATCAGGAACGATCCGGCGAGGTACATGTCCTGGCTTCTGAGCGCGCCAAGCAGCAGCGGCCCCGTGGTCGGCAGGTTGAGCACCACCGAGACGATCACCGCGCCCGAGACGATCTGCGGCAGGATCGAGCCGATGTCGGCGATGAACGGGTTGAGCGCCATGCGCAGCGGATACTTGAGCAGGAGCTTGCCCGGCGGCAGCCCCTTGGCGCGGCCGGTGATCACGTACTGCTTCTGCAGCTCGTCCAGCAGGTTGGCGCGCAGCCGACGGATCATGCCGGCGGTCGCCGAGGTGCCGATCACCACCACCGGAATCCACAGATGCTCGAGGATCGAGACGAGCTTGGGCCAGGTCCACGGCTTGCCGAGATACTGCTCCTCCATCAAGCCGCCGATCGAGGTGCCGAACCACTGCTTTGCGAAATACATCAGGACCAGCGCGAGTAGGAAATTAGGCGTTGCCAGGCCGAGGAATCCGATGAAAGTGAGCCCGTAGTCGCCCCAGCTGTACTGCCGCGTCGCCGAGTAAATGCCGATCGGGAACGACACGATCCAGGTGAAGATCACCGTCGACGCCGCGACCATCAACGACAGCCAGAACACGTCGCCGATCACCTCGGTGACCGGCTTGTTGTATTCGAACGAGAAGCCGAAATCGCCATGCAGCATGCCAACCGCCCACACGGCGTATTGCTCCCACCACGGCTTGCCGAAACCGTATCGCTCGCGCAGGAACGCGATCTTGTCCTCGTTGACCTCCTCGCCCTGGCTCTGCAACTCGGCGACGTAGGTCGTCAGGTAGTCGCCGGGCGGCAACTGAATGATCACGAACACGATCAGGCTGATCGCAATCAGCGTTGGGATCATGATCAACAAGCGGTGAACGAGATAACCGAACATGACGCCGAGACTACCCGATTGACGTGGTCGGACGCTACGGTTTGCCGGACGCGGCGAACCAGAACGTATCGGGCTTGTAGACGCCGAAATGCGCCCCCGGGTTCCAGTTGTAGACGCCCTTCACCGGCACGTTGTGGAGCCGGTTGCTAACCACGACGGGTTGCATGACGCCGCCGATCAGGCCGATGGTGAAGACGTTCTCGGCGTTGATCTCGAGCATGCGGTGCCAGATCTTCTCGCGCGCGGCGCGGTCGGGCGCGGTGATCCAGCTGCGATTGAGCGCGAGCAGCTCCTGGGCCGCGGGCAGATCCGGCTTCTCGCCGATCTTTCCCCTGGTCTGGTAGAACTGGCCCCATTTCGGCCACTGTAGCTGCTGCTGGCTGGTCGGCGCGAGCTCGTGGGGGATGGTGTCGGGGTTGGGCACGCCGTTCTCCCAGCCCGACCAGATCGAGATCAGCGTCTCGCCGGCGAAGATGCGGTTACGGAACACCTCACGCTGCGATGGTCGCGTGAACAGTTTTACGCCGGCCTTGAGCCACGAGTCGTGGACCAGTTCGAGAACGTCGGTCTGTTCGGTGTCCTCGCCCGCGGTCTCGACGATGATTTCCATCGGCCGGCCGTCGGGCAGCAGTCGGACGCCGCTCGAATCGCGCTTTTTCAAGCCGATCTGGTCGAGCAGCCGGTTGGCTTGCGCGAGATCGAACGTGGCCCAACGCTTCTGATAGCGCTCGCGGAACAGCGCCGAGCCGGGCAGCACGGTATTGTTGCCTTCGAGCGCGAGCCCGAAATAGGCCGCCTGGTTGATCTCCTGGCGGTCGATGGCGAGCGACAGCGCGCGGCGGAACCGGACGTCGCGCACCAGCTTCCGCCACACCGGATCGTTGATGTTGAGATTGGGGAACAGGGCAAGCTTGGCGCCCTTGGCGGTTCGCCACAGGCGGACGCGCTGATTTTCCTGGCGCTCGGCTAGCTTGAGGAAGGTGTAGTTGTTGAAGTTGAGTCCGCGCGCCTGTAGGTCGGACTCGCCGGCGCCGGTCTTGAGCGGAATGATCTTGTGGTGGGCGACGACGATGAAGACCTTGTCGATATACGGCAGCTGGCGGCCCGCCGGATCGACCCGATGGTAGTACGGGTTGCGCGTGAACTCGAAGCGCTGCGCCGGCGGCTTGGTGAGATTGACCCAGGGCTGCAACGTCGGCAGCTTGGGATTGTCGTTCTTGTACTGGTTGTCGAGCCGGTTGTGCAGTGCGGCCCAGTTGCGCCGCCGCGATTTTCTGACCATCGCCTTCAACTCGACGGGATCGGCATAGCGCTCGTGGTAATGCTTCAGATAGTGGGCCGGGCGATAGAGGTAGAGCGGCGTCGGCCCGGCGATCGCGGGCAGGAAGTTGGGGTTGGGCTTGGACCAGCTGTACTCGACGGTGGTTTCGTCGATAACGCGGAACTGGGCCTTCTCGCCGTCGACGACCAGCAGCCGCGGCGGACCCAGCGGCGCGAGCTCCTTACGGTTGGCGATGTCCTCCCAGTAGTAGCGGAAATCCTCGGACGTGAACGGGTGGCCGTCGGACCACCGGTGGCCCTTCCTGAGATGAAGCGTAAAGCGGCGGCCGTCCTCGACCTCGTAACGTTCCAGGATATCGGGCCGAAACTCCATGTTGTGGTCGTAGGCGACCAGCCGGGCGTAGCCGTACACGACCAGCATGCGGATGTCCTTGGACCGGCCCATCAGCAGCCGGAGCGCGCCGCCGTGGCGGCCGGGCTTGCGCCACTTCGGGCTCATGTCGGCGATCATGGGCGTCGCCGGCAGTCGCTGGGCAACCGGCGGCAGCTTGCCGGCGGCGACGAGCGGCGCCAGCACCGACGGCTCGATCGGCTTGATCGGCGCTTCGGCCCGCGACGGAGCCGTGATGCACCCCGCCGCGGCGATCAGGAGCGGTAATCGCCAAGTCTTCATGTGTCGCCTCCCACCGCGCCGAGCTCAGGATCGGCGCGTACAAAATGGCCCTCGCCGAGATCGACCAGGGACAATGAGCTCGTATCGTTGATCGTGAAGGGCGTCGGCCATTCAGCCGGCACCGACGCCTTGCCGTCCATCAACGCCGTCAGGTCGAGCCGAGCATCCGGATCAGGCTCGGGAACGGCGGCCAGCAACGCCCTGGTATAAGGGTGGACGGGGTTGCGGAAAAGCGCTTCTCGCGGCGCCGTCTCGACCAGGCGCCCGGCGCACATCACGGCGATCCGGTCGGACACGTAATCGACCACCGCCAGATTGTGCGAGATGAACAAATAGGTCAGGCCGAGCTCGTCCTGCAGCTCCTTCAACAGGTTGAGGATCTGTGCCTGCACCGAGACGTCGAGCGCCGACACCGGCTCGTCGCAGATCAGGAGCTGTGGCCTGAGCGCGAGCGCGCGGGCGATCCCGATGCGCTGGCGCTGGCCGCCCGAGAAGCTGTGCGGGTAGCGGTTGAGAAAACGCGGATCGAGGCCGACCACCGCCATCAGCTCGCGCACCATCTGGATGCGATAGTCGAGGTCGCCGACCTCGTGGATGTGGAGCGGCTCGCAGATGATGTCGAACACCGTCATGCGCGGATTGAGCGACGAGAACGGATCCTGGAAGATGAACTGCATCTTGCGCCGGAACGGCAGCAGCTCGCTCTCGCCGAGGGGAACGAGGTCGACCGGGCCATCGCCGTTGTCGAACTCGATGGTGCCGGCGTCGGGCTTGAGCGCGCGCATGATCATCTTGCTCAGCGTCGTCTTGCCGCAGCCGCTCTCGCCGACCAGGCCGAGCGTCTCGCCGCGCGCGACCTCCAGGCTGACATTGTCGACCGCGACGATCTCGCCGTGGCCGCGCCCGAACAAGCCGCCGCGCCTGAGCGTGAAACTCTTGCTCACGCCGGTGACCTTGAGCAACGGCGTATCGCTCCCGGCACGCCCGGTCTCGGCGCCGTCGGCGGCCAGCAGGTGGCCGGTCTCGTGCTCGATCTCGCGCAGCGGCACCAGGCGCTCGCCGGGCGCCATTTCGAACCTCGGGACCGCCGCCAGCAGACCCTTGAAATAGTCGTGGCCGGTGCGGCGAAAGACGTCGGCGAGCACGCCGCGCTCCATGACGCGGCCGTGATAGATCACCACCACCTCGTCGGCGACGTTGGCGACGACGCCGAGGTCGTGGGTGATCATCAGGACCGCCATGCCGAGCTCGGACTGCAGGTCGCTCACCAGCTTCAGGATCTGGGCCTGGATCGTCACGTCGAGCGCCGTCGTCGGCTCGTCCGCGATCAGCAGCGCAGGCCGGCACACCAGCGCCATGGCGATCATCGCCCGCTGGCGCAGCCCGCCCGACAGCTCGAACGGATAGGTCTTGAGCGCCCCGACCGGATCGGGGAAACTGACTAGACGCAGCATCTCGCTGGTCAGCTTTTGGCCCTCGGCGCGGCTGTAGTCGCGGTGCAGATGCAACGCCTCGCCGATCTGATCGCCGATGGTATGGAGCGGCGACAGCGACGTCATCGGCTCCTGGAAGATGATCGAGAAGCGACCACCGCGGATCGCGCGCATCTCTTCGCCGTTGGGATCGAGCGCGGCGATGTCGACCTCGCGTTCCGGATCGTGCGGATCGCGAAACACGATCTGGCCGCCGGTGATCCGCGCCGGCTTGGGCAGGATCCCCATGATGGTCTGCGAGACGACCGACTTGCCCGATCCCGATTCGCCGACCAGGGCGACCGTTCGCCCCTCCGGAACGCGGAACGATACACCGTCGACCGCCTTGATGACTCCGCCGGAGACGTCGAACTCGACGCTGAGATCGCGGACCGTCAACAGATCACTCATCGCCCATCGTCCCCGGACTCGATTCCGAGCGGATGCAGGTTCTCGATCGTGGTAGGCGACAGCTCGACGCCGCGCGCCCGCGCCTCGCGGACGGCGCGTTCGGCGAAGGTGCCGAAGCCGTCGAGTGTCGAATCGATCCGCGTCGTCGAATTGCGTCCCTTTATGTCGAGCTGCCACCAGCCGCTCGTGCCGTCCCTTTTCGTCGTATAATAGCTCAGTTTGACGTTTGAAACCTCACCCCATTCTATTGTGCGCGAGATCGGGCCGATCGCCACCACTCCGCGTTCGTCGAAACCGTAACGCGTGGCTTGGCGAAGGCCGGTCCGGATCCCGTAGCCCAGGAACAGCGCCGCCAGGACGATCAGCACGATGGCGACGAATGTGCCCGGTCCGGCGACCGCCAAAGGGGTCGCTGTCAGCCCAAACCCGATGGCGGCGCGCAGATAGCTCGCCCACAGCGAGCGCATGGGATAGCGCAGCTCGGTCATCGGTCGAGGCCGAAGGCGCGCCGGGCGCCGATCCACCGCGCGGCCGGGTGCGTAGTGGTCACGGCTAGAAACTGTTCGATGAATGCCCAGCACCCGTCGTCATGGGCCAGGTGATGGGTCATCAGGCCGGTTGGCTCGTCCGCGTCGGCGGTGCCCGCTCGGCGCCGGCAGAGATGGTCGAGCGCGGCCGCCAGGACGGTGTCGTCGCCGGCAAAGCCTCGCGTCGTGCGCCACTCGATCGGGTCGAGATGGACGTTGACCCGCCACAACCCCGGCGCCGCGTCGCGCGAAGGACGAGCGCCCATGGTCGAGACGCCCAGGTATCCCGCATCGGGCAGCGCGGCGACCACCGCCGGGTCGATGCGGTTCCATGGCGGCACCACGATGGGATGCCAGCCTTCGCCGAACAGCGTGTCGAGCCGCCCGCGGCCCACCGCGAGATCGTCCATCACCGCCGCCACCGGGCGGTCGCGCCCGAGCTCGGACTTGGCGCGCGGGTCCGGTGCGTAGCTCTGATGCGCCCAGCCGTGCTGCAGGATCTCGGCCCGGGGATCTCGGGCCAGTGAGCGGGCCAGTGAATCGTCGGCCCGCGCGGGGATCACGGCGACCGCCATGGGTACGTCGAGCCGGGCGCGCAGCTCGAGCAGCCGGGCCAGCGCCGGCGTGTCCTCGACCGCGTCGTCGTCGCGCCACCAGAACGTCGCCTGTCGACCCGCCTCGCCCCAAAAGTCGAGCTCGCGCCCGAATTCGCGCCAGCCGGTCAAGCCTCCATCCTCGCCTCGGCGAGGTCGCGAAGGATGCCCGACGTGACGCCGGCCCCATTGGTATCGAGGCCGTCGGCGCTCGGCGGTGGCTCGGCGAGCGCCGCCTCGACGGCGTCCACCAGGGTCTCGGCGCTCAACGCGCCCTCTTCCACGACCCGCAGGCCGGATTGCCGCTCCAGCAGCCGCGCCCTCAGCGTCTGCTCGGTCTCGAGGCCGCCGGCGTAGGGCACGATGACGCCGCGCGCCCCGGCGGCCAGAACCTCCATGACGGTGTTGTAGCCGCCCTGCGAGATCGACAGCGCAGCGTTCGAAAGAAGGGTGGAGAAGTCGGGCCGGGCGCGCTCGACCACCACGCCGTCGGGTGGCGCGGCGGCGAGGGCGGCGAACTCCGGCTCGGCCAGCGCGTGACCGGCCAGCAGGCGCCACCGCGCGCCGGCCAGCCGTGTCCGGGGCCGCGCCGCGATCGCGGCACGAAACAGCTCCTCGCTGACCGCGCCACCACCAGCCGAGACGATGACCTCGCCGGCGCCCTGGCCGTCGCCCGGCCGGCCGGCAGCCTCGTCGACGACGTAGCCGGTATAGCGCAGCTTGTCGGCGATCCGATGCGCCGGCGCGAAGGTCTCATCGAACGGGATCAGCGTCGGATCGCCGTGGACCAGGACGAGATCGTAATAGCGCTCGACCAGATCGAGCATCTCGGCGACGCGTTCGGGCTTGGGCGGCTCGACCAGAATGTCGCGGACCGAGCACACGATGGCGGGCCGGCGCGGCGCAGCGCGCGCCTCATCGAGCATCGCCAACAGCTCGAGGCGGAGCTGGCGGCGGCCGAACGGAAACAGCTCGGTGATCACGATATCGGGCGCGATATCGGCCAACACCCGCAGCAGCCGGTCGCGCCTCGCGCGCCGGAATGCATCGTCGATCTCGCGGCCGTCGGCATCGACCAGCACCTTGAAATACTTGTCGGCGGCGCGCACCGGCGCGAGCTGGACCAGCTTGGCCTCGCCGAGCGCGAGCCCCGGCACCTCCTGGCCGCCCGACACCAGCGTGACGTCGAGCCCGGCGCCGGCGGCGGCCCGCGCCAACGTCGCCGCCCGCTTGAGATGGCCGATGCCGAGCAGATGCTGAACATAAAACAGCACCCTGGGTCGGCGCGCGGTCATTCCCTTTCCAGCGAGAGGTTGAGGCGGTCGATTTCGACGCGGCCGTCGGCGTGGACGACGAACACGTGCGCCGCCGCCCAGTCGAGATCGTGCGGCGGCTTGGCGATCATGTTCCAGCCGGTCGCCAGCGACATCAACGCCCGGATCACGCCCTGATGGCACACCGCGCCGGCCGGTTGGCCACGCTCGACGACGCCGTCGAGCCAGCGCCGGACGCGCTCGCGCACCTCGCGCGGGCTCTCGCCGCCGTGCGGCCGGAGGTCGATGCCCTTGGCGGTGCGGTTGGTGAACTCCTCGCCGTAGCGCTCGACCAGCTCGTCCCGGTTCGATCCCTCCCACTCACCCCAGTCCATCTCGACCAGCAGCGGCTCGGCGCGGCAGACGAGGCCGAGAAGCTCCGCCGTCTCGACGGCGCGGATGAGCGGGCTCGCGACCCAGTCGAATTGGCCGAGCTCGGCCGGCACCGTCCAGCTCGAGACGCGCTCGCGGCCGGCTGGGCTCAGGGTTCGATCGGCCCGGCCCTGGATACGTTTCTGCTCGTTCCAGTCGGTCGGGCCGTGGCGGATGACGGCGACGGGGATCATTGCGCGACCTCGCTTACGACGTCTGTCAGAATGCCGTCGAGCGCCTTCGCGGCGGCTGCGAGCGAATGCTCGTCCTCGGCGATGCGCCGGGCGTTGGCGGCAAACCCGGCCAGGAAGTATGGCGCCTGCAACAACGACGAGACTGCCTCGGCGAACGCCGCGTCGTCACCTTCCGGGACCAACGTTCCAGTTTCGCCGTCGCGCACGATGTCGGCGACGCCGCCGCTGTCGCCGGCGACGACCGGCAGCCCGGCGGCCTGGGCCTCCATCAGAGCGACGCCATAGGCCTCGCGGATCGCGGGCCATACCATGATGTCGGCGGCGGCATAGAAGCCGGGCAGCGCGTCGGGCGGCTGCTCGCCGGCATAGTGTACCCGTGCCGGGTCGAGACCGGCGAGCGCGGCTTCCACCGCCGGCCGCGCCGGGCCGTCGCCGACGACGAGAAGCTGCCACGGCTCGTCGGGAATCTTCGCCAACGCGCGGCCAAGCGCGCGGTAGGAATCGAGCTTGTCGCCGTCCCGCATCATGGCGACGGTGAGCAGCAGCGCGTCTTGCGGGTCCAGGTCGTGGCGCGAGACGAGCGCCGCGTGATGGGCATCGCGCGCCATCGCGGCTTGGGCCAACGGCCTTGTGTCGGTGAACGGGCGCAGGCGGTGGTAGCGCTCCGGGCGCGCGAGCAAGGGCAGCACGCAGGCCGCGTCGTGGCTGTTTAGGCCGATGACCGCATCGGCGTGGCGGATCGCCGCCTCGCACGCCATGTGGCCGAGCGCCCATTCGCCGCCGGCGCGCTTGGGCGCATGGGACGCCTCGGCGACGAGATAGGGAATGTCGAGGGCGACCGAGACCGCGGGGCCGATCCAGTCGGGCGCCTTGTAATAGAGGTGATAGGTGAGCCAGGCCTTCGGACGCGACGGCGCGGGGCGCGCGCGCAGCCGTTCGGTCAGGCGCTCGGCGAGCCGTTGGCCGAGGCCCGACAGGCGCTGCTGGCGCACCGGGTCGCCGGCCCCGTCGCGGCTGGCGAAGAGCGCTGCGAGCTCGACGGAATGGCCCGCCATCTCGAGCGCCGCCATGAGCTGGCGCGCCATCTGCCGGTCGCCCGACGGGACGGGCGAGGTCGGCGGTTTCATCGGTGCATAGAATGCGATGTGCATGACGCATCCGCCAAGGCCGTGCGCGGCAGCCTGAAACGCCGGGCCAGCAGATCGATGCCGCGGTCGAACGAGAACGCCGTTCGCACCCGCTCGGCGCCGGCCCGGCCGAGGCGCAGGCGATGGAGCGGCTCGCCGATCAGCCGGGCCAGGGCCGCGGCAAGGGCGTCGGAATCGTCGGGCGGCACCAGCACGCCCGAAATCTCGTGCTCGATCAGCTCCGGCACGCCCGAGACCCTGGACGCGACGCAGGCGAGCGACTGGCTTGCCGCCTCCAGCAGCACGTTGGGCAGGCCGTCGCGGTCGCCGTCGGAGGCGATGCGGCTCGGCAACACGAACAAGTCGGCCTCGCGATAGGCCTCGCGAACGGCATCCTGGGGCAGCGCGCCGCGCCATTCGATCCGCTCGGCGATCCCGCCGGCCTCGGCTCGCGCCCGCAGCTTGCCAAGCCCGCCGCCGCCGCCGATGTGGACCAGCCGCCAATTGAGCGAAGCGGGCAGCGCCGCCAGCGCATCGATCAGAACGTCGAGGCCTTTCTTTTCGACCGCGCGGGCGACCGACAGCAAAACCACCGGATCGTCCGGATCACCGCCGTCGCGCGCCCGCGATTGCCGCTCGGCAGCGGGAAACCGCGCCGGGTCGAGCCCGTGATAGACCAGCTCGACCTTGGCCGGATCGGGCACCAGATCGGCGAGTTTCTGGTGCGCCGCCTCGGAACAGGTCACCAGCCAGTCGCACGAGCCGAGCTTTTCCGAGATCTCCCGGTCGGGCGTCGTCCAGATGTCCTTGGCATGCGCCGAGCCCGACCACGGAAGGCCGCGCATGATCGCCGCGTAGCGCGCCACTGACGACGGGGTGTGAAGGAAATGGGCGTGCAGCCGCCCGACGTCGCCCGGCAGCTCGCTCGCCAGCACCAGAGCCTGCCCGAAGCGCCGGATCCGGTTGGGCGTCGGGTCGCGGACGAGATCGCGGCGCCAGGTCGCGAGCGCCGCGCCGTAGCCCGATAAAAGCCGTGCCGTCCGCCACCCGCGCCACACGCGGGCCGGCTCGCGATAGAGGTATTCGGGCAGGTACGTCACCGGCGCCGCGATCTCGCCGTGGACCGGGTGCCGGTCGCGGTCGGTCGGGTGACGCAGGGAGACGATTCGAATGTCGAGGCCGCTTTTCTCGAGCGCCCGGATCTCGTGCGCGATGAAGGTTTCCGACAGCCGCGGATAGCCCTTGAGAACGAACGCGACCGCCGAGCCCGCCACGGGTTAGACCTGCCGCTGGGCGAGTGTCACCGCCGGTTCGGCGCGCCGTCCCAGCCATTGCTCGGCGAGCCGGTTGACGTTGGTGAGGCCGTCGAGCAGCCCTGGGATGACGATGCCCGATGGCTGGCTCTGCTGCGGCAGGTGGCGCAGCGCCGTCGCCATGGTCTTGGCGTCGCGCACGCCATCGTCGACCAGCATCTTGACCAGCCCGAGCTGCTCGGCGCGCCGGGCGCGGATGTACTGCTCCATGCGCGGTTGGGTGCGCGGCACGATGATCGACGGCTTGTCGAACGACAGGATCTCGCAAAACGTATTGTAGCCGCCCATCGCCACCAGCCCGACCGCCTTCTTGATCAGCGGCTCGATCTTAGCGTCGAAGGTCATGGTGGCGACGCGCCCGAGCCGCGCCGCCCGGCGCGCGAAATCGGCCTGGATCTCGGGCGGCATGAACGGCCCGAACACCACCAGCGCCGGCACCGGCATCGCCGCGTCGGTCTCGTAGGCCGACAGCACCCAATCGACCAGCGCCTCGCCGTCGCCGCCGCCGCCCGGCGTGACCAGCAGATAGGGCTCGTCGAACGGCGGATCGGCCGGCGAAATCGCGTCCTCGCCGTTGGTGCGGCGCAGATAGCCCGTGAACACGGTCTTGTGGTGGACCGAAGGCGGCAGTGAGATGTCCTCCAGCGGATCGCACACCTGGGGCAAGCCGTAGACCCAGATCTCGTCGTAGAGGTCGCGCAACGCCGGCAGCACGTTCTTGCGCTCCCATTCCGGCGCCAGCAGCGCCGGCTCGTCCATGACGTCGCGCAAGCCCAGGATCAACGGCGTTCCCCGGTCCTTGAGCATCAACAGCGTATCGCCGACCTCGCCGCGCAAGCCGAGCGGCTCCTTGTCGACCAGGAAGATGTCGGGGTCGAATACGTCGGCCGTGTGCTGGATGATCGAGGCCCGCATCGCCAGCGTATGCTCGATGTCGAGCTTGAGGCTGAGCGAGGTGTATTCGCCGTTCCTGAGCTTGATCACGCCCGGGATGCGCACGAAGTCGACGCGCGAGCGGAAGTCGAAGTTGCCGATAATCGGCGATCCCGAAAGGATCAGCACCGACATGCCGGGATGATGCTCGACCAGGGCATGGGCGATAGCGCGGCACCGCCGCAGGTGGCCGAGGCCGAAGCTGTCGTGGCTGTAAATCAGCACACGGCATTGGTTTTCCGTTTGGGCCATCTTGAGAACGCCAAATTCGTCCAAATTATTCGAGATTCGTCCAGATTCGTATTGTAGGTGAACGGACTATGGCACAATCGACTTTCTTGCCCAAGGCTTCATTTCGCCGTCGAACGCCGTCGCCGACAGGCGTCAGATGGTGTTTGCCCTATGTCGGGCGCATGTCGTAAACAGACACCGACGATCCGAGGCGGATGGGGGCGGCCCGGAGTGGAAAAAAGCATCTACCGTTACATCCTGCACCACAGCAAGCCGCAACAGATTGTGCTGACGCTGCTGGCCGCGGCGTCGTTCCCGTTTCTTTGGCTCTTCTACGAACTGCCCAAAAAGATCATCAACGAGGCTATTCAGGCCGAGAACACCGATTTTCCGGTTGAACTCGCGTGGTTTGAGTTTAGCCAGATCGACTTTCTGTTCGTATTGTGCGGGCTATTTCTGCTGCTCGTGGTGGTTAACCAGGCGTTCAAATACGCGATCAACGTTTATCGTGGAAAATCCGGCGAGCGCTTGCTCAGGCGTTTCCGCTTCGACCTCTACTCGCGGGTGCTCAGGTTCCCGCTGCCGGTGTTTCGCCGTAAATCGCCGGGCGAGTTTATCCAGATGATCACTGCCGAGGTGGAGCCGCTTGGCGGCTTCATCGGCGAAGCGTTCTCGCTGCCAGTCTTCCAGGGCGGCCAGCTCCTGGTAATCCTAGCTTTCTTGTTGGCGCAGAACTGGATAATGGCGGTCGCCGCAGTCGCGCTTTACCCGTTGCAGTTCTACATAATTCCGAAGTTACAGCGGAAGGTGAACTCGTTCGGCAAGGAGCGAGTGCGCCTGGTGCGCCGACTATCCGAACAAATTGGCGAGACCATCGCAGGGATCCAGGAGATTCACGTGCATGATTCCGCCGCCTTCGAGCGCGCCGAGTTCTCGCGCCGGCTGGGCGGAATATACGATGTCCGGCTCAAGATCTACGTGTGGAAGTTCGTCATGAAGTTCCTCAACAACGCGATCAACCAGTTGGGACCGTTCTGTTTCTATTCGATCGGCGGCTACCTGGTGATCGACGGGGATCTTCAGATTGGCACCCTGATGGCGGCGATCGCCGCGCACAAGGATCTGGCGGCGCCGTGGAAGGAGCTGTTGAACTACTACCAGCGCCGCGAAGACGCGCGCATCAAGTACGAGCAGGTGATGAACCAGTTCGAGCCCCCCGGCATGCTGGACGAGGCGCTCCAACTCGACGAGCCGGAGACGATCGGGCCGCTCACGGGCGAGGTCGCGGGATCGAGCGTCGGGCTAGAGGACGACACCGGAACGGTCCTGGTCGACGGCGCATCGTTCGTGTTCGATGCCGCCAAGCGCGTCGCCGTGGTCGGCGGTGGCGGCAGCGGCAAGGAGGAGCTGTCGATTCTGCTTGCCCGGTTGCAGATGCCGAGCTCGGGAGCAGTGACTATAGGTGGTGCCCGCCTGACAGAGATGCCGGAAGCGGTCACCGGTCGACGAATCACCTATGTAGGCGCGAACGCCCACATGTTCGCCACCAACGTCCGGGACAACCTTTACTACGGGCTAAAACACCGGCCGCTCGGCGCGCGCGACTACCACGGTGAAGACGAGGTTCGGCACCACCAATGGGTGCGCGAGGCCGATGCCTCCGGCAACTCGACCGATGACATCAATGCCGATTGGATCGACTACACCGCCGCCGGCGCCGCCGACGCCGCGGAACTGACAAAGCGGAGCTTCGAGGTGCTGCGTCTGGTCGGCATGGACGGCGACCTCTATGACCTTGGCCTGCGCGGCGCCGTCGACATGGCGACGCGGAGCGGGCGCGCCGAGCAGTTCCTCAAGGCCCGGGCGGCATTTCGCGAGCGCCTGGCCGATCCCGACATCGCCGCCCTGGTCGAGACCTTCGATGCCGAGCGCTACAACGACAACGCCACGCTGGCCGAGAACCTGTTGTTCGGGACGCCGGTCGGCGATGCCTTCGACATGGACCGGCTGGCCGAGAACTCCTACGTGCTCGAGGTGGTGGAGAAGACCGGGCTGACAGAAGAGCTGCTCGATGCCGGACAGCAGGTCGCCTCGCTGATGGTCGAGCTGTTCGCCGACCTGCCCGCGGGGCACCCGTTCTTCGAGCAGTACAGCTTTATCTCATCGGACGACCTGCCGGAGTTTCAGGCGATCCTGGGACGCATCGGCCGCGACGGCGGCAACGCCTTGTCGACGGGGGAGCGGACGATGTTGCTGTCGCTGCCGTTCCGCATCGTGCCGGCGCGCCATCGCCTGGACGTGATCACCGACAACATGAAGGCGCGCGTCCTGGAGGCGCGGCGCGCGTTCGCCGACGACCTGCCCGAGACGCTCGCCGGATCGGTCGAGTTCTTCGATGCCGGCCGCTACAACGCCGCCGCGACGCTGCAGGACAACATCCTGTTCGGCAAGCTCGCCTACGGCCAGGCGCGCGGCGTCGAGCGGGTCGGCGCGCTGATCAGCGAGGTCGTCGACGCGCTCGATCTGCGACCGGCGGTCATGGAGGTCGGGCTCGACTTCCAGGTCGGCATCGGCGGCGCCCGCCTGTCGGGCAGTCAGCGCCAGAAGCTTGCCATCGCGCGCGCCGTTCTCAAGCGCCCCGACATCCTGATCCTCAACGAGGCGACCGCGGCGCTCGACAGCGCCAGCCAGGCCAGTCTGCTCGAGGGTCTGCTCGAGGAGTTCAAGGGGCGCGGGCTGATCTGGGCGCTGCACCGCGCCGGCCTCGCACGGCACTTCGATCGAGTGCTGGTGATGCGCAGCGGCAAGATCGCCCAGCAAGGCACCTTCGATGAGCTCGACCGCGAGGGCAGCGATCTCAGGGAGCTGTTGGAAGCCGAATGACGGTCGATACCAAGCCATCGGGTCAAAGCGGGAAACGGACGATGCCGGCCACGCCAGCCGTGACGATCGATACCGACTACCGAGAACCGCCGCGCATGGTCTCGGCCGAGGCGGTGGCGATCACGCGCTACCCGCCGGCCTCGCGATTGACTGAAGTGCGGCTGGTGCCATGACGCCAAGCCGGACATACGGAACCGATGGACGCGGCACGACGCCCGGCGTAAATTCGAGCGTGGAAGGAGACTGACGTGAGCCTCAACGAGGAAGTCGATCTTCTGCGGCAGATTCCGCTGTTCTCGAAGATCGATCCGTCGAAACTGAAGCTGCTGGCATTCACCAGCGAGCGGCTGACCTTCGGTGCGGGCCAGGACCTGTTCCAGCAGGGCGACGTGGGCGATACCGCCTACATCATCATCGCCGGCGAGGCCGAGGTACTGGTCAACTCGCCGACCGGCCCGCTGTCGGTCGCCAAGCTCGGCAAGAACGATCTGGTCGGCGAGATCGCCATCCTGATCGACGTGCCGCGCACGGCGACGGTGCGCGCGGCCAGCGACCTGACGACGCTGGCCATCTCCAAGGAACAGTTCTTCCGCATGATCACGGAGTATCCGCAGATGGCGATCGAGATCATGCGCGAGCTTGCCGAGCGGCTCGAGAAGACCACGGGCCAGCTACGCGCCGCCATGACCGGCGGCTGACGGCGGGGCGACCGGGACACGGTGAGCCGCCTCGATTCCTTCATCCGGCGCATGACCGCCCAGCGCGACTGCCTGACGGCGGCGGCGCGTTTGATCGCCGACGTTCCCGGCCCCGTGCTCGAGCTCGGCCTCGGCAACGGCCGCACCTACGACCATTTGCGCGAGATCCTGCCGGGGCGCGAGATCTTCGTCTTCGACCGCCGCGTCGCCGCCCATCCCGAGTGCATCCCGGACGACGATCACATGATCATCGGCGACATCACCGAGACCCTGCCGGGCGCCGGCGCGCTGATCGGCGCCAAGGCGGCGCTCGCCCATTGCGACATGGGCACGGGCGTTGCAGCATCGAACGCCGAACTCGCGGCCTTCATCGGCCCGGCCCTGGCCGGCCTGATGGCCCCAGGCGGGATCGTGGTCAGCGACCAGGAATACCGCGTCGCCGGCTGGACCGAGGTAGCGCTGCCCGACGGCGTCGCGCCGGGCCGCTATTTCATGCGCCGCGCCGGGGCCGTATCGGCTTGAGATCCCGGCGTCCGGCCCGCTACTCCGCCGCTATCGCCGCCCCCGGCGCGCTCAGGAGATCGCGCCAGTTGCGGTAGAAGCCGATATAGGTGTTCTCCGAATCCCATGTCGCGCCGCTTGACACGGGGTCGAGGCCGAGCTCGCGGGCCGCGTCGTCCGGCCCCTCGGTGAACGTCGTGATGCCGCGGGTGAACTCGTTCCAGCCCGCCTCTCTGCCATGGGCGCCGAGCTGCGCGGTGTCGAGCGAGACCACGTCGTCGGAGGTAGCGAGGCCGGTCACGAGAAAAAAATCCTCGAACTTGCGGAGCCGGGCGGCGCGCGCCTCTGCCGGCTCGCCACGCGGCGCGATGCACCAGATCGTCACCTCGCAGCGCTCGGGCCCGAGCGGGCGGCAGGTCCGCAAATGGGTCGAGGCGAGGTCGTTCAGCACCATGTTGGGGAACACCAGCACGTTGCGCCCGCGCCGCAGCATCCAGTGTGCGCGGGCCGCCGAGAACTCGCGGTCGATGCGCTCGGTCGCCGGATAGAGCGGCGCCACCTCGGGCGATGAGCGGTCGGCCCAGATCGCGATATGGCCGTTGCCGAGGTCGTAGCAGCCGTTGGAGACGTTGCCCTGGATGCGCCCGGTCTCGGTGCGCAACAGCCCCTCGGTGCCGTCGCGCGCCTCGCGCGCCAGCATGGTGGTCATGAAATTTCGGTGCACAGTCGAGACGTGATAGCCGTCGGTCACGTTCTCGGCCTGGAGCTTCCAATTGTGATCGCAGACATAAGTCTGCGAGCCCGGCAGCACTTCCAACCCGTCGGGCGACTGATCGGCGAAGAAGTCGATGAAGAACCGCGCGCCGCCGAGATAGTGCTCCAGCGGCGCCGCCGAGGCGTCGAGGCAGCCGAAGATGAAGCCCCGGTACTCGGCGACCAGTGGCACCTCGCGGAGGTCGAAATGCGACCGCTCGAAGCCGTCGTCCGGATACCCGGTGTCCTCGGCCTTGATACGCACGCAGTGGCCGTCGCAGTCGAACGACCAACCGTGGAACCGGCAAGTCAGCACCTTGGCGTTGCCTTGCTTGAGGGGCGTCAGGATGGCGCCGCGGTGGCTGCAGGCGTTGATGAAGACCTTGACCGAGCCGTCCTTCTGGCGGTGGGCGAAGACCGGCTGGCGCCCGATGTGGCTGGAGAAGTAGTCGCCCGGCTCGGACATCTGGCTGTCGTGGCAGATGAAGTTCCACTGGCGCTCGAAGATGGTCTCCATCTCGGCGTCGTACAGCGTTTGGTCGTGATAGATGCTGCGATGGATCCGAAACATCCCCTCGCCGACGCGGTCGTCGAGAAAGGCGTCGAGGTTGATCGCGCGTTCGGTTCCGGTCATGTTCTCAATCCATCGCCACGGTGGAATGGGTTCCATTTAGGACCAATTCCGACGCCGTGTCAGCCCCCGCGGTCGTCGGCCTGAATCCACTCCCAGGTCTCGTCGAGGGCGCGGGCGAAGCGGGCGTACATGTCGTCGATCTCGTCGCCGGTGATGACCAGCGGCGGCGAAAAACCGATGCGGTCGCCAAGCGCCCGGATGATCAGGCCGTTCGCTTGCGCGCGCTCCAGCAGGTAGGGCCCGACCTTGCGCCCGGGCTCGAACGGCAGGCGCGTCTCCTTGTCGGCGACCAGCTCGACGACCGCCAGCATGCCGACGCCGGCGATCTCGCCCGCCATGGGGTGATCGGCGAAGCGGCGGATGCCGGCCTGCATGCGGGGCGCGGCGGCGCGCACCCGGCCGATCAGGTCGATCTCGTCGTAGATCGCAAGCGTCTCGAGGGCGACCGCGCAGGCTACCGGATGGCCGGAATAGGTGTAGCCGTGGCCCAGCACGCCCTGGCGCTCGGTCTCGGCGGCGATGGCGCGGTAGACCTCGTCCGAGATCATCAGGGCGGCGATCGGGATGTAGCCCGACGACAGCGCCTTGGCCATGGTCAGGATGTCGGGCTCGATGGCGTAGGTCTCGCACCCCCACATGGCGCCGGTGCGCCCGAAGCCGCAGATCACCTCGTCGGCGACCAGCAGGACGTCGTGCTTTTTCAGCACCGCCTGGATCTTCTCGAAATAGGTCGCCGGCGGCACGATGATGCCGCCCGCGCCCATCACCGGCTCGGCGAAGAACGCGGCGACGGTCTCGGGCCCCTCGTCGATGATGAGCTGATCGAGGTTGTCGGCCATCCACGTCGCGAAGTCCTCCTCGCTCTCGCCATCCTCTCCGAAGCGGTAGTAATGCGGGCAGTCGGTGTGCAGGAAGCCGGCGATCGGCAAATCGAACGCGGCGTGGTTGACCGGCGTTCCGGTGACGCTCGCCGCCGCGATGGTGACGCCGTGATAGCCCTTGACGCGGCCGATGATCTTCTTCTTCTCGGGCCGGCCGAGGGCGTTGTTGTAGTACCAGATCAGCTTGATCGCAGAATCGTTGGCCTCCGATCCCGAGTTGGTGAAGAACACCCGCGACATGGGCACCGGGGCCAGCGCCAGCAGACGCTCGGCGAGCTCGATCTGGGGTCCGTGGCTCTTCTGGTTGAACGCGTGATAGAACGACAGCTCCCTGATCTGGCGCGCGGCCGCCTCGGCCAGCCGCTCGTTGCCGAAGCCGAGCGAGACGCACCACAGCCCGCCCATCCCCTCGACATAGCGATTGCCTTCCTCGTCCCAGACATGGACGCCGTCGCCGCGGGTGATCACCAACGGCCCGTCCGCCTCGTTGGCAACGGCGTTGGTATAGGGATGCAGCACCACCGACGCGTCGCGCCGGCTCAGCGAGTTGGGAATGGCTTGGGTGTTCATGGCGCTCTCGGCAATGGGTGCAAAATCGCGCCGCCCGCAGCGTGTGACGAGGTTACCCCCCCGTCACGCTCATATGGCGCGAGACGGCGGCGTCGGCGCGGCGGCGGTCGAGGATGAAATCGTGGCCCTTGGGCTTGCGGCCGATAGCCTCGTCGATGGCCTCCATCAGCGGGCCGTCGCTGGCGCGAAGCGGCGCGCGCAGATCGGCGGCGTCCTCCTGGCCGAGGCACATGTAAAGCCTGCCGGTGCAGGTCAGCCGCACCCGGTTGCACGATTCGCAGAAGTTGTGGGTCATCGGCGTGATGAAGCCGACACGGCCGCCGGTCTCCGCAACCCGCATGTAACGTGCCGGCCCGCCAGTCTGGTAGTCGATCTCGTCGAGGGTAAAGTCTTCCATCAGCTTGGCGCGCACCATCGACAGCGGCATGTACTGGTCGAGCCGCGCGTTGGCGCCCATCTCGCCCATGGGCATGACCTCGATGAAGGTGAGATCGTGGCCGTGCTCGCCGCACCAGGCAACCAAGGCGCCGAGCTCGTCGTCGTTGACGCCCTTGAGCGCCACGGCATTGATCTTGATGGCGAGCCCGGCGTCCTTGGCGGCGTCGATCCCCTCCATCACCTGCTCGAACCGGCCCCACAGGGTGATGTCCTTGAACTTGGCGGCATCGAGGGTATCGAGCGAAACGTTGATGCGCTTGACGCCGGCATCGACGAGCTCGGTGGCGTAGCGGCTGAGCTGGCTGCCGTTGGTCGTCACGGTGACCTCGTCGAGCGCGCCGGTCTCGAGGTGGCGGCCGAGCCGGCGGATCAGCCACATGATGTTGCGCCGGACCAACGGCTCGCCGCCGGTCAGCCTGAGCTTGCGCACGCCGCGCTCGACGAACGCGCTGCACAGCCTGTCGAGCTCCTCGAGCGTCAGCACGTCGGGCTTGGGCAGGAACGTCATGTCCTCCGACATGCAATAGACGCAGCGGAAGTCGCAGCGGTCTGTCACCGAGATGCGGAGATAGGTGACCGCACGCGCGAACGGATCAATGAGTGGGTCTGTCGCTTCGAAAGCCATATTCTACTCGTACACTCCCTACGCCCGCGCCCATTCAGCCGGGGGATCGTCCATCATCAAATATAGCGCGAAATTTTCGGAATGGAACCATCCAGTTCCATTTCGCGCCTCCCTCAGGACGCTTTTCGAAACGTCCGCTTGACACTCTTTTTGTTCGCTTCACGGCCGAGACAGCGCGCTTCCGACAGGCACCTCTGCTCGAACATGCAGCCGCGACACGGTGGCGGCGGCTCGCCGCGCCCGCGGGCGATCTCAAAACACGCCTCGCGCAGGGTCCTGAGCGGCCGCTGCAGATATGGACTCATCGGTTTCATGGCAAGCTCGATCGCGTATTCCGATCCATGCGTACCAGACAACCGTCAAACGACATCCAGCGCTTTGATCCAGATCAATTGTTGTAAATCAAATGGTTGGCCCGCGTAGCTCGACGTTCGATGGCCCAGGCTATATCACGCCGTCGCCGCGCAGCGCGGCGATGGCGTCGGCAGCATAGCCGGCCTCGGTCAGGATCGCGTCGGTGTGCTCGCCGAAGCGGGGCGGAAACGGAAACGCGTCCGCCGCGTCCTCGAGATCGACCGCCATAGGCTGCAAACGGACGGTCTTGCCGTCGGGCAGTCGGGTCGTCGGCAGCTTGCGGGCCAGGGCCTCCAGGTTCTGAACCTGGTCGATGGTGTTGATGGCGGCGTGTGGAATCTTGGCAGCGGTGAAGTCGACGGCGATCTCGGCGCGCGGATAGCGCGCGGTGATGTCGCCGAACTCGCGATAGATCGCCTCGCGATCGGCGTAGCGCCCGGGGGCGTTGAGGCGCGTCTCTGAGGCGAGGGAGGCGAATTTCGCGATCTCGGTGAGCCGGATCCATTGATGGTCGCTGCCGAGCGCGATGTAAATAAAACCGTCCGAGGTGGGATAGACGTTGGTCGGGATGAACTTGCGGTGCGCGTTGCCCCAGCGCGTGATCTCCTCGGGCTCGCAGTCCATGTCGATCAAGGGCAGCGTGGTGATCAGCCACGATGCGGCGGCCTGCAACATCGAGACGTCGATGCGCCTTCCCTTGCTGGTCTCGGCCTTGTCGGCGAGCGCGAGGCAAACATTGGCGAACACCTCGTCGCCCGCCTTGAGGTCGACCAGGGGCACGCCGGCGAGCGTCGGTGGGCCGTCCTCGAAACCGGTCAGCTCCATGAAGCCGACCATCGCCTGGATCACCGGGTCGTAGCCCGGCACCTCGGGATAGTCCGGCCCCAGGGCCGAGATGCCGGCCCAGATGATGTCGGGTTTCACGCCGCATAGTGTCTCGTAGTCGATGCCGAGCTGGGCGTAGCGGCTCGGGATCGTGTTGCAGCAGAATACGTCGACGTCGAGCTCGGCGATGATGCGCTTGAGCGCCTCGCGTCCGTCCGGCTGCTTGAGGTTGAGCGCGATCGCCTCCTTGCCGACATTGGGGGCGATGAAATAGGACCGCCGGCCTTCGTCGGCGATCTTGCCGCCGATATAGCGGTTGGGATCGCCGGGCTGTGCGCCGCCCGCCGACGGCGTCGCCTCGAGCCGGATCACCCGCCAGCCGAGCTGGACGAAGCGCTGCGTCGCATACGTCATCGACAGCGCCTGCTCCATCGACAAAACGGTGCGTGGTTTCACTCGGCTGCCTCCGTGGCCACGCCGTGCAGCGCGCGAACGATCTTCTCGGGCGTCAGCGGCGGGTCGTTGAAGCGTATGCCGATGGCGTTGTAGACCGCGTTGGCAATCGCCGGCGCGGTGACGATCGCCGGCAATTCCGAGATCCCCTTGGCTCCATACGGGCCGTTCGCGTTGTCGTTCTCGACGAAATGAAACTCGACCGGTGGCATCTCGGGCGCGGTGACGACCTTGTAGTCACGAAACGACGGGTTCCTGACGATGCCGTCCTCGATCACCAGGTCCTCCGACAGGCCGTAACCGATGCCCATGGCGATGCCGCCCTCGATCTGGCCCTCGAGGCCGAGCGGATTGATGGCACGGCCAACGTCCTGGGCGACGGTGATCTTGTGAATCTTGACCGCGCCGGTCCAGGTATCGACCTCGACGTCGGCGACGTAGGCGGCGTGCGCGTAGGCCGCCGACATGTCGCCCTTGTGATCGGCGGTCTCGGGCTCGGACGGCGGCTCGTAGTATTCGGTGGTCATGACCAGCTCGGCATCCTCGCCGGCGAAGTGCATCGCGCGCAACAGCCGGTCGAGCTTGACCACCGCGACGCCATCGTCGGCCTGGACCACGTGGCCACCCCGGAGATCGAGCGATTCGGGCCCGACATTGGCCTGGTGCGCGGCGGCGTCGAGGATCTGTGCGCGCGCCTTGACCGCGGCGCGCCGCGCCGAGTTGCCGGCGATGAACGTGGTGCGGCTGGCATGGACGCCGACGTCCCACGGCCCGAGCGCCGAATCGTGGGCGACGATGGTGACGTCGGACGTCGGGATGCCGAGCTCCTCGGAGACCACCTGGCACAGTACTGCGTCGATCCCCTGGCCGATCTCGGACGCGCCGGTGATCAGCGTCGCCCGCGCGTAGTCGTCGAGCTTGAGGATGGTGCCGCAGCCGTCGGAGCGGTGGATCTTCGCCCCGCCGGCGTTGTGGAAGGCGGTGGCGATGCCGATACCGCGCTTCATCCGGCCGGGCGTGTCGCGACCGGCGGCGTTGGCCGCGTGGCGGGCGAGGAAATCCGTCTTGTCAGCGGCGATCTCGATGCAGTCGGCAAGCGCGCAGTCGGACAGGAGAGAGCCGTTGGGCGTGATCTCGCCGGGCGCCTGGGAGTTCTTGAGTCGGAACGCGATCGGGTCCATGCCGACCATCTCGGCGAGCTTGTCCATGGTGGTGTCGACGACGTAGCACGACTGGACGTTGCCGTAGCCCCGGAACGAACCGGCGAACGGGTTGTTGGTGTAGACCGCGGTCGAGGTGACGTGGACGTTGGGGACGCGAAAATGGCCGCCGAAGGTGCGCATCATCACGTAGGGGATCGTCGCGCCCCACGACGTGTAGCCGCCGTTGTTCAACAAGCACTTGACCTCGCGGAAGGTCAGCGTGCCGTCCTTGGTGACGCCGGAGCGGATATGGGCCTCGACGGGCTGGCGCGTCGGCGAGGCGATGAACTCCTCCTCCCGCGTGAACACGAGCTTGACCGGGCGGCGCGTCTTCTTGGCCAGGAACACGCAGATCGGCTCAAACGGATAGACGTCGAGCTTGGAGCCGAAGGCGCCGCCGACCGGCGGCTGGATCACCCGGACGTCGCCCGGGTGGAGACCAAGCGTGGGCGCCAGGTCCATCTTGAAATTGTAGGGATACTGGGTCTGCGAGTAGATCGTCAGCTTGCCGTCGGTGTCGAAGTCGGCGAGCACGGCGCTCGTCCCCATGCAGCAATGGGTGACGTAGTGCAGGCGGAAGTCGTCCTCGAGCACGATGTCGGACTCTGCTTCGCCAGCGGCGATGTCGCCGTGCTTGAACTCATACGACAGCCCGATATTGCCGGGCTTGTCGTCATGGATCAGCGGCGCATTTTCTTGAAGCGCCTCGGTGCAATCGAACACCGTCGGCAGATCTTCGTAGTCGATCTCGATCAGCGCCAGTGCCCGGTCGCAGATCTCTTCGGTCTCGGCGGCGACGGCGGCGATCTCGTCGCGGATGCAGCGCACCTTGTCGCCCTTCAAGGGCGGGTTGTCCTTGTTGACCCCGATGCCGATCTCGGGCGTGTCGGCGGCGGTGATCACGGCGTGGACGCCGGGCACCGCCTTGGCCTTCGACGTGTCGATGCGCAAGATCCTGGCGTGAACCCTATCCGTGCGCCTGATCTTGCCGATCAGCATGCGCGGCAGCTCCATGTCGTTGACATAGCGCGTCCGCCCGACCGCCTTATCCGGCCCGTCGGGCTTCGGGATCCGCTTGCCGATCAGGGATTGCTTCTCGATGACGGTCGCCATGGCGTCTCTCCTCACCCCTTGGCGGCGGCCTGGACGGCCTCGATAATCTTGGAATAGCCGGTGCAGCGGCAGACGTTGCCCTCGAGCCCGCGCCGGATGGTCTCTTCGTCCGGGTCGGGATGGCGGTCGAGGATGTTCTTCGCCTGCATGATCATGCCGGGCGTACAAAAGCCGCACTGCACCGAGCCGAGCTCGACGAAGGCCCGCTGAACGGGATCGAGCCCGTCGTCGTCCTGCAGCCCCTCGATGGTGGTCACCTCGCGGCCGTCGCAGTCGACGGCGAACATGATGCAGGAATTGACCGACATCCCGTCGACGATGACGGTGCACGCGCCGCACTCGCCCTCGCCGCAGGCAAGCTTGGCGCCGGTGAGGTCGAGGGTCTCGCGCAACATGGTGAGCACGCTCGTGGACGGCGAAACCGAAACCCGCGTCGGCCGCCCGTTGAGGGTGAACTCGATCTCAGTCGTCGACGGCATGGCTCAACAGCTCCTCGCTCAGCACGCGGACCAGATGGCGGCGATACCATTCGCTCGCCCTGACGTCGGTGATCGGCGAGACCTCGTTCGAGGCGGTCTCGGCGGCGGCGGCGATGGTTGCCCCGTCCAGCGCCTTGCCCTCTATCGCGGCCTCGGTCTCGCGCCCCCGCATCGGCGTCGGCGCGACGGCGCCAAAGGCGGCGCGGGCGTTATGCAGCGTCCTGCCGTCGCGCACGCCCGCAATGCCGACGGACGCCATGGCGATCTCCAGCGCGGGCCTTGGGCCGAACTTGCGGAACCCGCCGACGAAGCCGTCGGGCGGGGTCGGGAAGTGCAGCGCGGTCAGGATCTCGTCGGCTTGGCGGACGGTCCCGCCCGGCCCGGTGAAGAACTGGTCGAGCGCGACCCGGCGGGTTTCGAGCCCGGTCCCCGACCATCGAACCAGCTCGGCCTCGGCGTCGAGCAGCAGCAGCGGGATGATCATGTCGCCCGCGGGCGAAGCGTTGCAAACGTTGCCGCCGATCGTCGACATGTTGCGGAGCTGCTCGGAGGCAAACTGATCGGCGGTCTCGACCAGGACGCCTGCGCGTTCCGCAAGCGCCTCGCTTTCAAGGATCTCGGTCACGGTGGTCAGCGCGCCGAGGCGGGTTGTGTCGTCCGTGACCTCGATGCCGCCAAGTTCGAGGATGCGTCGGATATTGAGCAACCGGCCTTCGAGCTCGAGCTTGCCCCATTCGCTTTGCGGCATCAGGTCGGTGCCACCGGCCAGTATGGTGACCGGGCCGTCGGCCGCAAGCCGCGCCGCCTCTTCGATACTCGTCGGCGCGGCGTAACTATCGAGCCCCGCCCGGCCCCTCATCGCCACTCCCGCCATTGCGCTAGAAACCCGTCCGAAAAACCCTCTCCCCTTGGGGGAGA
>PVBE011618529.1_pt1 | contig 27972 bp, 25 predicted proteins | sample 1631181 | NCBI WGS metagenome assembly PVBE01 (sample SAMN08397723, study PRJNA350692) | Marine metagenome, whole genome shotgun sequencing project. | isolation source: water | place: Pacific Ocean | collected 2012-04
AGGCGGGGGGTTGGGAGGTCGCCGGAACCGCGGCGTTCTCCGTCGTAGGCCAATATGCATTTGCCTACCAGTTCGTCCCCTCCCCCGGTGCGCTGGGCCTGCTCGCCGTCGCAGGCATGTTCACTCGCCGCCGCCGCCGCTGATCTCATCCCCTACAAGACATACGACTTCCTGGGCGAAATCCGTATATGTCCGGTAGGTGCCGCGGAGCCACAAGAGCACCGGTACATCGCATCCCTCCGGCATCATGGGCCGCAGGTTGTCGAGCGTGGAGTTTCTCGTGATGGCAGTAATCGCCCATGTGCTGCCACCATCGTTCGTACGTCCTCGGAAGATCTCCCAATGCCTCTCTCCGTCGGCGTCGCTGACCAGCGGTGTTCCCGTTCTCGGATCGGCATTCGTCGAAAAGTACACGGTTGAGGTGTCGCGGGGGTCGAGACAGATCAGCCCCGTGTAGTCGTCCTCGCGGGCGTAGAGCCTCGTACCAGCAAACGCGACTTCGTGATTCTTCCACGCGGTGCCGTTCCATCTTGCGTACCGGTAGCGATGATCGACTCCACCCTTCCCCACAGGCAATCCCTCACCGTCCTTCTGCACGCTGTAGACAATCACCGGCCTGCCCTTTCGATCGATCTGCATGTTGCTGCACCACGCGACATTCGACGCATCGCCTTCGAATACTTGTGTCAGCGAGTGCGGAGCCGGAGGCGTTTCTCCGGGCCGGCCGGCCAACTCTCCGCTGCTGTTTCGCACGGAATTGCCGTCGAAGTACCCGTGCCACAATGAATTGTCAGCGTCGCGCGGATGCTGCTCCGTACAGACAAAATGTAGATTCCCTCGACCATCTGTGGCGTATCGAACATAGGGCCGACCCGGCCCGCTGAGCAGCCGACCGCCACGCCGCCACGAACTGCCATCGTCGTCGCTGAGCATCAGGTTGGGATCCCACCCGGCCCCTCGGTATGCGTTGACCAACCGATCCCCAAGTCGGTACAGATTGGAGTATGTCGCGCCGTGCCCGTCATCAGCGGATGCATTGAACGTTTTGATCGGTCCGACCGATCCGTCCGCGGCAGTTGTCCGGCGGCGAATGTCCCAGTCGCATCCGTGGGTTGTCCAGAGGGCGAGCGTGCCGTCCTCGCAGGCCACGAGTGCAGGAGCGTTGTGGTCATCGACCTGCAGTTGATCGTCCAATTCAATGACCTGCGTTTCCCCGGAAGCCAGATCGTGCAGCAGCAGGTTGACATCACCGCGCCGCTCGGCGTCGGTGACACCACTCGAAACCGTGCCGACGTGCAGCATGCCCTCCGCCACGATGCACCGCTCGTCCTGAAACCAGCACCAGGAGCCATCCGTGTCCAGAACACGGGGCTCGGCCGCTAGCGATGCAATCATCAGCCAGGTAAGCATGGATGGCAGGATACGGTCCGATGGGCGTGAGGAACCCCCGTCTTGGCGATTGTCTCGACCGCACTACCCCACTACCGTGTGCGACATGGACGGATCGGGACGGGTCATGCACGGCGATTGCCTTGATGTGCTGCAGGCATGGGATGCCGGGCCGATCGATCTGGTCTACGCGGACCCACCATTCAACACAGGCCTTGTTCGATCGGCGAAGGAAGGAAGTTTCTCCGACTCGTTCGATGACTATCTGGGCTGGATCCGCCCAAGGATCGAGGCATGTATCGCCAATCTGGCGGGGACGGGTGCCATCCTGCTGCACTGCGACTGGCGAACGGTTCACCATCTTCGGCTGATGCTCGATGACTTGTTGGGTGCAGATCGATTCGTCAATGAATTGGTGTGGTCCTACGGGCTGGGCGGTTCGTCACCGCGCAGATTCGCCCGCAAACACGACTCGATTCTCTATTACGAACTCGGCGACGCGCGGTGGTTCGAACCGCCAATGATCCCCGCAACGAGCAATCGAATGAAGGGCGGCATGAAGAAGGCGACGGATGTTCTTGACATTCCCGCCATCAACAACATGGCCCACGAGCGACTCGGATACCCGACCCAAAAACCCCTGGCGCTGCTCCGTTTGCTTGTAACGGCCTGTTGCCCACCGGACGGACTGGTGGTGGACCCTTTCTGCGGCAGCGGCACGACGCTGGAGGCCGCCGAGCAAGAGGGCCGCCGCTGGATCGGCATCGACCGCAACGATGAAGCGGTGCACCTCAGTCGGGCGCGGTTACATCGGTCGGCAGTTCGATCGTCATGACGGCGCGAATGTAGGCGGTGAGCGCCTCGCGGTCTTGACTGTCCAGTTTCGATTCGTGGCTCATCTCCGGCAGAATGTCGCCGAACCAGTCACTCTTGCTGTACCTGCGGATGTTGACCGGGCTGTGACAATCGGTGCAAACGCCGAGATACACCGCCCTACCCCGCTGCAACAGCGCCGCATCCAAGTGGCCAGTTGAAGCCTCCAGCAGCACTGGTACCTCCGGGGCAAGCCGCGCAGTGTCAAGACAGCCCGTCAAGAGCAGGCAGGTGATGATCGCGAGGCGTTTTCGCATCAGAAATCGATTCCGGCGAGCAATCGTACCTGCAGGTCGGGCGCAGTGTCGACATCGGTCACTTGAAAGAGTGGCGAGACACTGATCCACCATCCGCTTCGCTGGTAGGAAAGCGACGGTCCAACATACAGCACGCCTTCGCCGCTGCCGGCCCAGTCATCAAACTCGACTTCATACAACGCCTGAATACCCACGGTCGTTGTCGGCTCGAGTTGCCAGCCAATGGCCACTGCATTCTCAAGTTTGCCCTTGTCCTCGTTGTAGTGGCGTCCTTCCCACTCCGCTTCAAGCGTAATGTTGTAGAGCAACGTTGTCTGCCCGATGTCCCACTGAAAGAGCCCTTTGCCTTCCAGTTCGATCAACTCGTCGCCCACCTTGATCTCACCGTACACGGCGATATCGGGATCGCCTTCGGTACCCTTCTGCAGCGAGTAGATGGCCTCGAATGCCACATCCCGGTATTGCACCTTGGTGCGGGAACTGTCCTGCTTGTATCGCCAGTCGGCCAGATAGATGGCTAGTTGCAGGTTCTCCGTCGCGCCCCACTCGATCTCGTGCCGAAACTTCCACTCCTCGTAATCTGAGTCCGACTGCTTGTCCCGCTTGAGCGTAACCCACTGTTCGTACTCAACATCTCCTACCGGCATGATTCCAGGGTCATACAGCCAAGGGAACTTCCGACTCGATGCCGCCGCAGGGCTTGCAAGCACCACACCGCAAAGACAACTCAGCATGATCCGATACATCAGGTTCGCCTCCTTGGATTCTGTATTGCGACTGAGAATCATTCTCAATCATGAAGCATAAAAGACGCCTCTGCCCCTGTCAAGGGAGTGGTACGATTCCGCCTCGGAGGTCCCCATGACGCTTTCCCTGACCTGGCACGGCCACTCGACAGTCCAACTTGACGACGGCACACACAGCCTTCTCATCGATCCCTTCTTTACCGACAACCCCGTAGCGACGATGGCGGCCAGCGATGTCTCTTGCACCCACATTGCGATCACGCACGGCCACGGCGATCACTTTGGAGACTGCCCGCAGATCGCCAAGGCGTGTAACGCAACCGTGATCGCCGCCTATGAGATCTGCGAGTACCTTGCTGAACAGGGACACGCGGCCTGTGAACCAGGAAACCCGGGGGGATGCATCATCACCGACTTTGGCTCCGTCTCCTTCACCCATGCGTTCCACTCCTCGAGTTTCGAAGGACGGTACATGGGCATGCCGTGCGGTCTGATCATCACCATGGGCGGCTCGACGATCTACCACGCCGGCGACACCGGACTGTTTGGAGATATGCAACTCATCGGTGAAACATGGAAACCCGACCTTGTGCTGCTTCCAATCGGCGACCGGTTCACCATGGGGCCGGAACTGGCAACAACTGCGGCGGAGATGATCGGCGCACCTGCAGCACTTCCGATCCATTTCAACACCTGGCCACTCATTGAAGTCAATCCCGACGCGTTCGCTCCTAGGAATGTCGAAGTCCTCAGGATGCAGCCGGGTGAGACCATCGATGTCGGCGCCGTCGCGAGCACCCAGTGAGGCGCACTGATCCCCTACTCATGGAAGTCGCCCGCGGCGATCGTGAGGCGGACAAGGTCCTTCGCGGAGGCCGCGTCATCAATGTCTTTACGCGGTCGATTGATGAGGCGGATGTCGCCATCGTCGGCGATCGCATCGCCGGCATCGGCCGGTACGACGGCGCCGAAATCTTCGAACTGGACGGCGCGTTCATCGCACCGGGGTTCATCGATGCCCACATGCATGTGGAGTCCACGATGCTCCCGCCATCTGGCTTTGCGGAACTCGCCCTCCCGCACGGCACGACGGCCGCGATCTTCGATCCCCACGAAATTGCCAATGTCCTTGGAATTCCGGGCATTCGCCTCCTGCTGCAGGACGCCGCGGATGTGCCGCTCGACTGCTTCTTTGCCGCTAGTTCGTGCGTTCCCGCGTCGCCGCTGGAGACCAGCGGCGCGGTTCTCGGCGTGGAGGCCCTCAAGGAACTCCTGAACGAACCGGACATCATTGCGCTGGCCGAGATGATGAACTATCCCGGCGTTGTCCACGGGGACGGCGAAGTGTTGCAAAAGGTGGCAGCGGGACTCGCCCATGGTGTCGTTGACGGTCACTGCCCCGAACTCACTGGCGCACCGTTGCAGGCGTACGTCGCCGCGGGAATCTCCTCCGACCACGAGAGTACGCGTCCGGAGGAGGCGATGGAAAAACTCGCCGCGGGCCTGTGGCTCTATATCCGAGAGGGAAGCGCAGCGCGGAATCTCGAGGCGCTCTTGCCGGTGGTTTCACCCGAGAACGCTCACCGCATCTGTTTCTGCACTGATGATCGCCACCCGGCGGACCTTCGTGACCAGGGACACATTGATCATGTCGTGCGAAAGGCCATCGGACTGGGGCTCGATCCAGTTCTTGCGATCTGCATGGCATCGCTGCACCCGGCAGTCCACTTTCGACTTCCCGACCACGGCGCCATCGCGGCCGGCCGATTCGCCAACCTTGTCGTGTTCGACGATCTGAAAGAACCTTCTCCACGAGAGACTTGGCACCACGGCACTCGCGTCACCGACTGGGCCGCGCCGAGGCCGGGAACAGACTGGTCATCGGCACGTGGCACCGTCCATCTTCCGCCAGAACTCAATGAGCGTTCATTCCGGATGGAGGGCCATTCCGGGACAGCGAGAGTCATCGGTCTTGTCACCGGTGAACTGGTCACTGAGGATTTGCGGCGGGAGGCCCCGGTAGACAACGGCCTCGTCATCGCAGATCCGGACCGGGATTTGCTCAAGATCGCAGTCATCGAACGGCACGGCCACGGTGGCGACATCGGGCTCGGGCTCGTCGAGGGATTCGGTCTGCGGGGCGGCGCGATCGCGTCAACTGTCGGGCACGATGCCCACAACCTTGCTGTCGTCGGCGACAACGACGGTGACATGCTCATCGCCGCAAAGGCGCTGGGCGAGGTCGGCGGCGGGCAATGTGTTGTCGCGCAAGGCGAAGTTTTGGCGGTGCTGCCGCTTCCGATAGCCGGATTGATGTCGGATGAACTTCCGGAGAGGGTCATCGAGCAACAGAGAGCCCTACTTGCAGCGGCCGCATCGCTCGGCTGTTCGCACGGCGACCCATTCATGCCATTGAGTTTCCTTCCGCTCTCGGTCATCCCTCATCTCAAGGTGTCGGATCAAGGCATCGTGGATGTTGACCGCTTTCAGATTGTTGACTTGCTGGTGAGCGACTGAGGAATGGAAACCACCCGCCAGTTCGTTCGCGACGAGTTGGCAACGGTTCGACAGCTCGCTACCGAAGCTCGCCGCGGCCTGAAGCCGTGGATGTATTGGATCGTTGCGGCAAGTTTCTACCTGTACGAGTTCTTTGCCCGCGTCGCTCCTGGTGTCATTGAAGGCACACTTCAGAAGGAATTCTCGGTCGACGCCGCAGAGGTCGGGCTCCTCATGGGGCTCTACTACCTCTCGTATGCGCCGATGCAACTTGTGGTCGGCATGGCACTCGACAGGTTCGGGTCTCGGCGACTGCTCGCCGCAGCCGCATTGACCGCCGGGCTCGGCTGCCTTGTCTTCGCCACGGCACGCAGCACGGCGGGCCTTGCGGGCGGCCGCCTGCTTCTCGGCGTGGGATCAGCGTTCGCATATGTAGGCGCGGTGTATGTAGCAACGGTGTGGTTTCCCCGCAGCAAGTTGGCGCTCATCATGGGAATGACGGCCGCACTCGGCACGCTCGGAGCGGCGCTCGGCGAAGCGCCGCTGGAAGAGGCCGTACGGGCATTCGGTTGGCGCGAGGCCATGTATGTCGCCGCAATCGGCGGCCTTGTGATTGGTGTTCTGGTCTATATCGTCGTGCCGCGGCGACCAGGTTGGTTTCTCAAGATGGCAGAGCTGGAAAAGAAAGAAGCCAGCAAAACAATGTTCCGTGGGCTCGTGGAGGTCGTGTCGTCCGGTCAAACTTGGCTGGTCGCCATCATCAGTCTGTTGACCTACCTGCCCCTCTCGGCCTTTGGCGCACTGTGGGGTGACTCCTATCTGATGGCCAGTACTGGCGCTTCCGAGGAAGCGGCCGCCTGGACAATGTCCATGCTCTTCTTCGGGTTTGCCCTTGGTGGTCCGGTTCTTGGACATCTCTCCGATCGGTTGACGAAGAGGCGATCGCCAATCCTGTTCGGGGGAATGATGACGGCGGTATTCATGGCGATCCTGATGGCCGCTGAATTCTTGCCGCTCTGGATGAGCGGAGTTGTTCTTGCCGCCGCGGGATTCTTTGCAGGCGCGCAGACCATCACCTTTGCGGTGGCTGTCGAGCAGCACTCGCGATCCTGCCGCGCAACCGCCGTCACCTTCGTCAACTTCTTCGTCATGCTTGGCGGTTTCCTTCTGCAACCCGCATTTGGCGCAGTGCTCGACATCACATCCGCCGACGCCGACTATTCGCCCGCCGACTATCGCAAGGCGCTTCTGCTCCTGCCGATCGGGATTGCCCTCGGCGCGATCCTCTGTCGATGGTTGAAGGACCCGGAGTGGGAGTCATGAGCTGCCCTCGCATTGCTCTTGCAACCTGCCGTGATCTTCCCGATTGGGAGGTCGATGATCGGCCACTGGTCACCGCGCTGGAGTCGTTGAAGGCAGAGGTTTGCGAGATTCCGTGGGATGACAAGGAAACGGACTGGAACGAGTTCGATGCGACACTCGTCCGAACGACATGGGACTATCACTGGCAGCTCGATGCGTTTCTCGCTTGGGCAGGCGAAGTACCCAGACTTCACAACCCGGCATCCTTGATCGAATGGAATACGCACAAGCGATACCTGCGGGACATGGAGGCTGCCGGCGTTGCGTTGGCGCCAACAGTGTGGCTCCCGGCGGGATCCGCAGCGGACATCGAGGCCATCCTGCGGGACCTTGGCAGCGATCGCGGGTTCATCAAGCCTCAGGTCGGTGCCAATGCTCGCCATACGCTGCGGTTTGACACAAGATCACTCGCCGACGCTCAACGGCATGTTGATGAACTCATCGCCGATCATGACCTGATGGTGCAACCCTATCTGTCCTCAGTTGAGAGGGAAGGCGAACTGTCAGCCATTTTTGTTGACGGCGAGTTCACCCATGGCGTGCGAAAGGTCCCTGTACCGGGCGACTACCGTGTGCAGGACGACTGGGGGGCCACTGACGAACCCTACGACTTTTCGGCCGACGAAATTGAAGCCGCTCGCTTCGCTGCCAACATCAAGGGCGACCTTCTCTATGCCCGCGTGGACTACCTTCGAGGTGATGACGGCACGCTGCTTCTCAATGAGTTAGAGGTCGCAGAACCGTCCCTCTTTTTTCGCCACGCCCCGCACGCCGCCGATCGACTCGCCGAGTGCCTTATCGAGCGATGCAGGGCCGCAGGCCGCCTATGATGCCCGCAGTGTCAAGAGCGATGCCCATCATGACGACAGGAGTCTGTGCGGCTATCGCCGGGTGCGGTGAACCGCCCGCCGAACCATTCGTACAGGATGTTCCCGGGACGACAGCGGTCTTTGACATGATTCCGATCGACATGGACGGCGGCACATTCTGGATGCAGGAGACTGAGGTCACCTGGGATCAGTTCGACGCATTCGTGTACGAGGATCCGGGTGGTGATACCGATGCCATCACGCGGCCAACACAACCCTATGTCGCCGTGGATCGAGGGTATGGACACAGCGGCTATCCCGCCCTTTCCATGTCGGCCCGTGCCGCGCAATCGTATGTTGACTGGCTGTCAATGAAGACGGGCCGAGCCTACTCCCTGCCGACGATTGCGCAGTGGCAGACCGCGTGCGGGACCGAAGGTGGTGCATGGCATCGCGAGAATGCAAAGCGGCAGTCACATACCGTTGCTTCGATGGAACCAAACGAGTTCGGGCTCTTCGACATGCGGGGCAATGTCGCCGAGTGGGCGACCGGAAGTGATGGACCAGTCATCATCGGGGGCAGTTTCCTCGATGGCCCGGATGAAGTCGGACCTGAGAATGTCCAACTACCGACACCTGCATGGAACGACAGTGATCCCCAGATTCCCCGCAGCCCATGGTGGCTTGCCGATGCACCATTCGTCGGCATGCGGGTCGTGTGCAAGGAGAAAGTGCCATGAACAACGATGTCACCCGCCGGGATTTCGTCAAGACAGCTACAGCAGCAACAGCCATGGTGGCAACATTGCCCGCATGGGCAACGCCGGAGGACCGGTCACCTGTCAAGGTTGGCCTGATCGGGTGCGGAGGGCGGGGAACCGGCGCAGCGGGACAGGCGCTGACGGCATCACCTAGCGTGACCATGTGGTCGATGGGAGATGCCTTCTCCGATCGACTCAAGAGCAGCGCGAAGAATCTCGAAGACCACGCTGGTGACCGCGCAGTTGTTCCGGAAGAGCGACGGTTTGTCGGTTTTGATGCGTTTCAGCAGGTCATTGACAGCGGCGTCGACATGGTCATCCTGACAACGCCGCCGCACTTTCGCCCGCAGCATCTCCGCGCCGCGGTTGACGCGGGGAAGCATGTCTTCTGCGAGAAACCGATGGCGGTGGACGGCACTGGCGTCCGCAGCGTCATTGCGTCAGCGGAGATCGCCAAGGCCGCAGGAACGAATCTCGTTGCAGGATTCTGCTGGCGATACAACGCGCCGGAGCGGGCGACCTATCAGCGGATTCATGATGGCGCGATCGGCGATGTTCGAAGTGTCTACACCACCTACCTAGCCTCCCCGCTCAATCCACAGCCGAGGAAAGAGGGCTGGAGCGACATGGAGGCGCAGATGCGAAACTGGCAGCATCTGGCCTGGCTCAGCGGTGACCACATCGTCGAACAGGCATGCCACTCCATTGACAAGATCAACTGGGCGATGAACGGTCAGACTCCGCTGCGAGCGACAGCGGTCGGCGGCCGAGGATTGCGGGAGGGCGAGGAACGCGGCGACATCTTCGACCACTTCGGCGTTGTCTTTGAGTACGCCGATGGCATTCGATGTCACCATCTCTGCAGACAGGTCGCCAACTGCGACTTCGAAAACAACGACTACGTCGTCGGATCGACCGGCACATGCACGATCAACGGCTGGGCACCGACCCACCGAATCGACGGGCAGAACGCATGGGAGTACGACGGACCGAAGTCGAACATGTATCAGGTAGAACACGACGAGTTGCAGGAAGCCATTCGCGGCGACCGAGCAACTATCAACGATGGTGAATGGATGGCTCGCAGCACCATGATGGCGATCCTCGCTCGCGAGTCGGCCTACGCCGGTCGCACATTGGCTTGGGACGATGTACTCAATAGCGACATGCGGCTGGGTCCGCGGGAGTACGTGTTCGGCGACCTTGCCATGCCGGAACCCGCTGTGCCGGGCATTACGACACTTGAGCGATCTTGGCCGGAACCCGCTGCGCTGGGCATTACGACACTTGAGCAATCTTGACGCTTCGCCTCGGGTAGATCAGCAGCAACAGCACGAAGCAGACCAGCGCGCCGTACATCGGCAATCGGAACAGGGGCGCGTACTGCATTGCGCCATCGACCGTAGCCCACTGGCCAACCCACCCGGCGATCAGGCTACCGACAATGATGCCGATGCCGACGATCACGAGGTTGAATAGATTCTGGCCGCTTGCCTTCACATCCGGTGTCATTTGTTCGTCAACGACCATGAAGGCGACGAAGATGAAACAGCCGAAGCACAAGCCGTGCAACAGAATGCCGCCGATGACCAGCGCAAGCTCCCCATCGCTCGGTGTCCCCGTGACGGTACCAACCTGCTGGAAGAGGAAAAACCGCAGCGCATACGCCGCGAGACCTACGGACAGAAGGGCTTTCCGGCTGAACTTCACGGCAAGAACAGGCATCAACGCGAGCACGACAATCTCGGACATCTGACCGAGCGTCATGAGACCACCGCCACCGACCCCAAAGATTGTGTTGATCCAGGCGGAGATGCCGACCTCCCCACCCAGCCCCGCCTGCACCTGCTGTACGAATGGGGCTGTGTGGACAAAGTAGAACTGATGAATGCAGCTGACCGGTACGGCCAGCAGGAAGAGTGTGATCAGCGGCTGATAGCGCACTTCAGAGAGTGCCTTGGCAGCCGCGTTGGATGACTCGCCGCGATTTGGCGGCGTCGCGGGCAATGTAAAGCAGTAGAGACCCATCAGGATCCCCAGCGTGCCGCTGATCTTGAATGCCATGGCGATGCCGGCGTTCTGCGCGGACATCGCAACCTGCTTGGCTTCTTCGAGTGCAACTCCGGTCAAACCGGGGTCGATCGCTGGCGTCGCGGCATGCAGCAGATACTGGCCGATGCCGATGCCGACGACGATCCATCCCACCGTCCCCCAGAGCCGGACCTTGCCGAAGTCACGATTCCGATCCGGGAGATGATGGAACGACAGCGAATTCGTGAGCGCAAGCGTCGGCGCATAAATGATCGAGTAGATCAATGAGAAGACGAGGAAAGCGGTGTACGTGTCAATCCAGGAGAGTTGCCAGACGAGGATGCCGCCGAGAATGTGGCAGATACCGAGGAACCGCTCAGTATTGAAATACCGATCGGCAATCTGGCCTGCAATGAAGGGGCCGAGGATGGCGCCGACGCCACCGACCATGAAGATCACCCCAATACGCGACCCGGAGAATCCCAAGTGTCCACTCAGGTAGTTCCACAGAAGCGGAAGCCACGCGCCCCAGATTGCAAACTGCAGGAACATCATGAACGACAGTCTGGAAAGCAGGCACATGCTGGCCTTCGAGGCTGTTGCGGTCGTGTCGGTCATCAGGAATCTCCGTTGGCGTTCATCTTGTCTTCGCTCAACAACCATTGGAGCGCGCCGCGCACATGTGCGCGAAAGGCCGGCTCGCTCCAGGCGGCGATAGTGTGTCCGCCGCCAGTGTAGAAGGAACGGCCTTTACCTACTTCGCGGCACCACGCAATCGGGTGGCGGTCCTTCATCAGTGAACCCTCATAACTGTCGACATTCAGTTCAAGAAGCACCTTCGCATCTGGAATGCGGTCGTAGTCGTACCACTCATCGGTGCGAGTCCAAGTGCCTGCGAGGTCGGCCGTTGCGGGGTGCGAAGCGTCCACCACGCTGATCGTCGCTTCCTGAATGCGCGGATGCCGCAGGAACCACGCACCGACAAGTTCCTCGCCGTACCACGGCCAGTCGAATTCAGTGTCGGCTGCCGCGTGCGCGCCGAAGTAGCCGCCGCCGTTCTCAATGACTCGCTGGAATACCACCTGCTGATCAAAGTTCAGGACATCGCCGGTCGTGTTGATGAACGCGGCAATGGCCCAGGGATGGTCAACAAACACTGCCGGGTCTTCGGTGACGATGACGTCGCAGCCGAGTTCTTCGGCAATGTCCTTCACTGTGGCGGTTGCGGCCGGGATCGAATCATGTCGAAAACTGGTCGTGCGGCTGAAGACAATGACGGTCGGCCGGGCCGTGCAGCCTGCTGCCATCAACGCCATACACACAAGGATCAGACTTCGACCCATTGTCCTGACTCCGCGCTTCGAAGCACCGCATCGATGAACTGGATGCCCGCAAGGCCATCCCTGTAGTCCGGCACCCTCGCGTCAGTACCACGCATGCACTTGGCGGCTTCGGCGTAGATGTTGGCGAATGCTTCGACAAATCCCTCGGGGTGGCCGATCGGCACGCGGGAGTCGCCGCGGTGCAGAATGTGCTGTGAAGCGTCTGCATCAGTATGCACCAGTTGATCGCACCGCTCGTGGCTCCACGCAATGGACCCGCTGTCTCCCCAGATGCGAATGTTCACATCGTTTCGCTCCCCCGTGCACACCTGGGAGACGACCATGTCACCGGGAATGTCGTCGGTGAGCCGCAACTGCACTGCGGCGTGGTCATCGACACTGCGGCCCTCAATGAGGGTCCGCACATCTCCTCGAACTTGTTCGATGGCGAGGCCGGAGACGAAACGAACCATGAATTCCGCGTGGCACCCGATGTCGCCGAGTGCACCGGCACCGCTTCTTGAGGGGTCGGTGCGCCACGACGCTTGTTTCTGTCCCTCTTTCTCGACGGCCGTGGCGAGCCAACCCTGCCGGTACTCGGCGGAGACGGTCCGTACCGCGCCGATTGCTCCAGAGGCGACGATTTCCGCTGCCTTTCGAACCATGGGGTAGCCGGCGTAGGTGTAGGTCACGAAGAGGTTACGATCACTCTCCGCGGCCACGGCGGCGAGCAACTCCGCTTCCGCCAATGTTCGTGTCATCGGCTTGTCGAGCATGACATGAAAGCCCTTGTCCAGAGCCGCCGTGGCGATTTCGGCGTGCGAGTCGTTCGGGGTAACGACTGTGATGCAGTCGAGTTGACCGACCTCTGCGTCAAGCATCTCCTGCCACGTGCCGTACCCGCGGTCGATGCTGATGGCCTCTGCGCTCGCGAGGCTCCGGTCGGGGTCTGAACACAGCGAGGCGGCTTGAAGGTCCCAAAGTCCGTCGAGTCGCATGGCGGCGCGGTGGACGCCACCGATGAATGCGCCCTCTCCGCCTCCGACCATGCCGCAGCGAATCGGCTTGGTCACGCGGTCGACTCCGTAAAGGCAGAGTCAAATGCGGCGCCCGTTGGAGGTGTGACGTCGATGGACTGGAGGTACTCCAGCGACTCGGCGGCGCCTTGCCGGCGATCCATACCCTCATCTTCCCATTCGACGGAAAGAGGTCCGGCATAGCCGATGCGATTGAGTGCGCGGATGATGTCGTCGAAGTCAACGTCGCCGCGGCCGACGCTGCGGAACTCCCACCCACGGCGATGATCACCGAAGGGAAGGTGGGAGCCGAGAATGCCACGGGTTCCGTCCGTTCGGACGGAGACATCCTTTGCGTGCACATGCAGGATGCGATCGTGGAATCGGTCGATGAACGAAACGGGATCCATGCCCTGCCAGAGCAGGTGACTCGGATCGAAGTTGAAGCCGAAGGCGGGGTGGTGATCGATGGCTTCCAGAGTTCGCTCTTCCGTCACGATGTCGTAGGCGATCTCGGCAGGATGAACCTCGAGCGCAAACTTGACGCCCTGCTCGGCGAAAACATCCAGGATCGGTAGCCAGCGGTGTGCGAAGTCTCGGTATCCGGCATCCACCTGCCCCTGCGGCATTGGTGGGAAGAAGTAGAAGTCGCCCCAGATGGATGAACCGGTGAAGCCGTTGACAACCGGCACTCCGAAGGCCGCCGCTGCGCGGGCGGTTTGCTTCATCTCCTCGGCTGCCCTCTGCCGGACGCCTTCGGGGTCGCCGTCGCCCCAGACCTCTTCCGGGAGAATCGCCTGGTGCCGGGCGTCGATGCGGTCGCAAACGGCTTGTCCTACGAGGTGGTTGCTGATGGCCCAGCACTGGAGGCCGTGGGCCGCCAGTTCGGCGTGCTTGGCCGCTGGATCAGTGGCGTGCACATCGAAGTGGTCGCCCCAGCAGGCAAGTTCCACGCCGTCGTACCCGATGTTGGCAACGAGTTCCGCGACCTCCTCCAGCGGCAGGTCAGCCCATTGTCCCGTAAACATCGTGATCGGCCGCGGCATACCCACCCATGGTACTTGGGGTCACATCAGGGTGTCGGACACCGTGTCCGACACCATGGGGATTACAGCGGCCGGATGCTGATGTTTCGGTACCAAACGACATCGCCATGATCCTGGAGGGCGATGTGGCCGCTTCGGGCACGCCCGTAGTTAGGCATGCCGTCGAACTTGCTCGCAGCTACCCGAGCCTCCCAGTCCGGCGACCAGAGGTCGTATTCCAACAACAGCACACCATTGAGCCAGTGCTGCACATGCGGCCCCTCCACCACAAGGCGGACATGATTCCACTCCCCCGCCGGATTGCTGACATCATCAATCGGAGCGTGCAAAGCATAGTTGGCCCCTGCGCTCGTCCGCGGATCCAACCCATCTTGATGGGCCTCGTTGTCCAGCACCTGCATCTCGGGTCCGGTCTGCCAAACGTACTCATGATCCTCGGTCACATGAAAGAAGATGCCGCTGTTCCCCCCAGGAGCCACCTTCCACTCCAACTCCAACTCGAAGTCCTCGTACTGATCCACCGTCACGATATCCCCACCACTGCCCAGCCTCGACAACTCGCCATCGGCCAACTGCCAACCGCCCGGCAGGTCAGCCTGCCGAAAACCCCGCCACGCAACCGCACCGTCCTGGGACCGGGAAGCACACCCAACCATGAGGAAAACGAGCAGAAGAAGGTATCGCATGGGACTAGAGTAACACGGCACTTGACAGCGCGGGGGAGGCTGGCGTACACCAAGATTGCATGGAACCTGACCGATCGCGACAAGTTGACGATCTGTGCCGATCCGCTTCTGACCTCGATGCGGGAGAGCAGGCCGCCTTTCTCGAAGAAAACTGCGGCGACGATGTCAACCTTCGCTCCGCCGTCGAGGCACAGTTGCGATCCGATTCCGCCCGAACAGCGGAGATGAGCGGCGCTGAGGAGACGCCCTTGCCCACATTCACCGGCCGCGGCTTCATCGGCAAGACAATTGGCCAGTTCGAAGTTACGGGCATCATCGGGCAAGGTGGCATGGGCTGTGTGTTCGAGGCAGTGCAAGAGAAGCCTCGCCGAACAGTCGCCCTGAAAGTCATGAAGTCCGGCGTGGCCTCGGGCAGCGCCCTGCGACGCTTCGAACTGGAGTCACAGGTCCTGGCACGCCTGCGGCACCGCGGCATCGCCCAGGTCTACGACGCCGGCACTTGGGACGACGGCACCGGCGCCGTCCCCTGGTTCGCCATGGAATACATCCCCGCCGCAAAGGAACTCACAACCTACGCGGAAGAGAAGAGCCTCTCCCTTCGCGATCGTCTCGCACTCTTCGCCGAGGTATGTGACGCTGTGCATCACGGCCACCAGAAAGGCATCATCCACCGCGATCTCAAGCCGGGCAACATACTTGTCGACTCATCGGGCCACCCCCGCATCATCGACTTCGGCGTCGCCCGCAGCACTGATTCCGACATGAACGCAGCCACACTGCAGACAAGCGTCGGCCAGCTCGTCGGCACACTGCAGTACATGAGCCCGGAGCAGTGCGAGGCCGATCCTCACGATATCGACACGCGAAGCGATGTCTACGCGCTCGGTGTCATCCTCTATGAACTCATCTGCGAACGGTGGCCGTACGATCTCTCCCGAACCTCGATCTACGAGGCAACGCGGATCATCAAGGAACGTTCGCCCCTGCATCCCCGTCGGCGTGAAAAGAAACTTCCCCGCGATGTCGAAACCATTCTCCTCAAGGCGCTCGAAAAAGACCGCGACCGCCGGTATCCATCCGCCCAAACGCTCGGTGAGGACATCCGCCGGTATCTGGCCCACGAACCCATTTTCGCACGCCCCCCAAGCATCGCTTACCAGGCGCGAATGTTCTGCCGCCGCCACCCCACAGCGACAGTCGCTGCGGTCATCGGCTTGCTGGCAATCGGCATTGGCGTGCCCCTGCTGGTATACGCGCGCGGCAATGAACGCCTCGCCGATGCAAACCGACTTGCAGCCGAACAACTCGCCGACGCCGAACACAACCGCCGAATCGAAGAGGTTCATGAGATAGTCGGCCTCGTCAGCGGTCTGGACGAGGACATTCGCCACCTGCCGCTTTCAGAGGTGATCCGTGGCGCCCTGCTGGAGCGGATAATCATTCGCCTCAATACGCTCTCCGACCAGACCAATGGCGACCCCGTCGTCTTGGAAGAACTCGCCATGGCGTGGGAGCGTCTGGCCAACCTGCCGCTCACAGCCGACGCAGACTCCTCACTTGATGATCGATTCGCCGCCTGGGATCAGGCCGTTGCGCTGCGAACCTCGCTCGGTGACCATCTTTCCCTGACCGGCACTCGCTACAGCCTCGGCGGGTACGGACTTGACCACGCGATGTCCCCGGACATTCCAGCGAAGCAGCGGCTCCAGGCGGCGCACCGCGCACGCGAGGCGTTCCTCTGGTGCCGCGACAAGGGTGACTACACCCTACTTTCGGGCGCCCCGGGGCCCTACCGAGAACTGCTTGATGAGGAAGTCGCCGCGTGCGATGCTGCGATCAAGGAAATCCGCGCCTCGATCACCCCCGCTCAATAACGCCGTCGCTTTCCCTTCGGCTGTCCGGGCCACGGCGGCAGTCGCCGCGTTCGCAGCACAAGCCCGCTGCCCATCAACCGCACATCAATGGCGTCATCAAGCCACCGCGAGCGATCGAGCGGGAGGACCAACCGCCTCGCCTCATCGCTGCTGCCCTCCGCGAGGAGTGGTTGTTCGGCCAGAATCACCAGATGCGTCGCACCCTCTGCCTCCCAGACCGCCCAGTGGGGATCGTCTGCGGCCAGTGTTTTTGGGGCCTTATCGTCAGCGGAAAAGTGCGCTCGCCAAACCGCCGCGCCATCCCGCAGCACATCGCCCTCTGCGGCAAAGTATTCGTCCAAGTCGCGTTTGAACCATCCCTGCACGCAATACTGCTCATTGGTCAGGGCGATCACATCGATCTCGATGTCTCCATCCGCAGCAGCCTCATCAGCGAGCCGTCCGGGAGAGACAGTGACCGCAAACTGGCCCATGACGCACTCTGGGGGGGACACTTCCAATACAGGGCCCCAGTACCCGCGGCCGCTGCATCCACCCATGAAGGCCATTCCCACAAGCACAAGAAGTCGCACGCCCTCAGAATAGCACCCCCGAGTACATTACCCAAATTCACAGATCGAAAAGAATCAAGAAAATCGCTGGCTGAATGTCTTGACACACCTCGCGTTACGACGCATTCTGCACAGTGGCGGAAACGCCCCAGGGTGCGAGGAGAGAAGAGAAAACCCCCTCGCGACAACCAAGCTCTTTCTCAGGCGGTCAGAGACCGTCTTTGCGAGTTTTCGAGCGACTCTGATGGCTCGGTCACTTCGTGGTGCGCGACAGGCATGGCGAAGAGAGAAAACGCACGCGTGTTCAATATGCCCAGCATCTGTCGAGGTTGGGCTGAAGAGAGAGAAGAACCTAGAAGAGGATCTTTGTTATGAAAAAGCGATTCATGCTTTCAGCAGCCGGTCTTTCGGCTGTCGCGATTGCTGGTGTCGCCACTGCGGATATCTCCGTGAGTGACAGTGGCGTGTACCTGCTTGGCGGCGAAGGGGCCGGCTATGGCTTGGGCGCAGTCACTGGCACACTTACGGGTATCACGTTCTCCACATACTGGCAGAACACCGCAGGTGACTCCAGTTGGGCGAGCGACATGCTCATCGCTGTCAGCGATGGCGTAAGTGCCGTGTCCGCTGGTGGCTACAACCTGTCGTACGGTGGCAGTAGCTGGGGCGCCCTTAGTGGTTCCCCGTCAACTGGTACCTACACCACCGTTCTGAGTGGCTCCGTAGCCATGAGTGGTTCAGCTGCTTTCTACCTGATTAATGGGTGGAGTGGCTCAGGTGGTACGACGAGTGACTTTACGGTAACCCTGCACGGTCTCAACGCTGGCGCCATCCCGGCACCAGGCGCTCTTGCGCTGTTGGGCCTTGCTGGCATCGCCGGCACCCGTCGTCGTCGCTCGTAACGAGTGATGTCGACCGGCTGAAAAGCCAAACCGAACAGGCCAGCCCTTTGGGCTGGCCTGTTTCTTTGGGGTGTCGGACACCTTCGCCTGTCAGAGGTAGTCGGCCACAATATCGATCAGTGGCCCGAGGTGCTTCTCGTAGTTTTTCCACCGACCGGACGATGAGGTGTACATCTTCTGATTCACCTGATCGTAACTGATGGTCGCGGCCACGCGGGTGGACTTATGGAACTCCATGCACTCGTCCTCCCACGGTAGATCCAGAAACTCCAGCAGCCGCCGCGTTTCGTTCTCCTGATCCACGACGAGCCGGTCATAGTGCAACTGCATGACGGGAGTCTCCACAACATCCGTCCAGTAATCCTGCATGATTCGGCGCGTGACCCAAGTCCGCCCAAGGGACTCAATCGACCGCGTATACGGGTGTCCGGAGTGCACAAGGTTGGTGGTGAAACAGGAAAGGCAATTGTCCAAGGGGTGCCGGTGCAGCATGATCACACGCGACTGTGGAAGCATCAGCGAAAGAAAACCAACCTGGGTCTGAAGGCCAATGGACTTGTTGGTCACCCGCTTCTTGCCGACCGAGAACCACTGCGTTGCATCACGGTATTCTCGACTACATGCATTGGCATCCTCGACTCGCATGTCGACGACGCAATCGGGCCATGTGTGGAATGAATCCGTCATCGTCTGTAGCCGCCTCTGGATACCGAGCGTCACCATCATCTCGCCACCGTTACCGACATCGGGGTGCATGCTCAGAATCTGTTCGAGTAGGCTCGTGCCGCTACGGGCGTTACCGACGACGAAGACCGGTTGTTCAAACGGATCCGTCGCGTGGGCAAGAGATGCGAGCGTTTCGGCTGTGAAAAACTCGCGAATGCTGGCCATATCGTTGTCAAATCGATCCTGATCCCATGTCTGGTCAGCGATGTCGTGCGCGTGCGAGGCCGCGGCCCAAGCCTCGTCGTACTCGCCGACCTTGTTGTGCACCTTGGCCAGTTGAAACCAACTGTCAATGTAGAAGTCGTCGTCGGGTGGATGGGCACTTCCCCGGGCCTTTTCCGCCCAGGCGTGATAGTCCCTGATCATGTCAATCGACTTGCCATACTCCTTGTCGGCGTACAGTAGGCGGGCTTCGATGAGGGTGAGGATCTCCATATAGGCATCTGTTCTGGGAACGTGACCCATCGCCTCCCATGCATCCTCCACCCGACCGGTCTTCTCATAGATGTTTCCGAGCAACTGCCAGGCCTGTGGACTGGTTCCGGAGACCACCTTGTACTTATCGGCCAACTCCAGACCGCGATCGACGATGCCCGCCTGCGCCCATGCCAGCGAGGCCATGCGAATGAACTCCGGCTCCTCCGGCGCAATGGTGAGAGCCTGCTCCATTGTATTTGCTGCCGTCAGATAGTCCTGCCCGTCGTAGCAGACCTGTGCAAGAATGACCCGTAGATCAAGGTTGTTAGGCGACTCTGCGAGCGCGTCGAGTGCCTGCTCTCGCGCAAGCACGAACAGTTTTCGCTGAAGAAGATCCCTGATGTTCCGGACCACGCGTTCGACGCTGCTGAGTTGAGCCATGGAACGGGATAGTACCGCGCTGGGAGATCCTCCGACCTACCCCCTCTGCTACACTTGCTACCCCGTGAGCGACCCGTTGCCGATCGATCCGGCGGACATTCCGATGGACCTGACCGAACTGGGTACATGTGAACGCCGCATTGTCATGACAGTGCCCGCCCGGCTGGTGAAACGATTTCACAAGAAACTGAAGAAGGCCGGCGAGGACGCGAGCCAAGAGAATGCCGGCCGGATGCTCGCCAACTTCTGCGTTGAACAGGGGCTGAAGCGTTTCGACATCAATCCGGTCTGGGGCCCTATTCCAACAACAGATAAGCAGCAGTTCAAACTTGGCAGCGACTTCGAGATTTCGGTCGATGTGGATGATGCCCCGCCAGTGACCTGGCCGGACTTCGCCACACTGGAAATCGTCCGGCCGACCCGGGACATCACGGATGAGTTGATCGACAGCGAAATGGCGGAGCAACAACGGGACGCGGGTACCCGGTCACCGCTCGCGGGACCCATCGAGGCTGATGACGAGATCGTCTGCCGGGTCGAGGTTGGGGAACCGGACTCGGACATACCGCTCCATGCCACAGAGGAGGTCACCATCCGCGTGCGGGGGATAGATGGTCCAGCATCGTTCTTCGGAATTCCCATTGATCGCTTTGGCGCTGCGGTCATTGGGGAGACTGCGGGAAATACCATCCAGATCAATGCCCACCTGCCTGAGGACTATGTGGACCCAACACTCGCCGGATCCAACGTCATTGTTGAGATTAAGATCTGCGAGGCTCGCCGAATCCATCCGGCCACCGTGGAGGAAGTCGTGGAGCAATACGGCAGCCCCAGCGAGGCCATCTTGCGTAGGCAGATTCGCCTCTCTCTTGAACAAAAGGTTAAGCAGGATCAACTCCGCGCGCTGTCCCAGCAAATCTTCGCCCGCCTCGGCGAGATCATCGATGTGCCTTTGCCACACTGGGCCGTTTCACAGTATCGGAATCACCTCACTGCGTCGATCCGCACTGCGATGGAGAAGCGAGGCTACGACGAGTCCGCCATCGCCGCTCGGCTCGCAGATCAGGAGGATCGCATCACAGAGGTCGCCATGATGCAGGGGAAGCGGCGGGCGTTGTCCAACCTGCTTGGGAGGCACCTCGAGATGCGGGCAGATGAGCAGGCAATCATCGGCCAGATCGCAGAAATGGCCGCCGCCGCGGGGAGACGGCCAGAGGACCTGCGAAAGGAGATCATGGCCTCCGGACGGTTGCAAGGTGTTGCCATTGCCGTGATCGAGGGAAAGTCGGTGGACAAGATTCTAGAGTTAGCGAACATCACTGACATGCCCGCCGATGAGTGGTCTTCGGAGCAAATCAACCGGGCGTAATTGTGTGTACCTGTCCGCCGGCGAGCGGACCGTGGTCTGTTTCTTCGCCGGTCGGCCACCTAACCTGCACGCGTTGCACTTCTCCTGCTTCTCCGAGGCCAATATGAATTCGAGGATCGTGGGCAGACGCATAGCCGCGGGCTGTGCGAACAACGCGCACGAACTGCGTTCCATCTGACAGTCGTACAGTGACAATGGCACCGATTGCCGGGCTACCACTGGGGCTGCGGACATCGAGCATGATCCAGTTCCCACGGTGGGCAACGACATTGTGGAGTACACCCAGAGAAGCGTCCTTGTTGATGACGATCAGATCGATGCCGCCATCGCCATCCAAGTCGCCGGAGGCAACGCCGTGTGAGGTCACGATCTGCGGCGTGGCCGTACCGCCCAAGGGTTGCACTTCCTCAAAGCGGCCAGTTCCACTCTGTCGGTAGAGCACATTGGGCTCGGCGAGTGGGTCGCCCTCGCTGTGGAGGTCCGGTTGCCACCGCACGCGGCCGGTGGCGACAAACAAATCGTCGCGGCTATCGTTGTCGAAGTCGGCGACCGCAGTACCCCATCCCGTGTAGGGCCTCGATGTGGCCGCCAATCCCCATCGAGCGGCGGCATCGACGAATACACCGTCCTGATTGAGAAAGAGCGAGTCGGTTTCACCGAAGAGATTCGTCACGAGCAGGTCGAGATTGCCGTCACCATCGATGTCGTGGAGATCGGCCCCCATCCCAGCCTTCTCCTTGCCTGAGTCGTCAACCGCGCAGCCCACCTGCATGCCCTGTTCGCGAAACTCGCCACCGCCCATGTTTTCCCAAAGTCGATCGGGCATACCGTCGTTGGCCACGAATATGTCGGGCAGTTCGTCGCCTGCAACATCTGCGATGGCGACGCCGAGGCCGGTCCCGGGTACCGATGCGATACCGCTTGAATCGGACGCGTCGAGAAATGTCCCGTCACCTTGATTGAGGTACAGGGCATCGGGTACCGCGGCGTCATAGACCTCCGGATTGCAGTAGTCGCGTCTGGACTGACTGTCGAAGCAGGGTTGTTCGGTTTCGGGTGTCCAGTCGAGGTAGTTGGTGACGAAGAGGTCGAGATCGCCGTCACGATCGAGGTCTGCGAAGGCGGCGCATGCGGAGAATGTGTCGCCGCCTACGCCCGCAAGATCTGTGACGTCGCTGAACACGCCATTGCCGTCATTTCGAAGCAGGGTGTTTCGCCCGAGATTTGTGACATACAGATCCGTGTGGCCATCGTTGTCGTAATCGCCAGTAGCTACACCGATGCCGTATCCAATGTCGCTGGCGCCGCTTCGCTCGGTGCGATCAACGAATACGCCGTCGCCGGTGTTCTCGTACAGGCGATTGGGTAGCCCACCGATGTCGCCGCGTAGCGATCCGCCCTGCACGATGTAGAGGTCCATGTCGCCGTCATTGTCGTAGTCGAGCAAGGCGGCCCCGCCGCCCATGGTTTCGATGATGTTGTAGGCACCATCTGCGCCGGACTGATATGTGAAGTCCACGCCGTTGGCCGCCGCCTGGTCCACAAACCAGGGCTGTTCCATCTCCGGCTGCTCTTCGGGTGGCTGAGCCGTGCAACCGACAAGCAGCCCCATGAGCAACGGCAGTTGTGTCCTCATGGCGTTCCAATGGCCGGGTTGAGGCGAAGGTCGTTCGCGACACGTTCATGCTCCTGCGCGGCCTCGGGCATGTCCATGAAGAGTGAGATGCGAGCAGCAGCATCATGGAGTTCCGGGTCGTCCGGGTCGCTTTGAATCGCCCGCAGGATGCACTCGTAGGCCTTGGGGAACCATGCCTCGCCATCACCTTCCAGCGCCCGGACAACGGCGATACTCGCGTACTGTTTCCAATAGTTCGTCGTTGGTTCAGCGTTATCGCTGAGTCCGTCCAGCACTTCGACCGCCTCACTCGTTTGCCCGGTACTCTGCAGTGCGAATGACATGGCGGCGCGAAGATCGGCATTATTGGGATTGGCCTCGACGGCCTTCCGCAGAATGGGAAGTGCCTGCTTTGGTCCTCGCGTTCGCAGCATGTCCATGGCGTTCTGGGCAAGCATGCGTTTGCCGGTAGCGAGCAGCGCAATCTCATTGAGCCACGGATCCGGCCATCGCTTCGGGAGCGGGCCAGCCTTTGCCAGCGATGCCTCCATGTCAGAGGTGCGACCGAGCCGCCGATAGACCTGCGCAGCGATGTGGTGCATGTAGGGCGGCACATTGGCTACTTCGAGTCTTGGTTCCAACAGCGAAACTGCTTCGGCCGGGCGATCCTGTTGCAGGAGCACTTGGATGACTGCCACCAGCGCGCCAGATCTTCCGGGGGCGAGTTCCCATGCCTTTATCGCCGCCGCCTGCGCGGCATCCAGATCCCCCTGCTGCAGATGCCATGCCGACATAGTTCGCCAGCCGGGGTCGTATGCTGGTTCGGCCTCCAGTACCGCCGCCAGATCGGTCATCGCTTCTTCTTGCCGGTTGAGGCGCCACAGGACGGCTGCCTGCCTGTACCGAAGGTGCAGGAGGTTTTCATCCATGGAGAGCGCCGCTTGGGAGGCGGCCAGCGAGTCTTCGTAGTATGCGTTGGCGAGCAGCGCCGAGGCGTGTTGTGCCCAGAGTTTGGCATTGCCCGGATCGGCCTGGACTGCTCCCGCGGTTCGGTATAGGAGATCGGCGATAAGCGGGTCGACCGTGCCGAGATCTGCCGGAAGCGGTACATTCCTGTTCGCGGCCGGCGGTGTTGGATTCCCGCAACCTCCGCAGATCACCGCTACCACAACAGGCAGAATCATCGCTCGCATGGTTGAATCCTAGCAGGCCACTTGAACAAACGGCCGATCGGCGAGACAATCACGCGGGTTCTCATGGACTATCTGACCGAAGAAGAATTCGCGAAACTCCAGCAAGAACTGGAGGACCTCAAGGGCCGCCGCGCAGAGTTGTCGGACCGGATCGGCCGGGCGCGGGAGCTCGGCGACCTCAAGGAGAACGCCGAGTACCACGCAGCGAAGGATGATCAGGGACACAACGAGCGGAAGATCAAGGATCTTGAGGAGAGGCTCAAATCCGCCGTGGTTGCGGACGACGAACATGTTCCCGATGACATGGTGTTCTTCGGCGCAACGGTGCGGCTGCGAAATGTCGATACTGATGCAGAAGATCTGTACAAACTTGTGGGTGATATGTCGGGCAGTTTCGATCTGGACTACATGGAAGTGACACCAAATTCTGCGCTTGGGCAGGCACTCCTGAAGGCCCGCGTTGGCGAGACGCTGGGCGTAGATCTTCCTCGCGGCCGGACGAGGTTCGAAGTCCTCGAGATCTTGTAGGCGAACATGGCAGGTCCCGTGTCCGGCTTGTGCGTCGCAATCGCTTCGAAGAACAACATCGCCACTATCAAGCGAACGGTGGAATCCGTATCTGATCTTGCCGAGCGTATTGTCATTGTCGACAGCGGTTCGACGGACGGCACGGTTGAATGGTGCAGTGATCATGGATGCGAGGTCGTACACCACGACTGGCCGGGCATGGTGGCGCAACGGCAGTTCTGCCTTGATCACTGCGCATCGTGCGACTGGATCCTACTGCTGGATTCCGACGAATCGCTGGAACCGGACCTTGCAGCGGACATTCGCGCCGCGATTGGACGAGACGAATCTTCCGTCGACGGGTACTCCTTCAATCGCAAGGTGTTTTTCAAGGGGGCATGGCTTCATCACGTCTTTCAACCGGAGTGGCGACTGCGGCTGGTGCGGGGAGGAAGGGCGAATGTCGGTGGTGCGAGCGGATCTGCCGGGGGCCACGACCGGCTGTCAGTGGAAGGTCGCGTGGGACGGCTGAAGGGTGACTGCCGCCACGATTCGTGGCGGGATCTCTCAGACATTCTCGATCGCGGCATTGCGTATGGCCGCCGCGCAGCGGAGACGCATCAGCGAGGTGGTTCGCTGCGCAAGTTGCTGTTGAATCCGCCAGCGGCATTCCTGAAGCAATACATCCTGAAGCGGGGCTTCTTGGATGGATGGCGGGGCTTCGTGGTCTGCGGCGGTGTGGCGGCCGGCACGTTCATGAAACACCTGTTGATTCACGAGGCTCGCCACCGCGGCGATGATCAATAGTCACGCGACCCTCAACCGTCATCGAGTCGCCGCACGGCGACGTTCAAGAACATGCCGTTTGGAATAGCGATCGGCTTGTCTTCATCATCAATAATCGTCGTGTGATAGAGCCCGATGCGATCGACCCTTCCGGTGATGCTCTTTCCCATTACCTCGACTCGCTCTCCCATACCGAACGGACGAGTGAGGATGACGACCAGTCCGCCGAACACATTGGTGATAAGGTCCTTCGAAGCGATGCCGATAGCAACGCCCCCGATTCCACCTACCGTGAGGATCGCCGCAGTGTTCACGCCGAGGCTCTGCAGTGTGACTAGCGTCGCAACGGCCCAGAAGATCACGATGACGATGTTGCCCAGTGCGTGAATAGCCGTCGCGTCAACACCCTTTTCGACAAGTGTCAATTCGACCGCGCGAATCGAGCGTTGCAGGAACCACGCGGAACCCGAAGCAATTGCTAGTAGTCTCGCGACCCCGAGCAATTCTGCCGCCCATGATCCGTTCGTAGCGTTCTTGGGGACAAGAAACATCTCAAGGGCGACTGACAGCCCGATGCCCCAGATCACAAGCATCAGCGGCCCCCTCATGGCCAACGCAACGGCCGCAAGAAGATTCCGGTCACCTGCCACAGCACGGTGGCTCAGCCAACGAGCAGCGGCTGCCAGAGATATCTGCGCGACCATCGTTGCGGCCAGTACAACACCTATTGGAACCATGTACTCCACGATACCACGAAGGGTCTCTTCAGCAGTACACTCGGAACATGCAGACGCTGCTGATTGCGGTGCTCTCGGGCATCGGATTCATCGTGGCCTACCACACCTACGGAAGTGGCTGCTGTTCTGCATGGGCACCGCCACCATCCTGCTGGAGTGCTGGATGATCATCGAGGCGGTGGCGATGTTGCGTCAATCGCTCAGCACGGTCCCCACGCATTGATCAAGGACAGCAGGTCTACGACATCCACCGTGCCGCTCCCGTCGATGTCCTCGGCACAGCCTCCGCAGTCACCCCAGGCTGCGATGATCTGTAGCAGATCCGACATGTCCACGGCACCACTACCGTCAATATCTGCCTGACAGAGTGGTGGCATATTTTCGTTGGTCCACGTGATACCACGGGACTGATGGGCGGTTCCGCCCCCATCGAAGAACTGGACATTCAGTAGAGCCTCCACGCCATGTCCCGCCTCAACAGAAAGGCTGGCGGCGCGGTGGCCCAACGCAGTGCCGGCACCGATCGATGCCATGGCGTCATCGGGGATCACGAACCACACACCGTTGTCCATCGACGCTCCGGCTGCGGAATTGAAGCCAACGGAGTCGAAGCCGAGCAATAGGGGCACACCAACTGCCGCGTCATCTGAACCGATGGTGACATAGGCGTCGTAGACGAGATCAATGCCGAGCGGTGCATCCAGAGCGCGATCGTGCGGCACATCATCGCCGTACGCCGAATGGTGGAAGGAAACCTGCGACGCGGAGCCGTCGAAGTTCGAGTTGGACCATGCCTGCATGGTGAGCAGGTCGGCGTTTTCGCCGAACACGGAGACGAGGCGGCTGTCCGCATCGACACTCGGGAAGTAGAGGTCATAGGTGACCATGGACTGGCCGTCGGACCGCGTCCAGGCGACCTGTGTTGCGTTCAACTCGGTCGGAACTGCGATGCAGGAAACATCGCCGCACGTCGTACCTACTCCATAGAAGGTGCCGGAACAATCAGCTTGCGTGACTTCTGCGCAGGTCTCGCCGACGCAGCATGCGCCTGTTGGAACAGTGCATGTCACACTGCCGCAGTTCGAGTTTGCGCCGTACCAGGTACCCGAGCAGTTTGCCTCGGTCGTGGTCGTGCAGGAGGAGCCGACGCAGCATGCGCCTGTCGGCGGTGGTTCGTTGGTGTCGAGGCACCAGCGGGAATTGCGGTGCGACACGATACTGGAGATAGAGCCTGAGGTGAATTGGTTCGAGCAGGTGAGGTAGGGATTCATCGTGTAGCTCGTGCAGTCACAATGCCAGCCACCCCAGAGATGTCCGAGTTCATGGGCGGTCAGGTCAGTTGTGCAGCCGAAACTGCCGCAGCAATCCGACTGGGCCAGGCAGTAGGCGTTGCTTGTGCAGATTGCTGCAATGTCATAGGCGATACCAATCGTGCCTCCATTAAGTTCCCTTCCCGTGAAGAGATGAGCAACATCGCGCTGGATGCCGCCCTGATTGTTAATCCACTCGCTACGAAACTGGCTCAGCAGGCTGGAAGCATCATTGGTGTTGTACGGGTCGTTTGACGAGGATCGGATGATGACTGTCGATATCTCATGGGTGATTGCTACGTCGCCCTCATACTGCGAGTTGACGGCGTTGATGACCTGGTTGATTCGGCTCTCCGTCTGGGATCCCCAATTCTGGTAGTACTCGTAGTCCGTATCGCAACCGAGTTCGGTCACATGGAGCGTCGTTCCTCGGAAGGCGCCGTAGGGAGACATTCCACCGAGAATCTCCAGTAACTTCGACACATCGGGATCCGGTGTCGCGCACACACCACCAGAGGAAATGATGTCCTCCTGCCGGTAGAAGGCGTAGGTGTTCGGGGCAATTCCACGAATACGGTCACCGACAGGTTCCATCCAAAGGCGTTCGCCACTAGGGAGGTGGATCGTTGCGTGCAGACCGTTTTCCATCAGGGAACCTGCGACCATGCTCCCCGGATACTCCAGTACCGTCCCTTGAAGTGTGCGGACCGGACCTGGCTCGACTTCGTAGAGCGAGCCGTCATCGGCCTG